>Ga0172367_10000055_pt1 | contig 161275 bp, 153 predicted proteins | sample Lak10m_FD_114542 | JGI IMG/M metagenome (GOLD analysis project Ga0172367, IMG submission 114542) | Freshwater microbial communities from Kabuno Bay, South-Kivu, Congo - kab_022012_10m | ecosystem: Environmental > Aquatic > Freshwater > Lake | place: Democratic Republic of the Congo... | reverse complement strand
ATCTCCTCGAGCACGAACCTCACCGCCTGCTCCTTGAACTCGGCCGTGTACTCCTTCTTCGCTGGCATCTCCTGATCCTTCCAAAGTGATGAAGGACCTGATGCAAAACCCCGGCCGGTTCAGGTCGACTCGGCCCTGATCCGCGATCTGGTGACGGCTCGCCTCGCCGAGATCGACGCCTGACTCGGCGCCACAAGACCCGGTCCCACAAGACCCGACTCTGCCTGCCTCGGCTCCGCCCGCCTCGGCTCAGCCTGCGTCGGGTCGTGTCGCTCTTGGCATCGTCGCCAGGTACTCGTCGAGGTCGGCGGGGAAACCGGGTGCGCGGAGGTCGAGCCCGCACGCCTCCTCCAGCAGGCGGGCCACCATCGGCGAACCGGCCGTTCCTCCGTAGGCGGCGCGTGCCCTGATGTTGAGCTGTTCCACCGTGGTTGCGATGTCGAGCGGCACGTCGAGCTCGCGCCCGAGTTGCGTGGCGAAGCCGAGGTCTTTGCAGGAGAGGTCGAGCGAGAAGCCGATGTCGTAGCTGCCACTGAGGATGGTCGTGCTCTCGGTCTCGTGGATGAAGCTGTTGCCCGAGCTGGCCTTGATGACCTCCCACGCCAGGCGGAGGTCGATCCCGGCCCGCGCCGCCAGCATGTAGGCCTCGGCCGTCGCGGCGATGTGGACGAAGGCGAGCATGTTGGTGATCACCTTGATGACCGCGGCCTGTCCAAGTGCCCCGAGGTAGAACACGCGACCGCCCACTGCGGCGAAGACCGACGAGTACCTCTGGTAGACCTCCTCGTCACCGCCGACGAGGACGGTGATCGTGGCCGACGATGCGTTGTGGGCGCCACCGGTCACCGGCGCTTCGAGGGTGTGCACGCCCCGCTCGGCGAGGAGTCCGGCGAGCCGGAGGAGTTCGTGGCGATCGTTGGTGCTCATGTCGATCCACGTGCTCCCCGGTCGGAAGCCGTCGAGCAACCCCTTCTCGCCGGCGACGACAGTCGTGATCGCGGCCACCGACGGAAGACACGTCACCACGGCGTCGCAGAGCGAGGCCACGGCGGCGGGCGAGTCGGCCCACGTCGCTCCGGCCTCCTCCAGCGGTTCACCGGCGGCGCGGTGGAGGTCGTGCACCACGACGTCGAACCCCGCCGCAACGAGGTTGGCGGCGAGGTGCCGTCCGATGTTCCCCAGCCCGACACAGCCGATCCGCATGTTCTCCCCCTCAGGTCGAGGCGAGAGTAGCGAACCGGCTCAGAGCGTCAGTACGTGCCCGGCTGAAGGGTCGACGGTGCCGCCCACGAGGCTCGCCCACGTGGCGAGCAACGCGTCGGCGCCGACCCCGCGCTCCACGTGGAGCCACCGCCGAGCATCGGTGAGGAACACCGCGAGCGCGGTCTGCATCCGGTTGTTGAGCTCGTCGCGTCCCCACTCCTTGCCGCGCTTCACCAACTGGCTCGGAGCGAAGAAGAACTGCGGCTCGGGGCCGGGCAGTCCGTGGAGCGCACCACCTGCGTCCCAGTGCGTCGCGCCCACACGACATGAGTGGCCGAGCGCCGCACCGAAGTGCTCGTGCACCCGGCGCAGCACGTCGGAGTTGCCGGCCATGTCGACGACGACACTCGGCACCACCGGGAGCGCCTCGATCTCGTCGTACACGATCACTTCGTCGTACAGCCCGGTGCCACGGACGAACTCGAGGTTCCGTGCCGACGTGAGACCGATCGACCGGGCCGACTGCTGCACGCGCAGTTCGTGGGCGAGTGCGAGCGAGGTCTTCGACGAGGCGCTCGTGACGAGCACCTGCTCGGCGCCGAACATCTGGTTGTCGCGCAGGAAGTCCTCGCACAGGTGTGATGTCACGAAGAGCCCGCGGAGCAGGAGGTAGTAGGCCTCGTCCTCGGCGCTCGCACCGGGGTCGGCGGGGTCGAACTGGCGGTAGGCCGGAGCATGGGTGGCACGATGCGGAGCCATGTCGACGAGCGAGCCGTTGCGCACGACGGGTTCGACCACGTGGTGGTCGGCCGCCGGATAGAAGCCGAACCAACGGGAGCCGACCTCGACGCCGTCGACCGCCGAGGCCGTCACGGTGGCGAAGCCCATCACCGGGAGCCGACCCCAACCGGCCTGTGCGGCGGGGAAGAAACCCCAGTAGTCGAGGAAGTCGCCCGCCACCGCGTACGAGACGTTGTTGGCGGTGAGGGCGAAGGCGTCGACACGCATGACCACGCTGTCTCGTGCCGCCTCGGTCGGTGCCACAGTGTCGACCATGGCGACTGAGGTGATGTCGGAACGATCGATCTCCAGGTGCACGGCAGGTCTCCTCGCTGGTGCTCCTCGTCTTCGTTCCGAGGAGGCGACCTCATGATCCTGCCGCGTGAAGTCGGCCTCGGCGAGGATGCGGTGCTCGCCCTCACCGAACTGATCGGGATCATGACCGACCAGCTCTTCGAGGGGAACATGCACAAGCGCTGGAACGCCGAGCGGCTCGTCGAGATCCAGCTCCAGCTGAACGAGTCGTACGAGGGCCTCGCCGTGATGCTCGGCATCGACGATGCTGCGTTGCTCCTCGACGGGATGTCGTTCACCGAGGTGATGTCGTTCGACCTCCCGTACTTCGCGATGGTGCAGTGGACGAGCGACTTCATCACGAGGGAACTCCGACAGCACTGGTCGGAAGAGGAGTGGCACGAGTACCTCGCCACCGTGCGCTGAGCGAGGTGTCGGTCGGGTCGGTTGTCGGCCTGCCCGGTTGACATTCTTTATCGAACGATAAAGAATAGTCATCGTGTCCCGGCAGACGCTCTCCGATGCCACGCGTGCGGCCCTCGTCGAAGCGGCCGTCGTCGAGTTCGCGGCCCACGGTTTCGAGGGTGCATCGACCCGCGCCATCGCGACACGGGCCGGTGTTCACCAGCCGCAGATCAATTACCACTTCGCCTCGAAGGCCGATCTTTGGCGAGCGGCGGTCGACAGCCTGTTCGCCGAACTCGCTGTCGAGACGCGTGCAGCAACGCTCGGCACCACCACGCAGCGCGCCACCCTCGAGGCGACCATCCGTGCCTTCGTCCGCCATGCGGCGCGACGCCCCGAACTCAACCGGATCATGGTCAGGGAGTCGGGGGCGCCGTCGGAACGACTCACCTGGTTGGCCGACTCTCACGTCCGCACGGCGTTCGCCGATGTCTCGGCGCTGTGGGAGTCGTTGCGCCGGCGTGGTGAGGTCGTCGACACCGATGCGCTCACGGCCTTCTATTTGATGATCGGTGGGGGCACGCTCCTCTACACGAACTCGCCCGAGGCGCGCCTGATCTCGGGGTGTGAGCCGACCGAGCCCGATCGCATCGAGGCTCACGCCGACACGCTCGTCGCGCTCCTGTTCCGCGATGTCGCCCCTCGTCCGACAACGCGCCGCGCCGTCCGTGAGACCCGACCGTCACCGCGTTCGACGACCACCTCTTCCCGAAGGAGAAGCTGATGACACCTCGCATCGTCCACCGAGGGCACCTCGCCCTGTCCATCGACCGTTGTGTGGAGGCCTGAGATGGCGACGAAGGTGATCGTGGTCGGCGGCGGGCCGGTCGGTGTGGCGGCGGCCGTCGAGTGCATCCGTCACGGCTTCGACGTGACGCTGGTCGAGAAGGCCACCGAGGTCTACGACCTGCCGCGGGCGATCGTGATGGACGACGAGATCCAGCGAGCGCTGGTGCTCTCAGGGATGCCCGGACTCGACGCGGTGACGAGCCCGATGCCGGGTGCGGAGTTCGTCACGGCCTCGGGCGAGCGGATCATCGGATTCGAGATGCCCGAAGGTCTTGTCACCGGCCTCGGCTACCCGCCCGTGGTGCGCTACTACCAACCGCAACTCGAGGCGTTCATGCGTGCCTCTGCGGTGCGGGCAGGTGTCGAGATCGTCCTTGGCGACGAGGTGACCGAGGTGTCGCACGATGCCGACGGCGTGACGGTCACGCTGGCGACGGGTCGCGTGCTCGAGGGTGGGTGGCTGATCGCCGCCGACGGTGCTGCGAGCCCGATCCGCAAGGCGCTCGGCGTGCGCTTCGACAGCCTCGGCTTCGACCAGGACTGGCTGGTGGTCGACACCGAACTGCACGAGGGCGCGAACCCGCCGATCCCGCGGCTCGTCCAGCAGATCTGCGACCCGGCGCGCCCCACCACGTTCGTCCCCGGGCACGACCGCTTCCGACGCTGGGAGTTCCAGGTGCAAGAGGGCGAGACCCGCGAGTCGATGACCGACCCGGCCACCGTGTGGCGGCTGCTTTCACCGTGGATGTCCACCGCCGACGCCCGCATCGTGCGGGCCGTCGTCTACCGCTTCCACGCCACGGTGGCGAGTTCGATGCGGGTGGGTCGTGTGTTCATCGCCGGTGATGCAGGGCACCAGATGCCGCCGTTCCTCGGGCAGGGTCTCTGCTCCGGAGTGCGCGACGCGGCCAACCTCGGTTGGAAGCTGGCGATGGTCGACGGTGGCCTCGCCGGTGAGGCCCTCCTCGACACCTACGACGCCGAGCGACGGCCGCACGCCACGGCAGTGGTCGCCCATGCCGCCGACACCGGGAAGCTCATCGACCAGTTGTCCGGTCGGGGCGGCGAACAGGCGAACCTCGATGCCGCGTACGGTGGCCAGCGGCCGTTCCCGCACCTCGAGCACGGGTTCCGCACCGGCGACCATTTCCTCGTCGGTCATCAGGCTCCCGACGCACCGACGGCCGACGGACGCACGCTCGACACGGCGGCCGGAAGGGGCTTCGCCGTCGTCGTGACCCCCGGTGTCGAGGCCGATGCGGCGACCCTCGCGCGGTGGACGGCACTCGGCGCCTGTGTGGTCACCGCCGAGATGCCCTTCACCGAGGGCATCGTCGTCGTGCGCCCCGATCGCTACATCGCCAGTGTCTCGACACCCGCCGAGTTCGCTGCCCACACCGACACGCTCATGGGGTTCTTCGCATGACCACGACCATCACGCTCACCGGCACCGGCACGCCCCACCCCGCGGCAGGTCGAGCCGGCGCGGGGGCACTCGTCCGATGTGGCGACGTCGCCCTGCAGTTCGACGCCGGGCGGGCGACCGTGCTCCGGCTCGCCGAGGTCGACTGCCTACCCGTGCGTCTGACAGCGTTGTTCGTGACCCACTACCACAGCGACCACGTGGTCGGGCTCGCCGACGTCGCCATGACGCGCTGGATCCAGCACCAGCTCGCCCAGACCGGGCCGCTGCGCATCGTGACCCCTCATGGGTGCGCCCAGGACTACGTCGAGCGGATGCTCGAGCCATACGCCGACGACATCGCCGTGCGCATGGAGCACGTCGGTGCTCCGTACCCGCCGGTCGAGATCATCGGCTTTGCCGCGCCGAGTGCTCCGACGGAGGTGTGGCGCAGCGACGATGGGAGTGTGCGGGTGTCGGCCGTCGCTGTGCACCACGAGCCGGTGCGCGACGCCGTCGCGTATCGCGTCGACACGCCCGATGGTGCGATCGTGATCTCGGGTGATACCCGTGCGTGTCGTGAGGTCTTCGACCTCGGTCGTGGAGCCGACGTGATCGTCCACGAGGCATGCCGGAGCACAGCTCTCGCCGACCGCGTGAAGGGCACTGTGTTCGAGACGATCTTCTCGTACCACGCCGACACCGTGGGCCTCGGCGCTCTCGCCGCCGAGTACGACGTGCCGCACATGCTGCTCACCCACATGATCCCGGCCCCGGCCACCGAGGCCGACGAGGAGCGCTTCGTCGCCGACCTGCGCCGTGGCGGCTACACGGGGCCGGTCACGGTCGGACGCGATCTCGACACGATCGAGATCGGGAGCGGCGATCCGGTCGTGCGGCGGCGCTGACCTGCACATCCCGCTGCTGGGTACCGGGTCGCATGGGGCCAGGTCGCCCGATGGTCAGGTCACCAGCGGATGGTGAGTGACGAGCACTTCGTCGACGTCCGGCTGACTCCGGCCGGGCAGACCGTGTAGGTCGCCGAGGTCGTCGACTTCGACACCTGGTTCGTGTGGGTCCGCACCGTCGTGTTCGACAGCAGCTTGGTCGTACCACGCCACAGGTCGAACCGGGTCCCGGTGCCGGTCCACGAGAGGTCGGCGTACTTCGCCGTCCCGACGATCCGGCTCTTGCCCGAGAGCACCAGCGGCGTCACGGGCGCGAGCGTGGTGGTGGTCGGCGGGACGGTCGTGGTCGTCGGGGGGAGGGTGGTGGTCGTCGGCGGGACAGTCGTGGTGGTGGTCGGCGGCTCGGTGGTGGTCGTCGTCGGCACGGTCGTCGTCGTGGTCGTGGTCGGAGGTGTCGGACCGGTACCGCGGGCGATGTCGACCGTCACGGTGTCGGCGGGGCATCCGGCCGCGAGGGTGGCGAGCACCCCCTTCTCGGTCGAGTCGACGGTGAGGCTCCAGCGGATCTTCACGGCCACCCATGTGGCGATGTACCGGCACTGCTCGTAGGCCGGAAGCCAACCGGCCGGATCGGAGTCGCTCTTGGCGACGTTCGAGTTGTCGGTCACAGCGATCAGTGATCGGTCGTCGCCGAGATCGTTGGCGAAGGCCTGACGCTCGGCGGCCGTCCACGAGTGAGCACCCGAATCCCATGCCTCAGCGAGGGCGACCATGTGGTCGATGTCGAAATCGGAGGCGAGGGTGCTGGTCTGCGCGTCGTAGTAGCTGTACCACTGGCCGGTTGCCACCGTGCAGTTCGAGGCGGTGGTGAAGGTGACGGGAGCGAGCGTCTCGGCGATCAAGACCTCGGCACGAGCGTTCTGGCAATCACCGTCGGCATCGACCCAGTGGTTGAACAGGGCACGGTCGTAGCCGGTGCGGATCTCGACATCGACGGGCAGTGCCTCGACCGAGTCGACCAGCGATGCCGACCACGTGACGGCGGCCGAGGCGGTGGTGGCGGTGGTGAGGGCGACGCCCGCGGCGAGAGACCCACCGACGAGCGCGCCGACGACGAGAAGACGGCCGGGGAAGCGCACACAGTGAGGCTACTCGGAGCATGACGGCGGATGACAGGGGCCGTCCGGCCCAGAGGTGCCCAGTGGGCGCCGGCGGGGATCAGTAGGCGGTGGTCCGGAACACCGGCTGGAACAAGGTGGTGTGGTGCCCGCACACAGGGTCGGCCGGACAGGCTGCGCAGTCGGGTCGGGTCATCTCCGGGCAGCGGTGCCGCATCTGGAACAAGAACCAGTCGACGGCTCCCATGTCGCGGCCGCTCATCACGCTGAGGCGCGCCACGGCGGCGAAGGCAGCCCGACGGATGGCGGATTCCTCCGACTCGTCGACGATCAGGCGGTCGACCAGGTGCGAGCGGAGGCGTGGATCGACGGGGCGCACCATGCCTGTGCGCAGACACGAGCGCTGCACGTGGTAGTCGACGATCGGGGGGACGTCGTCGTCGGGTGCCACGGGGAGGAAGTGCTCGGGCCGCTGCCGGAGGATCACGCACAGGAGGGCGGCCTTCTTGCGCAGTGGGTCTTCGCGGTAACCACCGACGTGGTCGAGCAGAGTGAGCAGGCTCCGAACGGGTCGGTGTCGGCCTGCCGCGAATGCGACGAGTTCGGAGATGCCGGGTGCGAGGGAGATCAGCGTGCGGCCGTAGGCACGGGAGGCGTCGATCCAGAGGTTGTCGTCGGGGAACGGCTGCTCCTTGTGATCGGAGCGCGTCAGGCGGAGCCAGGTGGCGCGGTCGAGACTGGCGAGGGCGGGAGGCGAGAACGGGTCGAGCGCGTCGGCCTGCCAGCGGCGGTAGACGGCCCAGAGGTAGTCGCTCCCCTTGCGGAGGGCACCGTCGATCGGTGCGATCATCGGCCCGCGGTAGCGACCGTCGCGTTCGTACCAGAACCCGAACTGGCCGAGGGTGGCGGCTCCGAACCACTCGACGGCCTCGGGCTCACCGACCTCGGGGAACAGTTCGCCCGTGAAGTCGAACGAGGTGACGTCGGGCAGGCTGCGGAGGAGGCCGGCCATCCGGTCGATCTGGTCGTCGTCGAGCGCTGCGCGTGGATCGAGCGCCTCGGGTTCGGTGTCGCGGCTCCAGAGGGCGGCGGGGCCGAGCATCGTCACCATGTGGGCCGCGGCGACGTTGCCCTTGCGGGCTGCCTCGACGGGGTGGTCGCCGAGCAGGAGGCGCGCCACCGTGGTGCCGCAGAACGTGTCGCCGGCCCCGGTCGGGTCGAGGGCCCTCGCGTACGGAGCAGGAACATCGGTGCGGTGGGCGCCTTGGTGCACGGTGCAGCCGCGTGCTCCGCGGGTGACGAAGCGGTAGTGGCCGGTGCGCGGCGACGGGTGCATGCCCGCCGATGAGGTGAACAACTCCGTCTCTTCGTCGGCGTTGCAGAAGCTGATGTCGGCGAAGTCGAACGTGTTGTGCACCACGTCGCGGTCGTCGCGTACGGCCTTGCCGTAGGTGGCGGCGATCGTGAGGCAGTTGCGTGCCGCCAACTCTCGGATGAACTCCCGCTGCAGGGTGGCATCGAGAAAGGGCACGCAGTACGCCGCACCCGGCATGTCGTCGACGAGGTTCAGCAGGTCGGGCGTCATGTCGGGCTCTGCGCCGAGGTACTCACGGAAGAGCGTGACGTCACCCTTGTCGTCGTAGGCGATCTCGAACCGCGGCAGCTCGTCGACCGGGACGGCCGGACCGATCCAGCGGATCAGGTCGCGGACCCGCTCGAGTTCGGGTGGCATCGGCCACGGCACCGGAGCGAGCATCGTGACCTCGACCCCTGCCCGGGCCGCGGCGAGTGCGGTGTAGAGGCCGGCTCCCCCCGGGGTCGGCATCGGCTCGCCGGCCACGTGGATGGTGTCGAGCGAGGCCCCACCGACCACGAGCAGCCGAGGTCGCTCGATGGCGTTCGCCCAGCGCTCTGCCCATCGCTCCCAGTTCTCCATCGTCACGACCCTATTCCGCGAGGATTCGTCACGATCCCTCAGACCTCATCGCCGGGTTCGAGCTCGACGAGGAGGGAGGCGTCGGCCTCGGGGATGCCCTCGCGGCGACGAATCTTGTCGATCTCACGGACCTGGACGTTCAGCTTCTTGAATCGTGTCCCGTTGGTGTTGATCGTGCGCAGTGAGTCGGCGAGCTTGCCGTACTGCTTCTCGACGTCGTCGACGGCATCGGTGTACTTGCCCCACTCGCTCTGGAACTGGTTGATCCGGCGCATGATCTCGGCCGCTGCCTTCTCGGTGTGGAAGCTCTCGGCGGCCTGGCGGACGACGACGAGGAAGGCGTACAAGGTGAGCGGGGTGCACAGCACGACCTTCTTGGCGAGCGCCCAGTCGATGAGGGTCGGGTCGCTCTCGTGCACGAAGGCACTGATGCTCTCGTTGGGCACGAACATCAGGACGTAGTCGATGGTGTTGGCCGTGGCCTTGTCGACGTAGTCGCGCTTGGCGAGAGCATCGACATGGCCCCGCAACGCCTTGATGAACTCGGTGCGTGCCTGAGAGCGCAGCGTGTCGTCGGGAGCCTGGAGGAACGCCGTGTACTGCTCGAGCGGGAACTTGACGTCCATGAACAAGACGCGGTCGGGCGGCATCTCGAACCGGTAGTCGGGTCGGCCGCCACCCTCGATCTGCGACTGCTTGGAGTAGTTGACCCCCTCGACGAGCCCCACCGATCGGAGGATGTCCTCGGCGAGGCGCTCGCCCCACTGGCCGCGACGCTGGGCGTTGGAGAGCACGTCGTGCAGCGTGGCGGTGCGCTGGGCGAGGGCGGCGACCGCCGTGTCGACACGGCTGTACTGCTCGGAGGTCGCGGTCTGGAGGGTGACGAGCGACTGGGCGAGATCGCCGAGGCGGGTGGTGACGTCGTCCTGCACGGCCTTCATCCGCTGGTCGATGGCGATGACCTGCTGGCCCATCGCGACCCTGCCCTGCTCGGCGACCATCCGGCCGATCTCCTCACGCTGCTGGGCTGCCGACAGGTCGAGCTGGCGGAGCAGTTCGGGCAGGAGGGCTGAGAGGTCGGCGGGGGCAGCGGGGCCGGTGGCGCCCGTGGGGCCGGGGGTGGCACGCTCCCGGAGGAGGACGACGACAAGGGCTCCGGCGAGCACGAGGACAGCGAGGACGAGTGCGTTCTGCATGTCCCGGAGAGTACGTCGGGGGTGTCGCGGGGTTGTGCGGGTGAGCGCCGGTCGGTTCGAGAGCCGACCTCCGGGCGACAGCCGAGGTCAGATGACGGCGACGAAGGAGGCCGACAAGGAGGACGACGCGTCGCCCCCGACGATCATCAGCTGGTGGTCGACGCCGTCGGCGAAGACGTTGTCCTGCGCATTGTCGGTGTCGGCAGCGAGGGCCCGGTCGTAGCCGGCCTCGGCGTACAGGGCGTCGATCTCGGCGTCGTCCATCGCCATCTGACTCGTCAGCAGTTCAGCGGCGAAGGTCGTGTCGGCGAAGACGCGGAAGTGGATGTGGAACGCACGGCCCTGGTAGCGGCCGGGGAGCACCGTCGTGAACCGGGCCTCGCCGTTGGCATCGGTGGGCTGTGCGCCGCGGAGGTACGAGCCGTCGGGGTAGGCGCTGTACTGGCCGTCCTTGTTGCAGTGCCACACGTACACAGCGCCGCCGGTGAGGGGTTGGCCGGTCGCGCCGTCGATCACGGTCAGGGTCAGGTCGAGCGGTGTCCCCTCCTGGGCGTTGGAGCCGTCGAGATCGGTCCGGATGTCGGTGCGGAGAGCACGGCTGTCGTGCAGCACGTCGGCTCCGTTGCTGCCGTCGGCGGGGAAGGGGCCGCTGGTTTCGCTCGGTGTGGCGGCGAGGTCGGAGGGGTCGGCCGAGGAGTTGACGGCGGGGGCATCGACCGTCGCGGAGGGTTCGACGGTCGACGCCCCAGCGCCGGTTGCGGACGACGAGGAGGGGGAGGTCTCGTCACCACTGACCAACCTGACCACACCGAAGCCGGCAGCGGCTCCGACGCCTGCGAGCCCGAGGAGGGCGAGTGCAGAGCGGCGGCTGACGTCGGTGGCGGGGGAAGGGGTCTCGTTGGTCATGTCGTCATCGTGGACCCTGAGCGTTGGGGCCGAGTGCACGCGGGGTGAGAAGCGGGTGAGAGCTCGGATTTCCGGAACTGGTCAGCTCAGAACGACACCCGGTGTCGTTCCGGCAGGACCAGTTCGCCCCAGAACGATCCTGTGGTGCGTCAGCGGGTCCGCAGCGGTGCGATGACCTGCTCGGCGAACCGCAGGATCGGCTCGGTCTCGCGCGGGTGCCCGAAGTCCATCACGAAGTGCTGCACGCCGTGGTCGGCCCGGTGCGACAGCAGCTCGAGCAACTCCTGCGATTCGGCGTCGGTCGTGGGAAGCGCCTTCTCGACAGTGTTCGAGACCTCGATCGACATCGGGTCGCGTCCGGCCTTCTCGGCGCTCGCCCGCACGATTCCGAGCTTCCGATCCCAGTCGTCGTCGCTGCGCCAGAACGCGTTCCAGCGATCGGCGAGTCGACCCACCATCGGCAGACCGATCTGCTCGCCGCTCGCACCGATGCAGATGCGCGGCGGGGTGTCGGGCAGGGGCGGTGCCGAGGCGCCCTCGATGTGGAAGTGCTTCCCGTGGAAGGTCGGCTCGGCCTCGGTCCACATCAGGCGGCAGATCGTGATGACCTCTTCGAGCTGCTCGAAGCGGACCTTCGGGCTCGGGAAGTCGTAGCCGTACGCGGCGTATTCATCCTCTCGCCAGCCGGCACCGATCCCGAGGGTGAAACGACCGCCCGACAACACCTGCAGCGTGGCGGCCATCTTCGCCGTCAGCGCCGGGGGTCGGTAGCCGTGGCCGAGCACGTGGTGGCACAGCTCGACGTCGGGATGCCTGGCGGCCAGCCATGTGAGCGTGGTCCAGGCCTCGAGGAAGGGGTCGGTCTTGGCGTCGAACCCGTAGAAGTGGTCGGCGATCCAGAGCGAGTCGAAGTGCACCAGCGCAGTCGGCAGGATGTTCTGGTCTTGGTACTGGGCAATCGGGACGTAGTCGCTCCAGCGGTTGCCGATGACGGGGGAGAGCCAGCCGAACTTCATGCGCGCACTGTACGGCACGCCGTCGCCGAGAGCAGCCGTGAGCGAAGTGCCCACGCCAACAGGACGAGCGAGACGACGGCGAGCAGTGGCTGGACCGGCTCGAACCACCGACGGGCGCCGACGGTGCCGAGCGCGAGCAGTACGACCTTGTTGCAGACGGGGCACCCGACTGCGAAGAACGACAACAGCCCGCCGGCCCCACCCTTGCGGCTGATCGATTCGTCGGGCGCGGCGTTGACATAGGTGGCGACGAGCAGTCCGCTGAGGATCCCGGTCAGTGCGAGGGTCGGGTAACTCCACCACGTCACCCCGATGGAGCGACCGAACACCGGGTTGGGGATGACGTCGGTGGGGAGGCCGACGAGGAGCGCGGCGGCGGTGCCGGCCCCGAGAGCCACGAGCCAGTGGCGAGCGGTCCAGTTGCGCAGGGTCGTGAGCACGGGCTCAGCGTACCGATCGGGCCGTGATGGCTAGCCTCGGCCCATGCGCCTGACCCCGACCGACCGCGATCGGCTGCTGCTCTTCACGGCAGCCGAGTTGGCCCGTTCGCGCCGGGCGCGCGGGCTCCTGCTCAACGTGCCCGAGGCGACGGCGATCATCGCCGACACGGTGTGCGAGGCGGCCCGCGACGGTCGTCGACTGGTGGAGGCAGCGCAGGCCGGTGCCACCGTGCTCGGGCCCGCCGATGTGCTCCCAGGCGTGGCCGACATCGTGCGCGAGGTGAAGGTCGAGGCGGTGTTCGACGACGGCACGCGTCTGGTGGTCGTGCGTGATCCGTTCGGTGCCGATGCCGGAATGGGGAGCGACGCCCCGGGGGCCGTGATCTCGGCGCCGCGCGAGCCCGTCGAGGCACCGGGCCTGATCCGCCTCGCGGTCGTCAACACCGGCAACGTCCCGGTGAGCATCACGAGCCACTTCCACTTCTTCGAGGTCAACCCTCGGCTGCGCTTCGATCGTGCCGCCGCCTACGGCATGCACCTCGGGATCCCCGCCGGTGCTGCGACCCGCTTCCCGCCCGGCGTCGAGGTCGAGGTACCGCTCGTTCCGATCGGTGGGGCGCGCATCGCGATCGGCTACGCAGGTCTCGTCGACGGCGCGCTCGACGCACCGGGGATGCGTGAGGTCGCTCTCGAGCGCGCCAAGGCCGCTGGCTACCTGGGGGTGGAGTGATGACCGGCACCAACCACCGTCACGGCCGCCACGAGCACCAGCACGACCACGGCGACGTGCCGCACAGCCACCTGCATCCCGACGACATCCTCCCCGACGACTACGCCGCCATCCACGGCCCGACGGTCGGCGACCGTGTGCGTCTCGGCGACACCGGACTGGTGATCGAGATCGAGTACGACGCACAGCAGCGCGGCGATGAGTTCCTCGTCGGCTTCGGGAAGACAGCGCGCGACGGGCTGATGCTCAAGGGCGCCACCGTGCGCGACACCTGCGACCTCGTGATCTCGAACGTGGTGCTGATCGATGCGACCCGCCGGATCGGCAAGGTGAGCATCGGCATCCGCGAGGGCCGGATCTGTGGTGTCGGCCGCGCGGGCAACCCCGACACGATGGACGGCGTCGACGTCGTCGTCGGCACGGGTACGTCGATCATCAGCGGTGAAGGGCTCATCGCCACCGCCGGGGCGATCGACACGCACGTCCATCTGCTCTCGCCGCGCATCATGGAGGCGTCGCTCGCCTCGGGCGTCACGACCATCCTCGGGCAGGAGTTCGGCCCCGTGTGGGGTGTGGGTGTCAACTCGCCGTGGGCACTCCGTCACGCCTTCAACGCCTTCGACGCGTGGCCGGTGAACATCGGGTTCCTCGCGCGCGGATCGTCGTCCGACGAGGGGCCGCTCGTCGAGGCACTCGTGGAGGGCGGTGCCGCTGGCTTCAAGGTCCACGAAGACCTCGGGGCGCACACACGCGCCCTCGACACAGCGCTCGATGTCGCCGAGCGCTTCGACGTCCAGGTCGCGCTCCACACCGACGGGCTCAACGAGTGCCTCTCGGTCGACGACACGCTCGCCGTCCTCGCTGGTCGCACGATCCATGCCTTCCACATCGAGGGATGCGGCGGCGGGCACGTCCCGAACGTGTTGCGGCTCGCCGGTGTGCCCAACGTGCTCGGGAGCAGCACGAACCCGACGCTGCCGTTCGGGCGCGACGCGCTCGACGAGCACTACGAGATGATCTTCGCGGCGCACGGCCTCAACCATCACTCGCACAGCGACCACCACATGGTGAAAGACCGCATCCGCCGCGGGACGATGGGTGCCGAGGGTGTGCTCCACGACCTCGGTGTCATCGGCATCACGTCGAGCGATGCCCAAGGCATGGGGCGCGCGGGCGAGACGGTGCGCCGTACCTTCCAACTCGCTGCGCAGATGAAGCGCACGCGTGGCGAGGGTGCGAGCGAGCACGACAACGAGCGCGTGCGCCAGTACATGGCGAAGTTGACGATCAACCCGGCCATCGCCCACGGTCTCTCGCACGAGATCGGCTCGCTCGACATCGGCAAGCTGGCCGACATCGTGCTGTGGCGCCCCGACCACTTCGGGGCCAAGCCTCAGCTCGTGCTCAAGGCCGGCTTCCCGGCGTACGGCGTGACGGGAGACCCGAACGCCACCACCGATTCATGCGAGCCGCTGGTGCTCGGTCCGCAGTTCGGTTCGCACGGTGCCACTGCTGCCGACCTCTCGGTGGCGTTCACGAGCGGAGCGGCCGCCGAGGAGGGCAACGACCACATGACCACGCGCCGTCGGCGCGTCGGTGTGCGCGGCACACGCGGCATCGGGCCGGCCGACCTCGTGCTCAACGATCGCTTGGGCAGCGTGACCGTCACCCCCGACGGCGTGGTCAGCCTCGACGGCGAGGTCGTCGACAGCGATCCGGCCGATACCGTGCCGCTCTCCCGTCTCTACTTCTTCTGAGGGTCACGATGTCGTCGACGCCCCGGCTCGCCGGATTCCGCATGCCTCCCGAGTGGGCTCCGCACGCCCGCACCTGGATGGAGTTCCCGAGCGAGAACGAGACCTTCACCGTCGCCGACGGGTGGCGCGACCACTGCCGCGGTGTGTGGGCCTCGGTGGCCAACACCATCGCCCGGTTCGAGCCGGTGAGCATGGTGTGCAACGTCGGCGACGCGGAGGCGGCGCGAGCGCTGCTCGACCCGTCGATCGAGATCCACGAGACACCCACCGGCGATGCGTGGTGCCGCGACAGTGGGCCGACCTTCCTCACCCACGACGACGGCCGCCTCGGAGCGGTGTGCTGGACGTTCAACGCGTGGGGCGACCGCGGGTTCAGCGACCCGACCGACGAGCGTCACGTGGGTGCGTTCATCGCCGGGCTCGCTGGCGCGGAGATCTTCCACTCGCCGATGGTCAACGAGGGCGGCGGAATCCACGTCGACGGCGAGGGAACACTCATGTGCGTCGAGACGGTGCAGCTCGACGAGCGTCGCAACCCGGGCTGGAACTCCGAGCGCGCCGAGACCGAGATGCGCGCCTTCCTCGACGTGTCGCACACGGTGTGGCTGCCGCGGGGTCTGACCGCCGATTACTCGAAGTTCGGGACGAACGGCCACGTCGACATCGTCACCTGCTTCGCGAGCCCGGGCGTGTTGCTCGTGCACGTGCAGGAAGACCCGTCGCACCCCGACTTCGAGGTCAGCCGCGAGGTGCTCGCGGTGCTCCGGGGTGCGCGTGATGCGAAGGGTCGGGCGTTCGAGATCGTTGAGATCCCGGCCCCACGTCAGATCGAGGACGAACACGGCTTCAACGACTGGAGCTACATCAACCACTACGTCTGCAACGACGCCGTGATCCTCTGTGCGTTCGACGACCCGAACGACGAAGTGGCTCGTGAGCGCCTGGTTGCCGCGTACCCCGGTCGCGAGATCGTCCTCCACGACGCCCGCGACATCTTCGCCTGCGGCGGCGGCATCCACTGCATCACCCAGCAGCAACCGGCATGAGCAGCATCACGGTCTCCGAACTCGAGTACGCGCCGCCCGGAGCCGACTCGCTCTTCTTCGACGTCAGCTTCGGTGTCGCTCCGGGTGAGCACGCTGCGATCGTCGGCGCGAACGGCGTGGGCAAGAGCACGATCCTGCGGATCCTGTCGGGCGAGCTCGAGGCCGATGATGGCGAGTTCGCACTCGGCGGCACGATGCTGCGGATGACGCAGGACGTCGGCATGGCGCGCCCCGACGACACGCTCCGCGAGATGCTGATCGAGGTGGCGCCCACCGCGCTGCGCGAGGCCGGGCGGGCGCTCGTGATCGCTGAGCGGGCGATGTACTCGGGCGAGGACGACGGCATGGCGTACGCCGATGCGCTCACCCACTGGGGCGATCTCGGCGGTTACGAACTCGAGGCGCAGTGGGCTGCAGCGGCCAAGCGCAGCGTGAAGACCGAGGTCGACGATTTCCACGTGCGCAAGGTGGGCGAACTCTCTGGCGGCGAACGCAAGCGGCTCGTGCTCGACCTGTTGCTCAACAGCGGCGCCGACATCCTTCTCCTCGACGAGCCCGACAACTACCTCGACATCCCGACGCGGCTCTGGCTCGAAGAGCAGATCAAGGCGTGTCGCAGCACCATCCTGATGGTGAGCCACGACCGCACGTTGCTCGAGCGGGTGGCCACGAAGGTGGTCGTCATCGAGGGTGCGGGCGCGTGGGTCCACGGCGGCGGGTACGACACCTTCCCCGAGGCGAGGGCGCGACGTCAGGAACTGCTCGGCGACGCCCTCAAGCGGTGGAACGACGAGGAGCGGCGCCTCTTCCAGCACATGAAGGTGATGAAGACCCGCGCCGCGCAGAACTTCAAGAACGCCACGAAGGCGAACGCTGCCGAGACTCGCTGGGAGAAGTTCGTCGCGGCCGGACCGCCGCCGCCTCCGGTGCCCGACCAGAACATCTACGTGAACCTGCGTGGTGCTGACAGTGCGCGCCGGGTCATCCAGATGCTCGGTGTGTCGGTGAACGACCTGTTCCTGCCCTTCGACGACGAGGTCCACTTCGGTGAGCGCGTCGGGCTCATCGGTCCGAACGGCACGGGCAAGAGCCACCTTCTGCGGGCGCTCGACGGCACGATCACCGAGTTCGAGGGAGCGATCAACTTCGGACCGCGCACGAGTATCGGCACGTTCACCCAGATCAACGACCGGCCCGACTTCAAGGGACGTCAGTGCTTCGAGATCGTCCGCGAGCGCGTGTTCGACGACGAGAAGAGCATGAAGTCGCTGGCCCGCTATGGGCTCGCGGCGAACGCCAAGCAGGAGTTCGACACTCTCTCGGGTGGCCAGAAGGCGCGGCTGGAGATCCTGTGCCTCGAACTCGAGGGTCACAACGTGCTGCTCCTCGACGAACCGACCGACAACCTCGACATCGAGTCGTCCGAATCACTCGAGAAGGCGCTCGACGGTTTCCAGGGCACGGTGTTGGCCGTGAGCCACGACCGGACCTTCCTCGCGCGCCTCGACCGTTTCGTGATGATTGACGACGACGGTGAGGTGTGGTCGTTGCCCGATTACGAGACGGCGATGCGGGCGCTCTCGGCTCCGGCCACGATCGCGTCGATCCGGCTCGCCAAGAAGCTCACCTGACCCCGATCACCTCGACCAGGGCGCTTTGGGCGCCTGCTTCGGGGCCGGCCATGGGGCGATGGGCGGCTACGTGGGCGAGGGCGGCGGCCCGGTCCATGCCGAGTCGGATGAGGAGACAGGCGGCAATGGTGCCGGCGCGTCCAATCCCGGCGGCGCAGTGCACGAGGAGATGTTCGCCGGCGCGGACTCGACGTTCGAGGTCGTCGAGGAGGGGCAGTGCGCGCTCGAGGGTGGGCGCATGGAGGTCGTGGATCGGGAACCAGATCCGATCGTCGGCCGCGGTACTGATCCACTCGAGGTAGTCGGGGTAACGATCGGTGAGTTCGTGGGCCTCGACGAGGCAGACAACCGTGGTGGCTCCGCACCGTTCGAGAGCAGCGACGTGGTCGGGACCGATGGCGTGCTTCCCGCACAACGACAGCCCACCGACCGGCAGCGGCAGAGGGATCGTGTCGATCCCGCCGTCGAGCCCGCGCGGTCCGAGCCACTTCACGTCAGCGACCTCATGTCGACCCACCATAGGGCCGCGACCCGCGCACTCACCTGCCTGGCGGGTCGACCACTTCATGCGGGGAAGCGGTCACGGCGTACTGTTCCCCCGCATGGGGATTCTCGCGTTCATCGACCGTCTGCGTGCGCTCGCCGAGGCCGATCCTGACCGGATCGCGATCACGTGCGGTGACGCCACCATCACACGGGCCGAGCTCGTCCGACAGGGTGAGAACCTCGCGGTCCACCTGTCGAACGCCGGGGTGAAGGAGGGCGACATGGTCACGATCGCCACCCCGAACAGCATCGACTGGTTCCTGGCGTACGTGGCGGCGTGGCGTCTCGGCGCGATCCCGCAACCGATCTCGTGGCGCCTCCCGCCCCGTGAGTTCGAGGCCATCATGGAACTGGCGAACCCGTCTGCGGTGATCGGTGTCGCCGAGGGAACGGTGGCGGGTCGGTGTTGCGTTCCGCTGGGCTTCAGGGCTCCCGATGCCGATGCGTCGCACCTTCCCCACGTGGTGTCGAGCGCATGGAAGGCGCCGACGTCGGGCGGCAGCACTGGCCGACCGAAGCTGATCGTGTCGGGCGACCCTGCGGCGCTCGACACCGAGGTGCCGCCTCCGTTGCTGCTCGGGACGGACGGCTGTCTGGTGATGCCCGGACCGCTGTACCACAACGGCCCGGGTGTCTGGTCGTGCCAGTCGCTGCTCTACGGCAACCACCTCGCGCTCATGGAGAAGTTCGACGCCGAAGGCGTCCTCGCGAACATCGAACGGCACCGGGCCACCGTCGTGTACCTCGTGCCCACGATGATGAAGCGGATCTGGCGCCTTCCCGAGGAGGTGCGCGACCGCTACGACCTCTCGAGTCTGAGGGTGGTGTGGCACCTCGCCGAGCCGTGCCCCGAGTGGCTCAAGCAGGTCTGGATCGACTGGCTCGGCCCGGAGCGGATCTTCGAGCTCTACGCCGGCACCGAGGCGCAGACGGCCACGATCATCACCGGTTCGGAGTGGCTGGCGCACCGTGGCTCGGTGGGCCGCGTGCAGCCGGGAACGGTGAAGATCACCGACTCCGATGGCAACGAGGTTCCGGTCGGCGAGAAGGGCGAGGTCTGGTTGCGCAGTGCGCGCGACACCCCGACCTATCGCTACGTCGGAGCCGAGGCGCGCACGATGGACGGCGGCTGGGAGTCGCTGGGCGACATGGGGCACCTCGACGCCGACGGCTACCTGTACCTCGGCGACCGAGCGGCCGACATGATCCTGTCGGGTGGCGCCAACATCTACCCCGCAGAGATCGAAGCAGCGCTCCAGGAGTACGAGGGCATCCATTCGTGCGCCGTCATCGGGCTGCCTGATGAGGACAAGGGCAACACGGTCCATGCGATCATCGAGGCCGACGCGGCGACCGTCGACCTCGACGACCTCCGCACGTTCCTCGGTGAACGACTCGTCGTCTACAAACTGCCCCGCACCTTCGAGTTCGTCGACACACCGTTGCGTGACGATGCGGGCAAGGTGCGTCGTTCGGCGCTCCGTGCGGAGCGCGTGAAGTGACCGAGTTCGCCGGTCGACCGCTCCCGCAGTGGTACGAGGACGCCAAGTTCGGCATCTTCATCCACTGGGGTCCGTATGCCGTTCCGTGTTACGCGCCCGTCGACCGCGACATGGGCGACCTGATGCGGGCCGGTGACTGGCAGGAGATCTTCAAGTGGAGCCCGTACACCGAGTGGTACCTGAACTCGTGGGCGATCGAGGGCTCTCCCACCGAGGCCCACCACGCCGCGACCTACGGACCTCAGGTCGCCTACTCCGACTTCGTGGAGGAGTTCAGGGCACGCTCCGCCGGGGTCGACGTGTCGCACTGGGCCGAGCTGTTCGTCGCGGCCGGTGCCCGGTACGTCGTGCCCGTGACCAAGCATCACGACGGCTTCCTCATGTGGCGCAGCGGTGTCCCGAACCCGTTCCGCGACGGCTGGATGGCCGAACGCGATCACATCGGTGAGTTGGCGGCAGCCGTCCGCGCTGCGGGCCTGCGGTTCGGTCTGTACTACTCGGGCGGTCTCGACTGGACGTTCCGCGAGCCACCGATCCGCGACCTGATGTCGTTGTTCACGAATGTCCCGTCGACGCCGGAGTACCTCGACTACGCGACGGCGCACGTCCACGAGCTGATCGAGCGGTTCTCGCCGAGCGTGCTCTGGAACGACATCGGATGGCCGGGCAACGGCGACCCCGTCGACATCATCCGGCACTACTACGAGCACGTGCCCGACGGAGTCGTCAACGACCGGTTCAACATGCTCGCCTCGGCGACGGGCCAGCTGCACGCCGACTTCGTGACACCCGAGTACAGCACGACGGCGGGTAACCGGAAGTGGGAGGTGTGCCGGGGGATCGGGCGCAGCTTCGGGTACAACCGGATGGAGGACGAGTCGACCTTCCCGACGGTCGACGAGAACATCTGGATGCTCGTCGACATCGTGGCCCGTGGTGGCAACCTCCTGCTCAACGTCGGCCCGTCGGCCGACGGGCAGATCCCGATGGCGCAGGTCGTCCGGCTCACGGCGCAGGGCTGGTGGCTGAGGGTGAACGGTGAGGCGATCCACGGGACGACGCCGGGAGGTACCTCGACCACGACCGACGGTCGGCCCGTGGCGTACACCCGATCGGCCACGGCCCGCTTCGCCACGGTGAAGGGGTCTCCGGCGGACGAGGTGGCGTTCGAGTGCGATCGTCCGGGTGACGGTGCGGAAGTGACGATGCTCGGTAACTCGCGCGTGCTGCCGCACACGTGGCACGACGGCGTGCTGCGCATAAGGGTGCCCGACCAACTGCCGGCAGCACCGGCCACCGTGTTCGCCATCCGCTCCTGACCCTCTCACCCATTTCTCACCTTCAGGGGTGACCACTCGGCGTATGGTGGGCCAATGGAACTCGAGACCCTCTTCGGCCTGCCCGCGCACCCACTCATGGTGCACCTCCCCGTCGTGATCATCCCGCTGGCTGGGCTCATCGCTGTGGTGTTCGCGTTCCGCACTCAGTGGCTCGACCGGTTCGGTTGGGCTCTCGTGGCGCTCTCGGGCCTCGGCGCCCTCGGCGGCATCCTCGCTGCCGGTAGCGGCGAGGGCCTCGAGGATCTCGGCGAGCGCAAGCCGGGTCTCCACGACCACGCCGAGATGGGCGAGGTCGCCCGCACGTTGGGCATCGTGTTCTTCCTGATCGTTCTCGGCGTCGTGTTGGTCCGCCATCTAGCCCGCCGTCGCGGAGAGGGTGCCACCGGAGTGTGGGCCTTCGCCGGTTCGAAGGCCGGGGCCATCGTCGCTGCCGTTGCCCTCGTGCTGTCGGCCGGAGCGGCGACCTACACCGTCAGCGTGGCGGGCCACCAAGGAGCCAAGCTCAAGTGGGGGACGGAGACCAAGGAGCGCCCGGCCGGTGAGCACGACGGTGACGACGAGGGTGACGGCGACGACGACGGCGACTGACCGTCAGGCCGAGAAGGCGGCCACGCGGCGGGCGAGTTCGTCGCGGTAGGCCGCGGCTCTCTCAGCCTTGAGGTGCTCGTAGCCCCTGACCCTGTCGGGCAGTGACGCGATGGTGACGGCCTCGTCGATCGACGCGGCCGTGACGTGAGCGATCACTGTGCCGATCGCGGCTTCGTACTCGGTGGGCAGGGTCCGCTCGAGACGGCGCACGGTCGTGTGGCCGAACGGGTCGAACCACGTTCCGCGTAGCCGTCGCATCGACCGCAGCAGCACCAGCAGGGGTAGCCCCCACGCGCCGAGCCTGAGCTTGGTGCGCATCCCGAGCGAGCGCAGCAGCGGCGGGTGCAGCAGCATCGTCGCGCCTCGGGGACGGCCGGCGAGGAGGAGGCGGGCGACCTCGTACTCGTCCTTGTAGGCGAGCAGCTTGTGGAAATGGACGGCAACCGCATCGGCAAGAGCGTCGCCACCCGGGCTCGACTCCGCTGCGGCGACGAGTGCGGTCCAGCGGCGGACCACAGCGTCGCCCCCGAACGCACGGAGGTCGTCGGCGAGGCGCTCACGCAGCGGTGTGTCGTCGGCAGTGCTGGCCTCGGGAGCGATGGCACGCTCGACGGCATGCGGGTCGTGTGCCCACGCGCGCCCCCAGGTGAACGCGGCGAGGTTCTTCTCGACGGCCACGCCGTTGAGGGCGATGGCCTTCTCGACCAGCGCCGGATCGAGGGGCACCAGACCCGACTGGACGGCGATGCCGGTGACGAACACGTTGACCGTGCTGTCGTCGCCGAGGAGGGCGGGCACGAGCCGAGCAGCGTCGACCCTGATCTGTCGGGCGGTCGCTGCGGCGAGGCGATCGGTGACCTCGGCGACCGGGTAGGCGCGCTCGGGGTGCACGATCATGCTGCCCGTCGGCGTCGTCGCCGTGTTGGCGATCACGACGGTCCGCGAGCGGTCGAGCATCCTGACCGTGGCATCGCTTCCTCCGACGAGCTGGTCGAAGGCCAGCAGCACGTCGACCGACGCGACGTGCGCACGGTTGGAGGGCGACGGGGCGTCGGACGTGATCACGACGTCGCTCACGACGGGGCCGGCCTTCTGGCTCAGACCGGTCTGGTCGAGGCCGCGGACGTGGAGTCCCTGGAGCATCGCTGCCGTCCCGAGGATCTGGCTGACGGTGACGACTCCGGTCCCTCCGATGCCGCCGAGGCGGACCGTGAGCCCGTCGGTCGGGAGGGCGTGCGTTGCCGGCGCGGGAACCTGAGGCGGTTCGAGCCGCGTCCGCGGAGCAGCAGCGCGTCGAGGGCGACGGACGAGCATGAACGACGGGCAGTCGCCGTCGAGACACGACAGGTCGTGGTTGCACGAGGCCTGGTCGATCCGGGTCTTGCGCCCGAACGGTGTGTCGACCGGTTGCACCGAGAGGCAGTTGCTGACATCTCCACAGTCGCCGCACCCCTCGCAGACGCGCTCGTTGATGACGACCTGGACGTCGGGGGTCGGGATGCGCTTGCGCTTGCGATCGCGACGCTTCTCGGCGGCACACCGCTGGTCGTGGATCAGCACTGTGCAACCCCCGACGGCGGCGAGCACCTCCTGCGCTTCGACGATCCGGTGGCGGCCCCAGACCCGCAGTCCTGCCGGGAGATCGGCCGACCGATAGCGCGACAGTTCGTCAGTGGTGACGATGACCCGCGCGACGCCTTCTGCCAGGAGCACACGCCCGAGACGCAACACGTCGAGTTGGCCGAAGGCGTCCTGGCCGCCGGTCATCGCGACCGTGCCGTTGTAGAGGATCTTGTAGGTGATGTTGGTGCCGCTGGCGATGCCGGCCCGGATGGCGGTCATACCGGAATGGAAGAGCGTGCCGTCGCCGAGGTTCTGGATGATGTGGCCGTCGGTCACGAACTCGGTCATGCCGAACCACTGCGAGCCCTCGTTGCCCATCGACGTCAGGCCGACGATGTTCCCGACTCGCTCCGGCTCCATCAGCATGACCATCGAGTGGCAGCCGATCCCGCCGCCGATGAGCGCGCCCTCGGGTGTGCGGGTGCCGGTGTTGTGCGGGCAGCCCGAGCAGAAGTACGGCGAGCGGGTCACCGAGAGAGGGATGAGCGTGCGTGGCGCGGGTGGTGGCGGTGCGAGTCGGTCGCCCAGGTGCGGCGCGAGTCGCGTGCGGAGTCCGGCGGCGATGGTGTCGACGTCGAGGGCCCCGTGTGCGGGGAACGGTCGCTCGGCGATCTCGGGCCGTTCGGTCAGCGGGTAGAGGGCATCCTTCAGCAGCCAGGTCACGAGCGGTGCCTTGTCCTCGACGACGACGATCTCACGGAGGCCAGCAGCGAGTTGCCGGAGGTGGGCCACGTCGAGGGGCCACGGCATCGAGAGGCGGATCAGCCGGATGCCGGCCGCACGCAGGTCGTCGTCGGAACGCAGGCCCAGCGTGCGCAGCGCCTCGCGTGTCTCGAGGAACGAGTACCCCGAGGCGATGATCCCGATGCGGTCGTCGTGGCCCGACACGACAGCCTCGTTGAGGCGGTTCTCGACCGCGTACCGGCGGGCGACCTCGAGACGAACGAGGTGCATCTCGCGTTCCATCGCCAGGGAGTCGGGTGTCAGGATCCGGCCGCTCGACCGCGGCACCCACGGGCGTCCGTCGACCTCGACGACCGGCACCACCGGTCGGATGCGGTCGGGGTGGAGCTCGACCGAGCCGGAGCCGTCGGCCACCGACTCGACGATGCGCATCGCCGACCACAGTCCGCTGGCGCGGGAGAGCGCGATGGCGTGGCGACCGAGGTCGATCGCCTCCTGCACGTCGCCGGGATACAGCAGCGGCATCAGCAGGTCGACGATGGTGGTCGTGACCGCCGAGGGGATGGTGCTGCTCTTGGCGTTGGGGTCGTCGCCCACGAGAGCGACTGCGCCGCCGAGCGGCGACGTGCCCGAGAAGTTGGCGTGCCGCAGGGCATCGCCGGCGCGGTCGAGCCCCGGACCCTTGCCGTACCACACGCCGATGACGCCGTCGACGGTGGCGGTCGGCAGCGTCGAGGTGAGCTGCGAGCCCATGACAGCCGTCGCTCCGAGTTCTTCGTTCATCGCCGGCCGCGCCACGAGCAGGTGCCCGTCGGCCGCGGCGAGAGCGGCAGCGGCCGCGATGTCGCGGTCGTAGTTGGCGAGCGGGCTGCCCGGGTAGCCGGTCACGTAGGCGCCTGTGCGGTGGCCGGCGCGTCGATCGGCGCGCAGTTGCTCGAGCGGGAAGCGGGCGAGTGCCTGCGAGCCGCTCAGGAAGACCCGACCGTCATCGCGCAGGTAGCGATCGGACAGTTGGTAGGCGTCGGTGAGAGCCATCGGAGCCATGTTGCCATGTCGCCGGACGGTGTGTGGGCGGGTCAGACTGGTGGCGATGAAGGGCGGGACTCCGGCGATCGTCGAGCTCGAGGCGGCGGGCGAGGAGTTCCGCGTCCACGAGTTCGCCCACGACCCCGGCAGCCGGAACTACGGCCTCGAGGCGGCCACCGCCCTGGGGGTCGATACCGAGCGCGTCTTCAAGACCCTCCTCGCCCAGGTGACCACCGACAAGGGGGTCGAGACCGTCGTCGGCATCGTCCCCGTGAGCGGCCAGTTGTCGATGCGAGAGCTGGCGGCCGCGGTCGGCGGCAAGCGAGCCGAGATGTGTCCTCCCGAGGTCGCCCAGCGGCTCACCGGCTACGTCGTCGGGGGGATCAGCCCGTTCGGCCAGCGCAAACGACTGCGCACGGTGGTCGACGAGACATGCCTCCTGTACGACTCGGTGTTCGTGAGCGGCGGCAAACGCGGCCTCGACCTCGAGGTGCACTACGAGGTGCTGGTGCGGGTCCTCGACGCGGTGCTCGCCCCCATCGGGACCTGACGCCGGAGCATCGCCTCGATGCGCGCCACCCGATGGCGCGGGCTGGGGTGGCTCGTCGAGAGTCGCTCGCGCCAGGTGGTCGGGCCTGCGCTGCCGAACTCGCCGGTGACGCGGCGGAGAGCCATCGCGAGGGGCGGCCCGAAGCCCATCCGGACGGTGCGCTCGTCGGCCTGGAACTCGGCCTCGCGGCCGGCCGAGTTGGAGACCCACGACGACAGGACGAACCCGGCGAGGAAGACCCACGACACGGCCCGCAGGAGCCCCGAGGCGATCCGGCCGAGGGCGGTGAGCGACGACGAGTGCGCGGCGAAGCTGTCGGTCGCGGCCGCGGCGACGTTCTGCAGGTAGAAACCGACGCGGGCGAGGAGCAGGACGGGCATCGACAGCCATTGGGAGAGGGCGAGGCCGACCGTGTGGAGGCCGAGATGGTGGCTGAGCTCGTGGGCGAGCACCCCGCTCAGCTCGTCGCGGGGGAGCGTGTCGACGGCGAAGGACGTGACGACCACCAGGTGGCCTCCGCACGCGAAGGCGTTGAGCTCGTCACTCGGGAGCACGGCGAGCACGTAGCGGCGAGGGGAGAGGCCGAGCCGCTCGGTGACCGGGCGCCACGCCGTCTCGAGGCGGACTCGCTCGCTCCGGGTGGGCATCCGGGCCCCGAGGAGCGGGGCGACGACCCGGGTCTGGACGGGTCGGACGAAGAGGAGCACGGCACCGGCGACGTAGGCGATGGCGACCGTCCGGTACGACACGTCCCAGATCAGGTGGGCCGGGAGCCAGAAGACGGCCAGGGCCAGGGCCGCCACGGGCAAGACAGCGATCACGGGCGCGACGGCGGAGACGGCTGCTCGGTCTGCGCTGCGGGTCCGTCGTGCCACGTCGTCACCCTATTCCGTAAATTTCTTCTCAATGTCGGGGTGAGACGCGCCGATGAACTGGCGTGACCACCACCCTCCCGCTGACCGCCCCGGTCGAGGCACCCACCGTGCCCGACCTGCTGGAGCGGGCGCGTGACGCCGCGGCGACCGACCTTCCGGGCGCTCGGGCGTTGGTCCAGCAGGCCCGTGTGCTGGCCCATGCCGACGGTGACGGCCCGGCCGAGGCCGAGGCGCTCTACCTCCTCGCCGAACTCTGTTACGCCTCGGGTCTGACCAACGACGCGTTCGCCGTGGCCCTCGAGGCCCGGACGTTGGCCCGGTCGTGCGGGGCCATCATCACCGAGGTCTCGGCCCTCAACCTGATGGCCGCCGTGCAGTACCACGCCGCCAACTTCTCCGAGGCGCTGGCCGCTGCCGTGGCCGCTCTCGAGCTCTACCGGACCACCGGCGAACGCACGAGTGAGGGCATGTTGCTCAACTCGCTGGCGGTCATCCAGCACAGCCTGCACGACACCGACCGAGCGCTCGTCACCTACGAGGCGGCCCTGATGGCCAACAAGGGTGAGCAGCGACCCGACCTCGACGCGATCACCCTCGCCAACATGGCCAAGGTACGTGCCGACCGGCGCGAGGAACTGCTCGCCGTCAGCCTCGGCGAGTCGGCCCTCGAGCTCGCGCGCGATCACGCTCCCGAGTTCGTGCCCGAGATCCTGGCCCGGCTCGCGAGCGCCTACGTCGCCCTGTCGGCGCTCGACCGTGCGGCTGCCGTGCTCGACCAGGCCGACGGGATCCTCCGCGACCGCACCGAGCGCAGCGTGGCTCTCTCGCCGCTCAGCCTCGTGACCGTGCGGGTCGCCCGCGGCGAGCTCTTTGCTGCGCAGGGCCAGCGCGAGCACGCGCTGCGGCAGTGGGGCGAGGCCCTCAGCATGGCGGGCGAGGCCCAGCTCACCGAGGTGGCTCTCGATCTGCGCCAGCGGCTCGCCTCGTTGAACAAGCAGATGGGACGCTTCGCCGACGCTCTCGAGCACCAAGAGGCTCGCTACGACCTCCACAAGGAGATCGTCGAGCGCGGCTCGGAGATGCGGATCAAGACGATCCAGATCCAGCACGACATGGAGATCGTCCGGCTGCAGTCGGAGGTCCTTGCCTACACTCGCCGCCATGGGGGCCACGAGAGCTGAGCGGATCGCAGCGCGCACGCGGAACCCCAAGTGGAAGAACCCGCCGCTGCGGATCGAGATGCTCGAGTGCATCAACTGCGACAAGTGCATCCCGGCGTGTCCTCCGACGTTCGGGGCGATCGTCAAGGACGGCATCGACATCGTGATCGTGCCCGAGTTGTGCAGCGGGTGCGACAAGTGCCTGCCCGTCTGTCCGGTCGACTGCATCCACCCCGACCCGGCATGGTCGGAGCGCGTGACCCCTTCCCAGTGGTGGGAGCAGGCAGGCATACTGCTGCCATGACCGCACTCATCCCCGGGGCCGAGCCCTGGTCGCACACCGGTACCGGCCCCGACGGGGCACTCGTCATCCACGGCTTCACCGGTAACCCGGGCAGCATGCGTGGTGTCGCCGAGGCCTTGGCCGCCGCAGGTTTCCACGTCGAGATGCCGCTCCTCCCGGGACACGGGACCACCGTCGAGGAGATGATCCCGACCACGTGGGCCGACTGGTCGAGCGCCGCTGATGTGGCGTACCAGGCGCTCGCTGCTCGGTGCGGCAAGGTCGTCGTGGTCGGGTTGAGCATGGGTGGGGCCATCACGCTGTGGCTCGGCGCCGAGCACCCCGAGATCACGGCGCTGGTGTGCATCAACCCGGCGACCCAGACCCAGCCGGCCGAGGTCATCGAGATGGTGCGCGGCATGATCGACGCTGGTTCGGAGACGATGCCGGCCATCGGCAGCGACATCGCCGACCCCGACGTGAAGGAGACGGCGTACGACGCCACGCCGCTGCGGCCGATGGTGTCGTTCCTGGTCGACGGCCTCGGTCCGCTCGAGGGCCGCTACCCGTCGATGCGTCAGCCGCTGCTCCTGCTCACGTCGCCGCAGGACCACGTGGTCGAGCCGTCGCAGGGCGACTTCCTCGCCCAGACCTACGGCGGTGAGGTCACGAGGGTGTCGCTCGACCGGAGCTTCCACGTGGCGACTCTCGACTACGACAAGGGTCTGGTCGAGGAGCGCACCGTCGCCTTCGCCCGCTCGGCCTGCGCGTGATCGCCGGGATCCCCAGCCCCTCCAGCGGGGTGCTCGAGATCGGCCCGCTGTCGATCCATGCCTACGGGCTGATGATCGCCCTCGGTGTGGTGGCGGCGATCTGGCTCTCGGGCCGTCGAGCCGAGCGCTCAGGGATCGCAACGCGCGAGCAGATGAGCTCGGCGGCGATGTGGGGTGTGCTCGGCGGCATCATCGGGGCGCGGCTCTATTACGTCGTCACCGATGCCAGTGAGCCGTGGCGCGAGCCGGCCCGCTGGCTGAAGATCTGGGAGGGCGGACTCGGCGTTCCCGGTGGGCTGCTCGTCGGGGTGCTGCTCGGTTTGTGGCGTGCGCGCCGGATCGGGATCCCGATCTCGGGCGTGCTGACCGCCGTCGCTCCGGCGATCCCGCTGGCCCAGGCGATCGGCCGATGGGGCAACTGGTGGAATCAAGAGCTCTTCGGCCGCGAGACCACCCTTCCGTGGGGTCTCGAGATCGACAAGTACCCCGGACTGCTGTTCCACCCGACCTTCCTCTACGAGTCGCTGTGGAACCTGGCCTTGTGCGCGGCGCTGATCCTCGCCGACCGGCGATGGAAGCCGCGCGGACTGTTCGCCTGGTACGTGCTCGGGTACTCCGTCGGCCGGTTCTGGATCGAGGGGCTGCGGATCGACGCGGCGAACAGCGGCGGCGGTCTGCGACTCAACCAGTGGACTGCTCTCGTGGCGGGCGCGCTCGCGCTCGCCTCCCTCGTGGCCCGACGCCGTCGTGTACCGTCCGAGGCATGTCCTCCGACAGCGTCCTCTACGAGTTCCGAGAGCCCGGAATCGCCCTCCTCACCCTCCACCGACCCGAGCGTCTGAACGCCTGGAACGGCGAACTCGCCCACCGCTACTTCGAACTGCTCGACCAGTGCGCGGCCGATGATGCCGTCAAGGTCATCGTCGTCACCGGCGCCGGCAAGGGCTGGTGCGCCGGAGCCGACATGGACACGCTCCAGGGGCTCGGCGGTGGGAGCGGTGGCGCTCCCAACCCTGCGGCCGCCGCGGGTGGTCGTCCGCAGTGGTTCACGACCACGGTGCCCAAGCCCGTCATCGCCGCCGTCAACGGCGCGTGCGCCGGTATCGGCATGGTGCAGGCGCTGATGTGCGACATCCGCTTCGCTGCCGCGGGCGCCAAGTTCACCACCGCCTTCGCCCGTCGCGGCCTCATCGCCGAGTACGGGATGTCGTGGATCCTGCCCCGGCTCTGCGGCACGGCCCACGCCCTCGACATCCTCTTCTCCGGCCGGGTGATCCTGGCCGAGGAAGCGGCCCGCATGGGCTTCGTCAACGAGGTCGTCGAGCCCGAACGCCTCCTCGACCGGGCGCTCGAGTACGCCGCCGAACTCGCCACCCTCTCGTCGCCGACCTCGATGGCCGTGATGAAGCGGCAGGTCTGGGGCGACTGGGATCGCAGTGTGGTGGCCGCCACCGACGACGCCATCGAGCTGATGAAGGCATCGCTGGTGCGTCCCGACTTCAAGGAGGGCGTCGCCAGTTTCCTCCAGAAGCGGGCACCGAGGTTCACTCCCGTCCAGCCCTCCTAGGCTGGGGGTCGTGACCGACCGCATCACTGAGCAGCAGGCCGCCAAGGTGGCGCACCTCGCCCGGCTCGACATCACCCCCGACGAACTCGAGCGGTGGACGCCGCAGCTCGAGGGGGTCCTCGAGCACTTCGCCGACATCGACGCCCTCGACCTCTCGGGGGTCGAACCGATGACCCAGCCGTACCCCCTCGTCAACGTTCTGCGCGACGACGTGGTGCGGCCGGGGCTCGACAGGGCCGAGGTGCTCGCCGCGGCCCCAGCGGCCGAGGACGGACGCTTCCGAGTTCCTCCGATCCTCGGGGGTGACATGTGAGCCCGACGTCCGTCTCCTCCGTCGCTGCCGCCGTTCGCTCGGGCGCGACCACCGCCACGGCTCTGCTCGACGAGCACCTCGCGCGCATCGCTGGCCGCGAGAGCGAGATTCACGCCTTCAACCTGGTCACCACCGAGACCGCCCGCGCACAGGCCGCGGCGGTCGATGCCGCGGTGGCCCGCGGCGACGACCCGGGTCCGCTCGCCGGAGTGACGGTGGCACTGAAGGACAACATGTGCACGCGCGGGATCCCCACCACCTGCTCGTCGCGCATCCTCGACGGCTGGACGCCGCCGTACGACGCGACCGTGGTCGAGCGGTTGCGTGCGGCCGGAGCGGTGATGGTCGGCAAGACCAACCTCGACGAGTTCGCGATGGGGTCGAGCACCGAGAACTCGGCCTTCGGTGTGACCCGCAACCCGCACGACACCGCCCGCGTGGCCGGTGGGAGCAGCGGTGGAAGCGCCGCGTCGGTGGCGGCGGGGTTCAGCCAGGTCGCCCTCGGCAGCGACACGGGCGGGTCGATCCGTCAGCCGGCCGCGCTCTGCGGCGTCGTCGGCGTCAAGCCGACCTACGGGTACGTGAGCCGCTTCGGACTCGTGGCGTACGCCAGCAGCCTCGACCAGATCGGCCCGTTCGCGACGAGTGTCGAGGATGCGGCGCGGGTCCTCGACGTGATCGGCGGACACGACCCGAACGACTCGACCAGCATCCCGCAGCAGTATCCGTCGCTCGTGGAGTCGCTCGGTCGCGACGTGGCCGGTCTGCGGATCGGGCGGATCACCGACCTTCCCGGTGGTGCCGAGCCCGACGTGCTCGAGCGACTCGAGGCCGCGTTCGACGCCCTGCGCGCCGCCGGTGCCACCATCGTCGACGTCGAAGTCCCGGCGCTCACCTACGGGCTGTCGGCCTACTACGTGATCGCGCCGGCCGAGGCCAGCAGCAACCTCGCCCGGTTCGACGGCGTGCGGTACGGCCTGCGTGTCGATGCCTCCGACACCAACTCGATGTACGGCGCTACCCGTGCCGCCGGCTTCGGCGACGAGGTCAAGCGTCGCATCATGCTCGGCACCTACGCCCTCAGCGCTGGCTACTACGACGCCTATTACGGCAAGGCGCTCAAGGTTCGTCGCCTCATCCACGACGACTTCGAGCGGGCCTACCAGCGCGCCGACGTCCTCCTCACCCCGACCTCGCCGTGTGTGGCGTTCCCCGTCGGAGCCAAGGGCGACAACCCGCTCGCGATGTACCTCGTCGACGTGTACACGATCGGCACCAACCTCGCCGGACACCCAGGGATGAGCGTGCCCTACGGGACGGGTGCCGACGGTCTGCCGGTCGGGGTCCAGGTGCTCGCAGGCACGCTGCAGGAGCCGACGATGTTCCGGGTCGGCGCCGCACTCGAGAGGAGCATGTCGTGAGCGACTGGGAACTCGTCGTCGGCCTCGAGGTGCACGTCGAACTGGCGACCGCCACCAAGCTGTTCTCGGCCAGTCCGAACCGATTCGGTGACGACCCGAACACGAACATCGACCCGGTGACGCTCGGTCTTCCGGGTGCGCTGCCGGTGCTCAACGGTCACGCCGTCGAACTGGCGATGCGCATCGGCCTCGCCCTGAACTGCACGGTCCAGCCGTGCACGTTCCACCGCAAGAACTACTTCTATCCCGACATGCCCAAGGCGTACCAGGTGAGTCAGTACGACAACCCCCTGAACGTCGATGGCTGGCTCGAGCTACCGGGTGGGAAGCGCATCGGCATCGAGCGCGCCCACATGGAGGAGGATGCGGGGAAGAGCACGCACGTCGGTGGTAGCGGTGGTCGGGTGCACGGCGCCCAGTACTCGCTCATCGACCTCAACCGAGCAGGCGTGCCGCTCGTCGAGATCGTCAGCCGTCCCGACATCCGCAGCGCCGAGGAAGCCCGTCAGTACGTCACCGAACTGCGGGCGATCCTCGTCGCCGTCGGTGCGAGCGACGCCAAGATGGAAGAGGGGTCGATGCGCGTCGACGCGAACGTCAGCGTGCACCACCCGGGCACGCCGTTCGGCACCCGCTGCGAGATCAAGAACGTCAACAGCGTGCGTTCGCTCGGCCGGGCGATCGAGTACGAGATGCGTCGGCAGATCGACCTCGTCGAGAGCGGAGGGACCGTCCGCCAGGAGACTCGCCACTGGGACGAGAACGACGGTCGCACGCACACGCTGCGCACCAAGGAGGACGCAGACGACTATCGCTACTTCCTCGAACCCGACCTGGTGCCTCTCGCTCCGTCCGCCGATTGGGTCGAGAAGGTGCGTGCTGCCCTGCCGGTGCTCCCGGCCGAACGTCGTCGTCGCCTGGCGACCCTCACCGGACAGCCGGCCGACGGTGAGGCCGTGTCGTCGGTGGTCGAGCGCGGGCAGGACGCATACGTCGAGGCAGTCGCTCATGTGGGCGGCGATGCGGCCCGTGCGCTCGTGTACGTCAAGGAGGCCTTCGCCGACGAGGGCGACGAGCCGCGGGTGCCCGCCGCCGACATCGCCGCCCTCACCCAGATGGAGGTCGAGGGTGCGGTCACGGCGACCCAGGCGAAGGCGATCCTCGCCGACCTGCTCGCGGCCGGTGGAGGCGACCCTGCGGCCATCGCCGCGGCGAAGGGCTTCGAGGCGATCGACACCTCGGCACTCGAAGCGGTGGTCGATGCGGCCATCGCCGATCAGGCCGATGCGTGGGCCAAGTTCTGCGCGGGTGACGGCAAGGCCATGGGAGCGATCGTGGGAGCGGTGATGAAGGCGACGCAGGGGAAGGCCGACGGCAAGATCGTCACGGCCATCCTGAACGCACGTCGGTCATCCTGAGTCGGCGGATGGCGTAACATTGTTCCCAGACCTCCGAAGGGAGACGGGAATGAAGCGTCAGTTCTTGTTGGCAGCTGGTCTCGGCATGGTGGCCCCACTGGTGGTGGCCATCCCGGTGGGCCAGGTGTATGCAGACACCTTCACGGTGACGAACACCAACGACAGCGGTGCCGGGAGCCTGCGTCAGGCCCTTGCGGACGCGAACTCGACCAACGGTGCCGACATCGTTGCCTTTGCTCCCAGCCTGACCGGCACGATCACGCTCACGACGGGGCCCCTCATCGTCTCCGAACCGGTCACGATCGACGGGCCCAACTCCTACGACGTCATCGTGTCGGGCAACCTGAGTTCCCGGGTGATGCGGATCGTGTCGGCCGGCACGGTCTCGGTGTCGGGTCTGACGTTCACGAGCGGGGTGACCGCGACGGGCAACGGTGGTTGCCTCGAGATCACCGACTCCGACGTGACCCTCGACGACATCCAGATGACGACCTGTACGGCGACGCAGGACAACGGCGGGGCAGTCGCCGCGACGGGTAGTGGCTCGCTGACCATCGGCTCGTTGGGTGCCTACATCGCGGGTAACTCGGCGGGCGACGGTGGCGGAGGGATCTACACCGGCGCAGGAGTGTCTCTGACGATCCTGGAGGGGATGATCACCTCGAACGACGCCACGTTCAACGGTGGTGGTGTGTTCGCACAGGAGGCCCCGACGATCTCGGGTGCTGGCCTCTCGAACAACTATGTCGGCCCGGCGGGTTACGGAGGCAATCTCTGGGTGGGCGACGGTGCAGGGCTCGTCCTCCGGGACACCTATGTCTCGTCGGGCTCGGCTCAGCACGGTGGCGGGATCTACGTCTCCTCCATGTCGGCCGGTGCGGACGGCCGGATCGAGCGCTGCCAGATCAGCGGGAACTCGGCGGGAGCGGAAGGCGCTGGCGTTCTGCTCGATCTCCTCGACGACGGTGTGTCGGCAGGGACCCTCCGCATCAGGAACACGACCATCGCGGACAACCAGGCGGGAACGGACGGTGGAGGTGTCTACGTACGCGACCGACTGGTGGCCGGGGTCTCCCTCGAGTTCGCCACGATCGTGGGCAACGAGGCAGCTGCAGATGGTGACGGTGCCTTCCTCGGTGGGTCGGGTCCGACGACGATCAGCCATTCCGTCCTGTGGGGCAACAAGCCGACGGGTATCGCTGCGGACGACATCGACACGACGACGGCCGTGACGGTCGAGCGGTCGGTCCTCGGTGAGACCGATCTCTACTGGTTCGGCTCGCTCTCCCTCGACGCGTGGTCCGACGCGCACGTCGGCGTCGATCCGCTGCTGGGAGACCTGGCCGACAATGGTGGTGCTGTCCACACGATGAAGCCAGCCGCGGGGAGCGTGCTGATCAACGGCGGAGCGACGACGCTCGCGGGGGCGCCGCTCTACGACGCTCGCGTGCTGCTGCGCAAGAGGGGCGGGCGCTACGACGTTGGCGCGTTCGAGTTCCAGACACCTACTGCCCCCCAGTCCGTGGCGGCGGCGTCGCGGGTCGATGCGGTTCGAGTCGCCTGGCGGGCTCCATCGTCCCGCGGTGACGCCTCGATCCTCGGCTACCGGATCTACCGGCTCACGGCGAACGGGTGGAAGCGGGTCGGCACTGTCGGCACCGCCACTCGTTCGTACCTCGTGACCGGGCTCCGGTCGGGAACGCTCTTCCGGTTCCGGGTGGTGGCCGTGAACGCGGGTGGGGCGGGTGCCCTCAGCGCGGTGGTCAGCCGCCGCGCCGGATGATCCGGTCGCGGTGGTTCAGAGTTCGCCGCTGACGATCAGGTCGATCGCTCGCCGGCAGGTGCGGTCGAAGGCGTCGGCGGCCATCAGGAGGTGACTCTCGGGCGTGTCCTCCTCCTTGGTGTGGCTGAGCCCGGCGGTCGACGACGAGAAGATCATCACGGTCGGGATCTCTCGGGCGACCTCGCTGGCGTCGTGGAGTGCGCCGCTCGGCAGCTCGACGTCGTGGCCCTCGACCTCGCGCACCGACTCGCGGGCGGCCTCGAGCAGGCGGGGATGGAACGGCATCGGGGGGATGCGGAAGATGTGCTCCCACTCGACCGTGCAACCCTCGGCCTCGGCAGCGGCCGCAGCCGCCGCATGCGCCTCGTCGAACATCGCCTGGAGCGACTCGGCCGAGATGTGCCGCATGTCCATCGTGATGCGGGTCTCGCCGGCGACGGCGGTGACGACCCCCGGCCAGCACTGGGCATGGCCGACGGTGGTGACCCCGTCGTGGCGCTCACCGATCTCGGCGATCGCGAGCGCGAAGCGGGCCGCTGCGCGGAACGAGTCGCGGCGCATCTCCATCGGCATCGTCCCGGCGTGGGCGGCCTGGCCGCGGAAGATGAGACGCTCGCGTTCGATCCCCTTCGTGCCGGTGACGGTCGCGATCCCGAGCCCCTTCTCCTCGAGGATCGGCCCCTGCTCGATGTGCACCTCGACGTACGCCTTGACGTCGGACATCCGTGTGCGGGCACCGTCGAGGGCGTCGATGTCGACACCGTGTTGGGCGAGGATCTCGGGGAGGCGGGCACCCTCCTTGTCGGAGAGTCCGCGCAGCACGTCGATGTCGAGGGTGCCCATGCTCGCCGCACTGCCGAACAGGCTGCGGCTGAAGCGGGCGCCCTCCTCGTCGGCCCAGTCGACACAGGCCACCGTGACCGGCGGGGTCCCCTCGGCAGCGAGCGCGCGGAGCAACTCGACACCGGCCATCACGCCGAGGGCACCGTCGAGCCATCCGCCCTTGGGGACGCTGTCGAGGTGCGAACCGACGAGGAGCACATCGCTGCTCGCTCCGGGGAGCACGGCCCACAGGTTGCCGGCCTCGTCCTCGTCGATCTCGACGGGCAGAGTGGCGAGCGATTCGCGGAAGAACGCACGGGCCTGGAGCCAGTCGGGGGTCCAGGCGAGACGGCGGCTGCCCTCGGGTCCTCCGGTCCGGGCGGCGAGTTCGCGGAGATCGGCGACGACACGGGCGGGCTGGTAGGCGGTCATGCCTCCGAGACTAGCGATCGCTCCTTCAGCCACCCGAGGAAGACCGCCACCGGTGCAGGCCGGGCGATGTGGTACCCCTGCAGGAGTGGGCAGCCCATCTGGCGCAGGGCGTCGAGCTTTGCCTGGGAGTCGACGCCCTCGGCCACGGCGCGCATTCCGAGCGACGAGCTGAGCCGGACGAGCAGCTCGACGATGTTGCGGTCGAGCGGCTTCTCGAGCATCCCGGCGACGAAGACCTGATCGATCTTCACCGTGTCGACCTGCAACTGGTGCAAGTAGGTGAGCGAGGAGTAGCCCGCACCGAAGTCGTCGATCGCGACGCCCACACCGAGCGCTCGGAGACCCCCGACGACCTCTTGGGCACGAGCGATGTCGGCGACGAGGTGGGTCTCGGTGATCTCGAGTTCGAGGAGGTCGGGATCGATGCTCGCCCGGGTGCAGAGGCGATCGACGAGATCGACGAGGTGGCCGTCGACGATGTGTCGGCCCGAGACGTTGACCGCGAGTCGGAGTCGCGCCGTCAGCGGATCGAGGCGCCACTCCCGCAGCAGGTTCACGGTCTGCTCGAGCACGTAGGTCTCGAGGTCGACGACGAGCCCGGTCCGTTCGGCGATGGGGATGAAGTCGCTCGGCGCGACCTCACCGATCCCGGGGCGCATCCATCGGACGAGGACCTCGGCGGCGACGGGTTGGCCCGACTCGCCGTCGACGAGCGGCTGGAGGTGGAGCACGAACTCTCCGTCGGTGATCGCCCGGCGCATCGACATCGCCATCTCGGCCTGCTGTTCGAGTTGGCCGGCGAGGGTCACGTCGAAGAACTCGACGCGCCCTCCGCCCTTGTCCTTGGCGGCCTGCACGGCCGAGTCGGCCTGGGCGATGCAGACGAGGGGATCGCTCTGACTCCCGATGAGGGTCACGCCGAGGCTGGCCGTCACGCTGAACACCTGACCGTCGCCTCCGACGCTCGGTGCCGAGAGCACGAGGAGGAGTTCGGTGGCGAGCTGCTCGAGCGTCATCCCGGCACCGCTGGTGTCGACGAGGACCAGGAACTCGTCACCGCCGTACCGGGCCACGAGCCCGTGCTCGCACACCTGCTGCATGCGCATGCCGAGATCGGCGAGCACGCGATCGGCCTCTGCGTGGCCCTGCGTCTCGTTGACGTGCTTGAACCCGTCGATGTCGACGAGGATCACGGCACCGCGGCCGGCGCCCAGCATCTGTCCGAGGTGTTCGAGAGCCGCTGTACGGTTCGTCAGCCCGGTGAGCGCGTCGGTGCGGGCCTGGAGGTGCGCAGCCTCCTCCGACGCCTGGAGTTGGGAGGTCACCGTGGCGAGTCGGTGGACAGACTGGCGGAGGGTCTCACCGAGTGGGCCGGGGAGCTCGCCGGTGACGCCCGTGTCGCCCGTCGCGAGCCGCTGGACCTGGGCCTCGTAGGCGCGCAAGGTGGTGACCATCTCGCCGAACGCATGCGTCAGAACCCTGACCTCGGTGGGCCCGCGCAGCCGACCAGGGGCGACGTCGAGTTCGCCTCCGCTCACCTTGCGGGCGTGACGGACGAGCCGAAAGAGCGGCCGCAGCGTCGAGCGCAGGGTCCAGACGAGGAGGAGCGCACTGGCGGTGACGGCAACGGCGAGGACGACGATCGCGTGGCGCCGCGAATCGAGAGCGTCGTTGGTCACTTGCTCCAGATGGGCGTCGACGTGATCGAAATGGAGGCTGGCGAATTCGCGGATCGCCGTGAACTCGGCAATCGAGGCCAGGAGGTCGTTCGCCCCTGTGCCCGCGGTGAGAGCCGCGATCATCACCTCGAACGGCTGGGCGAGTTCGTCGTCCACCACCTCGGCGAGTCGAGCGACGGACGCGTCGAGCGCGCCCTCGGCGGCCATCGTCGCGGCGTCGTCGTGGTCGGCCAGGCTCCCCACCACGGTGGCTGCCGCCTCGAGAACCCTCACCTGGACGTTGGTCTCCGTTCCGACCCGTGACAGGTCGAGGGAGGTCGACCTGCTGTCGAGGAGGAGGCGGGCCCCGGCGGTCTCGGCGGTGATCCGTCCGGTGATGTCGTCGGAGGCGAGGGCGACAGCAGCGAGGTCGAGCGCTCCAGAGTCGAGGCCGGAGCGCAGCGAGGTCAGCGAGTCGGCGAGATCGGTGCCCAGAGCGTCGTTCGTGCCGGACAGTCGGCGGACCCCTTCGTCGACCTGTGCCCTCGTGGCGAGGAGGGTCGCCCGGAAGTCGTCTGGTGCGTCTCCGTGGAGGAGTTCCTGACCGAGCGCCAGCTCGAGCGAGAGTGGGACGACCAGCGATGCCACGTCCTGGAGCAGCACGAGACTCGAGCGCATGGCAGCGGCATCGTCGGCAGCGGCCACCTGCCGGCGGACCTCCTGCACCGTGTACCACTGCAGTGCGACCATCGGCACCAGACCGACGAGGAGCACCCGGAGCGCGACCGAGCGCAGCCCGAACCGCCGCCCCCGAGGGCCCCCTGCCGCTTTCACGGCTCCACGGTACACCCCGCTAGTTTGCTGCCCATGACCTCTCCCGACGGAACCCCCGTGGACATCAAGCCTCGCAGCCGCGACGTCACCGACGGCATGCAGAAGGCGCCGGCCCGTTCGATGCTGCGCGCTGTGGGCATGACCGACGACGACTGGGTCAAGCCGCAGGTCGCAGTGGCGTCGGCCTGGAACGAGGTCACGCCCTGCAACATGACCCTGCGCAAGCTCGCCGAGCACGTCAAGGACGGCGTCCGGGCGAGCGGAGGGTTCCCGATGGAGTTCGGCACGATCACCGTCAGCGACGGCATCAGCATGGGGCATGAGGGCATGCGCGCCTCGCTCGTGAGCCGCGAGGTCATCACCGACTCGGTCGAGACCGTGATGCACGCAGAGCGGCTCGACGCCTTCGTCGGCCTGGCCGGTTGCGACAAGAGCATCCCGGCGATGCTGATGGCTGCGGCCCGTCTCGACCTCGCCAGCGTGTTCGTCTACAACGGCAGCATCATGCCGGGCCAGCACGACGGCAAGGCGCTCGACATCACGAGTGTGTTCGAGGCCGTCGGCGCGTGTGCGCTCGGCCACATCACCGAGGACGAACTGCTCGAGATCGAGCGCAAGGCCTGCCCGGGCGAAGGTGCGTGCGGTGGCATGTTCACCGCCAACACGATGTCATCGATCGCCGAGGCGCTCGGCATGTCGTTGCCCGGCACGGCGTCGCCGCCCGCCATCGACGGCCGCCGCGAGTCTGACGCCCGTCGTGCGGGCGAGGCGATCGTCGAGATGCTCCGCAAGGGGATCACGTCGCGCCAGATCATGACCAAGAAGGCGTTCGAGAACGCCATCGCCGTCACCTCGGCACTCGGGGGCAGCACCAACGCCGTGCTCCACCTCCTCGCGATCGCCAACGAGGCTGGTGTCGAGCTCGAACTCGAGGACTTCAACCGGATCGCCGCGAAGGTTCCGCACATCGCCGACATGAAGCCGGGTGGCAAGTACCACATGAGCGATCTCGACCGTGTGGGTGGCGTGCCCGTGGTGCTGAAGATGCTGCTCGACGCCGGCCTGCTGCACGGTGACTGCCTGACGGTGACCGGCCGGACGATGGCCGAGAACCTCGCCGAGATCAACCCGCCGGCCGCTGACGGCGTGGTCGTCCACCCGCTCGAGAACCCGATCAACGCCGAGGGCGGGATCGTCGTGCTCACCGGTTCGCTCGCTCCCAAGGGCGCGGTGGTCAAGGTCGCCGGCCTGAGTGCCGAGCAGAAGGAGTTCACCGGGACGGCCCGCGTGTTCGACGGCGAGGACGGCGCGATGGCGGCGATCCTCTCCGGCAGCATCGAGCCGGGCACCGTGCTCGTCATCCGCTACGAGGGTCCCAAGGGTGGTCCGGGCATGCGCGAGATGCTCGCCATCACGGGCGCGCTCAAGGGCGCAGGCCGTGGTGCCGACTGCGCACTCATCACCGACGGCCGGTTCAGCGGCGGGACGTGGGGCTTCTGCATCGGTCACGTGGCGCCAGAGGCCGTCGACGGCGGTCCGATCGCGTTCGTGCGCGACGGAGACCAGATCCGGATCGACGTCCATGCGTTGAGCCTCGACCTGCTCGTCGACGACTCGGAGATCGCCAAGCGTCGTGCGAGTTGGTCGCCCAACCCGCCGCGCTACACGACGGGCGTGCTCGGTAAGTACGCCCGCCTGGTGCAGGGCGCCGAGACCGGCGCCATCACCAACACCCTCTGACCCCCGACGCTCCAACCCGAGTGTGTCGTGCGACCACGGGTCGCACGACACACTCGGGTTGGAAGGGGAGGGGCGGAAGCGGGTCAGGTGAAGATGATCTGGCCTCCGGCGGCGAGTTCGTAGAAGTCGCCGACGGTGATGATCTCCTGGGCCTGCTCGATGAAGTCGTCCTGAGTGAGGCCGAACATGTCGACGCTGGCCTTGCAGAGGTACATCCCGCAGCCGGTGTCGCTGATCATCTCGATGAACTCGTGGATCGGCGGGATGTCGAGCTCGTCCATCTTCTTGCTCATCATGTGCGTCGCCAGAGCGCTCATCCCCGGCAGTCCGCCGAGCAGCGTGGGGATGTGCATCGCCGGGTTGCCGACGGTGGCGACCTTGATGTGGTCGATGCGGGTCTTGTGCACTGCGTCGAGACCGAAGAAGGTGAAGAACAGGTTGGCCTCGATCCCCTCAGCGCGGGCCCCGTTGGCCATGATCAGCCCCGGGTAGATGCCCTCGAGCGAGCCCTTCGAGATGATGATGCTCACCTTGCTGATGGGCTCCGGGCGGTCGTTGCCCTGTGTCGTGCTCATGTCAGATGCATCCCTTCGGCTTCGGGATCCCCGAGATGCGCGCAGCCATCTTGGCCGGGCCCTTCGGGAACAGTTCGTACAACTCCTTGACCGTCACGCCCGAGGTCTTGCCGAGGACGCGCACCGTGGGCCCGGTGCCCTTCTCGAAATACTCCTTGCGCATGAACTCGATGACGGTCCAGTGAGCGGGGGTGAGTTCGGTGATCCCGTCGGCCCTGGCCATCTCGACGGCCATCTCCTTGGTCCACTGGTTCGGATCGGTGAAGAAGCCCTCGTCGTTGAGGTCGACTCCGATTCCTGCGATGACTGCGGTGCTCATGCGGACACCTGCTCCTTTCCTGAGGTGGGCATCGATGCGCCGATGCCGGGGATGTCACGACCCTGCAGGAGGGCGTGCCAGTAGAACCACTGGAACATCAACTTCCCGAGGTGGTTCATGCGGCTCTCCTTGAGGAGCGGCATGCCGACGCTGGCGGGGAAGTGGCCGGGTAGCGGCTGGGTCTCGTAGTTGAAGTCGATGAGCAGTGCCTTGCCGAAGCCGGTCTCGATGAAGCAGTTGGCGTGACCGTCGTAGGCGTCGCTCAGTGGCCGACCCTCGAGATGGGCGACGATGTTCTCGACGAGCACCTCGCCCTCGAAGTGGGTCACCGAACCGGCCTTCGACGCCGGCACGTTGGTGGCGTCGCCCAGAGCGAACACGTTCGACTTGGCGAGCGCCTGGAGCGTGCTCTTGTCGGTGGGGACGAAGTTCAGGTCGTCGCCGAGGCCGGGGCTGCGGCCCACGTAGTCGGCGCCGCTGTGGAGCGGAACGACCACGGCGAGGTCGAAACCGACCTCACGACCGTCGTAGCCCACGAGTCGGCCACCCTCGCCGTCGACCTCGCCGGTGTTGAACTCGGTGACGAGGTGGACACCCTTCTCCGCCAGCAGGTCGGCGAGTGCAGCGGACGCGACGGGCTTGGTGAAGGCGCCGTCGAGCGGGGTGGCATAGGTGATCTCGACCTTGTCGCGGATGCCGCGTTCGGTGAAGTACCAGTCGGCGAGGAAGCAGAACTCCAGCGGAGCGACCGGACACTTGATGGGCATGTCGACGACGTTGACCAGCAGACGGCCACCCTCGAAGGAGGCCAAGGCCTGCTCGAGCGCCGAGGCGCCGGCGAGGTCGTAGAAGGTGAACACCTTCTCGTTCCAGCCCGGGCCGGTCAGGCCTTCGGTCTCGTCGAAGGCGAGCTGTGCACCGGTGGCGATGACCAGCACGTCGTAGGCCAGTTCGCGCCCGTTGGCGAGCACGACCGTGTCACGCTCGGTCTCGACTCTGTCGATGGCCTGTTGGACGAACTCGATACCCGGCCGGAGCTGGGCCTTGCGCGGTCGGACGATGTCCTGGTCGTGGGCGAGCCCGAACGGGACGAACAGCAGTCCGGGTTGGTAGAGGTGGTGGTCGTCCTGGTCGACGACGACCACCTCGTAGTCGTGATGGTGGCGGTGCAGCCGGTTGGCGGTCAGGGTGCCACCGGTGCCGCCTCCGAGGATCACGATGCGCTTCTTCATGGAGCCGTTCCTTTCCTTGGCTCCATCATCGGTACGGGATACCCCACGGGGTAGGGCCGAGAGTCCCTTCTTTCGTCGGGATCAGGCCAACTGTGTCAGCCTCGGTATCCATGGAGCGCATACACATCCGCTTTCTCCGTTTCTCGGCCTTCTACAGCCCGCTGCTGATGACGATGTCGGCCGGGTGCCTTGCCGAGGAGGGTCTGGAGGCCACCTTCGACGTCGTCGGGCCCGGCCGCTCGATCGCGGACGGAATCGCCGAGGGGTCGGTCGACGTCGCCCAGTCGGCGACCGCAGTCAGTTTCGACCCGTGGGCCGAGGGACTCCTGCTGCCGTTCCGCCACTTCGCACTGATGAACCGGCGCGACGGCTTCTTCCTCCTCCGGCGCGGTCCGGCGGACGTCGCGGTCGGAGCAGACGGCGATGCCTGGACGGCTCTCGCCGGGACGACCATCGTCGCCGACCACTTCTTCCAGCCGCTCGCGCTGTTGCGGTGTGCTCTCTCGGAGCGCGGCGTCGACACGAGTGGCGTGACCTTCGTCGACGCCGGTGACCCAGCAGCGATCGAGGAGAGCTTCCGATCGGGAACGGGCGACGTCGTCCACCTCCAAGGGCCCGCCCCCCAGCAGTTGGCCCACGACGGAGTCGGCCACCTCGTCGGTTCGGTGGGCGAGGCCGCGTGGGAGATCGCGTTCAGCAGTCTGTGCGCCTCACCAGAGTGGCTCGCGACCGACGTCGCGGCGGCCTTCACGAGAGCGTTCGAGAAGGGACGCACCCTGGCGCGGGAGGAGCATCCCGACGTCGTCGCTCGCTCCGTCGCCCCCTACCTGCCCGGCATCGACCACGGCCCACTCACCGAGGCGATCTCGGCCTATCAGGCGATGGGGACCTGGAGCGGAGGCATCGAGATCGACCCGGCTCTCTACGGTCGCACCGTCGAGTTGTTCCAGCGGTTCGGCGGACTCGCGGTGACGCCCTCCTACGACGACGTCGTGGCCGCAGTACCGCGCTGAGCGGCCGCCCGGGCGAGCACTCGCCAGCCGTTGACGAAGGCACCGGTGACGAGGGTCGCCACGATCACGAACGACAAGGCGACGCCCCTGTCCCAGACCCCCCAGCGCAGGACCATTCCGACGGCGACGGTGGCGACCCACACGACGAGTCCGGAGCGCAGGTCGAACGGACGGCGCCAGACCCGACCCGCCAGCCAGCCCACTATCGCGCCGAGGAGGAACGGTGCGGCCACCTCGAGGAGCCCGGTCGACGAGTCGTGGTTGCGGCGGCCGAGAGCGACGAAGACGAGGATCAGTGCGGTGTCAGCGACAGCGCTGAGGGCGACGCGGCGCGGTGCCGCCGCGGACTCGCGTCGCTCAGCCATGCGCCGTGAACTGGCCGACCTTGCCGCGGAAGAACAGCAGGGCGTTCGGATCGGTGTCGGGATGGGCGTGTTCGAGTTCGACGACGCGCCCCATCACGAAGACATGGTCGCCGGCCTCGACGACCTGCTCGATGGTGCAGTCGATCCAGCCGATGGCGCCCGCCAACAGGGGTGAACCGGTGATCGGGGTGGTCGTGTAGTCGACCCCCTCGAAGGGGTGCTCGATGCTGCTCTTCGCGAACCGCCAGCACAGGTCGGCCTGATCGGCGCCGAGGATGTTCACGCAGAACGAACCGGACGCCTCGATGGCCTTCCAGCGCTCCGAGGTGACCATCGGGAGGAAGCCCACCAGGGGAGGGTCGAGCGACACCGAGGTGAACGACCCGATGGTGAAGCCCACGGGCCGACCGTCGGGGTTGGTGGCGGTGATCACGGTGACCCCGGTGGGGAAGTGGCCGAGCACCTGGCGGAAGAGCGACGGATCGATCGACATGGGGGCGACTGTATGTCACAGTCGGTGTCGTGGGCGAGAAGACACCCGGAGCGACGACACCCGACGACAAGGCCGCACTCCGCCGGCGGATGAAGATGGTGCGCGACATGGTCGACGACCGACTCGTCCGCAGCGTCGAGCTGTGGAGCCGCGTGGCCCACCTCGCCGAGTACCGCAACGCGAGCGGGGTGATGGCCTTCGTCGGGTTCCGCGGCGAACCCGACACCGATCCGCTCTTCGCCCGTCTCGCTGCGGAGGGCAAGAGGTTGCTCCTGCCCCGCGTCGAGGGCGGCGAGATCGTGGTGTGTGACGGCAGTGGCCCGATGGTGACGAGCCGCTTCGGAGTGAGCGAGCCCACCGGGCCGGCGCTCGACCTCGCGGTGGTCGACCTGGTGATCGTGCCCGGTCTGGCGTTCACGCCATCGGGCGGACGCCTCGGGTACGGCGGCGGCTACTACGACAGGTTCCTCCCGCGCCTCGCGCCCGAGGTGCCGAACGTCGGCGTGTGCTTCGACGAGCAGGTGATCGACGACCTGCCCGTCGAGGCACACGACATCAGGGTGCGGCGGGTGGTCAGCGCCTGACCGGCGAGCAGACCGACGCGCGTCAGGACTTGACTCTCAACCTCCGAGCGGCAGGCCAGCGATCCCGAGCAGTGTCTGCTCGAGCGTGTACTGCTGTCGGAAGAGGTCGTGCTCGGGGTGATGGCCCGGGGTGGTCATCGGGGCCTTGTAGTAGAAGGACAGCCAGTCCTGGATGCCGTACATCCCCGAACGGTGGGCGAGGTCGCTGAACAGCACGAGGTCGAGCGCCAGCGGCGCGGCGAGGATGCTGTCGCGGCAGAGGAAGTCGATCTTCAACTGCATCGGGTAACCGAGCCAACCGAAGATGTCGATGTTGTCCCAGCCCTCCTTGTTGTCGCCGCGCGGGGGGTAATAGTTGATCCGCACCTTGTGGTACACGTCGCCGTACAGCTCGGGGAACGTCTCCGGCTCGAGGATGTGCTCGAGAACCCCGAGCTTGGACTCCTCCTTCGTCTTGAAGTTGTCCGGGTCGTCGAGCACCTCACCGTCGCGGTTGCCGAGGATGTTCGTGCTGTACCAGCCGTTGAGCCCCAACAGGCGCGAGCGGAGCATCGGGCCGATGACGGTCTTCACGAGGGTCTGGCCCGTCTTGAAGTCCTTGCCACTGATCGGCAGTCGCTTCTCGACAGCGAGTTCGCGCAGAGCCGGGATGTCGACCGTGAGGTTGGGTGCGCCGTTGGCGAAAGGCACACCCTCGAGGAGCGCGGCGTAGGCGTAGAGCATCGACGGTGCGATGGTCGGGTCGTTCGCCGAGATGGCGGCCTCGAAGGCCTCGAGCGTCTGGTGGGCGGGGCCCGGCTCGATGAAGATCTCGGTGCTCGCGCACCAGATCATCACCAGACGGTCGCACTGCTTCTCCTCGCGGAAGCGATGGATGTCGGCCCTGATGGCCTCGAGCATCGAACGCTTGTCGATGGTCTGGAGATGGTTGTCCGCATCGATCCGCTTGACGTACTCCCGATCGAACGCTGCGCGCATCGGTCGGACCTCGCGCAGGGCGTCGCTGATGCCCTCGATGTGTCGACCGCCCTCGAGCACGCCGGCCCGGGTGGCCGCCACGTAGGCGTCGTCGGGGAACGGGTCCCAGGCGCCGAACACGACGTCCTCGAGGGCGGCGATCGGGACGATGTCGTGGATCGGGGTGTTGACCCCGCCCAGCCGGATCGTGCCCATCTGGGAAAGGCTGCCGGTGGGGGCGGCCAGGCCGCGCTTCACCAACTCGACGCCGGCGATGAGGGTGCTGGCGACGGCCCCGAGCCCGACGGTGAGGATGCCGAGGCGACCGTCGGGACGACCTGCAGGAGTGTGAGCGGGTGTGGAGGGGGTGGCTGTCATGCGGGGAGGGTAGAAAAGGTGGAACGCTCTACGTCCGGAGGCGCCGAAAATTCGTGCGCGTGGGTTGTGACCGCCCCGAGGACGCTGCCAGACTCCCTCCGATGCGCAACCACGACGCCGCCCTCGCTCTCGTCGTAGTAGTCGTCTAGACGCACGTCCCCACACCTCCACGTGCGTCAGCCTCCCCTCCCGGGAGGCTCTTTCGTTTTTCCGGCCATACTCACCTTTCCCGTTCGAGGAGACGACATGAAGCTCACCGGGGCCCAGGCCCTCATCAAGGCACTCGAGATGGAGCAGGTGGAGACCGTGTTCGGTCTCCCCGGCGGCTGCATCCTGCCCGCGTACGACCCGCTGCTCGACTCGTCGATCCGTCACATCCTCGTGCGCCACGAGCAGGGCGCCGGCCACATGGCCGAGGGCTATGCCCACGTGACCGGACGTCCCGGCGTGGCCCTCGTCACCAGTGGACCGGCGGCGACCAACATGGTCACCCCGCTGATGGACGCCTACATGGACTCGATCCCGATGGTGTGCATCACCGGCCAAGTCTCCACGGCAGCGATCGGTACCGACGCCTTCCAGGAGTGCGACACGGTCGGCATCACGCGCAGCGCCACCAAGCACAACGAACTGGTGATGACCGCCCAGGACCTCCCGATGGCCGTCCGGCAGGCGTTCCACATCGCGACCACCGGTCGTCCCGGCCCCACGCTCATCGACGTGCCGAAGGACTGTCTCATCAACACGATGGACTGGTACTGGCCCACCGACGAGGAGGTGGCTGACAGCCTTCCCGGCTACCGCCCCACCACCAAGGGTCACCCGCGGATGATCAAGGAGGCGGCCCGCCTGATCCTCGAGTCCGAGCGCCCGATCATCTACGCCGGGGGTGGCATCCTCAAGGCTCGTGCGGCAGAGGCGCTGCGCGAGCTCGCCGAACTGTGCGACATCCACGTCGTCACCACGCTCATGGCCCGCGGTGCGTTCCCCGACGATCACCCGCTCTGCCTCGGCATGCCCGGCATGCACGGCAACGCCACCGCGATCACGGTGCTGCAGAAGAGCGACCTGCTCATCACGCTCGGCGCCCGCTTCGACGACCGCATCACCGGCAAGGTCTCGACCTTCGCCCCCGAGGCCAAGGTCATCCACGTCGACATCGACCCGGCCGAGCAGGGCAAGGTCCGTCGTCCCGACGTCCCGATCGTCGGTGATGCCAAGTACGTCATCGAGGAGATCATCAAGGCGATCCGCGACATGAAGGCCGCGGGCACCGCCGTGGCCGACACGTCGGCGTGGAAGAGCCGGATCAGCGGCTGGCGTGAGCAGTTCCCGCTCAGCTACGAGCCGAGCCAGCCGGGCGAGGCCCTCAAGCCGCAGTACTGCCTCGAGCAGCTCCGCGACTCGGCCCCCGACGGCACGATCCTCGTGTCGGGCGTGGGCCAGCACCAGATGTGGAGCAGCCAGTTCTGGCGGTTCAACGAGCCGTACACCTGGGTGAACTCGGGTGGTCTCGGCACGATGGGCTTCAGCATCCCGGCAGCCATCGGTGCCAAGGTCGGTCGCCCCGACCGCACCGTGTGGGCCGTCGACGGCGACGGTTGCTTCCAGATGACCGCCCAGGAACTCGTCACGGCGAGCGTCGAGCGGATCCCGGTCAAGGTCGCGATCCTCAACAACAGCTACCTCGGCATGGTCCGTCAGTGGCAGGAGATGTTCTACGACGAGCGCTACAGCGAGGTGTACCTCTCGCCCGAGGTGCCCGACTTCGTGAAGTGGGCCGAGGCGATGGGGTGCGTCGGCATCCGCGTCGAGAGCCCCGAAGAGGTCCAGCCGGCCATCGACAAGGCCAACAGCGTCGACGACCGTCCGGTCGTGGTCGATTTCCGCACGGCCGCCAGCGAGAAGGTCTTCCCGATGGTCCCGGCCGGTGCCAGCAACGACGACGTCATCCTGCCGTCCTGGCAGAACAACAACCGGGAGTTCCTGCGGTGAGCGACACGACCCATCACATCCTCTCGGTCCTCGTCCAGAACCGTCCCGGCGTGCTCGCCCGGGTGTCGAGCCTGTTCGCCCGCCGTGGCTTCAACATCTTCAGCCTCGCGGTCGCACCGGCCGAGGACGAGGGTTTCAGCCGCATCACGGTCGTGGTCGACGTCGAGGAGACCCCCCTCGAGCAGATCACCAAGCAGCTCTTCAAGCTGATCGAGGTCGTCAAGATCAGCGAGCTCGACCCCCGCCGCTGCGTGGAGCGCGAACTGCTCCTCGCCACTGTCCGGGTGACCCCCGAGCAGCGTGGTCAGGTGGTCGAACTGACCAACATCTTCGAGGGCAAGATCCTTGCCGTGGGCGTCGAGGCGATCACCGTGTCGCTCGACGGTTCGCCCGACAAACTCGACGACTTCGAGGAATTGCTCGATGGCTATGGCATCGTGGAACTCCAACGAACCGGGCGGGTCGCACTGCCCAAGCTCGACCGCCAGGCGCGCCTGCGTGCCGTGGGCGGCAACTCCCGCAACAACAACGACGGAAAGGCTGGCTGACCAATGGCCGCACAGATGTACTACGAGGCGGACTGTGATCCGTCGATCATTCGTGGCCGCAAGGTCGCCATCATCGGCTACGGCTCGCAGGGCCACGCCCACGCCCTGAACCTCAAGGAGTCGGGTGTCCAGGTCGTCGTCGGCCTGCGCGAGGGCAGCAAGTCGGCCGCCAAGGCCGAGGCCGCCGGTCTGAAGGTCATGGGCATCGCCGAGGCCGCCAAGTGGGCGAACCTCATCATGCTGACCATGCCCGACACCGAGCAGAAGGCCACCTACGAGGAGTTCATCAAGCCGCACATGCGCAAGGGCAAGGCCCTCGCGTTCGCCCACGGCTTCAACATCCGCTTCAAGCGGATCCGGCCGCCGAAGACCGTCGACGTGATCATGATCGCGCCCAAGGGCCCGGGCCACCTCGTGCGTCGTACCTACACCGAGGGCGGCGGCGTGCCGGCTCTCATCGCCGTGCACCAGGACGCCACCGGTGGCGCCAAGGAACTCGCCCTGAGCTACGCCTCGGCCATCGGCGGCGCCCGCGCCGGCGTGATCGAGACCACGTTCAGCGAGGAGACCGAGACCGACCTCTTCGGCGAGCAGGCCGTGCTCTGCGGCGGCGTGACCTCGCTCGTCCAGGCGGGCTTCGAGACCCTCGTCGAGGCCGGTTACCAGCCCGAGATGGCGTACTTCGAGTGCCTCCACGAGGTGAAGCTGATCGTCGACCTGATGTACGAGGAGGGGATCGCTGGTATGCGCTACAGCATCAGCGACACCGCCGAGTACGGCGACCTCACCCGTGGCCCGCGCGTGGTGACCCCGCGTACCAAGGCCGAGATGAAGAAGATCCTCAAGGAGATCCAGACCGGCAAGTTCGCCAAGGAATGGATCGCCGAGAGCGAGAGCGGCCGTGCCCGGATGAAGGAGCTCCAGGCCGCGGGTCGCGAGCACCAGATCGAGCAGGTCGGCTCGCAGCTCCGCGCGATGATGCCCTTCCTCGGCGCCGGCAAGCAGAAGGTGAGCGAGGTCAGCGGCGGCTGATCCCGCCGTCCGATCCTGACGTGGCCGAGGGCCAGCGTCCGACTCCGGTCGGGCGCTGGCCGTCGCCGTTTCCGGGGAGCGACCGGGCTCGGCGGGCAATCCTAAATCCGACTTGATTGGTCGGGAATCAGTCGGTAGGGTGACGACCCATGAGTGACAACTGGGGTTTTGACACACGGCAGATCCACGTCGGCGGCGCGCCCGACCCGACCACCGGCGCACGCGCTGTGCCGATCTACCAGACCACGTCGTACGAGTTCCGCGATGCACAGCACGCCCAGAACCTGTTCGCCTTGGCCGAGGTCGGCAACATCTACACCCGCATCATGAACCCGACGCAGGGTGCACTCGAGGCCCGTGTCAACAGCCTCGAGGGTGGTTGCACCACCGCCATCGGCCTCCCCGGCACCCTGGCCGTCGCCAGCGGTCAGGCGGCCGAGACCCTCGCCATCTTGACCCTGGCCGAGGCGGGCGACCACCTCGTGGCCAGCCCGTCGCTCTACGGCGGCACCTACAACCTGCTGCACTACACGCTCCCGAAGATGGGCATCACCGTCGACTTCGTCGACGACCCGCACGACCTCGAGCAGTGGAAGAGCAAGGTCCGGCCGAACACGAAGGCCTTCTACGGCGAGACCCTCGCCAACCCGAAGAACGACATCTTCGACATCGAGGGCGTCAGCAAGGTGGCCCACGACGTCGGCGTGCCGCTGATCATCGACAACACGGTCGCCACCCCGTACCTCATCCGTCCGATCGAGTGGGGCGCCGACATCGTCGTGCACAGCCTCACCAAGTTCGCCGGCGGACACGGCACGTCGGTGGCAGGTTCGATCACCGACAGCGGCAAGTTCGACTTCTCGGCCAGCGGTCGGTTCCCGAACTTCACCGAGCCCGACCCGAGCTATCACGGGCTCGCCTACTGGCCGGCCCTCGGGGCGGGCAGCTACATCCTCAAGGCCCGCGTCCAGTTGCTGCGCGACCTCGGCATGGCCATCTCGCCGTTCAACGCGTTCATGATCCTGCAGGGGCTCGAGACGCTGAGCCTGCGAATGGAGCGCCATCTCTCGAACGCTCACAAGGTCGCCGAGTTCCTCTCGGCGCACCCGCAAGTCGAGGCCGTCTCCTACGCCGGTCTGCCGAGCAGCCCGTGGCACGAGCGTGCCAAGAAGTACGGCGGCGGGCGCGGCTACGGCAGCGTGCTCGCGTTCGACATCAAGGGCGGCGTCGAGGCCGGTCGCAAGTTCGTCGAGGGTCTGCAGCTGCACAGCCACGTCGCCAACATCGGCGATGCCCGCAGCCTCGTGATCCATCCGGCGAGCACCACTCACAGCCAGCTGAGCGAGGCCGAGCAGATCAGCTCAGGTGTGCGCCCGGGCCTCGTGCGTCTGAGCGTCGGACTCGAGTCGATCGACGACATCCTCGCCGACCTCGCACTCGGCTTCGCTGCCGCCGTCTGACCCTCAAGTCGACTCGCCATGGCGACTGCCGTGGCGCACCAGTGCCGTGAGGCGCTGGAGCGTCACGGCCTTGCCCATCACCACGAGCACGTCGCCCGCCTCCAGCGGTGCGTCGGTCTCGTGCCAACGGCGGACGCCGTCGTCGTCACGCAACCCGAGGACGTGGACGTCGACACAGCGATCGGCGAGTTCGCGGAGCGAGAGCCCCTCGGCGGCCGACTCGGCGCCGATCTCGAGCTCTTCGACGCGCAACTCCGACCCTGCGATGGGGAGCACTCCGAGCACCTCGGCATCGAGGGCGGTCGCGGCGAGGCTCGCTCCGGCACTCTCGTAGACGGGGACGACGTGGCTCGCTCCGGCGCGCATCATTCGGTCACGCCACGACGAGTCACTGGCTCGGGCGACGATGCGTAGGGTCGGTGAGAGCGCTCGCGCTGTGAGGGCCACGACGGCGTTCGACGGGTCGTCGAGCGCGGTGATGAGTGCAGCGGCTCGACTCGCTCCTGCGGCGCGGAGGACCGATGCGTCGCGGGCGTCACCGCTCAGGAAGACCGCCCCAGAGTCGTCGACGGCCTCCTGTTCGAGTCGGTCGCTGTCGATCACGACAACGCGGCGACCACCGCGGAGCGCGGCGTCGACCGCTGCCCGCCCGACACGACCGAACCCGACCACGATCACGTGGTCCTTCAGGTGCTCGCGCATCCTGTCCCTCCTCTTCTCGCGGTACACCGCGCTGACGTCACCGGACACGAACAGGGCCGTGAGGCTCGCCGACGAATACACGAAGACGGCGAAGCCGGAGAGGATGACGACCATCGTCCAAATCTGGCCGGCACGGGTCAACGGCCGGACCTCGTTGAATCCGACCTGGCCCATCGTGATGACCGACATGTAGACGGCGTCGAACCACGCCCAACCCTCGATGACGACGTAGCCGGCCGAGGCCGCCACCACGGCCACGACGGCCGTGTTGACCGGGCCACGCAACCTTCTGGCCACCAGTCGCAGGACCGCTCCGTACATGACCCCACAGTAGGCCGTGCGGCTACCGTGTCCGTCGTGGAGATGAGCGTGCGCGCCGACCTCGCCGAGGCGTACCGGGTGGCGTCGCTGCACGCCGTGTCGCCGGGAGCGCGGTTCGACGGAGCCCGTCGTCGGGCCATCGCCCAGGCGGCGCTCGACGCCTATCTCGACCCCGCGCCCGCGCCGCCATGGGTGCGCCCCTACGGCGACCTCGCGCTCGACGTCGCCCATCGTCTCGGTGCTCATGCGGCGACCATCACGCGTGAGTGGTACGAGCAGGTGATCACCGAAGGGCTCCACCCTCTCGAGTGGGTCGAGGTCGTGGGTGTGGTCATCACGTCACTCCCGTCCGCTGCCTTCGCTCGCGCTGCCGGACTCGATCTTCCTGCACTCCCCACTGCGGTGGCCGGAACGCCCCACGGTCGCGAGGCCGACGAGTTGGCCCCGGCCCGCCTCAACTTCGTGCCGGTCGCGGCACCGGCCGATCAGGTGGCCGCTGTCGTCCAGGCGTTGAGCGCTCTGCCTGACGAGTGGGACGTGCTCTGGCTCCTCGCCGGAGCGCAGTACATGAGCGATCGCCAGATGGACGATCCGCTGTGGAACCGGGGAACGCTGAGCAGGCCGCAGATGGAGCTCGTGGCGTCACGACTGGCCGCGCTCCGCGACTGCCTCTTTTGAACGGCCAGCCACGAAGGGATGCTCAGTTGGAGCAGCCGAGAAGCCGGTGACGACGCCACGGCCCTGCCGCACGGGGCCGAACTACGCGCCTTCGCGGAGGCGGTCGCGGGTCACGACGACGATGCGCTCACCCGTGCGCGAGCGGCGCTCGTCGCTGCGACCGACGAGCGATTCATGCTCGACGCTGCGGCGGTCGCTGCCAACTTCGAGATGATGACCCGGGTCGCCGACGGGACGGGGTCGTTGCTCCGTCAGTAGTCGCTGCGGCCACCGTCGGGGCCGTCATCGCCGTCGCCACCGGCGTCGGTGTCGGGTTCGCCGGAGTCGTCGCGCTGGTCGCTCAGGAACTTCTCGAACTCCTCGGCGAGCGAATCGGCCGACGGGATCGTGGCCTCGATGCGCCGGTCGTAGTCGCGCTCGAGCATCCCGACGTAGGCGAGGGCGTCGTCGTCCTCCGCCACGGCTTCGTCGTGCAGCCCACGCCAGCGGGCGATCTCGTCGCCGAGGTCGGCGTGGAGCGTGGGGACTCCGAGCACGTGCTCGAGGTGCTGGAGGAGTGCTGCGGACGACCGGGGGTGCTTGGCGTGTCCGAGGTAGTGCGGCACCCCGACGCGCAACGACACGGCCGGGATCGCCGCGCGGTCGAGACGGTCTTGGAGGACCCCGACGAGTCCGGTGACGCCTTGGTAGCGCGGGCGGGAGAGTCCGAGGGCGGCGACGAGGCCGTCGTTGGTGCTGCTGCCCACCACCAGTGGGGCACGGGTGTGGGGGACCGGTTCGGGCGCAGCTCCGACCGTCACGACCGCTTCGCATCCGAGTCGCTGGGCGACCTCGATGATCGCGTCGGCGAAGGTCGCGTACCGCAGGTGCGGCTCGACACCGGTGAGCAGGACGAGGTCGTGGGCGCCGTGGCGACGGACGAGGTGGAAGTCGTTCGAGGGCCAGACCACTTCCTGGTCGCCCTCGTCGTCGAGTTCCATCTGCGGTCGTTCCTGCGTGAAGTCGTAGAACGGGTCGGGGTCGATGCTGCCGATGACCACGGCGTCGTCGCCCACGAGGATCTCGAGCGCGTCGGTCGCGACCTCGGCCGTGTCGAAGAGCCCGCGAAGTGCGAGCACCATCACCGGACTGCGCAGCGTGTCGGCGCTGTCGAACTCGAGCGTCAGGACGTTCACCGCAGGGCGCCCACCACGTGGTCGATGCAGGCCGTGAGACGGGCGACGTCGTCGGGCTCGACGGCGGGGAACATGCCGACGCGGAGCTGGTTGCGACCGAGCTTGCGGTAGCTGTCGGTGTCGACGATCCCGTTGGCGCGGAGCGCAGTGTTGACATCGGAGGCCGAGACGCCATCGAGGTCGATGGTGCCGACGACGCTGCTGCGGTGCATGGGGTCGGCCACGAAGGGTGCTGCGTAGTCGCGTGAGTCGGCCCACGAATAGAGATGCTGGGCGCTCGTGCGTGAACGCTCGACGCACCAGTCGAGCCCGCCGTTGCCGAGCATCCACCGGATCTGCTCGTCGAGGAGGACGAGGGTGCCGAGGGCGGGTGTGTTGTAGGTCTGGTTGGCGACCGAGTTGTCGAGCGCGACGAGCAGGTCGAGTGACGCCGGACGCCACCGCGACGACTGGCCGATCTCCCGGATGCGGTCGAGCGCAGCGGGGGAGCAGGCGGCGAGCCACAACCCGCCGTCACCGGCGAAGCACTTCTGCGGGGCGAAGTAGTAGACGTCGACCTCGTCGGGGACCCACGGGAGCCCGCCGGCCGCTGAGGTGGCGTCGACGACGACGAGGGCATCGCCGCCGGGTCGGGTCAGGTGCATCGAGACACCTGTCGAGGTCTCGTTGTGGGTGAGGGCGACGAGGTCGACACCGTCGGACACGGGGCGCACGGCGGGGTGACCGCCCGGCTCGCCCGAGATGACGACCGGTGCCCCGAGGTGCGGCGCGGCGGCGCACGCCTCGGCGAACTTCGAGGAGAACTCACCGAACACGTAGTGCTCGCTGCGCTCGCGTACGAGACCGAAACTGGCGACGTCCCAGAACACCGTGGAGCCGCCGTTGCCCATCACGATCTCCCAGCCCTTCGGGAGGCCGAACAGGTCGACGAGACCTGAGCGGATCGAGCCGACGAGGTTCTTGACCGGTGCCTGCCGGTGCGAGGTGCCGAGGATCCGACCGTTCGCTGCGGCGAGAGCGGAGGCTTGCTCGGGCCGGACCTTGGAGGGACCGCAACCGAACCGTCCGTCGGAGGGCAGCAGGTCGGCCGGGATGACGATCGTCGAGGGGTCGGTGCTCACGGGGCCAGTCTTGCGGGTCGGGGGCCTGATCCGGCGCGGAATTCGGGCCGGTCGGCCGACCGGCGGTCGGTAGGCTCCGATGACGTGAACCGCACCTCTGCACGTCTCGCCGCCATCGCTGAATCCGCCACCCTCGCCGTCGATGCGAAGGCCAAGGCACTCAAGGCCAAGGGCGAGAACGTCATCGGCTTCGGCGCCGGTGAACCCGACTTCCCGACCCCGGAGAACATCGTCGAGGCCGCCGTGCGTGCCTGCCGCGATCCGAAGATGCACAAGTACACGCCGGCCGCCGGTCTGCCCGAACTGCGTGACGCCATCGCGGCCAAGACCCTGCGCGACAGTGGGTTCTCGTGCACGGCCTCGCAGGTGCTGGTCACGAGTGGCGGCAAGCACGCCGTCTTCACCGCCTTCGCCGCGCTGTGCGATCCGGGCGACGAGGTCATCTGCCCGGCTCCGTACTGGACCACCTACCCCGAGGCGATCGTGCTGGCCGGTGGAGTTCCCGTCGTGGTCGACACCGACGAGACCACGGGCTTCAAGGTGACCGTCGAGCAACTCGACGCCGCCCTCACGCCGCGCACGAAGGTGCTGCTGTTCGTGAGCCCCGACAACCCGAGCGGCGCGATCTACTCGCCCGAGGAGGTCGAGGCCATCGGCCGTTGGGCCGTCGAGAAGGGCGTGTGGGTCCTCACCGACGAGATCTACGAACACCTCGTCTACGGCGACAACCGGTTCGTCAGCATGCCGACCGTCGTGCCCGAACTCGCCGAGCAGTGCGTGATCGTCAACGGTGTGGCCAAGACCTACGCCATGACCGGGTGGCGAGTCGGCTGGATGATCGGACCCTCCGACGTGATGAAGGCCGCCGTCAATTTCCAGTCGCACAGCACCTCGAACGTCTCCAACGTCGCCCAGATCGCCGCCCTCGAAGCCGTGCAGGGCGATCTCTCGGCGGTGGCGACCATGCGTGAGGCCTTCCAGCGCCGCTCGCTGACGATGCACCGGATGATCAACGACATCCCTGGCGTCCACGCGATCGAGCCGCAGGGTGCGTTCTACTGCTACCCGAACGTCAAGAGCCTGCTGGGCCGGCCGCTCGGCCCGAACGGCACCGTCAGCCACTCGACCCTCGAGCTGGCCGATGCGATCCTCGGCGAGGCCAAGGTCGCGTTCGTCCCCGGCGAGGCGTTCGGCACCCCGGGCTATGCGCGCTTCAGTTTCGCCATGGCCGATGCCGACATGGAAGAGGGCATCCGCCGGATCCACGAGTGGGTCACGGCCTGACGTGACCGACCCCTTCGGTTTCGACGATCTCTCGCTCTCGTGGCTCTCGGCCAAGCCGGGGGCGAAGTGGCACCGTCACCCGGGCCTGCTCAACGCATGGGTGGCCGACATGGATTTCGCACCGCCGCCGGTGGTGCTCGATGCGCTGAGGGCCCTGCTCGACGGCGGCGACCTCGGCTACCCCGACCACCTGCCCGACCCGTCGGGCGCGGCGACCGCGTGGGTGGCCCGCTGTGCCGATCGGTATGGCTGGTCGCCGTCCGTCGGCGAGTGCCGTGAACTGAACGACGTGACCCAGGGCCTGCAGATCGTCCTGCACCACCACACCCAGCCGGGCGACGGTGTCGTCGTCTACCAACCGTCGTACCCGCCCTTCCTGCGCAGCGTCGAGGAGTCGGGTCGTCGACTCGTCCCTGTGGTCGGTCGTCGTTCCGCCGAATCGCCCACCGGCTGGGTGTTTCCGCTCGACGAGTTCGAGGCCGTGGTCATCGCGGAACGGCCGAAGGTCTTCCTGATGTGCCACCCGCACAACCCGACGGGACACGTGTACTCCGACGACGAACTCCGCGGGATCGCGGCCATCGCCGCGCGTCACGACCTCATCGTGATCTCCGACGAGATCCATGCCGACCTGACCTTCGCCCCTGCGACCCACCGGCCGATGGCGTTGTTCGCCCCCGAGCGCACCGTCACGATCCAGGCAGCGTCGAAGGCGTTCAACCTCGCCGGGTTGCGCTACGCGATCATGCACATCGGGCCGACCGCCCTGCGCGAGGCGATCCTCGGGGTGCCCGACCATCTCTATGGCGAGGCCAACCTGTTCGGGTCCGTGGCCGCCCAGGTCGCGTGGGAGCAGGGCGACGAGTGGCTCGATGCGGTGCTCGCCCACCTCGACTCGATGCGCTCGCTGGCGGTCGATCTGTTGGCCGAGCACCTGCCCGACGTCGTCGTCACGCGCCCGTCGTCGACCTACCTCGCGTGGCTCGACTGTCGTGCCCTCGCACTCGGTGACGACCCGTCGGTGGCGTTCGCCGAGGTCGGTGTCCAGCTCAGTGAGGGCCCGACGTTCGGCGTCGAAGGAGTGGGACGCACGCGCCTCAACTTCGCGACGAGCACCGACGTGCTGACCGAGATCGTGACCCGGATGGGTCGCGTCAGACGAGGCCGCTGAGCACGACGAGGGCGAGCCCCTCGGCCACCTGCTCGGTCGCTCCGAGAACATCGCCGCTGATACCGCCGATCTTGCGGCGGGCGAGCAGTCCGACGGCGGCGACCGACGCGACGGCGACGAGGGCGAGTGGGCCGACGCGCCAGCCGACGGCGACGGCGCAGACACCGAGCCCCGACAGCGAACCGACCGCAGCCCGCGCCCGAGTGGTGCCCCGCCCGTAGTCGGCACCGAGCCCGCTGTGGGTGGCGAGTCGCATCGTGCCGGCCATCGCCACGGCCGCGACACGCCCGACGACGTGGGCGCTGACGGCGGCCGTGAACATCGCCCACGGACCGGGCATCGACCCGAGGGCGACCATCCGGATCACGATCGAGGCGCACATCGCCGCGACCCCGTAGGTCCCGTGGCGAGAGTCCTTCAGGATCTCGAGGCGGCGTTCGACGGTCCATCCGCCGCCGAAGGCATCGGCGATGTCGCCGAGCCCGTCCTCGTGGAAGGCGCCGGTGACGAGCAGGCCGAGGGTCACGGCGAGGACACCGGCGAGGAGTGGGCTGACCGCGTGCCACAGACCGGCCGCGGCACCACCGACGATCAGGCCGATGATGGCACCGGCGAGGGGGAACCACGCGACCGTCCGTTCGAGCGACGGTTCGCGGCGGAGACGGATGGGGATGCGCGTCAGGAACTGGAGCGCAGCGAGCATCAGCCGAACCACTCGGCGAACGTCGGCACCTCGGTCACCCCGACACACGCCATCGCGACGAGAGGGACGGCAGCCATGGCTCCCGAACCCTCGCCGAGGCGCATGCCGAGATCGAGCAGCGGGCGCATGCCGAGTCGCTCGACGACCCGACGGTGTCCGGGCTCGGCCGACACGTGCCCCGACCGGCAGTGGTCGAGCGCGTCGGGCGTGACGAGCGACAGCGGGAGCACGGCCGACGTGACGACGTAGCCGTCGAGGACGACCGGGAGTCGGCGCTGGCGAGCGGCCACGACGGCCGATGCCATGGCGACGAGTTCGGCCCCGCCCAACTCGCGGAGGATCTCGAGCGGATCGTCGAGCCCCTGGGTGCGCTGGAGCGCCGCGAGCACGGCGTCCTGCTTGCGCTGGAGTCCGTCGTCGTCGACCCCCGTGCCCCGGCCGACCCATGCGACGGGGTCGTCGTCGGGCTGAGTGGCACGGGCGACCGCTGCGGCGATGGCGGCAGCCGCAGTGGTGTTGCCGATGCCCATCTCGCCGATCACCAGGAGGTCGGCGTCGAGGGCGTCGACGGCAGCCCGTCCGGCCTCGACGCACTCGTCGAAGCGTTCGGGGCTGAGCGCCGACTCGACCCGGATGTCGCCGGTGGGTCGGCCGACTCCGACGTCGACGGCCTCGACCGAGGCACCGGCGACGCTGGCGAACGCCGAGACCGTCGACCGGCCGGCGCGGTAGGCGGCGAGCATCGCGCCTGTGACCTCGGTCGGGTAGTTGCTCACGCCGGCGGCGGCCACGCCATGGTCGGCGGCGAAGATCAGCGCTGCGGGTCGGCGCACGGCCGGGGTCGCCGTGCCCTGCCACCGCGCCGCCCACACGGCGACGTCGTCGAGTGCAGCGAGTGCTCCGGCAGGACGGAGGATGTCGTCGGCGCGGGCGCGCACGGCCGCGGCGCTCTCGTCGTCGCCCGGTGCGAGCGACTGGAGGGTGGAGAGGAGCCAGGCAGAGGCGGGGAGGTTCATGTCACGTCGATCGGGTCGAGCGGCCGAGGTCAGGCCGGTGGGTCGAGGCGGAGGGTCCGCCCGGCGACGCACAGTAGGACCTCGTCGGCGACCGATGCCACCCACTGGTTGGCGCGGCCCAGTTCGTCGCGGTACTGGCGACCGAGTTCGGTCTCCGGGTGCACGCCCATGCCGACCTCGTTGGTCACCACGATCGTCGTGCCGCGCCGGTGGCGGAGCGCCTCGACCAACGCAACGACGTGCTGCTCGCGTTCGGGCTGAGAGCCGACGTGGTGGAGCAGGTTGGCCATCCAGACGGTGAGGCAGTCGACCACGACCGTGGCGTCGGCGTCGAGCGCGGACAATGCGCCGGCGATGTCGAGCGGTTCCTCGATCGTGGTCCACGTGGCCGGGCGTTCGGCGCGGTGCCGATCGATCCGGTCGTCCATGTCGGCGTCGATCCGTTCGGCCGTGGCGACGAACACCACGGGGCCACCCGCCCGCTCGGCGAGCCGGAGAGCGAGGGTGCTCTTCCCGCTGCGGACCCCGCCGACGAGAAGCGTGAGCATCAGTAGTCGATACCGCGCTTGGCGAGGATGCCCGAGTCGTAGGCGTGCTTCACATGCCGCATCTCGGTGACGGTGTCGGCGATGTCGTACAGCTCTTGGGGTGCGTCGCGGCCCGTGATGACGACGTTGACGTGCCCAGGGCGGTGGGTGATCACGTCGACCACTCCGGCCGTGTCGACCCAGCCCCACGCGCACAGGTAGGTGAGCTCGTCGAGGATCACGAGGTCGTGAGCGCCTGCGGTGATCAGCTCGGCGGCCTGCGCCCACGCCGCGCGGGCGAGGTCGATGTCGTGCTGCAGGTTCGACGAATCCCAGGTGAAACCGCCGCCGAGGGCGTACCAGTCGACACCGAGTTGGCGACCGACCTTCTCCTCGCCGACCTTCCACTCGCTGCTCTTGACGAACTGCACCACGGCGACCTTCCAGTCGCGGGCGATGCCACGGACCATGACGCCGAAGGCGGCCGACGACTTGCCCTTCCCGTTCCCCGTGTTCAGCAGCACGAGCGACTCGGCCTGCCGACCCCCGGACGGGCGCGGGTCGTCGGCAAGGGGCTGGGTCTCGGCAGAGGTCATTGCGCCGAGCATAGGGAGGTTCTGGTAGGGTCGCCCTGTCCGGCTCGCAAGTGCCGGATGCTCGGTTCGCAGCGAAGTCCGGTGAGAGTCCGGCACTGTCCCGCAACGGTGATGTGCGGAGCCCCTCGGGGTTCTCGCAACGAGTCCGGTCGCCTGCCTCCGGGCGCGAAACTGACCCTCGAGGCAAGGGCGGTGCGCGACGGTGCGCCGTCGTTCCCGACTTGTCCTCCCGATCCGGTGAGTGACTCACCGGGGAAATGGAGGATGCTCATGAAGCGTTTCTCTTCGATGGCCGCTCTCACGGCCTTCCTGCTCACTGCTGCGGCGTGCGGCGACGACACGTCGTCGTCGACCACCTCGGCGGCTCCCGAGACCACGGCGGCGGCCGAGACCACGGCCGCTCCGGAGACGACGGCTGCACCCGAGTACCCCTCGGCCATCATCAGCCTCTCGCCCACGGCGACCGAGATGCTCTTCGCCATCGGCGCGGGCGGCCAGGTGATCGCGGTCGACGACTACAGCACCTACCCGGCCGAGGCCTTCGAGAAGCCGCACGACCTGTCGGGCTTCGAACCCAACGTCGAGGCGATCGCCGCCCTGTCGCCCGACCTCGTGGTCGTCCAGGACGACACGGTGAAGGCCCAGCTCGAGGAGCTCGGGATCGCTGTGTGGGTCGGCCCGGCCGCTGCCACCTTCGACGACGTGTACGCACAGATCGAGCAACTCGGTGCTGCCACCGGCCACGTCGGTGAAGCCGCCGAGTTGGTGCTCTCGATCCAGAGCCAGATCGACGCGGCGGTGGCCGCGGTCGGTGAGACGGCCAAGGGTGTGCGGGTGTACCACGAACTCGACCCGACCTTCTACAGCCTCACCAGCAACACCTTCGCCGGTCAGGTGTACGCGCTCTTCGGGGCGACCAACATCGCCGACGGGGCTCAGGAGGGCAACGACTACCCGCAGCTCAACGCCGAGTACATCGTGGGCGCCGACCCGTCGTTGATCGTGCTCGCCGACGGAAACTGCTGCGGCGAGTCGGCCGACACCGTGGCCGCCCGTCCGGGTTGGGACGCGATCTCGGCCGTCGCCAACGGTGACATCGTCGTGATCGACGACGACATCGCCTCGCGCTGGGGACCGCGCATCGCCGAGTTCGTGACGGCCGTGGGCGAGGCGCTCGCCTCGATCGCCGAGGCCTGATCCGTGACCTTCGGTCCCGAGTCGTCCGCGTCGGGTTCGCCCCCGACCGACCGTCGTCCCCGGCTGTGGTGGGCACTGCCGGCAGCCGTCGTGCTGCTGGTCGGTGCCGCCGCGCTCGGCGCGACGGTCGGGCCGGCGGGTCGGATCAGCGCCGCCAACTGGGACATCATCTGGAACATCCGTCTGCCGCGGGTCGTCCTGGCCGGCATCGTCGGAGCGATGCTGTCGCTCGCCGGTGCCGGGTACCAGGGCGTGTTTCGCAACCCACTTGTCGACCCGTACCTCCTCGGGGCAGCGGCCGGTGCCGGTCTGGGGGCGACGCTCGTGTTCGCCTTCGGGCGGGTCTCGACGAGCCACTGGGTCGTCGATCCGCTCCCGCTGGCTGCGTTCGTCGGGGCGCTCGCGGCGGTGCTGGTGACCTACCTCGTCGGAGCGTCGTTCGGTGGAACGGGTCTGAGCCTCGTGCTCGCCGGTGTGGCCGTGGCATCGCTCGCCACTGCCGTGCAGCAGTACCTCCTCCTGCGCAACAGCGACGTGATCAAAGAGGTCTACTCCTGGATCAGCGGTCGCGTCAGCACCGCCACGTGGTCGGACGTGCGTCTGGTCCTTCCGTACGTCGTCGTGTCGACCGTGGTGCTGCTGCTCCACCGTCGGCACCTCGACGTCCTCCGCGTGGGCGACGAGGAGGCAGCGACGCTCGGCGCCGAGGTCGGACGCATCCGTCTCGTGGTGGTGGTTGCCGCGACCCTCGGAACGGCCGCGGTGGTGAGCGTCAGTGGGCTGATCGGCTTCGTCGGGATCATGGTCCCGCACCTCGTGCGCCTCGTGTGCGGCTCGTCGTATCGGGTCGTGCTCCCGCTCAGCCTCGTGGTCGGTGCGGCGTTCCTGATCCTCGCCGACATCCCCGGTCGGATGATCGAGCACGGTGGCGAGACGCCGATCGGTGTGGTCACGGCGTTCCTCGGGGCGCCGATGTTCATCTTCGTGCTGCGTACGCGAAAGGCGGGGGCATGAGTTCGCTCGGGTTCGAGTGCGTCAACGTGATGTACGGCGAGCGGGAGGCGACGTTCGCCTTCACCGATCACGTGCGTCCCGGCGAGTGGCTGTGCCTCATCGGCCCCAACGGCGCCGGCAAGTCGAGTCTGCTCCGTGCCGTGGCCGGACTCGTGCGGTACCGCGGCCGGATCACCGTCGACGGGGCACCCCTCGACGCGCGGTCGCCTCGGCGCCGCGCCGCGCTCGTGGCGTACGTACCGCAGTCACCCGAGATGCCGGCCGACATGACCGGGAGCGAGTACGTCCTTCTCGGCCGCAACCCGTACGTGTCGTACTTCGGTGCCGAGACCCGGCACGACAGGGCGCTCGTGGCCGACGTGCTCGAGCGACTCGACCTGGCCGACCTCGGCCCGCGTCGTGTCGGCACGTTGAGCGGCGGCGAGCGCCAGCGCCTCGTCATCGCCCGCGCCGTGGCGCAGGAGGCCCCGATCCTGTTGCTCGACGAGCCGACGAGCGCACTCGACATCGGCCACCAGCAGCAGGCGCTCGAACTGGTCGATCGCCTCCGTCGCGAACACGGACTCACCGTGGTGTCGGCGATGCACGACCTGACCCTCGCCGGGCTCTTCGCCGATCGACTGGCGCTGCTCCACCACGGTCACGTGGTGTCGTCCGGACCAGCCGCGCAGGTGTTGCGTCCGGAGACCCTCTCCGAGTTCTACGGCGTGAGCGTGCACGTGCTCCACGAACCCGACGGCACGGTCGTCGTGGTCCCGAGGCGCAGTACCCTGTCGACATGACCGGGAAGGGGCCCGCCGACGAGGAGTTCCTCGCTCAGCGTGCCGAGATCCTGCGCCGCTCCGACAGTGGTGAGTTCGGCGACGAGCCGTGGGAGCAGTGGCCCACCGAGTACGTCCGCCGTGAACTGGCGCGCTCGACGATGCTCTGGAACAGCCGCCGCCCGATGGGCATGACGGGCCTGCCCGCTCGGGCGATGACCGTGTCGGAGGCCCGTCGCGTGGCATGGTTGTTGGGTCGGGCGGACATCGACGGGCTCGACCCTGCAGGTCTGTACTCATGAAACGCCATTCGCTCACCCTCTCTGCACTCGTCCTCACGCTGGGTGCCTCGGTCGTCGCTCCCGCAGCGGCCGTGTTCGCCCATGCCGGCCTCGACTCGAGCACTCCGGCGGCGAACAGCGTCCTCGAGACCGCTCCGACCGACATCGTCCTCGACTTCGACGAGACGGTCGAGGTCTCGCTCGCCCAGATCGAGGTCTACGACGGTTCGGGCGACGCCGTGACCGTCGGGACACCCCGACGCGGCGCCGACGAGACGATCATCACCGCACCGTTGCCCACGCTCGGCGAAGGTCTGTACGGCGTCGTGTGGCGCACGTCGTCGGTCGACGGGCACGCCGTGTCGGGGTCGTTCGCCTTCCAGGTGGGCACCGCTGGCGGGCTCGACCCGGAGGCCTTCCTCGATTCCTTGGGCTCGACCCCGGAGGCGTCGTCGGCGGTCCGGTGGCTGCACACGACGGCACGGTGGATCGCGTTCGTCGGCTTGGTGCTGCTGATCGGCGCCGGGATGTGGGCCGTGTGGTCGGGCGCTGCGCTCCGTCTGCTCACGTCGACCATCCGCCTGACCTGGACGGGTTGGGTGCTCCTGTGGGTCGGTTCGGTGCTGACCTTCGTCCTCCACGGCGCGGAGGCACACGCGGGCGGTCTGGGCCAGGCGTTCGACCCGCATGCCTGGAACGACATGTTGTCGACCCGTACGGGTGTGTTGATCGTGTTGCGCATGGTCCTCGCCGTGGCGCTCGGACTGCTCCTCTCGCTCGGCCTGCACCGCTCCGATCGGTTGTGGCGCATCAGCGCCGTCGTCGCCGCGCTCATGACGCTGATGACCTTCTCGGGTGCCGGCCATGCGAGCAGTGCCGAGCCGGCGCTGCTCTGGCAGCTGGTCGATCTCGTGCACCTCGCTGGCGTGCTGGTGTGGGTCGGCGGTCTGGTCGTGTTCGGCGCAGCGGCCACCGAGTGGTATGAGGGCGATGAGTCGGCTCCGGCGATCGCCCGCTTCTCGCGCTGGTCGACCGTCGCCGTCCCGGTGGTGGCGGTCACCGGCGTGGTCACGGCCCGCGAGTACTCCGACGGGTTCTCCGACGTCACGGCCACCGGTTGGGGTCGTGTCCTCCTCGTGAAGGTCGTCCTCGTCGCGGTTCTCGTCGGTGTCGGTGGGGTCAGCCGGTGGATGTTGCGTCACCACGGCGCGGCGAGCATCCGCCGCACCGTGCTCGCCGAAGCGGTGGCCGGGATCCTCGTGCTCGCGCTCGTGGCCGGCATGGTCGGCGAGTCGCCCCGTCAGCCCACTCCGTCGCGTTCGTACGCCGGGCAGTTGGCGGCCGGTGGGCTGATCGCGGCCGTCTCGATCGGACCCGGCCAGGTCGGATCGAACGAGATCCACGTCGTGATCACCCCGCAGGGCGGATCGATCGAGCCGGTGGTCAGCGCCGAGGCGCGCATCTCCGATGTGGCCGCCGGTCGTCCTGCGAGCCCCGTCGCCCTCGTGGCCGAAGGCCCCAACCACTACAGCGGGTCGCTGACCTTCCCGGTGAGCGGCGACTGGCTGCTCGAGGTCATCGTCGACGCGGGGTCGGGTCAGGCCGTGCTGCTGAGCACGACCGTCACGATTCCCTGACGCCAGCGGTCCGGCGCGTCACCCAACCGCTCGCTCGACCACGGCCGTCGCGCACTGCCGACGGTCAGATCGCCTCGGCGAGGTGCTCGCCGCTGGAGGCGGGCGACACGAGCGCGCTGACCACACGCGTCGCCCTGTCGGCGAGGTCGCCGTCGGGTCCACCCGGAAGCTGTCGTCGCCACTCGGAGAAGGCGCGCAGGAAGGTGGTCGAGGGCGCCGGATCGGAGTCGGACTCGGCGGAGTCGACCGTCGGCGGGTCGGGCACCGTGAGGCCCGAGGCACGCCAGCGGTCGACCGTGTCGGCAAGTGCGGCGGCAGCCATCGCGGTGAGTGTGCGGTCCATCGCCGCGGCCCCGACCCGCTCGGTGTCTCCTGCATCGGGGGCGAACCAGTGGGCGACGACGAGCGAGAGCCCGGTGACGGCCACACCTGATCCCGGCGCGAATCCGGCGAGTGCAGCGGTGATCGATGCGACCGCCCACAGAGTGTCCCACGCTGCCTCGTGGTCTGCGGTCTCGCCGACCTCGGTGTCGAGGGCGAGTTGGCGGACGAGGCCGACGAGAGCGGCGGCCTCGTCGAGGGTGGCACCGTCGAGCAAGGTCGGTGCCGGTCGTTCGGCCACCTCGGCCAGGCGGACGGCCGAGCCGGGTTCGGCCATCGCTGCGGCGAGCAGACGCGCCAGTTCGACGGGCGGTGTCTCGAAGCGGCGGGAGAGCGGGGAGAACGCGAGGAGCCACGGTGCGATGAGTGCACCGAGCACTCCCGGCCGCACACCCTCGGCCACAAGACGTTCGCCGGCCGACGTGATGATCGTCTCGGCCTGCGCCGCGCTCGCTGTCCGCGGATCGACCGCGGCCACGAGTGCAGCGTCGACCACCTCGTGGGGTGCCGATCGGTAGAGGAGGTCGAGGTTGTCGACCATGGCGAGCATCATCATCGTGACGACCTCGGGCATCGCTGTCAGGGCGGGCAGCAGGATCGCGATGGTCGACGGATGGTCGCGCATCAGCACTGCCCCCGCACCGACGAGTGCCGGTGGGTCGAGTCCGAGATGCGGGAGCAACAGGGCTTGCGAGGCCGGGAGCAACAACTCGATCGAGGGCAACACGCCCCGGGCATCGGCACACGCGTGTCCCGTCGCTGCGGCGAGGACCGCGCCGAGCGACTCGGCGAGGCGGCCCACGACGAGCGGATCGGCGCCAGCCAGAAAGGTGGCGACGCCGAGCGCGTTGAGCAGCGGCGCCCACGACCCGACGTTGACGCGGAAGTGTGCGGCGAGTTCGGCGTCGTCGCGGAGCACGTCGAGCATGTCGGCGAGTCGGGCCCACTCCTCGGCCGACCAGGTGAGCGGATCGTCGGCGGTGAGTCGGGCCGCAAGAGCGCGAGCCCCGGCCGGTGTCAACCGGTGCGACGGCGGCGGCCGCGTGGGATCTCTGCGGACGTGCCAGCCGTTGCGCGCCATGACCCACGGAAGGGAGTTCGCCCACGAGCCGAGGTCGCGGAGGTCGGTCGTCCGTGGCGCGAACGGGGTGAGGACGTCGAGGGTGAGCACCCGTGTGACGGCAGGGAGCCACGTCTGTTCGAGGGCCGTTCGCGCCCACGCGACGTGGACGGCGACCTCGTGGGTCGACGGATCGGTGATCGCTGCCGCGAGTGCTCGCAACTCGTCGAGGCTGCGCAGGAGGGCGAGACGTGCGGCGAGGAGTGCGTCTCGGTCGTACGCCATGTAGGTGCTCATCGCAGACTCTCGAGCCCGAGTGCGGTGAGGCGGAGGCGACGGGCGTCCTCGAGCAGCAGCCTGCGGAACCGGATCAGGTCGTTGACGCAGGTCTCGGCAGTAGGACCGACCCACGTCGTCTCACCGAGGACGATCGGGAGGTCGAGGACGCGTAGTCGTTCGAGTCGGGCGGCGAGGGAGCGCAGTGCATCGGCGCGCGGTTCGGGTTCCATACCCGCACTGGGCACGCGGAGATCGCCGCGACGGAAGTCGCGAAGGGGTCAGCCGAGGCGGCGGATCATCACGTGATGCGGCAACTGGGTGGCCTCGTCGATGAATCCCTCGCCCTCGACCACGAACCCGTGCCGCTCGTAGAACCCTTGTGCCGCATCGCGGGCGCGGGCCCACACGGTGCGGTGCCCGCGCGTCTGAGCCTCGGCGCATCCGGCCTCGAGGAGCACCCCGCCGAGCCCGGTGCTCTGCAGGTGCCGAGCCGTCGCCATCCCGCGGAGTTGCACCGCTGTCGCGTCGCCGTCGTGCGGGCGCGGCACCCACGACGAGGTGGCGACGAGCTCGCCCGCGGCCCTGAGCCCGAGGTGCCACGTGCCCGGCCACTCGTCCTCCGCGAACCGGACCTCCTTGGTGGGCGTGTCGTGCCGCAGCACGCTCAGCCGGAGCGGGTGGGTCTCGTGCGCCGACAACAGGACGACCTCGTGGTTCACGGTGCCTCCGTGGCGCCGCCGGCGCGTGCCGAGCGGTAGATCGCGTCGACGATGCGGTGGGCGGCGACGGCCTCGCCGAAGCCCGGTGCTGCCGGGCGTCCTTCTCTGATCGCGGCGATGAACTCCCCGTCGGGGTTCCCGTAGGGGAGATCGGATGCGTCGAAGGTCCCCGTCGACCCGTCGGCGTCGGTCCACGTGACGGGGCCGAACCAGTCGTCACCGTCGACGACCACGTGGCGCCGTTCGCAGACGATCTCCATCCGCCGCAGGCTCGGTCGGGCGAGGTTGTCGTGCCACACGCTGGTGAGTGTCCCGGTGGCTCCCGACTCGAAGCGGAGCAGGGCGTTCGTGACGTCGTCGATGCCCTCGATGCCGTGGTGGTGGGCGACCTCACCGTTGACCGATGCGACCTCGCCGACGAGGAAGCGGAGCATGTCGACGTCGTGGATGCTGTGCTCGAGCAGGGTGCCTGCACCGGCTCGTGTGCGGTCGCCGCGCCACGTGCTGGCGTAGTGGCCCTGCACGGGGATGAACTGGTCGTCGCGCACGATCACGGTCATCACCCGGCCGGCCGCGGGGTCGCGGACCAGGGTGCGGGCGTGGAGGAACGCCGGCGAGTGACGCAGGACCAGACCGACCTGGTGCACCCCGCCGGCCGCCTCGACCGCCTCGGCCATCTGGGTGGCGGTGGGAGCATCGAAGGCGAGTGGCTTCTCGCAGAAGACGTGGAGGCCTCGCTCTGCAGCCGCGGCGACGAGCCTCGGGTGTTCGCTCGTCCACGTGCAGACGTAGACGGCGTCGCACGTGTCGAGCACCTCGTCTTCCGTGGCGGCGACGGTGTGGCCCGACGCCGCGGCGAACGCTGCGGCACGACCAGCATCGGGGTCGTGGACCCCTGCGCGCACGACCTCGGCCCCGCTCCTGCGGAGGCTCTTCGAGTGGTAGGTGGCGATCAGGCCGGCTCCGAGGAAGCCGATGCGCGGCGGCGTCATCACCCCAGTGTGACAGACCGGTCAGCGATGGCCTCGGCCTCGGCCGGATCGTGGGTGACCAGCAGCGCCGTCGTGTGCCGTGCCCGGAGGACGCTGGCGAGGTCGCTCGCCAGACGATCGCGTCGCTGACGGTCGAGTCCGGTCAGGGGTTCGTCGAGCAGGAGGATCCGTGGTGCGGCGACCAACGACCGAGCGAGCGCGACCCGTCGGGCCTCTCCGCCGCTCAGGGTGTCGACGCGGCGAGTCTCGAAGCCGTCGAGGCCGACCTCGCCGAGCGCGGCCGTCACCAGTCGCCCGATCTCGGCGGCGCCCGTGCCGCGCATGCGAGGACCGAACGCGACGTTCGCCGCCACGTCGAGGTGGGGGAAGAGTTGGTCGTCCTGGAACACCATGCCGACGCCTCGGCGGTGTGTGGGGAGTCGGGTGACGTCGTGGCCGTCGATCTCGACGGTTCCCGAGTCGGGAGCGACGAGTCCGGCGACGACGCGGAGCAACGTGGTCTTGCCGACGCCCGACGGGCCGAGCACCGCGACGATCTCACCGCTGCCGACGTGGAGGTCGAGGTGGTCGAGGATGCGCCGTTCGCCGAGGGTGAGGGTGAGGTCACGGACGTCGAGCACGGGTGCTCCTCTCCGCCAGGGCGACCAGGGTTCCGGTCGCGAGCATCAGCATCGTGGCGAGCGCGAGGCCCTGGGAACGAGGCAGCCCTCCGGGCCGCGAGAGCAGCCCTTCGATCGCCAGCGGGAGGGTCTTGGTGCCCGTGCGGCTGAGGAGGGTCGTGGCGCCGAACTCGCCGAGCGACACGGCTGCCGCCAACGCAGCGGCCGGGGCGAGGACGGGGGCGACGCGACGGACGACGACCTCCCACCATGCTCTGATCGGTGTCGCTCCGAGGAGGAGTGCGGCGTTGCGTTGGTCGGAGTCGACGACGGAGAGGCGACCGAGCACGAGGCGGGTGACGAACGGGAGTCCGACGAGCGACTGACCGACGGGAACCAACCACCACTCGCCGCGCCAGTCGATCGGCGGGACGGCGAAGGTGACGAGCATCCCGAGCCCCACCGTGACACCCGAGACGGCCAGTGGGAGCATCGCCCCTACTTCGAGCCATCGCCCACGCCCCCGCATCTCGTCGATGGCGAGGGCGGCGAGTGTGCCGATGCCCACGGCGAGGAGCGTGGCGACGATCGCCGTCGTGACCGACGCACGCACCGAGGCCCACGGGTCGATGCCCAAGGAGATGCCGGGGCGAATCTCGCCCGCACCCCACGATGTCCAGGCCCGTGTGCTCCAGCGTCCGTCGACGCGGAGCGACATGAGGGTAAGCGCGGCCAGTGGAGTGGCGACGACGAGCGTGGTGACGGTGGCCCCGAGAGCGACTCTGACGCGGTCGGGTCGCCGTCGGGGAACGGTCGGTGTGGCATCGCCGCGGAGCACGGTCGCGTGTCGTCGCCGGACACGTGCAGCCAGGCCGGCCACGGCCGCGAGCACGACGAGTTGTGCCACCGACAGGACCACCGCACCACCGACGTCGCCGTACTGGAGGGCGCGCCGTGCGACCTCGGCCTCGATCGTCGACGTGCCGGTGTCACCGAGGATCCGGACGATGCCGAAGGAGGTGGCGCTGAAGGCGAACACGACGGCACCCGCCGCGGCGATCGCCGGCAGGAGGAGAGGAGCGACGATCCGTCGCGCGACCTGGACGGACGAGGCACCGAGGGTCCGGGCGGCGGCGATCAAGTCGTGAGGGATGGTTTCCCACGCTGCACCGACGATCCGTACGACCACGGCGACGTTCACGTAGGCGTGGGCTGCGACCACGGCCCACCAGGTGCCGCGGGCGGTGGTGGGCAAGAGCGCGAGGAAGGCGGCGCCGGTGACGACCGTGGGAAGCATGAACGGCACGACGATCAGGGCGCGGATCGCCGCGACCCCGCGGAACCTCCGCCGGGCGACCAGGTGGGCGGGCACCATTCCGACCGCGAGGCTGACCACGGTCGACACCACCGCCTGCCAGAGGGTGAACCAGGCGAGCGACGCGGTACGACCGGCGAAGAGCACGTCGCGAGCAGCGCCGAGATCGACCGTACGGACGGCGAGAACTGTCGCCGGGACGACGACGAAGAGACCGATCACGGCCGTCGGCGGTGTGGCAAGACCGGCGACGACGGTGCGGGGCAGGCGGTTCAGCCCGCCATCAGGGCGGTCCACTGCTCCTGCCAGTCCTGGCGGTGGGCGGCGATGTCGGCGGGCTCCATCGTCCACGGCGTCTCGGCGATCACGGCGAAGTCGACGAACACCTGGGGCAGTTCGACGGTGGGGTCGGCCGGAACCACGAAGAGTGTCAATGGCAGTTCGGCCTGGAACTCGGCCGAGGTGAGGAAGTCGACCAACTCTGCAGCGTCGTCGGGGCGGTCGGTACCGGCGAGGGTCCCGACGTACTCGGTCTGGCGGAAGCAGGTCTGCTCGAGCACACCGGTCGGCGCGTCGTCGCGCGGGGGGTCGGCGAACACCACTTCGGCCGGCGGGCTGCTGCCATAGCTGACCACCAACGGTCGGTCACCGCCGGCCCGCGTGAACAGCTCGTAGTAGGCCGTCTCCCACGAATCGGCCACAGCGACGTCGTTGGCCCGGAGCGCCGCCCAGTAGTCGGGCCACGCGTCGCCCTCGGCGGCGATCGTGGCGAGGAGGAAGGCGAGGCCCGGCGACGACAGGGTGGGATCCTGCACCGCGAGGAGTCCGCGGTAGGCCGGGTCGACGAGGTCGTCGAGGGTCGTCGGCGGAGTCAGACCTGCTGCGTCGAACCACTCGAGATCACTGTTCACACAGACGTCGCCGATGTCGGCGACCGCCGGCTCGCCTGCATAGATGCCGCCGTCGGTCGCTGCCGACAGCCAGGTGTTGTCGACACCCCAGATCACGTCGGCCTCGGGGTTCCCCGCTGTCAACGCGGCCTTGGTGACCATCGTTCCGGTGTCGCCTGCCGTCACGACCTCGACGGTGTGGCCGGTCCGCTCGGCCCACGCATCGAGTGCATCGTTGAGCGGCGTGCCCTCGGTCGGGAACGAGTCGTAGGCGAGGAGCCGGAGGGCCACGGGGCCGGCGGGTTCGTCGGAGCAGGCGACGAGGGAGGTGGCGCTCGCCACGACGGCGACGAGAGCGAGACGACGGTTCATGGGACGAGGGCCGTGACGAGGCCGGACGTGACGGTGAGCATGGGTGATTCCTCTGCAATGTTCGAGAGGCCGAGCGCGACGGTCGGCGAGAGATCGGCGTGGGTGAGCGGCCAGTGCGCACCGGTGAGGGTCACGCCCGTGGCCGGTCCGTGGAGCGCGAGGACCGAGAACGTGGCTCCGGCAGCGACAGGAATGGCGACGGCTCGACCGGGCCGGACGATGACCGCCAACGTCGTACCGATCACCGCATCGACCTCGATCCCGTCGAGGGTCTCGCTGCCGAGAGCGAGGAGGATCCCGAGGAGGTGGTCGAGACGGTCACCCGTACCGCTGACGACCGTGAGCCGCTCGGGCCGCATGACCGCGGCGGCCACGAGGGCCAGTTCGGTGTCGGTGCGGTCCTTGTCGGCGGGGTGGGTCTGGATCGGGACGGAGTTCTCGCGTGCCCAGTCGAGCCCCTCGGCCGACACGCTGTCGAGGTCACCGACGAGGAGGTGTGGCTCGAGCCCGGCTGCCAGGGCGTGGTCGATCCCGCTGTCGGCGGCGATCACCCAACACTGCGAGGCGAGGGAGGAGGCACGTTCGGAGAGCGGACCCCCTCCGACGACGATGGCGATGTGTGTGCGGTCGTGCACGACGATTCCCTCCGCTGGCATTACCCAGATCAGGTTCTCGGGTCGGTGGCGGCGGCCACCCTCTCAGCCCGGCGTTCCGTCGAGCTCCCCGTTCGGTTGTGGCCAGCCTAGCCCTCAGCCGGTGCGCTGCGTCCGCCACGTCACGGTGGCCAGCCCGACGAGCACCAGCACCATGCCGACGATCTGGATGCCGTTGACCGTGCTGTCGAGGAACAGGAACGACCACAGCACGGCGAGGGCGGGCTGGGAGACCTGGAGCATCGAGATCAGCCCGATCGGCACCGACCGCTGGGCGTAGACCATCAGCCCGTGGGCCACCGTGCCGGTGAGCACGGCGAGGATCATGATGAACACCACAGACCGACCGGTGATGTCGTCGAGCGATCCGGGGAAGACGAACAGGCCGAGCGGCAGCACGACGACGGTCGCGATCGGCATCATGCTCGCCATCACCTCGGAGACGGTGCGGCCACGACGGAGAGTGCGGCTCGACAACAGGTACGCGGCCCAGAGCACCACGGCGATGCCGATGTAGGCGACCCCGGTCCACGAGAACTCACCGTTCGGCGGTGCGTTGAAGAGCACGAGAGCGAGGCCGGCGAGTGACACGAGCCCGAACGCGAGTGCGCCGAGGTGGATCCGCTCCTTGAAGATCAGTGCGCCGAACGGGACGACGAGCATCGGTGTCAGTGCACCGGTGAACTCGGCCGAGGCGATGCTCGTGCGCGTCACGCCGGTGAAGAAGAAGGCGATGTTCAGCCCGAAGGTGATGCCGGGGACGACCGCGGCGCGCAGGTCGGTCAGCGACAGCCACCGCTTGTCGGTGACGCGCATGATCACGACCCAGATGATCGAACACACGATCATCCGCCAGAAGGCGATCGTGATGCCGGGGGTGTGAGCGAGCTTGACGAGTGTCGAACCCCAGCTGAAGAAGAGGATGACGGCGATGAGCGCGGCAAGACCCGAGTTGCGGTGACTCGAGTTCAACTCGCGACGGCCCTGCGGATGTCGGGCTCGATGTAGATCGTCAGTTCGAGAGCGACAGCGGATCGCATCGCCACCTCGGTGGCGTCGATCGCGGACGCCAGTCCTGCGATGTCGAGCGCCGTCGAGTACTCGACCTTGGCCGCCACGAGGAGCCGGTCGGGGCCGAGGTGCTGGGTGCGCGCGTGGATCAGGCTGGTGACGTGAGGGGCCGAACTGATGGCCGACTCGAGAGCGGCTTGGTGCTCGTCGCTCGCTGCTTCGCCCACCAGGAGCCCCTTCATCTCGATCGCGAGGACGACGGCGATGACGATGAGCAACACACCGATGGCGATCGAGCCGGCGGCGTCCCACCGTGCATCGCCGGTGACCTCGGCGAGGATGAGTCCGAGGAGGGCGACGACGAGGCCGGCCTCGGCTCCGATGTCTTCCAGAAGGACCACCGGGAGTTCGGGCGACTTGGCGGTGCGGATGTACGACCACCACGACCGCGACCCCTTCGCGTGGCGTGCTTCCTTGATGGCCGTCCGGAGGCTGTACGACTCGAGAGCGATCGAGACACCGAGGATGACGAAGGCCACGATCGGGCCGTCGAGTTCGTGCGGGTGGCTGACCTTCTGGATCCCCTCGTACAGGGCGAAGAGGCCACCGAGGCTGAAGAGCACCAGGGCCACGACGAACGCCCAGAAGTACCGCTCGGGCCCGTAGCCGAAGGGGTGTGCGCGGTCGGCAGGGCGCTTGCCGCGCTTGCTGCCGAGCATGAGGAGGCCTTGGTTGCCGGTGTCGGCGAGGCTGTGGACCGACTCGGCCGCCAGACCGGCCGAACCGGTGACGAGGAACCCGGCGAACTTGGCGATGGCGATGCCGAGGTTCGCGAAGAACGCGGCGATGATGGCCTTGCGGCTTCCGTCTTGCACGGGAGCGAGGCTACTGCCGGGCGGGGGTCCGCTCTGCGTCGATCATCTGGGTGAGTCGGCGACGGAAGCGCACCCCGCCGGTGTCGGAGCGGAGGTTGATGTTCTGCTCGCCGCGACCGACCATCTCGTCCATTCCCCGCTGGACGGCCTCGAGGATCACCTTGTCCTCGGAGAATGCGGCGCGCACTGACTCGGCGAATCGCTGCGAGACGTCGTGGTCGTCGGGTGCGACGTTGCGGGTCTGGAACCAGAAGTAGTGCGTGGTGTTCTCGTCGACCGGGGTCAAGAAGTTGTACGAGTCCATCACGAAGGTCTCCGCCGGCAGATCGCGACCCTCGCCGCCGGAGCCTGCTGGGGTGAACACTGCCGTGATCAGCGCATTGCTCGGGTACCGCACCTCGTAGACCTGCTTGCGGTCGGTCGGGCCCGTGAAGGGCAGATACGGCGCATAGAACGGCGGCGGTTCGGTGTCGAGCAGCCACCGCCAGACGGTGACACCCCGCTCGTCGAGGGTGACCTCCATCGGCGTGTCGTCGGTGCCCGATCCGGCGAACGACGACAGGTGGACCCACGCGACATGCGACGGGTCGAGGAGGTTGTCGGCGATGTAGAGATGATGGCAGCGGACGATCATGTCGTCGCCGTCGGTCCGGCCCCACGCGGGGTCGTCCCAGTGGCGGACCTCGAAGATCTCGTCGGGGTCGGCGAGTTCGGGGTCGCCCATCCAGATCCACAGCAACCCGTACCGCGCCACGACCGGGTAGGCGCGCACGGAGGCGCCGGGAGGCACGGTGCCGTTGGTGGGAGCCTTGACGCACGAGCCCACACAGTCGAACTGGAGCCCGTGGTATCCGCACTCGAGGATGTCGCCACGCACCCTGCCCATCGACAGTGGCAGCTTTCGGTGGGGACATGCGTCGGCGAGTCCGGCGAAGGTGCCGTCGGAGAGTCGGTACAACGCAACCTTCTCGCCGATGATGGTGACGCCGACGGGCGCATCGGTGACCGTGCGCTCCCAAGCGGCGGCGTACCAGCAGTTGCGCAGGAACATGGTCCGAATCGTGCCATACGCGAGACTCCCGCCATGAACGCACAGCGCAGCGACGATCTGGCGGGCCGTGTGGCCCTCGTGACCGGAGGGAGCCGCGGCATCGGCCGCGGGATCAGCGAGTTGCTCGCCGCACACGGGGCGACGATCGCCGTGAACTACCGCAGCGACGCCGACTCGGCCGCCGAGACCGTGGCGGCGATCACCGCTGCGGGAGGTGAGGCGGCGGCCTTCGGCGCGTCGGTCGACGACGTCGGTGAGTGCGCACGGTTGGTGGCCGACGTCGTCGGCACCTTCGGGCGGCTCGACATCCTCGTCTGCAACGCTGGCATCGCCTCGCGCGGCCGAGCGGTCGCCGACACCGACCCCGACGAGATGATGCGGGTCGTGGCCACGCACGCCTTCGGCCCGCACCACCTGAGTCGGGAGGCCATGCCGCACCTGCGCCGCTCGGCCGATGAACGCGGACGTGCCGACATCGTGATGATCTCATCGGTCGCGACCACCTACATGTCAGCCAACGGCGCCCCCTACAACATGGGCAAGTCGGCGATGGAAGCGCTCGCCAAGACCTTGTCGCGTGAGGAGAGGCCGCACCTCGTGCACGTCAACGTGGTCGCCCCGGGTCTGGTCGAGACCGACATGGGGATCCGGCTGACCCGGGCGATGACGGGCAACCGCGATCTGCACGACCTCCGCTCACTCGACGCGGCATCACCGTTCGGACGTGTGTGCCAGCCCGACGACATCGCGCAGGCCGTGCTCTGGTTGGTCGGACCCGGTTCGGGGTACGTCACCGGTCAGCGCATCGAGGTCGACGGCGGAGGCCGCTGACCTCGTCTGCCGGAGCAGTCGGGCGGCGCGGTCAGGACTTCGGGACGACGTTGTCACCGTCGCGGGGCAGCATCACGAATGTGCGACCCGGCGTCAGGGCGATGACCTCGCCGTCGTCGTCGAGCAGGGTGAACGGCACGAGGCGGTCGTCGCGGCTCCAGGTGCCGTGCACCAGATGCCCGTCGGTGAGCACCCAGGCCTCACCCTCGCCGACGCTGCGCGCATCGGGGCTGTCGGAGATGCCCGGGTCGTAGATCATCTCGAGGACGACCACGTTGTCGAACGCGACGAGGGTGCCGTCGGCGTCCTTGTCGGGGTGACCGTTCTGCGACCGCTCGAACTGCGAGGTCTCGGCGTTCCAGACCCACTCGACCTCGTAGGCGTCCATCTGGACGTCGATCCCGGTCGTGGCGATCCCGCCCGGTGACTCGCCCTCGGCCCGCCAGGTGAACTGGGCAGGAGGAGTGCCGGCCTCGGGCAGGTCGAGCCCGCGCACCTTGCTCACGTCGAAGAACAGGTTGTAGGGCGCCTTCTCGATGTCGCTGCGGAAGCAGGTGCTCTGGCAGACGAACTGGCTGAGGTCGATCAGGTCGCTGCTCCCGATCTCGGCCATGACCACGCCGTTACCACCCGACCAGGCGAAGATCGGCCGGTTGAGGAGTCCGAACAGATCGACGTCCTGCATTCGGCCCGACCGGACGGGCCCCACCATCTCGGGAGCGTTGGTCTGGTACACGACCGCGAAGCGGGACACCTGGTCGTTGATGATCTCCTCGTACACGAGGTCGGCCGCCGCGAGTCCGTGCTGGGGGTGGGCGTCGTAGTTGCCGACCTTGACGATCACGGCAGGGAGTGCCGCGGCGGCGGGGTCGGTGTACGGGAGACCGGTGAGCGGGTAGACCTCGGGCGGCGGCAGTGTGGTGGTGGTCTCCTCGACGGTGGTGGTCGTGGCCTCCGACGTCGTGGTCTCGGCCGCCGTGGTCTCGGGCACGGTGGTCGGTGCTGCTTCCTCTCCGCCGCCGCATGCGGCGAGCAGGACGAGGGGCAGGGCAGCGAGAGCGAGGCGGCGGGGGGAGCGCATTCGTCAAGTCTGGCACCAGGCCCCGTCGGGCGACCGTCAATGAGCGCCGGTAACGTGTCACACGTGAGTCCCCTCGCCCCCGAATCCGTCGGTTCCATCGTGACCATCACCCCGGCCGCCCTGGCGACGCTGTGCGGATTGCGCGACACCGAGCCCGACTCCAGCGAACTGGGTCTGCGCCTCGAGATCATCAGCGAGCCGGGTGCTGACTTCCAGTACGACCTGAGTTTCGACGTCATCACCAAGGCCGCCTTCACCGACGAGGTGCGGACCCATCGCGACGGCGACCTGGCGCTGAAGGTGATCATCCCGGTGAACAGCCTCGAGTTGCTCGAGGGCGCGACGCTCGACCACAACGAGAGCGCCGGTCTCGTGATCCGCAACCCCAACAAGCCGCTGCTTCCGATGATCGAGGGTCTGACCCGCGACGACGAACTCAGCGCCCAGGTCGAGGCGGTCGTGTCGGCCGAGGTCAACCCTCAGTTGGCGGCGCACGGAGGGTTCGTCACCTTCGTCGGTCACGATGGCGCAGGGACGGCCTTCATGACGATGGGCGGAGGGTGTCACGGCTGCTCGATGAGCCGGATGACGATGCTCGAGGGTGTGCAGACGATGCTGGTCGAGGCGATCCCCGAGATCGAGCGGGTCCGCGACCTCACCGACCATTCGTCGGGCGAGAACCCCTTCTACCACTGAGCAGCGCGACCAACCGCTGAGAGGCGGCCCGGGTGACGCCCGTCAGCGTGTGGCTGCGTCGATCGTCTCGACGAGTTGGCCAACGTCGGGTCCGAGCGTCGCCACGTGTCCCGAGCGGGCGAGCACGACCCGTGTCGGCGGGCGAGAGAGCGCTTCGGCGAGAACGTCGGCACTCGACGGATCGACGACGTCGTCGTGCGCGCTGTTGACCAGGACGACCGATGCCGTCACGGCGGCAAGGTCGACGGTGGCGACCCCGTTCACCATCTCGAGGAGGCTCACGAGAGGCATCTGTGTGTAGCCCTCCTCACCGTCGGCGAGAGGCGGGCCGTCGATGAGGTCGTGGCCGCGCGAGATCCGCCATTCGATTCCGTCGACGGCATCGAGGTCGGGTACGGGGCAGTTGATCGCGATGACGGCCGTGACGGCGCTGCCCCGGGCTGCGGCGGCCGCGAGACACAGCGCTGCTCCCATCGACTGACCGACCAAGACCTCGGCCTCGGGTACCGCTGCGAGCCAGTCGGCCCACGTGCGCGTGCGGAGGTCGTCGAGGGAGGTGCCGTGCCCGGGAAGGGTCGGCACATGGCAGACGCGACCCCGCGCGGTGAGAGCGTCGGCGAGCGGCCGCATCGTGGCGCCCGTTCCGCCGAGGCCGTGGACGAGGGCGATGGTGGCCATGTGCGGTGCCGCTCAGCCGGCGAGCGCGGTGTTGATGTCGGCGAGGAGGTCGGCGGGGTCTTCGAGACCGACCGACACCCGCATCAGGCCGGGTGTCACGCCCTGCTCGGCCGCCTCGGCATCGGTGAGGCTGGCGTGGGTGGTCGTGCACGGATGGCACACGAGCGTCTCGGGTCCGCCGAGCGAGGTCGCCACGTGGAGCAACTCGACGCGGTCGAGGAAGCCGCGGACGGCCTCCACCCCACCGGCGAGCTCGAACGCGAACACGGTGCCGAAGCGCTGCATCTGGCGACGAGCGAGTTCGTGCTGGGGGTGCGACGCCAGACCGGGATAGTGGACAGCACTCACGGCAGGGTGCTGTTCGAGCTGCTCGCAGAGGAACTGAGCGCTCGCGTTCTGGTGTGCGGTGCGCACACTCAGGGTACGGATGCCGCGCAGGGCGTTGAGCGCGTCGAACGGCGAGGGGGTGGCACCGTGCAGGACGCTGTAGCCCCAGATGGCGTCGATGAGATCCTTCTCGCCGGAGACGACGCCGAGGGTGGCGTCGTTGTGCCCGGCGATGCCCTTGGTCGCGGAGTGCAGCGAGAGATGGACACCGTGGCGCAAGGGCTGCTGGCCGAGCGGTGTGGCGAACGTGCTGTCGACGACGGTGATCGGCCCGCCGAGCGAACCGATCTCGTCGAGGTCGACGAGCGCGAGGCGCGGGTTCGACGGAGTCTCGGCCAGGACGAGCATGGTGCGGCCCGGCTGTACGGCGGCACGGAATGCACCGGGCTCGGTGCCGTCGACGAAGGTGACGTCGATGCCGAAGCGACGACACGGACCTTGGAGGAAGGCGAGCGTGGCCGAGTAGAGGTTGCGCTGGGCGACGATGTGGTCGCCCTGGCCGCAGAGGGCGAGGATCACCGTGGTGAGGGCACCCATCCCGCTGGCGAACGCCAGCGAATCCTCGGCGCCCTCGAGGTCGGCCATCGCCTGCTCGAACGAGCGCACCGTCGGGTTGCTGTAACGGCTGTAGAACTCGCCCGAGCGGACTCCGGTGGCCCGCTTGCGAGCGTCGACCATGTCGGTGCTCTCCCACACGGTGCTCGCCCAGAGGGCGGGCGCGAGCGAGCGGCCGCTGTGGGCGCGGCCGCCGGTGATCGCTCGGGTGGTGGGCGACTGCTCGGACATCACGGGAAGGTTATGGTGCGCCGATGAGTGACGCACGGGTGGATTTCGACGGAGGCCTCGCCTATCGGGCGGCACGGGAGCGGATCATGGCGCTGGTGGCCACCGACGGTGTCGATCCCGACATGGTGGTGCCGGCCACTCCCGAGTGGTCTGTGCACGACGTGGTGGCCCATCTGGCCGGGATCGCCCGCGATGCGGCCACCGGCAACATGGAGGGGGCACCGGGCAACGCGTGGACTGCGGCTCAGGTCGAGCGCTCGCGTGGCGTGTCGATCGTCGATCTGGTCGCGCAGTGGGAACTCGACGCTCCGCTGATCGAGGGGTTCTTCTCGGCGGCCGGCGAGGGTCTCGCGCGTGCCGGTGTGATCGACATCCACACCCACGAGGCCGACCTCCTCGGTGCGCTCGGCCGTCCGGTGGTGCTTCCCGACGAGTTCCTGCAATGGGCCGGCGCAGCGCTCCGTGAGGAACTGCGCGTTGTCCCGCCGGTGAGCGACCTCGAACTGGTGAGAGCGCGGCTCGGCCGTCGGACCGAGACCGAGGTGCGCGCCTACGACTGGCCTGCCGATCCGGGAGTCGACCTCGGATGGTTCTTCGTGTTCGGGTGCGCAGAGACGCCGCTCGGCGAGGTGTGAGCCGGGGCGGTCGGCGTCGTCGAGGTCAGCGACCCGACCTGAGGAGCCGGCCGGGGAGCGCGCCGGTGAACTCGTCGTCGGCGACGGTGCGCACGCCGGCGCACCACGTGCCTGCGTAACCCTTGGCCTTCTGGACGAGTCGGCGCCCGTCGGCAGGGAGGTCGTACGCCATGCGGGCAGGACCGAAGGCGAGTGCGTCGTAGTCGATCAGGTTGAGGTCGGCCCGCATGCCGGGTGCGACGACACCGCGGTCGCCGAGTCCGTAGAACGCAGCGGTCTCGGCGGTCTGGCGGCGGACCACGTACTCGAGTGGGAGGCGCGGGCCGCGAGTGCGGTCGCGGGTCCAGTGGGTGAGCATGAACGTAGGCATGCCCCCGTCGCAGATGGCGCCACAGTGGGCGCCGGCGTCACTCAACCCCATCCGTGTGTGCGGGTGCTGGTGCGCTTCGTAGGTGAACGAGAGGTCGCCGTACGAGTAGTTGAAGAACGGGGCGTAGATCATCCCGTTGCCGCCGAGCGAGGTGAGGTGATCGAGGATCAACTGCATCGCAGGGATACCGGTGCGACGCGAGACCGCGCCGACGCTGTCGTCGCGCGACGGCTCGTAGTCGATGTTGCCGTCGTCGACGAGCCACATTCCGTCGAGCTTGTCGAGCACGGCCTTCTGCATGAAGCCGCCGTCGTCGGGGAGTTCCTCGATGATCCGGCGGCGCCGTTCTGGTTCGGTGAGAGCGGCGAGCCGTTCGTCGAGCGGGCGGAACATGATCTCGTGGTAGGCGGGGTGGAACATCAGCGGGTGCACGCTGCCCTGCAGGCAGTAGAGGATGCCGATCGAGCGGCCCGCCACCTGGGCGAAGAGGGGGAGTCCGTCGGCGTGGGCGGTGTCGAGCAGGCCGAGCACCTGCCGCCACAGGTCGGGCGAGTAGTCGGGCTGGCTGAGGTTGACGCTCACGGGCCGTCCGGTCGCGGCGGCGAGTCGGCGCATCCAGCCCCATTCCTCGACGGGTACCCGGGCGTGCTCGGGTGAGAACTGGAACACACCTCGTCCCACCCTCCGCATCGCCTCGCCGATCCCGAGCAGTTCGCGCTCGTCGGCGTGGGTGCCGGGCACGAGTTCGCCGTCCTTGGCGCGGTGAAGCGAGGTGCGGCTCGTGCTGAAACCGAAGGCTCCCGCGCGGAGTGCGTCTTCGACCATCGCCGACATCGCGCTGATGTCGGCATCGGTGGCCGGGTCGGTCGTGCTCGCGCGGTCGCCCATCACGTAGGCGCGGAGCGCACCGTGAGCGATCTGTGCGCCGATGTCGAGCACGCGGGGAAGGTGCTCGATCGCGTCGAGGTACTCGGGAAACGACTCCCATCCCCACGTGATGCCCTCGGTGAGCGCGCTACCGGGGATGTCTTCGACACCCTCCATCAGCTGGATCAGCCATGCGTGTTCGGTCGGCTTGGCAGGGGCAAACCCGACACCGCAGTTACCCATGATCACGCTGGTCACCCCGTGCCAGCTGCTGGGAGTGATGAACGGGTCCCAGGTCACCTGCGCGTCGTAGTGCGTGTGGATGTCGACGAAGCCGGGAGTGACGAGCCGGCCATCGGCGTCGACGGTCTCGCGGCCCTGTCCGAGCGACCCGGGCTCGGCGACCTCGGCGATGGTCTCGCCACTCACGCCGACGTCGGCCATCCGCCCGGGAGTACCGGTGCCGTCGACGAGGAACGCGTTGCGGATGACGATGTCGTGGCTCATGCGAGGTCGCTTCCCGTGGTGCGTGGGCCGGCCCCGAGAGGCGCGGTGTGGTGGTGGAGGAGTCCGTTGGAGGAGATCGCGGTGTCGCTCGTGCAGGTGCGCACACCGTGGCGGTCGGTGAACGTGCCGCCGGCCTCCTCGACGACGACTTGGACGGCCGCGAGGTCGTATTCCTTGAGACCGACGGCGTCGACGGCGAGGTCGACAGCACCCTCGGCGACGAGCATGTGCTGCCAGAAGTCGCCGAACCCGCGAGCGCGGTACGAGGCCTGCTGGAGGCGCACCAGTTCGCTCGTGAGGCCGAGGTCGTCCCAGCCCTTCGCGAAGGTGACGCAGACCTGGGCCTCGTCGAGAGCGGCGATCGTGGAGACCGCGCAGCGGCGTCCGTCCGCGAAGGCGCCTGCTCCCTTCGCTGCCCACCAACGACGGCCCAGCGCAGGAGCAGAGACCGCACCGACCACGGGCCCGTGGTCGGCGTGGGTGAGCGCGATCAACGACGCCCACACCGGGATGCCGCGGACGAAGTTGCTGGTGCCGTCGATCGGGTCGACGACCCACCGCCACGGACTCGATGTGTCGCCCACGAGTCCGTGCTCCTCGCCCAGCATGCAATGACCGGGACGTTCGGTGAGCACGACGCGGGAGATCGCCTCTTCGGTGTCGCGATCGGCCTCGGTGACCTCCGAACGGTCGGCCTTGCGATCGGTGCGGAACCCGCGGCTCTCGTAGAGAGGCAGGGTCATCGCGTCGGCGAGGTCGGCGAGGCGCAGGGCGAGTTCGAGCTCGTGGTCGAGATGCACGGGGCGAGACTATTCGCCGCGGCCCCTGCGAGGGGCAGGGGGGAGTCGACGCTCAGCCCAGCAGGGCGCGGGCGCTGGCTTCGACACCGGCGGCGTCGAGGCCGAAGCCGGCGAGGATGCGGTCGGCCGGGGCCTGGGGGATGAACTTGGTCGGGACCCCGAGCACGTTCACCGGGACGGTCGGCGCCAGCGCGTGGACCTGGTCGGCGATCGACATGCCGACACCGCCTTCACGGATACCGTCCTCGACGGTGAGGACGCACCGGTGCCGCGCCGCATCGGCGATCATCGCCTCGTCGAGCGGAGCGACCGAGCGGACGTCCCAGACGGTGGCGGCGATCCCGCTCGCTGCGAGAGCGTCGGCCGCCTTGTGGGCGTCGATCAACATCTTGCCGACAGCGAGGATGGCGATGCTGCCGTCGCCCTCGCGGGTGCGACGGGCGTGGAGGCCCGAGCCGACCTCGTGCTCGCCCACGTGGTGCGCGGCCCCACGGGGCCAGCGGATGGCGACGGGCCCCTCGTCGGCGAGTCCGACGGCGTCGTGGAGCATCACGGCGAGTTCTTCGGCGCTGCTGGGGGCGAGCATCCGCATGCCGGGCACCTTCGAGAGGAGGGCCATGTCGTACACGCCGTGGTGGCTGGCACCGTCGGGCCCGGTGATGCCCGCGCGGTCGAGGCAGAACACGACGGGCAGTCGGTGCATCGCGACGTCGTAGACCACTTGGTCCCAGCCGCGGTTGAGGAAGGTCGAGTAGATCGCGACGAACGGTCGCAGGCCGGCCATCGCCATCCCTGCGGCGCCGGTGATCGCGTGTTGCTCGGCGATACCGACGTCGAAGAAGCGCTCGGGGAAGCGCTCCTCGAACGGGAGGAGTCCGGTGGGCCCGGGCATGGCGGCCGTGATCGCGACGATGCGCGGGTCGGCCTCGGCCTCCTTGATGATCGACTCGGCGAAGGCCTGCGTGTAGCCGGTGACGACGGCCGGCGGAGGACCGACTGCGGGGTCGAACACCGGAGCGTCGTGGAGGTGCTTCTCGTCGTCGTCCTCTGCGGGAGAGTAGCCCCGACCCTTCTGCGTGAGGACGTGGACGACGATCGGTCCCTCGGCGGAACGGGCGACGGCGCTGTTCAGCGCCTGCTCGAGTTCGGCGATGTCGTGACCATCGACGGGTCCGATGTAGCGCACACCGAGCGCCTCGAAGAACGACGGCGGTTGGAGGAACTCGCGCACGGCAGCCTTGAAGGCTTCGACACCCTTCTCGGCCTGCTGGCCGACGTAGGGGAGTTCGCGGAGGAACTGCTCGAGCTTGCGTTGGCGCCGCACGTAGACCGGATTCATGCGGATGTTCGTGAGGCCGTGCGAAAGCTTCTCCGAGATCCGCTCGGGCAGGCTCGGGTGTTCGGCCTGGGCCTGTTCGCGTGCGGTAGGGGTCGCGGTCAGGTTGCTGATGGTGGGCGCGTAGCTGCGGCCGTTGTCGTTGAGCACGATGATGACGCGCTTGCCCGAATGGCCGATGTTGTTGAGCGCCTCGTACGCCATGCCACCGGTGAGCGACCCGTCGCCAACGACCGCGACGATGTGGCGGTGCGGGTCGACCCCGAGGTCGCGGCCGACGGCGAGCCCGTACGCATACGAGAGCACCGTGCTCGCGTGGCTGTTCTCGACGAGGTCGTGCGGGCTCTCCTCACGGTTCGGGTAGCCCGAGAGGCCACCCTGCTGACGGAGCTGCTCGAAACCTGCCTGGCGGCCGGTGACGATCTTGTGGGCGTAGGCCTGGTGGCCGGTGTCCCAGAGGATCGCATCGGTGGGCGAATCGAAGACGCGGTGGAGGGCGAGGGTCAGCTCGACCACGCCCAGGTTGCTGCCCAGGTGCCCGGCGTTCTCCGCAACCGCGTGCACGATGAAGTCCCGGATCTCGCCGGCGAGGTCGGCGAGTTCCGGCAACGTGAGTTCGCGGAGGTCGGCGGGCTGCCGGATGTTCTGCAGCGACATGTGATGGCACGCTAGCCCTGAGGGTTACGGTTCGCCCATGCGTGACCTGCCTGCCTACCGCGACCTGCCCCGACGTGCCGGACTGCCAGCGAGCTGGGGTCTGTGGGACGGAGCCGACGGAGACCTGTTCGGCACTCTCAACCTGCTGACCCCCGAGCGTGTCGCCGCGGGTGCCCGCCTCGTCCGTCGTGGGGCCGTGTTCGCCTTGAACTGGAGCATGGGGCTTCCCGACCCGCCGCTGTTCGGGCGGCAACCGTTCGGCCACGAGGTCACGGGTGGGGGGTCGAGCACGAGTCACGACGACGTCCTCCACGCCTGGAACACGCAGTCGAGTTCGCAATGGGACGGCTTCCGGCACATCCGCAACCATGGTGCCCTCGCCGACGAGGACGGGTCGGGGCACTACGGCGGTGTCGACGACGCCGACCACGGGATCGATCACTGGGCGCGCCGCGGGATCGCCGGTCGAGCGGTGCTGTGCGACATCGGGCGTTGGCGCGAGTCCGTCGGGCGACCGCTCCGGTACGACGAGGCCGACCCGATCGAACCCGACGAACTGGCAGAGTGCCTCGCCGCGCAGGGAACCGCTCGCGAGGACGGCGACATCCTTCTGATGCGCACGGGTTGGGTGGGGTGGTACGAGCAGCAGACGGCCGAGACCCGTCAGCGTCTGGCCGCCGTCGACGGACTCCGCACGCCGGGGCTGCGGAGCGGCGAGCGACTCGCAGAGGTGTTGTGGGACATGCGCATCGCCGCGATCGGCTGCGACAACCCGGCCGTCGAGGTGTGGCCGCCGGGCTCGTTGCTCGCCCCCGAGGTGGAGGCCGAGGTGCGATCCGATCGGCGCCGCCTGCACGAGATCTTCACCCACACCCTGTTGCTGCCGATGCTCGGCATCCCGCTCGGCGAGATGTGGAGCCTCGAGGCGCTCGCCGCCGACTGTGCGGCCGACGGCGTGTACGAGTGCTTCCTCACGTCGGCGCCGCTCAACCTTCCCCATGGTGTCGCCAGTCCGCCGAACGCGCTGGCGATGAAGTAGAGAGTGCGCATGCAGACGGCACTGTCAGGACAGAGTGCCCTCGTCACCGGGGGCGGTAGCGGGATCGGCCTCGCGTGTGCGCGGCACCTCGGGCGTGACGGCGCGGCGGTGGTGCTCGCCGGTCGTACCGAGGCCAAGGTGGCGGCCGCAGCAGAAGAACTGCGCGGCGAGGGGATCGACGCGCGGCACGTCGTGTGCGACGTGAGCGACGAAGCAGCGGTCCAGGCAGCGTGTGCCGCGGCCGATGCGGCCGGGCGCTTCACCATCGCCGTGGCGAGTGCCGGCACGGGTGCTGCATCGCCGATCCACCTGACGACGCTCGACGAGTGGAACTCGGTGATGTCGACGAACCTGACGGGCGCGTTCCTCACGATCAAGCACGCGGCTGCACCGATGGCCCGCAACGGTGGCGGCTCGATCGTCGCCGTGTCGTCGATCGCCGGTCCGCTCACGCACCGCTACATGACCTCGTACTGCGTGAGCAAGGCCGCGCTCGAGATGCTCGTGCGTCAGGCCGCCGACGAACTCGGCGTGTCGGGGATCCGTGCCAACGCCGTGCGGCCGAGCCTCGTCCCCACCGACATCGCGGTCGGCCTGACGTCGAGCCCCGACATCGTCGCCGACTACCTCGCCAACATCCCCGTCGGTCGCCTCGGGACCACCGACGACATCGCCAACGCGGTGCGGTTCCTCGCGGGTCCGGAGAGCGGCTGGATCACCGGTCAGTGCATCGGCACCGATGGTGGTCACACGCTGCGTCGCGGTCCGAACCTCACGCCGTTGATGGAGGCCGTGCTCGGTGAGGCGGCGCATCCGTGAGCGCGCTCTTCGACCTCAGCGGCCATGTCGCACTCGTGACGGGCGGCAACAGCGGGATCGGACTCGGATGGGCCGATGCGCTCGCCGAACACGGTGCCGATGTCGCGATCTGGGGCACCAACCCCGCGAAGAACGCAGCGGCGGCCGAGCAGGTGCGCCGACACGGACGGCGGGTGCTCGACCTCGTGTGCGACGTAGGCGACCACGACGCGGTGATCGCTGCGATGCGCACCACCGTCGAGACGCTCGGTCGGCTCGACTCGTGCTTCGTCAACGCGGGAGTGGGCGGGCAGGCACCGAGCTTCGCGGAGATGAGCGACGACGAGTGGCGGCGCGTGATGCGCGTCAACCTCGACGGTGCGTTCTTCACCGCACAGGAAGCGGTGCGCCAGATGTGTGCGCAGGAGCCGCGCGGCGGCTCGATCGTGTTCACCACGAGCGGCTCGGCCTGGTACGGCCAGGCGCGGGGCCAGCACTACGGCGGCTCGAAGGGTGCCCTCATCGCGATGATGAAGGGAATCGCTGTCGAACACGCCCGCGACGGGATCCGCTGCAACGCGATCCTGCCCGGCTGGGTCGAGAGCGAGATGACGGCGCCGGCGCTCGGGTGGGAGACGTTCCAGAAGAAGGTCCTGACGCGCATCCCGATGCGGCGCTGGGGACGGCCGGAGGACCTCGCCGGGATGGGCGTGTACTTCGCGAGCCGGGCCAGCGCGTGGCACACCGGTGACGTGATCACCATCGACGGCGGCTACCACTCGTTCTGAGGCCTCTGGGCGTGGCGGCGAGGTGGGGTACCCTGCGCACATGGCGACCTGCAGGGTGTGTGGCGGTGACCTCCGTGCGGGCGACGACGCCGTGATGGCCGGCGACGAGGAGTTCCACCTTGCGTGCGTCGAAGCGCCCGCTCGTCGTCCCCGTCGCCGCTTGGGTGCGTGGGCCGCGATGGGCTCGGGTGGCCAGATGGCGATGGGCGAAACCCAGCGAGGGGTGACTCCGTGATCCGGGTCGGTGGGTTTCGTCGTGGCCGGCGAGTGGGCAGTGACGGTCGAGGCGGCTCGGCGGGCGATGACCTGGGTGACGATGGCTCGGGTGGCGATCGCCTGGGTGACGGTGGCCTGTGTGGACATCGGTCGTGTGGAGGCGGGTCGGTCGACGACGGCTCGGGTCGCGACGGTTCCGCTTGTGCCGACGCGGTGGGGCGGCGCCGACGCGCTCATCGTCTGAGCGGAGCCGTCCGCCGGGGATGTCTGCTGCCGGTGTGTGCGCTCGCGGTGGCGTGCGGCTCGTCGGCGGTCGACACGACCGAGGTGGCGGTTGCCGAGTGCCGGAGTGCCCTCGCTCGCGAGTGGGAGTCGCGGAACATCGTCGGCGTGCAGGAGTCACCCCTCGATGTGGTCCGGGAGGGCGATGCCTGGAACGTGTCGGGTACCTGGACCGAGAGTGGCGCGGATTCGGAGGTTGCACCGACGCGATTCGGTTGCCGCGTGGTCGCCGATGCCTCGGCCACGCCTCGCGGGATGCGCGTCGTGGAGTTCGAGAGCGACTGATCTGCCGGGCGGGTACGGGTCACTCACACTGAAGTTCGGGATCTCTGGCCTGGGGCGGGTTCTCGGGGAAACCTCCTGAGACCCCAAACGTATGTTCGACACATGGACATCGACGCCCTCCGCAACCTCCTCACGGCCGGTGTGCTCGCCGACCTTGCGGACTGCCGCACAGAGTTGGCTGCGTTGCGGGCGGTGCGTGGAATCGTCGACGCCAGGGAGATGCGGGTGCTGGCGCGGATGGACGAGATCGCCGCCACACCGGCCGGGTCCGGATCGTTCCCCGATGCCGATCATGCGGCGGCGTCGAAGAAGCCGGCGTCGGATGCGGATCGGGTGCGTCGGCGGGCGAAAGTCGCCGACGACGTGCCGCAGCTGGGCGCGGCGTTGGGGGACGGTGCCACGACCGGTGATCGGCTCGACATCGTCGCCCGCGCCACCTCCGGGATGTCCGACGACGAACGCGCCAAGTTCGCTCTGCATGGTGACCGGTTGCGGGACGCGGCACGGGATCTGTCCGACCGCGACTTCCGGGCACTCGTCGACCGCTTGGCCGCCCAGGCCCGCGATGACGACGGTGTGTCGCGGCTCGAACGTCAGAAGCGCGCGGTGCGGTTGAAGTGGTGGAAAGACATCGAAGGGATGTGGCGGCTCGACGGCCGCTTCGACCCCGAATCAGGTCTCTGTCTCGACGCCCGGATCCGCAAAGCGGTCGACGCCCTGTTCCACGGTAGTGGGATCCCTGACGGTGCGCCGGCTGATCCGATCGAACGGCAACACTTCCTCGCCGCCCACGCGCTCATGGCCCTCATCAACGGCGCACGCACTGCCACCGGCGGTCGACCCGGCCAGCGGACCGACCACGGGTCGGGATCTGGCTCGGGATCTGGCTCGGGCGCAGGCTCGGGCGCAGAGAGCGGCTCGGACCATGGTGTCGGCTCTGATCTCTCCGTCGGGCCGAATCTCGGGCCTGACATCACCGTCGTCATCGACGCACAGACCTTCCTCGACGGGCGGCACGACCACACACGGATCGATCTCGGGCTCGGGCTCGCCGACAGTGGACTGCCGATCGAGACGATCCGACGGTGGGCCTGCCTCGGGACCGTGACACCCGTGATCGTCTCGCCTGACGGGCGACGGCTGTTGCTCGGGCGGGAGAAGCGACTCGCGAACCGGCACCAACGGCGGGCTTTGCGGGTGCTCTATCCGACCTGCGCTTTGTGTGACACCGCGTTCGAGCACTGCGACGTCCACCACCTCCACCCCTGGGAGACCGGTGGACGCACCGACATCGACAACCTGCTGCCGCTGTGTTCGAAGCATCACCATCTCGCACACGAGGGCGGCTGGCGGCTGTGGCTCGACGCTGATCGGACGCTGCGAGTCATCCGACCAGGAGGAGGTGAGACCGTGCACGGACCACCCCGCATCCGCGCCGCCTGAACCCGGCCTCGTCGGGCCGCGACCGGGCGGGCCGGCGCCGGGCAGCCCCGGGCAGCCCCGGGGTGGGCCGGTGGAGTGGCATGGCCAGGGCCACACTCAGGTCGCAGGGTCGGGGCGTGCCGGAGTGGCACACGCACAGCGGGGTCGGAGTGACCACTCCAATGGGGCTCTGGCACTCCGGTGGGCTGCACGCACTCCGGCGGGGTGCTGGCACTCCAGCGGGCTGCACGCACTCCGGTGGGGTGCTGGCACTCCGGTGGGCGTCGAGCATCGGGTCGGTGCGGGCGGTCTGGAACACTGGGGGGATGACGCGCCACCTCGAAGGACACGCTGGGCAGCAGGCGATCGCCGCGCTGATGGCATTCGGCACCGACACGATGTTCACGCTCAACGGCGGGCACATCTGGCCGCTGTACGAGGCTGCTCGCGACCAGGGGATGCGCGTTGTCGACACTCGGCACGAGCAGACGGCGACCTTCGCCGCCGAGGCCTACGCCAAGCTCACCCGGCGGCCCGGGCTGGCGGCGCTGACGGCGGGGCCGGGGATCACCAACGGCACGTCGGCCATCACGTCGGCGTGGTTCAACGGGTCGCCGCTCGTGGTGCTCGGTGGGCGTGCTCCCGAACTGCGCTGGGGGTCGGGATCGCTGCAGGAGTTCGACCACGTGCCGGTGATGGCGCCGATCACCAAGCACGCCGCCACGGTGCGCGATGCGTCGCAGGCGGGGGTCGAGGTCCACCGGGCGGCCCGGTTGTCGATGACGCCGCACCGTGGGCCGACGTTTCTCGACTTTCCGCTCGACGTGTTCGGCCCGGCATCGGGCGAAGTGCCCGAGCCCGACGAGTGCGTGGGCCTCGGGATCGCACCCGACCCGGAGCAGGTCGAGGCGCTGGCGACGATGATCGCGATGGCCGAGAGGCCGGCCTTCATCGTCGGGAGCGACGTGTACTGGGACGGCGCCTGGGAGCCGCTGCGGGCGGCGGTCGAGCACCTCGGCGTTCCGTGCTTCTTCAACGGGTTGGGGCGCGGCACTCTGCCGGCCGATCATCCGCTGGCGTTCCTGCGGACGCGAGGGTTGCTGAAGGCTCGGGCCGACCTGGTGGTCGTGCTCGGGACGCCGCTCGACTTCCGGCTCGGGTTCGGGTCGTTCGGGTCGGCGCAGGTCGTGCACGTGGTCGACGCGCCGTCGCAGGTGGCGGGCCATGTTGCCGTGCCGACCGTGGCGGGCGACAGCAACATGGTGCTGCGAGCGTGGGCCGACTACACGGGCGAGCGCACCGATCACGCCGACTGGGTGCGCGAACTGCGCGAGGCCGAGGAACGTGGCCGTGCGGCCGACGGTGTGCTGCTGGGGGCCGACTCGGCGCCGATCAAGCCGAGCCGGATCTACGGCGACCTCGGGCGGCGGCTCGAGCGCGATGCCGTGGTGATCTGCGACGGTGGTGACTTCGCCAGCTATGCCGGCAAGTTCGTCGAGGTCTTCGAGCCGGGTTGCTGGCTCGACACGGGCCCGTACGGATGCCTCGGCAACGGGCCGGGGTATGCGATCGCGGCGCGGGTGGCGCGGCCGTCGAGCCAGATCGTGCTGCTACTGGGCGACGGTGCGTCGGGGTTCAGTCTGATGGACGTCGACTCGATGGTCCGTCACCAGTTGCCGGTCGTGATGATCGTCGGCAACAACGGCATGTGGGGCCTCGAGAAGCACCCGATGCAGGCGATCTACGGCTGGGACATGGCGTGCGATCTCCGGACGGGCACGCGCTACGACGAGGTGGTGAGGGCACTCGGTGGAGCGGGCGAGACGGTGAGCGACCCGGCGCAGATCGGTCCGGCGCTCGACAGGGCGTTCGCCGCGGGTGTGCCGTACCTCGTCAACGTGCTGACCGACCCGGCCGACGTCTACCCGCGCACCAGTAACCTCGGCTGACGTGACCAGCGAGCGCCCCGAGGCCGACCGACCGGCCGTGCCGGGTGCCGAGGAGGCGGCTGTCTCCCCAGCAGGCCCGTCGTCGACCCGCGCGCCGGGAACCTCGGCTGACGTGACCAGCGAGCGCCCCGAGACCGACCGACCGGCCGTGCCGAGGGCGGAGTCGGGGGTCGAGCCAGCCGCTGGCTCCCCAGTTGGGCCGTCATCTGCGGGAAGTCCAGCGCCGTCCTCGACGAGTGCGACGTCTGCGGCGACAGCGACGTCAGCGACGTCAGCGACGTCAGCCACAACAGCCACGACAGTCACGTCAGCGGCGACGCGGCGGTTGTCATACCACTGGGTGGTGTTCGGGTCGGCGTTCGCGGTGCTGCTGCTCGCCGCGGGCACGCGGAGCACGATGGGCGTGCTCATCGACCCGCTGCACGACGAGTTCGGCTGGAGCCGGGCGACCATCGGATTCGCGGTCAGCATCAACGTGCTGCTGTTCGGGTTCATCGGACCGTTCGCCGCGGCCCTCCAGCAGAAGTACGGCCTGCGGCGGGTGACCATGACGGCGCTGTCGATCATCGCGGTCGGTGCAGCGCTGACCACTCGGATCTCGGCCCCGTGGCAGTTGTTCCTCATCTGGGGACTCATCGTCGGCACCGGCACCGGGTGCATGGCGACGGTCTTCGCCAGCACGGTGGCATCGCGCTGGTTCGTGGCGCGTCGTGGTCTGGTGACGGGCGCGCTCACGGCGGCGTCGGCGAGTGGGCAACTGGTCTTCTTGCCACTGCTCACGTACCTCGCCGACAACCAGGGCTGGCGCTGGGTCGGGACCACCGTGGCGATCGCCGTGGCCGTCGCGATCCCGGTCGTGTTCGTGTTCCTCCGTGACAATCCGATCGACGTCGGCCTGGTCCCCTACGGAGCGGCTGCCGACTTCCGGCCGGCCGTCGTGACCGGCAACCCGATCGCCAACGCTGTCGGCGCCCTCCGTGGTGCGTGGGGAACCAGCACGTTCTGGGTGCTCTGGCTGAGCTTCGCCGTGTGCGGCCTGAGCACGTCGGGTCTGGTCCAGACCCACTTCATCAGTGCCGCGCACGACCACGGCATCAGCCACACCCAAGCAGGGTCGTACCTCGCGATGATCGGGATCTTCGACATCGTCGGCACGATCGCGAGCGGCTGGCTCACCGACCGCTACGACCCGCGCAAGTTGTTGATGGGCTACTACGCGCTGCGTGGCCTCAGCCTGTTCGTGCTCGACCCGGCTCTGGTCTCGGGCGGCAAGAGCTTGTTCGGCTTCATGACGTTCTACGGGCTCGACTGGGTGGCCACCGTGCCGCCGACCATCGCGCTCTGCATCGAGCACTTCGGGCGCGACCGTGGTCCGCTCGTCTACGGCTGGGTCTTCGCCGGGCACCAGGTGGGTGGGGCGATCGCGGCGTGGGGCGCCGGGTGGCTGCACGACACGACGGGTTCGTACCGGTCGGCGTTCGTGGTGGCCGGTGTGGCCTGTGTGGTCGCCGCCGTGGGTGTGCTCAGCGTGCCTTCTCGAGGAACCTCGAGAGCTCGACCAGCGCCCGCGTGACGCGCCCGGCGGCGACGATGCCCTTGTCGTCGCTGGCCGACACCACGAAGGTGAGGCGGCGGCCTTCGATCTTCTCGAGTACGGCCTCCGCGGTGACGGCACCGCCGATCGGGGTCGGCCGGAGGTGGTCGAGTTGGACGCGCATGCCGACCGTGGTGCAATCGAGGGCGAGATGCCCGTCGAGGGCGGCACAGGTGGCCTGCTCGCAGAGGGCGATGACCCGCGGCGTGGCGAGGACGGGCACCGAACCCGAGCCCATCGCGATGGCGGTGTCGGCGGCCGACACCTCCATGTTCGCCGTGCCCTTCAGGCCCACCACTGCACTCACGTCGGGCACGCTAGCCGTTGAGGTCCGGAGGGTCACACTGACTCTGCGGTCGAGGGTCGGGTGGAGACGACGGGCGCTGATCTGGGCCGTAGTGTGAGCGCCGTGATCGAACAGGACGTGCTCGAGAGGGTGTTGGGGGCGGCGGTGCGGACGGGCGCCGAGTTCGCCGAGGTGTACGCCGAGGACAAGCGGACGACCTCCGCCGGCCTCGACGACGGCAAGGTCGAGCAGGTCTCGAGCGGACGCGACCGCGGTGCCGGCATCCGAGTGGTGAAGGGTGAGACCACGGGTTTCGCCTACACCGCCGATCTGAGCGAGGCCGGTCTGCGCGCGGCGGCCGAGGCCGCAGCCGCAGCGGCCAGCAGGGGCGACGGTCAGACCCGCACGATCGCCCTCAGCCGTTCGGCCGAGCGTGTGGTCAGCCCAGTCGAGGTCTTCCCCGACGAGGTCCGCAAGGCCGACAAGGTGGCCGTGCTCACCCGGCTCGACGATGCCGCCCGGAGTGCGGGTGCCGCGATCGTCCAGGTCAGCGCGGGGTACGCCGACAGTCGCAAGCGGGTCCTCGTCGCCAACACCGACGGTGTCTTCGTCACCGATCAGCAGGTCCGTACCCTCGTGCGGGTCACGGCCGTGGCCGACGGCGATGCCGGCATGCAGACCGGCGCTCAGAGCGCCGGACACACGATGGGCTTCGAACTGATCGACCAGATCGACCTCGAGGGCCTCGCCCGCGATGCTGCCCGGATCGCACTCACCAAGCTCCACGCCCGTCCGGCGCCGAGTGGCGCGATGCCGGTCGTCATCAAGCAGGGGAGCGGCGGGGTGCTGTTCCACGAAGCGTGCGGGCACGGTCTCGAGGCCGACCTCGTCGCCAAGGGTGGCAGCGTCTACCGCGGCAAGAAGGGCGAACTCGTCGCCTCGCCGCTGGTGACCCTCGTCGACGACGGGACGATGGCGGGTGAGTGGGGTGCGATCGGATTCGACGACGAAGGGCACCCGAGCCAGTACAACGTCCTGATCCAGGACGGTGTGCTCACCGACTACATGTGGGATTTCCTGCGGGCTCGCAAGGAGGGTCGTGCCCAGAGCGGCAACGGTCGTCGGCAGAGCTACCAGCACCTCCCGATGGTCCGGATGACCAACACCTACGTGCTCAACGGCACGTCCGAGCCCGACGACATCGTGCGCGACACCGAGCACGGCGTGTACGTCGCCAAGCTCGGCGGCGGCAGTGTGAACACGGCGTCGGGCGACTTCGTGTTCGGCATGACCGAGGCGTACCTCATCGAGAACGGCCAGATCACCGAGCCGCTGCGCGAAGGCAACCTGATCGGCAACGGACCGCAGGTGCTGCGCGACATCGACCTGCTCGGCAACGACTTCGCGATGGGCAACCCCGGAACCTGTGGCAAGGACGGTCAGGGTGTGCCGGTGGGCGACGGCCAGCCGACACTGCGGGTCAAGAGCATGACGATCGGCGGGACCGCGGCATGAGCGATTCGGCCAGCACCGCCGACCTCCTCGCGATCGCCGACCGGATCGTGGCCCAGGCCCGTCCTGGCGAGCAGATCGAGGCCTACGTCGGGCGCGGGGTCGAGACCGACATCCGCGTCTACGAGGGTGAGGTCGAGCACTTCGTCAGCGCCCAGTCGGAGGGAATCGGCATCCGTGTGATCCGCGACGGTCGGACCGGCACCTCATACGCCGGAACTCTCGACCCGACAGCGATCGCCGAGGTTCTCGCCGAGGCCCGCGACAACGTCCAGTTCGGCACCCCCGACGAGTGGGCCGGACTCGCCGAACCCGACGGTGTCGACGTGGTGCCGCAGGAACTCTGGAACGAGGCCCTCGCGGCGTTTCCCACCGACCGCAAGATCGAACTCGCCAAGGAACTCGAGCGCCTGACCCTGTCGGCCGACGGTCGGGTGCGGGTCGACGACTCCAACTACTCCGACGGGTCGAGCGAGTCGGCGTTCGCGACCACCACCGGCATCCGTCGCGCCGGCCGCGAGAACGGGTGCTATGTGAGCGTCAGCACTCTGGCCGACGACGGCGACGAGACCCAGACCGGCTTCGGGTTCAGCGTCGGTCGCTCGCCCGACGTGTTCGACCTGCCGAAGGCGGCGCGCGAGGCCGCCGATCGCGCCACCCGCCTCCTCGGCGCCACCAAGCCGCAGAGCCGCCGCCTGACCGTCGTCCTCGACCCGTACGTGACAGCGATGTTCCTCGGCGTCATCTCCAGCACGCTCAACGGAGAAGCCGTCGCCAAGGGCCGCAGCTTGTTCCGCGACCGCCTCGGCGAGCAGGTGGCCGATCCGCGGATCACCCTCGTCGACGACCCCACCAACCCGTTGGCGTACACGGCCACCGATCTCGACGGTGAGGGACTCGCCGCTCGCCGCAACGTCCTGATCGAGGACGGCGTGCTGCGTCAGTTCGTGCACAACAGCTACAGCGCTCGCCGTCTCGGCACGGTCAGCACCGGCAACGCCGTGCGCGGAGGGTTCTCCAGCGCGCCCGGTGTGGGCTGCCTCGCGTTGCAGTTGCGGCCGGGGTCGCGCGACCAGGCAGCACTGGTGGCCGACGTCGACGACGGTGTCCTCGTCCAGTCGGTGCAGGGTCTCCACAGCGGTGTCAACCCGGTGAGCGGCGACTTCTCGGTCGGCGCCAGCGGCCTGCTGATCTCGAACGGTCAGGTCGGTGCCCCGGTCAGGGAGTTCACGATCGCGTCGACGCTCCAGCGCATGCTGCTCGACATCGTCGAGGTCGGTGCCGACATCGACTGGCTGCCGATGCGGGCGTCGGGCATGAGCCTGGTGATCCGCGACATCACCCTCTCGGGGGCCTGAGCGGCGTGGCCCAGCCGTCGGCCGAGGCCATCGCGCGACACCCCCACCTCTCCGAGCCGTGCCGGCCCGGTTGGGTGCGGGTCGACCTGCACGCCCACACGATGTGGAGTGGCGACTCGACGACGACACCCGACGAGGTCGAGCAGGCGGTCGTCGAGTCGGGCCTCGACGTGCTGTGCGTCACCGACCACCATGCCATCAGGGGTGCTGTCGAACTGGCCGACCGTCTGCCGTGCCGGGTGATCGTCGGCGAGGAGTTGCGCACCCACCACGGCGAGATCATCGGCCTGTTCCTCTCGGAGCGCATCCCGATGGGCATCCCTCCGGTCGAGGCGGCGCAGGCGATCAGGGCCCAGGGTGGGGTCGTCTACGTGCCGCACCCGTTCGACCCGATGCGCCGCAACATGGCCGAACCGGCGCTCTATGACCTTGCCCGAGCGGGGTTGCTCGACGCCGTCGAAGTGCTCAACGCCAAGACCTCGCTCCGCAGCCTCAACGCCAGAGCGGCCGCCTTCGCCACCGAGTTCGATCTCGCGGCGGGTGCGGGCAGCGATGCTCACGTGCCTCTCGCGCTCGGCGCCGCGTACGTCGAGATGCCCGATTTCGACGGCCCGACGGAGTTCCTCGCCGCACTGCGCGAGGCGCGGGTCGTCGGTCATCACTGGGACGAGCCGCGGCCGTGGAGCCCGCGCATCCTGCCGAGCATCACCACCGACTAGAACTGTCGTCCGTGCCGATCCTCCACGCGCTCGTCCTCGGTCTCGTCCAAGGACTTGCCGAGTTCCTCCCCATCTCGTCGAGCGGGCACCTGTTGCTCGTGCCGTGGCTGTTCGGCTGGAACGACCTCACCGACCCGTCGGTGGCCAAGGCCTTCGACGTCGCCCTGCACCTCGGGACCCTCGTGGCCGTGATCGGGTACTTCCGGAGCGATCTCGTCACCTACGTCCGCGACGGCGTGGCGATGGTCGTGCAGCGTCGTCGGCCGTCGACGGCCGAGGGGCGTCTCGCCTGGCTCCTCGTGCTCTCGTGCGTGCCGGCCGCCGTGGTGGGTGCGCTGTTCGAGGACGTGATCGACGAGCACCTCGGTTCGCCCGGACTGATCGCGGCGTCGCTCGTCGTGTTCGGTCTGCTGTTGCTCGTCGCCGACCGGGCCCGTGGCCGACGCACGCTCGACGAGTACACGACCCGCGACGCTCTCACCATCGGTGCGGCGCAGGTCCTCGCCCTCAACCCCGGCACCTCGCGCAGCGGGATCACGATGACGGCCGCTCGGTGGATGGGTTTCGACCGCGATGCGGCGGCGCGCGCGAGCTTCCTGATGGCCATTCCTGTCACGGGTGGCGCAGTCGTCTTCAAGCTCGCCGGACTCTTCTCCGACGGTGTGCCCGATGGCCTCTTGGCACCGATGGTCGTCGGCATCGTCGCCGCCGGTCTGTCGGGTTGGGTCGCCGTGTGGGGCACTCTCCACCTCGTCCGCACGCGCTCGTTCGCCGGCTTCGTGGGCTACCGCGTGGCGCTCGGAGTACTGGTGTGGGCGCTGATGATCGCGGGCATACGCTGACCGGGTGATCATCCAGACGGTTCCCCTCGGGTTCCAGTGGCCCACGGCCGACCCGTATCTGTTCTGCGTCCACCACCTCGACACCTACCCTGAGGGCAACGGTCGCTTCGGCCCCAAGGCCTCGCTCGCGGGTCGCAACATCGGTAGCGACTTCGAACCGCGCGACGGCTGGCGGATGTACCACGGCAGCACGATCCCGGGCTTTCCCGAGCACCCCCATCGCGGGTTCGAGACGATCACCTTCGCCCGGAAGGGCCTCATCGACCACAGCGACTCGATGGGAGCAGCGGCGCGGTTCGGTCGTGGCGACGTGCAGTGGATGACGGCCGGTCGCGGCGTGGTGCACAGCGAGATGTTCCCGCTGCTCTCAACCACGGAGGCGAACACCTGCGAGCTGTTCCAGATCTGGATGAACCTGCCCGCCGTCGACAAGATGGTCGAGCCGTACTTCACGATGTTCTGGTCGGAGAACATCCCGGTGCACCACCATGTCGACACCGGCGGCCGCAGTACCGACGTGACGATCATCGCCGGGCGTTTCGAGGGGGCCGAGTCGCTGCCGCCGTCGCCCCCTCCGTCGTCGTGGGCCTCGCGCCCCGAGGCAGATGTCGCCATCTGGCACGTCGTGCTGGAGCCCGATGCGAGCATCTCGCTGCCCGCCGCGGCCGATGGTGTCGTCAGGGTGTTGTACGTGTTCGAGGGTGACGTCGCCGTCGACGGGCAGGCGGTCGCTCCGTCGACCGGCGCGGTGGTCGAGGTCGACCGGCCCAACCCGCTGCGCGCCGGTTCGACAGGTGCCGAGGTGCTGGTGCTCCAGGGGCGGCCGATCGCCGAGCCCGTGGCGCGCTACGGCCCGTTCGTGATGAACACCGATGCCGAGATCCAGCAGGCGTTCGCCGACTACCGGGCCACCGGCTTCGGCGGTTGGCCGTGGCCCCAGCCCGACCCTGTGCACGGCGCCGATGCCGGTCGGTTCGCCCGCCACGCCAGCGGTGAGGTCGAGTTCGCCCCCGACGACGCCGGCAGCGTGGCGCGATGACCGCGGCGCAGCGTCCGCTCGGGGCGGCATCGGTGGCGGTGTCGGTGGCACGTCCGGAGGGCGAGAACGCACCGCTCAACCACCCGATCGTGTTGGCCAGCAACTTCCGTGGCATGGCGGGTCTGTACTCGCGGCACGAGGGCACCGACACGTGGCATGCACTCGAGGAGGCCGTCGGTGCGCTCGAGGGCGGCTCGGCCCTGGCGTTCGGCTCGGGACTGGCCGCGGCGGCGAGTGTGCTCTTCGCGCTGCGCCCCCGTGTGATCGTGCTCCCGTCGGGCGCCTACATGGGTGTCCGGTCGCTCGTGGCCGACCTCACCGAGTGGGCGTCGCTCGAGGTCCGGATGGTCGACATCTCCGACACGGCCGACGTGGTCGCGGCGCTCGACGGTGCCGACCTGCTCTGGATCGAGACCCCGACCAACCCGACGCTCTCGACCGCCGACATTCCGGCGCTCGTCGCTGCGGCCCGCACAGGGGGCGCCCGAGTGGTGGTCGACAGCACGTTCGCCACCCCGATCTTCGCCCGGCCGCTCGCCGACGGCGCCGATGTCGTGATCCACAGCGGCACGAAGTTCATCGGCGGCCACAGCGACCTGCTGATCGGCCTGGCGGTCGTCTCCGACTCCGACCCCGAACTTCTCGAGCGGCTGCACAACTCGCGCACGGCGAACGGCTCGACCCCCGGCGCCCTGGAGGCGTTCCTCGCCCTGCGCGGGCTGCGGACCCTCCCGCTCCGCATGGAGCGAGCGGCCGCCAACGCGGCGGTGCTGGTCGAGCGACTGCGTGCCCACCCGGCCGTCGACGATGTGCGCTACCCGGGTTGGGGTGCGATGGTCTCGTTCATCGTGCGCGGCGGCGCGGTCGGTGGCGATGCCGTGTGTTCGTCGGTCGGTCTCGTCATCCCGGCCACGAGCCTCGGCGGTGTCGAGACGACCATCGAACGCCGCCAGAAGTACGCGGGCGAGGCACTGGTGCCTCCCGGGCTGCTGCGGATGAGCGTCGGCATCGAGGATGTCGACGATCTGTGGGCCGACCTCTCGGCCGCGCTCGACACAGTGCCCTGAGCCCCGGGCCCTCCTGGGCCGTCACGGCTGGTCTGTCGCGGCCAGTGCTGTCACGCCGGGGCTGTCACGGCGGGGAGGTCACGGCCTGTGAGGTGACGGCTGGGCTGTCACGGTCTGGGTCGTCACGAGCCGAGTGCGCCGACGACGAGGTCGCCGGCGAGGAGGGCGAGGGCCACAGCGGCCGCGCACCGGCTCGGCACGGCCACATCGATCCACTCGTCGCTGGTGCCCACCACCGGTCCGTCGCAACGCGTGCCGTCGGCCGCCAGGAGCAGCGCTCGCTGGCCGACGAGGAGCACCGGCGCGCCACGTGCGGGGACGGCGAGTCGGACACCCTCGGCAGCGGTCGGCTCGACCAGATCGGAGGGAGTGATCACCACGCCGGGGTCGAGGTGGTGAGCTGCCACAGCACCCACGGGCAACTCGACCAGCGCCGACTCGGGGAGTGCCGCGACAGGCAGTGAGCGGGCCTCGACACGAGGAGTGTCGCCCGCGGCGGTCGGCGAGGAGACCACGAGCACGGTGCGCGAGCGACCCCACGCGTCGCGGGCCGCCGTCAGGTCGTGCGTGGCTCTCTCGACCACGAGCCCGACCACGGCTGCCGCAACTCCGACCGCCCACCAGTAGAGGCGTCGACGCCGGGCGAGGGCGAGACGGATGCGAGCGACCGGGTGCGCGGTCGATGGCAGGGGGAGGGGCATGGCAATCTCCGTCGTCGGTGTGACGGGGGAGGTCGCGGCCGACCCTACCGGCGACCCGACGGCCCAGGTCGGTGACCCGAGCACGAACCCACCACGACGACGGGTGCTGACGTCAGGTTCGACGGGCTGCCGACCGCGGCGCCGTCAGCAGGTGTGACGGCGGGTGTCGATCGCGGCGATGTCAGTCGCCCGACGAGCTGCTGCCCGACGAGCTGCTCGACGAGCCCGACGAACTCGACGACGAACCGCCCGACGAGCCGCTCGTCGAACTCGACGACGAACTGCTCGAGGCGCTCGACGACGAACTGCTCGAGGCGCTCGACGACGAACTGCTCGAGCTGCTCGAGCTGCCGGCCGAGGTGGCGCTGCTCGACCCGCGGGCATCGGTCTTGTAGAAGCCGCCACCCTTGAACGTCACACCCACCGACGTGAAGACCTTCTTGACCGGCATCGTCTTGCCGCTGCCCGGGTGTACGGCCTCGGTGAGCGACTCATCGGTGAATGCCTGCTGGACCTCGATGGTCTCGCCGGTCTCGACGAACTTGTAGACGTAGGTGGGCATTGCGGACTCCTGGACACGGGGGATTAGCAGTCGGTGGTGTCGAGTGCCAAGGCTAGCATCGGGTCATGCGTGCACGGACGGCCGTCATCCCGGCGGCGGGGCTCGGGACCCGCTTCCACCCGGCCACCAAGGCCATCCCCAAGGAACTGCTCCCGATCATCGACACGCCGGCGCTGCAGTTGGTGATCGACGAGGCGGTGGCGGCCGGACTCCACCGGATCGTGATCGTCACCAGCCGCTCGAAGCCGGCGCTCGAGGCCTATGTCGCGGCGGCGCCCGAGGTCGTGGCCCGCAAGGGCGCCGGCGGGCCGGCCGTGACGGTCCAGTTCGCCTATCAGGATCAGCCGCGCGGGCTCGGGCACGCCGTGGCCTGTGCTCGCGACGCCGTGGGCGACGAACCCTTCGCCGTCCTGCTTCCCGACGAGATCATGGGCGATCCGTCGCTGCTCTCCCGCCTCGCCGACGAGTGCGGCCGCACGGGCGGCAGTGTCGTGGGTCTCAAGCGGGTGCCACGGGCTGAGGTCGTGGCCTACGGGGTCGTCGAGCCGGTCGGCGATCCCGACCCGTCCGGGCTCGTCCCGATCTCCGGGATGGTCGAGAAGCCGCCGCTCGAGGCGGCGCCGAGCGACCTGATCATCATCGGCCGTTACGTGTTGACCCCCGACGTGTTCGACGTTCTCGACCGTGTCGAGCCCGGAACCTCGGGCGAGATCCAGCTCACCGACGCCCTCCGGATGCAGGCGGCGTCGGGACCGTTCCACGGTGTGGTCGGCGACGTGCGTCGCTACGACACCGGCACGCCCTTCGGTTGGCTGACGGCCGTGGTCGAACTCGCGCTCGACGACGAACGCGTGGGCGATCGGTTCCGCGACTGGCTCGATCAGCGCACGCGACGCGACTGACCGGGAAGGTCGCGCGGCAGGCCGTGCTCGTCGACCTCGAAGGTCACCTCGAGCCCGCCGTCGTCGACGGTCCACAGGTGCTCGGCGCTGCGCGTGTAGCGACGCTGGCGCGTGGTGACGTCGAGCGTCTCGGTGTCGACGACGATGACCGGCAGTTCGGCCGTGTGGCCGACGTGCAGCGGGAGTCGGCGGATCACGAGCGCGTGGCTGACGGCGGCGCCGTCGAGGACGAGGTCGCGGCAGCCGTCGAGTTCGGTGCGGTGGGCGCCGTTCATCTCGCCCCAACGTCCGTGCCCGTCGGTGGCGAGCCAGAGGTCGGGGTCGTCGAGATCGCGGAAGAGGATGAACTGGCGCAACTGCCAGGCCGACGAGAGGCGCATGACGTACTCGACGCGTTCGTGCTCGAGGGTGCCGGTCACGGTGAAGCCCTCGTTCTCCCACCGGATCGTCACCGCGTCACGGGCGCCGGGCGTCGGCGCCGACTCGGCGGCGACCCACTCGGCCAGATGACCGGCCGGGTCGTGGGCGGCGCTCAGCGGCGAGTAGGCGGTCACGGCGTCACGGTACCGTGGGGCCCGTGATCTCCGTCGCCGAGGCCCGTGCCCACGTGCTCGACCGTTGCGCGCCGCTGCCCACGGTGCGGCTGCCGTTCCGGGAGGCACTCGGGCACGTCGTGGCAGAGGACGTCGTCGCGGTCGAGGACGTCCCGCCGTTCGCCAACTCGGCGGTCGACGGGTACGCCGTGCGCGCTGCGTCGGTGGCCGCCGTCCCGTGCGAACTGGTGGTCGTGGGCGAGGTGGCGGCGGGCGCCGCGACCGATCGCGTGGTCGGCGACGGTGAGGCGATCCGGGTCATGACCGGTGCGCCGGTGCCGGCCGGTGCCGACGCGATCGTGATGGTCGAGGACACCGAGCGTCGGGGAGTCGATGCAGCAGGGGTCGAGCGGGTCGCGGTGATGCGGTCGGTGGCCGCCGGGTCGGCGGTCCGTGGTGCTGGCGACGACGTGCGCGCCGGCACCGTGCTCTACACCCCCGGAACCGTCGTGACGCCGGCGGTGGTCGGTGTGCTCGCGAGCGTGAACGCCGCGACCGTGCTCGTGGTCCGTCGACCGCGGGTCGCCGTGCTGAGCACCGGCGACGAACTCGTCGACGACGGCTCGCCGCTCGGTCCGGGGCAGATCCGTGAGAGCAACCGCAGCATGCTCGTGGGTCTCGTCGCCGAGGCCGGATGCGAGCCGGTCGACCTCGGCATCGTGCGCGACGACGAGGCCGTGCTCGAAGCGACTCTCCACCGCGCTGCCGAGACGTGCGATGCGATCGTGACGAGCGGTGGCGTGAGCATGGGCGACTACGACGTCGTCAAGGCCGTGCTCACCCGTCTCGCCGACATGCGCTGGATGCAGATCGCCATCCGGCCAGCTAAGCCGTTCGCGTTCGGTGTCGTCACGGTGGGCGACCGGTCGGTTCCGGTGCTCGGCCTTCCCGGCAACCCGGTCAGCTCGCTGGTGAGCTTCGAACTCCTCGCCCGTCCGGCCCTGCGGCAGATGGCGGGCGACCCTCACCCCGACAGGGCCACGGTCCTCGCCCTGGCCGACGAGGCGATGCCGCGTCGACCCGACGGCAAGGTCCACCTCGTCCGGGTCGTGGCCGGAGTGTCCGGCGACGGTCGGGTCCACGTGCGGCCGGTGGCCGCACAGGGCAGCCACCAGTTGTCGGCCACGTCGCTGGCCAATGCCATCGCCGAGGTGCCCGACGGCGACGGCATCGCCGCAGGAGCCCCTGTCGTCGTCCGGTTGCTCTCGCTAGGTTCTCGGCCATGGACCTGATCGACCCGTTCGGCCGCACCATCCGCGACCTGCGCATCTCGGTCACCGACCGCTGCAACTTCCGTTGCACCTACTGCATGCCCGAGGAAGGGATGCAGTGGCTGCCGCGTAGCGAGGTCCTGACCTTCGAGGAGATCGAGCGTGTGGCCCGGATCTTCGTCGAGCGCTTCGACGTCGACGGGCTCCGCCTGACGGGCGGCGAGCCGACCATGCGGGCCCACCTCACCCTGCTGGTTCGCAAACTCGCGGCACTCGGTGTCGACGTGGCGATGACCACCAACGGCGCCACCTTCCGCAACCTCGCCCACGACCTACGCGACGCCGGCCTGCGGCGGGTCAACATCAGCCTCGACACGCTGCGCCGCGATCGCTTCCAGCAGATGACCCGGCGCGACGAACTCGAGCACGTCCTCGACGGCATCGCCGCAGCGAAGGAGGCCGGTTTCGCGCCGGTGAAGATCAACGCCGTGATCGAACGGGGTGTCAACGACGACGAGATCCTCGACCTGGCGCGCTTCGGTCGCGAGGCCGGGGTCGAGGTCCGGTTCATCGAGTTCATGCCCCTCGACGCCGGCGGCCATTGGCTGAACGACAAGGTCGTCGGTCAGGACGAGATCGTCGCCGCGCTCTCCACCGAGTTCGACCTCGTGCCGGTCGAGGCACGGGGCGCGGCTCCGGCCGACACGTGGCGGTACGCCGACGGCGCCGGTGTCGTCGGTGTGATCCCGACCGTCACCAAGCCGTTCTGCGGCGACTGCGACCGTGTGCGACTCACCGCCGAGGGGCAGTTCCGGACCTGCCTGTTCGCCACCGAGGAGTTCGACCTCCGTGCTCTGCTCCGATCGGGTGCCGACGACGACGCCCTCGCCGCCGAGATCGAACGTGCGGTCGGCCGCAAGTGGGCCGGCCACCAGATCGGTCAGGTCACCTTCGTCAAGCCTCGGCGGACGATGAGCCAGATCGGCGGATGACCTCGCGGAGTTCGTCGGCGGTGAACGGCTTGACGAGTGTGGTCGAGCCGGATGCCTGCAACATCCGGACCCTGTCGGCGTAGGCCGTCATGAACACGATGGTCGCCGATGCGTCGCGGTCACGGAATGCGGCGGCCACCTCGGCGCCGTTCTGGCCTGCACCGAGATTGACGTCGGTCAGCAACAGGTCTGGCGAGAATGTCTCGAGCTCACGCAAGGCGCTCTGCGCGTCGTAGGCGACGCGGCACGTGATACCGAACTCCTCGAGCCACGACACGACGAGGTCGGCGAGGTTCTGCTCGTCATCGACCACCAACGCCTGCTGGATCTCGCGTTCCGAACCGATGCGGGTACGTGACGGTTCGAGGGCGTCGGCGCGGGGTAGGCGGATCACGACGGACGTTCCCTCGCCCTCGACGGTGTCGATGCGTGCTGTGCCGTGGCTCTGTTGGGCGAACGAGAACACTGACGCGAGCCCGAGTCCGGTGCCCTTACCCCGGGGCTTCGTGCTGAAGAAAGGTTCGAACGCCCGCGCTGCGACATCGGGCGACATACCGGTCCCGGAGTCGGTGACGGTGATCTCGATCCACTCCGGCCCGTCACCTCGGCAGGTCATCGTGGTTCGTCGGGTCTGTCGGCCGTCCATCGCATGTCGGGCGTTCACGCACAGGTTGAGCACGCTGCTCGAGAGCCGTCCGGGATCGGCGCGGACGGTGAGGCCCGGCTCGAGGTCGAACTCGACAGCGACGTCCTTGCCGAGCGACTGCTCGATCAGTGCGGCCATCTCGTGGATGAACTCGTCGAGCAGGATCGTGCTCTCGTTCACCGGATAACGACCCGACACGGTGAGGAGCGTCTTGGCGATCTCGGACCCGCGCTGGACCGCCTGGGTACTGCGGGCGGCGTAACCCTTCAGGGTGTCGTCGCTCAGGGCCTCGGCTCGGCGTTCGATGAGTTGGAGGTTTCCGAGGGCGACGAACAAGAGGTTGTTGAAGTCGTGCGCGAGGCCACCCGCGAGCTCGCCGATCGCCGCCATCCGCTCGGCCTGTGCCGTACGGAGGGCTAGTTCACGTTCGTCGGTCACGTCGATCGCCTGGAGGAAGCAGAGTCGATCGGGATCGTTGATGGTGGCCGTGTCGGGCAGAAGATTGGCTCGTACGTCGAGGAATCTGGTTCGAGCAGGCTCGGCGTGATCGGCCCGCGTGAGGAGCATCGATGACTCGCCCTCCGTGCGGGTGAGTCGCAGCAGTTCCCTGACCCGGCTGACGGCCTCAGGGTCGGAGGCCCAGAGGCCGGCTGCGCCGATGTCGCCCGTGGTGGACTCGGATGGTCGATCGCCGTTGCTGATCCGGATCTGATCGCTCTCGTCGATGATGGCTGCCCATCCTCGTGACCCAGCAAGCGCGGCATCGAGCATCGCCTGGCGCTGTCGCCGCCCCGCATCTGTGACGTTGCGGCGGGAGGTCGCGATGCTGAGAGCGGTGAAACCGAAGAGCCCGGACAGCCCCTCCGACATCAAGAGCAGTTGCAGCGTCCGGTGAGGGATGCCGAAGTCGATCGAGGGAAGCGCTTCGACCGTGAAGGTGAGACCATGGAGGACGAGGTCGGCTCGAGCCGTGGTTTGGCCGTCGTCGAGGAGGTCGAGGACGGCGCCGGTGTCGTCGGTGGCCGACTGGGTCCAGAGCGGGCCGTCGGACTTGGTGTCGAGCTGCCACAGTCGGATCGCGGCACCACCCGTCCTGGACAGTACGGAGGCGCCGGCCCTGTCGAGCAACTCGGGAAGAGCCCGAGCGACGTAGACGTAGTGCTGTCCCGCGTCGACACTGTCGTCATGGCCGTGCGCGATCACGGAGGCATGGACGAAGTGCGGAACGGTGTGACCGTCGGCATCGGGCAGCAGGGCCATCCCGGCGAATTCGATGTCCTCGTGCGTGCCCTCATCATGGACGACGTCGGTGTGCTCGTCCTCGATCCATCGACGGAATGTCTCGGCCGCGGGCGACCCTGCGTCGGCAAGGCTGTCGCTCACGACGTGGGAGCCATCGGCGAACTCCTCCGCCAGAGCCACTGCGCTGATCGCGTCGTTACCCATGAGGACGGCCGTCAAGGATTGGCCGAAGTTGTCATGGGTCAAGGGCTTGGAGTCGCTCGTGAGGGCGATCGCCGAGGCGAGACCGAGGTCGATGTCATGCGCAACGTGCAGGCCGGTCACGACTTGGGCAGCGACGGCGCCGAGTGCGTCGGCATCCTGATAGCGGAGGTACTCCGCAGATGTCACCATGATCGTGGTCGTTGCGGCGACGATCCAGAGCGGGACGGTCGAGTTGGAGACCCGCGGTCGACTGAGCCAGCGGGAGATGACCACACCACCGGTGACGGCTGCGACGGTGCCGATCAGCCGGCGAGGAACCTCATCGGAGGAGACGACGCCTGCGACGACGAACCGGACGGCCGTCGCCGGAACGGCGACAGCGAAGGCGAACAGGAGCGAGAGGCCCGCCTGACGCGCCGACGTGAGTGGTCGGACGCACCGGACTGCGAGGATCCGGCCGAGGGTGATTGCGACGATGGCGCTGGCGAGTAGTGCCGCGAATGTGCGGGGGTTGTCGGCGCTGGGGATCGAGGTTGCCGTCCACACGGCGAGAGCGAGCAGTGCGAGCCATCGGCGGACCCCCCATGCGCCGAGAGTGAGGGCGATGACGAGGGGCAGGGGAGGCTCGGCGACGGCCACGACGCCACTCGCGGCGCCCACACCGATCGCGAGAAGGGTGAGGTGCCCCTTGGATCGTCGATCGTCGATTCCGGTCGGCCCGATGGCGAGTCGGACGACATGACGGACGGTCGACGCGGGTCGCTCGGCGACGGGAGGTGTGGAGTCGGAGTGGGTCATCGTGTGGTCGGGGAGGATCCCCGCACCGTAGTGGACGGATACAGTCTCGGCCCATGAGTGAGCCCGCCTTCAGCCACCTCGACGAGCAGGGCCGGGCCCGGATGGTCGACGTGACGGCGAAGGACGTGACGGCGCGGCGTGCCGTGGCCCGTGGTCGGGTGACGATGGCGCCCGCCACTGCGGCGGCCGTGTCGGAGCGGGCGCTCGCCAAGGGCGACGTGCTGGCCGTGGCCCGCGTGGCCGCCATCCAGGCCGCCAAGCGCACGAGCGACCTCATCCCCCTGTGCCATCCGTTGATGATCGGCGGCGTCACCGTCGACTTCACGGTCACCGATGCCGCCGTCGAGATCGAGGTCGCCGTCGACACGGTCGACCGGACCGGCGTCGAGATGGAGGCACTGCACGCCTGTACCGTGGCCGCTCTCACGATCTACGACATGTGCAAGGCCGTCGACAAGGGCATGGTGATCGAGGGCGTGGCCCTCTGGCACAAGTCGGGTGGCCGCTCGGGCACCTACACCCGCGACGCCTGAGCGCTGGCGGCGTGCTCGTGGGGGCTGCCCAACCTCGGCGTGACCGTGACGCCTGACACCGTGACGCCTGACACAGTGACGCCTGACACAGTGACGCCTGACACAGTGGCCGGAGCCGTGTCGTTGCGTTCTCCGTCATGAATGTCGTAGAATCGTCACAATTCGATCCGGCCCCACCGGCCGGTCATCCGATGGTCATCTGAGCGCCACCCCGGCGTCACCGAGTGCCCGAGTCACGAGCCCCGAGCCCCGAGCGAAAGGAAGAGGTCAGCCGAATGCAGCCTGTCGTCCTCCTCGCTGTCGCCGCCGTGTGGGCCGCCGTGATCGTCCCGCCGCTGATGCGCTCCCGTGAGGAGAACCGACCGAACTCGTCGGTGACCGACTTCCGTCGCCAGCTCTCGACCCTGCAGCGCACCGTGCCGACCCGCACGATGGTGCCCGCCCGCGGGATGGCTCGTCCGCTGACGCAGGCCCCGATGCACGCTCCGCGCGTCGCCGGCACCCGCTCGCACACCGGCCCGATCGAGCGTCCCCGTCTCATGCACGGTCACGCCGAGCGCGCTGGTCACTCGACGACCCACCTCCACCGGGTGAGCCGCCGCGAACTGACCCGTCGCCGTCGGATGAACGCCCTGTTCATCCTCGCCTCGGCCACGGTGCTCACCGGTTTCCTGGCCGCCACCACCAAGGCGACCACGATGACGTGGGCGTTCGCCCTGACGTTCATCGCGATGTGTGCCTACGCCTACAAGTTGGCGCAGCTGCGGGCCTACGAGCTCGACCGCCGCGCCAACGAGCAGCACATCCACCGCGCGGCCTGACACTGCTGCGCTGCCGGTTGCTGCGCTGCCGGGTGTTGCGGCACCGGCGCTGACTCCCTGGCCCTGGCACCACGGCGCTCGCGTGTCGACTTCTGCCTGCCCCTGCTCCGCCGTCGGCCCGAGTGGAAGGGTCGGCCTCACCGCTACACTCGGGACTCCCAGCGGGGGTGTAGCTCAGTTGGCAGAGCGCAACAATCGCACTGTTGAGGCCAGGGGTTCAATTCCCCTCACCTCCACCCGGTGAAGGAGCGGCGAGAGCCGCTCCTTCTGCTTTTCGCCGCATGCGTCGGTCGGCGCAGGACAGTCGGCGCGGTCCGGGCGACGCTGTCCGGCCTGTGCTGTCCGGTCGGCGCGGTCAGTCGGCGTGGAAGCGGGGAGGGCGCTTCTCCACGTGACTGGCGAGACCCTCGGCCGCGTCGGCGCCGGCGAACCCGAGGAACTCGTACGCGAGGCTGGCGTCGAAGGCCGGCATCGCCTGCCGGTACCAGTGGTGGAGGGTGTGCTTGGTCCAGGCGAGCGCCGTCGACGACATCGCCGCCAACTGGACCGCCACGGCCAGCGCACGCTCCTGGACCTCGTCGTCGTCGACGCACAGCGAGACGAGACCGATCCGTTCGGCCTCCTCGCCGGTCAGCGTGTCGCACGTGAGGAGGTGGTACTTGGCCTTGGCCATGCCGCACAGCAGCGGCCAGCAGACGGCGGCGTGATCGCCCGCAGCGACCCCCAGGCGGGTGTGGCCGTCGATGATCCGAGCGGTACGGCCCACGACGCTGACGTCGGCCATCAGCGCACACACCAGACCGGCCCCGACAGCGGGGCCGTGGACGGCCGACACGATCGGTGTCGAGCACTCGACGAGGTTGGTGACGATGTCGCGCGCCTCGCGGAGCGTCCGCAGGCGGGCCGCTGGGTCGGTGGTCAGCTGTTCGAGGAGTTCGAAGCTGCCGCCTGCGCTGAAGCCCTTCCCGGCCCCACGGATCAGGGCCACGCGGACCTCAGAGTCGCGGTCGACCTCGCGCCACACGTCGGCGAGGTGCGCATGCCCGGCGGGCGACACCGAGTTGAGGCCCGGACCGTCGAGGGTGATCCGCAGCACGTGTGGGTGGGGCTCGTCGAAGGTCAGCGTGGGGAACGCAGCCGCGTAGCGGTCGGTGTCGGCCATGCGGCGACACTACGCCGGTAGCGTGCCCGCCCTATGCACGTCGCCCATGTCGCTCTCGGCTCGAACCTCGGTGACCGCGAGTCGTATCTCCGCGGCGCCGTGCGGGCACTCGCCGACGCGGCCACCGGGTCGCAGGTCGTGGCGATGTCGCAGGTCTTCGAGACCGACCCGGTCGGTGGACCCGACGGTCAAGGGGCGTTCCTCAACATGGCGGTCACGGTGCACACCGAGGCCGATGCGCTGACCTTCCTGCGCCTCTGCCAGTCGATCGAGGCGGCCGCGCATCGCCAGCGTGAGGTCCACTGGGGGCCGCGCACCCTCGACGTCGACCTGTTGCACTACGACGACCTCGTGATGGCGACCGACGAACTCGAGTTGCCGCACCCGCGGATCGGCGAGCGTCGGTTCGTGCTGGCACCGCTATCGGAGATCGCCCCCGAGCTGTGCCCGGAGGGGTGGGACGACCTCCTGCCGCCGATGGGCATCCACCCTCGCGGTCCGCTGGCACTCTGACCGCGACGGTCGGTCAGTCCTCGGCGGCGTCGAGGGCCCTCGCCACCTTGGTGGTACTCGCACCGCGTGCAGCGCCGAGCGTCTGGGCGAAAAGGCTGACGCGCAGCTCCTCGAGCGTCCATCCGAGACCGACGAACTCGGGGGTCTGGCGGTCGACGGGCAGGGCCTCGAGCAAGCGTGCGTAGCGTCGCTCGAGCGGGAGCACCTCGGCCATCCGTGAGCGGTCGCGCGACGCCTCGGCGGGGAGGCGGCCGACCCGGAACTCGATGGCCTTGACGTACCGGAGCACGTCGCCGAGTCGTTCGCGGCCGGTGGCCGTCACGAAGCCGGGGTAGGCGAGCCGGTCGAGGTGGCGTCGGACATCGGCCACGTTCTCGGCGACGGCGGGAGCCGTGAGACCCCGCAGCGCCGAGCGTGTTCGCTCGGCGGTCTGGTGGATCTCGACAGCGGTGCGGAGCAGGCGGGCGGCGAGCGTCGGCATCTCGTCGCGAGCGCGGTCGACGAGGGCCTCGAAGCTCGCCGCGTCCCACATCGGGCCACCGACGGCGTCGATGAGATCGTCGGCCGCTGCCATCACGCAGTCGCCACGGAGCACGTCGGTCGAGGTCGATCCGGGCGGGAGGGATGCCTCGAGGGCTCGCTTGCCGATCGGGACGGCGAGCAGCAGGAGTCGGCGCACTCCGCCACGCATGACACGCGTCTGCAGTTCGGGTCGGGTGAAGACACGCACGCTGACCGAGTCGCCGTCGTCGACCAGTGCGGGGTAGCCGCGGACGGTCATCCCTTCACGCGTGGTCTCGACCATCGGGGCCATGTCGCCGAGGTCCCAGGTGACGATTCCCTTGCGCTCGTCGACCGGAGCGACACGGGCGATGGCGGCACGGGTGCGCGCCGCCAACCCGGTGCGCAGTGCGTCGAGGTCGCGTCCCGACGCGACCACCGTTCCGGTGTCGTCGTGGACGGCGAAGGTGATCCGCAGGTGTGGCTCGACACGTCCGAGATCGAAGGCACGGGCGGGGACGTCGACACCGGTGACCCGGCGCACCGTGTCGGCGAGCGCCTCGACCAGCGGGCGGTCCTCGTGACGCAGCGCGGCGGTCACTCGGGAACACACCTCGGCCATCGGCACGAGCTCACGACGGTGTTCCTTCGGGAGCGAGCGCAGCAGCGACTCGACGAGGTCGTCGCGCATCCCGCCGACGTGCCAGTCGAACCCTTCGTCGGTCACCTGGTTGAGCACCGCGAGCGGAACGTGCACCGTCGCTCCGTCGTCGACCGCCCCAGGATCGAATCGGTAAGTCACGTCGAGCTCGAGAGCACCCTGGCGCCACGTCCCGGGGAAGTCGTGGGCCGAGGCCCCACCGGCCGCGGTGAAGTGCTCGAGACGCATGGTGAGCAGTTCGCGGTCGGCCGAGCGAGCGTCCTTCCACCACCGGTCGAAGTGTCGAGTCGAGACGACGTCGGCACCGATGCGGGCGTCGTAGAAGGCAGCGATCGCGGCGTCGTCGACGATGTCGACCCGACGCAGTGCGTTGCCCATCGTGGCGAGATCGTGGAGGAACGAGCGGTTGTGCTCCCAGAACGCGTGATGGGTCGTCCAGTCGCCCTCGACCAGCGCGGCCTGGATGAACATCTCGCGGGCCGCTGCTCGGTCGACGCGGTCGTACCCGATCGTCCGGGTGACGATCGGCAGGCCGTACAGGGTGACCTGTTCGCGGCACACGGCCATCCCGCGCCGCGGATCCCACGTCGGGTCGCCGTACGAGCGACGGGCGAGCGGTCCGGCGAGACGCTCGGCCCACTCGGGCTTGATCTCGGCGGCCATCCGACCCCAGAGGCGGTTGGTCTCGACGAGTTCAGAGGCCATCACCCACCGCGGCTGGCCCTTCGACACGACGCTCTCGCGGCCGAGCGCGAAGCGCGATCCGTGAGCGCCGCGGTAGTCGCGGGTCACCGCGTCGCGCATGCCGATGTGCGACAGCAGTCCGGCGAGGATCGACTGGTGGACACGGTCGGGGTGACCGGCGTCGGTGGCCTGGCGGATCCCCATCTCGCCGGCCACCTGACGCAGTTGGCTGAACAGGTCCTGCCACTCACGGACGCGCAGGTAGTGGAGGTGCTCGCGCTTGCACATCGCGCGGAACTGGCTCTTGCTGAGTTCCTGCTGCTGGTGTCGCAGATGGTCCCAGAGTCGGACGAGTGTCAGCAGATCGCTCCCGGGGACGACGAAGCGGGCGTGCATCTCGTCGGCCGCCGCCCGGTTCTCGGCAGGGCGTTCGCGGGGGTCCTGGATGCTCAGCGCCGCAGCGATCACCATCACCTCGCGGGTGCACCCGTGCCGGTCGGCCTCGAGCACCATGCGGCCGAGGCGTGGGTCGATCGGGAGGCGCGCGAGCCGCTTGCCGGTCGGGGTCAGGCGACGCGCACCGTCGTCGTCGCCGGGTGCGATCGCGCCGAGCTCCTCGAGGAGCGCGTACCCGTCACGGACGGCGCGCGGATCGGGAGCGTCGAGGAAGGGGAACCGGGAGACGTCACCCAGACCGAGTGCGGTCATCTGCAGGATGACGGCGGCGAGGTTGGTGCGCAGGATCTCGGGCTCGGTGAAGGCGTCGCGGCCGAGGAAATCGTCCTCGTCGTAGAGCCGGATGGCGATACCGGGCGCGACTCGTCCGCACCGACCGGCCCGCTGGTTGGCCGACGCCTGCGAGACGGGTTCGATCGGGAGTCGCTGCACCTTCAGGCGGTGGCTGTACCGGCTGATGCGGGCGGTGCCGGCATCGACGACGTACCGCACACCCGGCACGGTGAGCGATGTCTCGGCGACGTTCGTGCTCAGCACCACCCGGCGACCGGAGTGCGGCTGGAAGATGCGCTGCTGTTCGACGGCGGAGAGCCGGGCGTAGAGCGGGAGGACTTCGAGCCGGTCGCCCCGCTCGGTCGACTGTCGGCGCAGGGCATCGGCCGTGTCGTGGATCTCGCGCTCGCCCGACAGGAAGACGAGCACGTCGCCGCGCCCCTCGGTGCTCAGCTCGTCGACCGCGTCGAGCACGGCCTGGACCTGGTCGCCGACCGCCTCGGGCCCGTCGGCCTCGATGGGTCGGTACCGCACCTCGACCGGATACGTGCGACCGCTGACCTCGATCACCGGCGCCCCACCGAAGTGTTCGCTGAAGCGTTCGGTGTCGATGGTGGCCGACGTGACGATCAGCTTGAGGTCGGGTCGCCGGGGGAGCAGTTGTGCGAGGTACCCGAGGAGGAAGTCGATGTTGAGGCTGCGCTCGTGGGCCTCGTCGACGATGATCGTGTCGTAGCGCCGGAGCATCCGGTCACGCTGGATCTCGGCGAGCAGGATGCCGTCGGTCATCACCCTGACCCGTGTGTCGGCGGCGGTGCGATCGGTGAACCGGACCGACCAGCCGACGACGCTGCCGATCTCGGTACCGAGCTCCTCGGCGATGCGTTCGGCGATCGTGCGCGCTGCGACGCGTCGGGGTTGGGTGTGGCCGATCATCCCGTCGACACCACGTCCGAGCGCCAGGCAGATCTTCGGCAACTGGGTGCTCTTGCCCGACCCGGTCTCGCCGGCGACGATCACGACCTGGTGGTCGCGGATCGCCGCTGCAAGTTCGTCGGCTCGCTCGGCGATGGGCAGTTCGGCGGGGATGCCCAGTGCGAGGCCGTGATCGGGGTTGGTCGCGTCCATGCCGCCTGACAGCATGGCACCATGAGCCTCGTGCGCCACCGTGCCCTGTCGACGCTCGGCCCCTTCGTCGTGTGCCTCGTTCTCGCCACCGGACTGGCCGTCGCATGCGGTGCCGACGGCGACGACAGTTCGCTCCCCGGCGAGGGTCTCGCCAACGAGTACGGGTGCATGGCCTGCCACGGCAGCGCGGGCGAGGGTGGCACGGGCCCGGCATGGAAGGGGTTGTTCGGTTCGGAGGTGACTCTCGACGACGGTCGGGTCGTCACAGCCGATCGCGAGTACCTCGTCCGTGCGGTGGTCGAGCCCGAGGCCGACCGTCCGGCGGGCAGCGTCCTGAAGATGCCGAAGAACACGATTCCGGCGGCCGACGTCGAACTCATCGTCGACTACCTCGTGTCGCTGGGCTGAGCCGCCGTGTCCGAGACCGTCGTCTTCCTCCACGCGCACCCCGACGATGAGGCGATCTTCACGGGCGGCACGATCGTGCGACTGCGTGCCGAGGGTGTGCGCTGTGTGGTGGTGGTCGCGACGAATGGTGACACCGACCCGTGGTCGGCACTCGCGATGCGCCGTGCCGACGAGGCGCGTGAGGCCGCCGTGGCGCTCGGTGTCGACGCCCTCCACCTGCTCGGCTTCGCCGACTCGGGCCTCCACGTCGAGCGGGCCGCCCCCGATTCCTTCTGGCACCGCCGCGAGGCAGCCGTGCCCGTGGTGGCCGAACTGCTCCGCGCCGAATCGGCCACGGCGCTCGTCGTGTACGACGAGGACGGGACCTACGGTCATCCCGATCACGTCGCCGTGCACCAGGTGGGTGTCGCGGCCGCCACAGCGGCCGGAGTGGCGACCGTCTACGAGGCCACGGTCGACCGCGAGTACCTGCACTTCGTCGAGACGCACCTCGTGGGGCACGCCGTCGAGTCGCTGCTCGGGATGGAGGTCGAGTCGACCAACACGGCACCGCTCGGTGTCCCGACCGTGATGGTCTCGACGACCGTCGACGTCCGCTCCGTCATCGGTGCCAAGCGGGTGGCCATGGCGGCCCATGCCAGCCAGATCCCTGCCGACGGTGAGACGTTGCAGATGGCGCCCGAGACCTTCGAGGGTGTGTACGGGTTCGAGTGGTACACGCGACGGAGCGGGCCCGTAGGCCCGCTCGAACGTCTGGGGTTCTGACCGGGAGGGGGTCCCGTGGTGTCAGATCGTGCGGCACCGAGGTGCCGGGGATGATCAGTCGGGGAGGAGGACCTCGCCGATCACGTGGATCGTGCCGTTCGAGGCCTGGACGTTCTGGACGAGGATCTCGACCCCGTCGACGAACGTCTTTCCGTCGAGCTTGGTGATCTCGATCGTGTCGCCCGCTGCGGTCTCGATCTCGCCCTCGGGCAGTTGATCGATGTTGAACTTGCCGGGGATCACGTGGTGGAGGAGGACCGTCGTGAGCAACCCGCTCGGGTCGGCGAGCGCTGCGTTGAGAGTGGCCTGGTCCATTGCTGCGAAGGCGGCGTCAGCGGGGGCGAACACGGTGTAGGGGCCCTCACCGGCGAGCGTCTCGGCCAGACCGGCCTCGGTGACCGCAGTGACGAGCGTGCCGAAGCAGCAGTCCTTGAACGCCACGGCCACGTCGGTGATCGTCCCGACCGCCGGCACGAGGACGTCGGCCATCACGTACACGTACCCGTTGGTGGCCTGGACGCCCGCACCGACCGGGTTGCCGTCGACGTAGAACTGGTCGCCGACCTTGGTGACGGTGAGGGTCGTACCGGCGAGGGTCGTGAGCTCGCCCTCGACCATCTGGTCGGGTGCGATCGCCCCTTCGACGACGTGGTGGGTGAGGACCGTGGCCAGCAGTTCGGGCTGGTCCTGCACGGCGTGGAGGAGATCGAGCGGCAACTTCCCGAAGGCCATGTCGGTCGGTGCGAAGACGGTGAACGGGCCGCCTCGGAGCGCCTCGACCAGGCCGGCGTCGAGGGCGAGCCCGGCGAGTTCGGTGAAGACCTGGTTGGTCAGTGCCGTGGCGACGATGTCGCCCATCGGCAGCGGGGTGATGCTCGTCGTGGTGCTCTCGCCCGTCGTGTCGGCGGTGGCGGCCGACGTCGTGGTGATCGCGTCGTTCTCGTCGGACGAGCAGGCCGCTGCGCCGAGGGCGAGGGCCGCGACGACGGCGACGGCACGGAACGCGGACGGATGGCGGGGGCTGGAGGTGCGGTTCACGGACACGTGGACGACGGTAGTCAGCGACCCCCGCAGGGGGCAGGGGCCGTCCGGCACCACCGCGTGGGACCAAAGGCCCTACGCGAGCCATGTCGGAAAACCGCCAGTCGTGGGTGGATGGCGGCGGGCAGACTGTCGGCGTGGTGTTGGACGACGAGGTGTGTTACTCCCGGGTGCGGTCACGCGACCCGCGCTTCGACGGGATGTTCGTCACGGCGGTCCGCACCACGGGGATCTACTGCCGGCCGTCGTGTCCGGCGACGACGCCGCTGCGTGCGAACGTCGAGTTCCACCGCACGGCCGCCGCTGCCCAGGGGCGCGGCTTCCGGGCGTGCAAACGCTGCCGTCCCGATGCCACCCCCGGCTCTCCCGACTGGGACATCCGGGCCGATGTCGTGGGGCGGGCGATGCGCCTGATCGCCGACGGGATCGTCGACCGCGAGGGCGTCGGTGGCCTCGCCGATCGTCTCGGTTACGGCGAGCGCCAACTCCAACGAATCCTGCTGCAGGAAGCGGGTGCGACTCCCGTGGCGCTGGCCCGTGCCCAGCGCGCCCAAACCGCCCGCCTGTTGATCGAGACCACCGACCTTCCCATCACCGAGGTCGCCTTCGCCGCCGGCTTCGGCAGCGTCCGCCAGTTCAACGACACAGTGCGCGAGGTCTTCGCCTCGTCGCCTCGTGAGTTGCGTGCGTCGTCGAAGGGCGGGACGGCGCGGACGGCACACGGTGTCACCGTGCGTCTCGCCCATCGGGAGCCGCTCGATCGCGGTCATCTCCTCGGGTTTCTGTCGCGGCGGGCGGTCGAGGGTGTCGAGTCGGTCGACGGGACCGTCTACTCCCGGTCGTTGCGGTTGCCGCGCGGCCCCGGTGTCGTGTCGGTCGATCTCGCCGACGGTGGTCCGTTGCTCGCCACCTTCCACCTCGCGGCCCTGGCCGATCTACAGGCCGCTCTCCAGCGTGTGCGGCGGCTCCTCGACCTCGATGCCGATCCGATCGCCGTGGCCGAGCACCTCTCTGCCGACGGTGCGCTGGCGGCTCTGATCGCGGCGCGGCCCGGGCTCCGTTCGCCCGGTCACCCCGACGGCGGCGAGCTGCTCGTGCGTGCCGTTCTCGGGCAGCAGGTCAGCGTTGCCGGTGCTCGCACCCTCGCCTCTCGCATCGTCGACCGTCTCGGTGAGCCCCTGCCGCCCGAACTCGTGGTGGCGGGGGTCTCGGTGACGTTCCCCTCGGCCGCTGCTGTGGCGGAGTGCGACCCTTCGTCGTTCTCGATGCCGGTCGCGAGGGGGAGGGCTCTCGTCGAGTCGTCCGCCGCGCTCGCTGATGGCACCCTCGTGCTCGACCCGGGGGCCGACCGCGACGCGACTCGGGCTGGCTTGCTCGCGCTGAGGGGGATCGGCCCCTGGACGGCCGACTACGTGGCGATGCGGGCGCTCGGCGACCCCGACGTGTTCCTGCCGACCGACATCGGCGTCCGTCACGGCCTCGCCGCGTTGGCGCATCCGGTCGACCCGCGAGCGTGGGCCCCGTGGCGCTCGTACGCGCTCCACCATCTCTGGGCATCGCTCCCCGAACCACCGACCCCTCGTGGAAGGACATCGTCATGACCACCTCTTCTGCTCGCTCCACCCGCCCGGCCGCCTCGCCCGAGGTGTTGAGTTCGGCCGTCGTCCCGACACCGATCGGTCCGCTCACCGTCGTGGCCTCGCCCCGAGGTGTCAGGGCCGTGCTCTGGCCCGAGGAACGCGAGGGCCGTGTCGTGCTCCCGGCGTCGTCGTCACCCGATGCGGCGGCCGATGCCGTGCTCGCGACGGCGGTGCGTCAACTCGACGAGTACTTCGCCGGAACGAGGCGCGAGTTCGACGTCCCGCTCGATCCGACGGGGACGGCCTTCCAGCAGAGCGCGTGGTCGGTGCTGCGGACGATTCCCTATGGCCGGACGATGTCGTACGGCGAACAGGCCACGGCCCTCGGTGATGCCCGCAAGGCGCGTGCGGTCGGGGCAGCGAACGGCCGCAACCCGATCAGCGTGATCGTTCCGTGCCACCGAGTGGTGGGCAGCAACGGCTCTCTCACCGGCTTCGCCGGCGGCCTGTCGTCGAAGGAGTGGCTGCTCGCCCACGAACGGCAGCACGCCTGACGTCAGCGGTTCTTGGCCCGTGCCTGCTGCTCGCGGCGGGCGCGGGCGTCGGCCTGCTTCTTCTCCTTGGCGGCCTTGCGGCGGGCCTTGGTCTCCTCGTCGGCGACAGCGGCCGGGGCCACGACGACCGGGGCGGCCGCAGCGGCCGGAACGGCGAGGGTCTCGTGCGACTTGAGGAGGCGGGTCAGCATGATCGAGGCAGCGGCCTCGCCGGCGATCGACGACGCCATCATCAGCCGGACGGCGGCGAGACCGTGGGCGTCGGTGAGGGTCGGCACCGTGGCGAGGAACTCGTCCTCCGACGGGTTCTCCGACGACTCGCCGAGGAGCTCGATGCACTGGTGCAGGCACGGGTCGCTCATGACAGTGGCGAGCTGCTCGAGCGCTCCGTTGAGGCGCCCGCCGGCAGCGGTGGCCCGCACGGCCGTGACGCGGGCGGCCGGATCGGTGAACCCGCCCTCGGGAGCGTCGCACACTTCGTCGATGGCGGCACGGTGATCGTCGGGGAGCGAGGCGACGAGGGCCTCGAGCTCGGAGTCGGTCACGGCGGAGAAGGCACGATCGAGGAGCGACAGGGCCTGGAGGCGGTTCTTGAGCTGGCTCATGGTTCTCCAAGGCTACCGACCCCGGTGCCTGCCTCCTAGGGTGACGGGCATGGAGCGCCTGACCTACACCGAGGCCGAGCTGATGGCCAGCCACGAGGGCCTCGCCCCGCACGTCGTCGCCGGCCGTCCGATGCACGGCGGGTTCCACGCCGACGGCACGTACCAACCACCCCGTGCGCTCTGGCGCGAACCCGCCCTGCGGGCGTGGGAGGCAGCGCTGGTGGCACGGGGCGGACAACCGATGACGGCCGACTCGTCGCTGCTCGGCGGTGTCCGTCTGCCGACGGTCGAGCAGTCGCGGGTCCTCCTCCGGCACGGCCTCGGCCAGTCGTTCTGGAACACGCTCACCATCACCGGCAAGATCGAGGCCAAGGGCCGGCTGCTCGCGCAGTTCGAGTTCCCCGACCTTCAGCCGTTCGTGGTCGACGACATCTCGTCGATGGGCATCGGCCACCTCAACAAGGGACTCCTGCGTGCCCACGGGTTCGACGAGGGTGGTGTCGACGGCGTCGGTGCCCACGACGAGATGTGGTACGTCGCACGCGATCTCGCGTTCGGTTCGGGGGCCCATCCCGATGTCGACCCGCCCGAGACGATCTCCCGTCCGGAGGCCGGTCAGCGGTTCATGCCCGAGATCGATGCGGGTGTCGAGGGGCTGCTGTCGCTGCTGATGAATCTGCTCGTCATCGAGTTCCGCGCCGAGATCGGCTTCGAGGCGACCCAGGCGATCCTGCGCACCCCCGACCTGTTCGCCGATCGGCGGGCCGGTGCCGAGGAGGCCGCCGAGATCGTCGAGCGGATCCGCACCGACGAACTCATCCACGTGTCGTCGCTGCGGTTGTTCCTCGGTGAGTGCGAGGCGGTGACGTTCCGGACGGTCGACGGCGGCACGATCGCCGGCAGCGAGTTGATCCAGCGGTTCTGGGGCGGGCTCGTCCGATGGGCGACGGTCGAGCAGCCGCGTCTCGTCGCAGAGCAGCAGCACTCGGTGCTGCGCTCGCGGATCATGGAGCACCCCGAGGCCGACCGAGTGTGGGCCGAGTTCGAGGCAGCGGCCTGACTCAGGCGTCGGGGCGGTCGACCACCACGACCGGGAGTTCGAGCGTCGGCGGCGGTGGGTCGTTGTGCACCGCCTGCTCGGCAGGTGCGCTCGTCAGGACGTCGCGCACGTAGCTCGCCACCGACTCGGCCATCCCGACGTCGAAGCCGGCCTTCTCGCTGATGAACCAGCGGTGCTCGAGGATCTGGTGGTAGAGCTCGGCCGGCTCGAGCTTGGCCGCCATGTCGGCAGGGACAGCCGCGATCGCCGGCTCGAACCGCTCGTCGACCCACCGGGCCGCTGCGAGCGCCTCGTGGAACCGGCGGCCGGCCCGGGTCTCGAGGACGGCCCGGTAGCGAGCGATGTCGTTGAGCAGGCGACGCGCCTGGTTCTCCTCGGCGTGGATCCCGGTGAGCGTGCGCAGGCGTTGCATGTGGAACCCGTGCTCGACCACGCGAGGGACGAGGCGGACGCGCTGGCCGTCGTCGGTGCGCACCAGCTCGAGTTCGGCCGCGTCGAACCCGAGGTCGTGGAGTCGTCGGAGGCGACGGTCGACGCGGAACGTCTCGTCGGCGTTGAACTCGTCGATGCCGGTGAGTTCGTGCCAGAGACGCTCGTAAGCGGTCTCGATCGCGAGCGCCGTCTCGACGGGGTCGATGCCGTCGATCAGCAGGCCGCCGGTCTGGAGGTCGAGGAGGTCGCCGGCCACGTTGGTGGTGGCCAGCTCGAGGTCGAGTCGTCGCTGACCGTTGGTGAGCGTCGGATGGTGCTCGCCGGTCTCCATGTCGATGACGTAGGCGGAGAGAGCGCTGGCGTCGCGGCGGAAGAGCGTGTTGCTGAGCGAGCAGTCGCCCCAGAAGAACCCGGCCAGGTGGAGTCGCACGAGGAGACAGGCCAGGGCGTCGAGCACGCGATCGCCGAGGTACGGGATGCGCAGACCGCGGCCCGACAGGACGACGCGGTAGGGGAGGGCGTAGTCGAGGTGTCGGGTGATGATCATCCCGTCGGCCCCGTCGTCGCGGCCGGTCACGACGCCCACGACCTCGGCGGTGGGCAGCCCGGCGTCGGCGAGCTCGCGGAGGAGCCGCCCCTCGCGCTCGGCGAGGTCATCGGGGAGCTCCTTGACCACGTACGAGACGTCGCCGACCTCGACGATCCGCACGACATGTCGGTGCAGGCCGACCACCTTGTGCAGGCCGTCGATGGTCCAGTCGGCGAGGGCTTCGTCCCACGGCCAGTCGACCACCACGGAGTGCTCCGTCGGTCGGGCGAGTTGGAGCCGCATCACGAGCCTGAGCTCTCGCGCACGACCAGTTCGAGCGGGGCGGCGACGTGCCGAACGGGCGCATCGCCGTCGAGGCTCTCGACCATCAGCCGCGCTCCTGTGCGGCCGATCTCGCGGACCGCCTGGCGCACCGTGGTGAGGCCGACCGACTCGGCGACGGGATGATCGTCGAACCCGACGACGGCCAGATCGCGACCCGGGGCCATGCCGCGTTCGCGGAGCGCCTGCAACGCACCGAACGCCATCTCGTCGCTCATCGAGAACACCGCGCTGGGCGGAGTCGGCGAGTCGAGGAGCCGGTGGAGGGCGGCCCGACCGCCGGCGATGGTGAACCCGCCGTCGGCTCGCATCGTCGGGTCGAGGTCGAGCCCGCGCGCACGCAGTGCGCCGACGAACCCTGCGTCGCGCTCGGTGGGGACGTTGTGAGCGACGTCGATGTGCGACTGCCCACCGATCATCGCGATCCGGTGATGCCCCCGGTCGACGAGATGATCGGCGACGAGCGCTGCTCCGACTGCGTTGTCGACCGCCACCGACGTCACCGAGTGGAGACGTTCACCCAGTACCACGACCGGCACTCCGAGCGTCGAGAGCCGGACGGCACCCTCCTCGCTGCAGAACACGTCGACGAGGATGATCCCGTCGACACGCTGACGGAACTGGATGTCGCCGCGGAACATCGACTCGCGTTGGCGGGTGCTCGCGGAGCCGATCAGGAGGTCGTGGTCGGCATCGCTCAAGACCTCTTCGACTCCTGCGACCAGTTCGCTGGTGTACCAACTGGTGAGGACGGGAGCGATCAGGCCGATGGTGCCGGTGTTGCCGGAGGCGAGGCGTGAGGCGTGCGGGTTGGCGACGTAGCGCAGTCGGGCGACAGCGTCGAGCACCTTGCGCTTGGTGGTCGCTGCCACGTAGGGATGGTCGCGGAGCGCACGACTCACCGTCGCGGTCGAGACGCCGGCCATGCGTGCCACGTCGGCGATGGTGGCGGGCCCGGGTGGCTGTGACGACGGCTGGTGGGGTGAGCTCGGCATGGGGGCCTCTCGGCGAGGCTATCCCTGGGTCTCGGGCGGCGGGACGAGCTCGCGCAGGAACGAGGCGAGGAAGGCAGCGGGCTCGACGCCCCGCTTGAGCGAGAGCACCAACTGCGCCTGCTCGGCCTTGTAGAGAGCGTCGCGCTGGAGTCGACGGAGGCGGAGTTCCTCGCTGGTCTTCAGCGTGAGCGGGGCGATCCGCGCTGTCTGTCCGGTGATCTGGATCTCGCGCAGACCCAGCCGGTGGCACTCGGCGCGCAGCAAGCCGACGGCGAGGAGGCTCTCGGCCGGTGCGGGCACCGGACCGTACCGGTCGACCCATTCGGCCCGGATGTCGTCGACCTCCGCCGGTGTCGTGACGGCGGCGAGTCGCCGGTAGGCCTCGAGGCGGAGTGCCTCGTCGGGCACGTAGTCGGCCGCGAGGAAGGCGTCGGTCGGGACGTCGAGCTTGACCTCGGCCGGCTCTCTGACCGGCTCGCCCTTCATCTCGCTCACGGCCTCGTTGACCATCTGGCAGTAGAGGTCGTACCCGACGGCGGCGATGTGGCCGCTCTGCGATTCTCCGAGCAGGTTGCCCGCACCGCGGATCTCGAGGTCGCGCATCGCGATCTTGAATCCGCTGCCGAGTTCGGTGGTCTCGCCGATGGTGCGCAGGCGCTCGTGGGCCTCGTCGCTCAGGCGGGCATCGGGCGGGTGGAACAGGTAGGCGTAGGCGCGCGAACCACTGCGGCCGACGCGACCGCGCAGCTGGTGCATCTGGCCGAGGCCGAGCAGGTCGGCTCGCTCGACCACGAGCGTGTTCACCGTCGGCATGTCGATGCCGCTCTCGATGATCGTGGTGCACACGAGGACGTCGAAGCGTCCCTCCCAGAAGTCGAGGACCACCTGTTCGAGAGCGCCCTCGTCCATCTGGCCGTGGGCGATCGCGATGCGTGCCTCGGGCACGAGCTCGCGCAGACGTGCGGCCGCTTCCTCGATGCTCTGGACTCGGTTGTGGACCCAGAACACCTGCCCCTCGCGGAGGAGTTCGCGGCGGATCGCCTCGACGGCCACGCGCTCGTCGTATCCGCCGACGTAGGTGAGGATCGGCTGTCGGTCGGCGGGCGGTGTCTGCAGGAGCGACAGGTCGCGGATCCCGACGAGGCTCATCTCGAGCGTTCGCGGGATGGGCGTGGCCGACAGCGTCAGCACGTCGACGTCGTGCTTGAACTTCTTGATCGCCTCCTTGGCCTGGACGCCGAAGCGCTGCTCCTCGTCGATGACGAGCAGGCCGAGGTTCTTGAAGGTGACCGAGTCCTGCAGCAGACGGTGGGTCCCGATGATGCAGTCGATCTCACCCGAGGCGACACCGTCGATCACCTTGCGGGCCTCCTTGGCGGTCAGGAAGCGACTGAGCACCTCGACGCGCACCGGGTACCCGGCGAACCGGTCGGCGAAGGTGTTGCCGTGCTGCGTGGCGAGCAGCGTGGTGGGGGCGAGCACGGCGACCTGCCGCCCGTCCTGGATGGCCTTGAACGCGGCACGGATCGCGACCTCGGTCTTGCCGAAGCCGACGTCGCCGCAGACGAGGCGGTCCATCGGGAACGGCCGTTCCATGTCGGTCTTGATCGCCTCGATGGCCGTGCGCTGATCGGGAGTCTCGACGTAGGGGAACGCCTGCTCCATCTCGCGCTGCCACGGCGTGTCGGCCATGAAGGCGTGTCCCTTGGCGTTGACGCGCTTCTGGTAGAGGAGCACCAACTCCTGGGCGATCTCGCGGACGGCGCTGCGCACCTTCGAGCGGGCCTTCGCGAAGTCGGCGCCACCGAGGCGGTTGAGGACGGGTGCCTCGCCACCGATGTACTGGCGCAGCGTGTCGATCTGGTCGCTCGGGACGTAGAGCTTGTCACCGCCCTTGTAGTGCAGGAGGAGGTAGTCGCGCTCGGCTCCGCCGATGGCCCGCTTGACCATGCCCTGGAACTGGCCGACACCGTGCTGGTGGTGCACGACGTAGTTGCCGGGCCGGAGGTTCTCGAACACGCCGACCGCTTGGCGGGCGCGCGGTCGGGGTCGGCGGTGGGCGCGGCGCCGTCCGGTGAGGTCGGCCTCGGCGATGACGGCGACCTTGGCCTCGGGGACGGTGCAGCCACGGTGCAGCGGAGCGACGACCACGCGGCCGCCCGGTCGGGCGACGTCGTCGGGGTCGGCGAGCGACGAGAGCACCGGAAGGTCGAGTTCTTGCTCGGCGAGGAGCGCGGCCATCCGCTGGGCCGAGCCCTCACCGTCGGCGGCGACGGTGACGCTCCAGCCGTCGGCGAGCAACTGCCGGAGTCGGTGGGCGAGACCCTCGCCGTCACCGGCGACCGGCCCCCACCCTGACGCGGCCACCACGGCGGCGTCGTGCGACTCGGGTACCGCGCTGACGGTCCAGACCTGCTGGTCGGCGGCGAGGAGTCGGTCGGGTTCGGCGTGGAGTCGGGGGAAGGTGAGCGATGCGTCGCGTTGCCATGTGCTGGCGAGTGCTCGCGCGAGGTCGTCCTCCTCGGCGAGGAGGTCGGTGGCGCGGTCGCGCATCCGGCGCGGTTCGACCAAGACCACCTTGGCGGTGGCGGGCAGCACGTCGGTGAGGAGCACCGGCGAGTCGACGAGCCAGGGTAGCCACGACTCCATGCCGTCGAACAGGGCGCCGTCGGCCAGACGCTCCCAGTGCTCGCGACCCCACGGCTCGGCGCCGACGAGGGCGGCGGCACGCTCGCGCACGGCGTCGTCGGGCACGATCTCTCGAGCGGGGAAGAGGACGACCTCCTCGAGGTCGAGCGTGCTGCGCTGGTCGTTGACCGAGAACTCGGTGAGCCGGTCGACCTCGTCGCCCCACAGGTCGATGCGGACGGGCGTATCGGCCGTGCTCGGGAAGATGTCGATGATCGCACCGCGTCGGGCGACCTCACCGCGGTGCTCAACCAGCGTCTCGCGCCGGTAACCGGCGGTCACGAGCGAGGTGAGGAGTTCGTCGGGGTCGACGGTGTCGCCCTTGCGGATCACGACCGGCTCGAGGGCCGTCGCGCCGGGTCCGAGGTGCTGCAGGAGGGCCCTGACGCCGGCCACGACGATGCGTGGTGCACCCTCGGGGCGGCGGAGACGCCACAAGACCTCGAGGCGACGGCCCATCGTCTCGACGCTCGGGCTGACCCGCTCGAAGGGCAGGGTCTCCCATGCAGGGAAGAGCACCACCGAGTCGTCGGGCATGTACTGGGCGAGATCGTCGAAGAGCTGACCGGCATCGGAACCCGTCGGGCAGGCGATCACCAGCGGCCGTCGATCGCTGAGTTGGGCGAGTGCGGCGATGCCGATGGCGCGAGCCGACTCGGGGATGGCGACGACACCGGCCTCGGAGCCGATGGCCTGGGTGAGGGCGGGCTCCGAACGTAGGAGCCGCGGCAGAGCGGACAGCAGCCGGGTCATGCTCAGAGCCCGTTGAAGGCCTGCATCGCGGCATCGACGCCGCGCGCCACGATCATCTCGACGACGTCGGCGGCACGCTCGACCGCGACATCGAGCAGTTCGCGCTCGGCGGCCGGCACCCGGCTCAGGACGTGGTGGGCGCCGCGCTCCTTCGACGGCGGCTTGCCGATCCCGATGCGAACCCTTGCGTAGTCCTGGGTGTGGAGGTGTTGGCTGATGCTCCGCAGACCGTTGTTGCCGGCGAGGCCACCACCGAGCTTCACCCGCACGACTCCGGGGGCGAGGTCGAGTTCGTCGTGGACGACGATGATTCGTTGCGGGTCGGTGATCTTGTGGCGGCGCACGAGGGCTCCGACGGCCTGCCCGCTCTCGTTCATGTACGTCGTCGGAAAGGCGAGCACCACGCGGTGCTCACCGAGTCGGGTCTCGGCGACGAGGGCCTTGTCGCGGCCGACCTTCAGGGAGTCGCCGAGGCGGCGGGCGAGGATGCCCACGGCTTCCTCACCGACGTTGTGGCGCGTCCGGGCGTACTCCTTGCCGGGATTGCCGAGTCCGACGATCAGTGCGTCGACCACGTGGTCTCCCGGAGGCGAGATGTCACCCGGGACGGGTGGTCACTTGCCGTCGACGACGTGGAAGTCAATGTGGCTGACGGTGCGCTTCACCGGGTGGCGCTGGATCTCCTTGGCCACGGCGGTGTAGGTCGTGCCGGCGACGTCGAGCGAGAGGACGACGTCGGTGCCGTCGGGGCCGCTCATGGCCTCACGGAGGTCGCGACGCTCGACGGTGATGGCCACCGGCTCGATGCCCTTGCCGTAGACGACGGCCGGGATGCGGTCGGCCGTGCGGAGGCGACGGGCGTTGGCCGAACCGGTCAGGGTGCGGGGCTGGGCGGCGAGCGTGGTGGACATGTCGAGGTCCTCGGTGGGTCGTACGAGCGCGGCAGTGCGCAGAACAGCAGCCGAGCCTACCGAGGAATGACCGGAGCGACAATCAGGGCCGACGGGGTCGCCCCCGTGTCGGCCGACGGGCGGTCAGCCCTGGTTCTCGCCGCCGAAGATCTCCGAGACGCTGGTGTCGTCGAACACGGCGTTCAGGGCGTCGGCGATGAGCGGGGCGATCGACAGGACCTGGATCTTGGCGATCTGCTTCTCGGGAGGCAGCGGGAGCGTGTTGGTGAGCACGACCCGGGTGATGACGCTCTTCTCGAGCCGCTCGATGGCGGGTCCGCTGAGCACGGCGTGGGTCGCCATCGCCCACACTTCCTTGGCGCCGCGGGCCATGAGCACCTCTGCCGCCGACACGATGGTGCCGCCCGAGTCGATCATGTCGTCGTTCAGGATGCACAGGCGCCCGTCGACGTCGCCCATGACCTCCTTGGCCTCGGCGACGTTGGTGGTGCCCTTGGGGCGGCGCTTGTAGATGAAGGCGAGGTCGGCGCCCTTGTCGCTCAGGTGCGAGGCCATCCGCTCGGCGACCTTGATGCGGCCGGCGTCGGGGGCGACGATCACGGGCGCCTCGGCGTTCTGGCGGACGTAGTTCTCGAGCACGGGCATGGCCGTGAGGTGGTCGACCGGGCCCTCGAAGAAGCCCTGGATCTGGCCCGAGTGGAGGTCGATGCTGACCATCCGCTTGGCGCCGGCGGCCTTGAAGAGGTCGGCGACCATGCGGGCGGTGATCGGCTCGCGACCCTCGGCCTTGCGGTCCTGGCGGGCGTAGCCGTAGAAGGGGCAGACGGCGGTGATCCGCTTCGCCGACGCTCGGTACGCGGCGTCGATCATGATCAGCTGTTCCATGATCGAGTCGTTGATGCTGCGACCGCCGTGGCCGCAGTGCGTCTGCATGATGAAGACGTCGTTGCCACGGATGCTCTCGCCGAAGCGACAGCGGACCTCACCGTTGGCGAAGGTCACGAGTCCGGGGTTGCCGAGCTCGGTCCCGAGATGGGCGGCCACTTCCCTGGCGAGATCGGGGTGCGTGCTCCCCGAGTAGAGCGCCATCTGCTTGGTGGTGACCTTCTGCATGGTTCTCCTTACCGGTCCGCCGAGTGGTCCGCTGGCGCAGTGTAGAAGGCTCCGGTGGTGGCGGAGGAAGTCACCACGCTGCCGGCCGGGAGATGGGCGTACGGGCCGACGTGCGCGCCCTCGCCGATCGTGGCCTCGCGGGCGACCGTGTGCTCGACGACGCACCCGTCGCCGACCGTCGTGTCGACGAGCCGCGTGCCGGGTCCGATCTCGCATCCGTCGCCGACTCGTGTGTCGCCCTGGAGGATCGTGCCGGGGTAGAGGGTCACGTCGCGGCCGAGTGTGACGGTGACGTCGACGAAGGTCTGCCGTGGGTCGAGCATCGTCACCCCGTTGAGCAGCCAGCGCCGGTTGGTGCGGCTGCGCAGTTCGCGTTCGGCGAGGGCGAGCTGCCACCGATCGTTGACGCCCTGGGTCTCGGCCTCGGGCGCCTGCACGCATCCGATGCGGTGTCCCATGGCGGCGAGCGAGGCGATCACATCGGTGAGGTAGTACTCGCCCTGGGCGTTGTCGGGGCTGAGCGTGCGCAGGGCGGGTCCGAGGAGATCGCGGCGGAACGCGTACATGCTCGTGTTCACCTCGCGGACAGCGAGTTCGTCGGGAGTCGCGTCGCGCTGTTCGACGATGCGCATGACCCGGCCGTCGCCGGTCTTGCTCGGCGCACGCAGCACTCGGCCGTAGCCGGTGGGGTCGTCGAGGACCGAGGTGATCAAGGTGGCGGCGAACCCGTTCGACTCGTGTGCGTCGACCAGCGCCTCGATCGTGTGCGCCTGGAGGAGCGGTGTGTCGCCGGGGAGGACGATGACCGTCGAGGTGTCGTCGAGATCGTCGCCGGGGAACGCCGACAGCCCGATCGCAGCCGCGTCGCCGGTGCCGCGCTGGACCGACTGCTCCACGAAGCTCACGTGGGCCCAGTCGGGCGCTTCGTCCTGGACCTTGCGGGTCACCCGGTCGGCGCCGTGTCCGACCACGACAACGGTGCGCTCGGGGTCGACCTTCTCGAGGGCGTGGATGACGTGCATCACCATCGGACGACCGCAGATGAGGTGGAGCGGCTTGGGCCGGTTCGACCTCATGCGGGAGCCTTCGCCTGCCGCGAGGATGATGGCCGAGACGCTCATGGCTCCGTTCTAGCGCGCTCGCCTCCGGCCGCCTCGCCACGGATGGCCGACGGACCGAACGTGGTGGCGCACGAGCGGCACCAGAAACCCTGTTCGAACTCGGTGCCGCACGGGGCGTGGACGAGGACGATGTCGTGCTCACCATCGGCGAGATGGGTCTCTCCCCAGCGCACGAGGGCGACGAGTGCGGGCGAGAGGGCGATGCCGGCCGGGGTGAGCCGGTACTCGTAGCGCGGCGGCCGCTCCTGGTACCGCTCGCGAGCCATGACGCCGCCGTCGACGAGGCGTCGCAGGCGGTTGGTGAGGATCGGGCGGGCGATCCCGAGGTCGTCGACGAAGTCGTCGAAGCGTCGGATCCCGCGCAGGGCGGCGCGCACGACGAGGATGCTCCAACGGTCGCCGACGAGTGCGAGGGTCCGCTCGAGCGGTGTGCGCTCCTCGGTGGCGCGGTCGTGCGGCGGAGGACTCGTCACGGTTCCGAGCGTAGCCGCCGCCCGTGAGTTCTGTTTCAGTACTCACCCGGCTATGGTGCGGCGATGGATTCGCTGTTCACCGGCCCGCTCGACGACCTGATGGCCGCGGCGCGTGCCGTGCGCGACGGTGTGACAGGCCGCCGGATCACGTTCTCGCCCAAGGTGTTCATCCCGCTGACGATGCTCTGTCGCGACAAGTGCGGCTACTGCACCTTCGCCCAGCCGCCTGCTCGCCTCGAGTCGCCGTACCTCACGCCCGAGCAGGTGTTGCGGATCGCTCGTGACGGTGCCCGCAAGGGGTGCCACGAGGCGCTCTTCACGCTCGGTGAGCGTCCCGAACTGCGGTACCCCGCGGCGGCCGACTGGCTGCGCGAGCACGGGTTCGAGTCGACGGTGCACTACCTGCACGACATGGCGAAGCTGGTGCTCGACGAGACCGGGCTGCTCCCACACGCCAACGCCGGAGCCCTCTACGAGGACGAACTGCGGTCGCTCCGCGAGGTTGCGCCCGGGCAGGGGATGATGCTCGAGTCCCTGCGCGGCGACCTCGTCTGCCACCGCGGGGCTCCCGACAAGGAGCCGCAGCGGCGCCTCGACACGCTTGAGGCGGCGGGTCGGCTCGGCATCCCCTTCACGACCGGCATCCTCGTCGGCCTCGGCGAGAACCGCGCCGACCGCCTCGATGCACTGCGGGCGATCGCCGAGTCGCACCGTCGACACGGGCATGTCCAAGAGGTCATCGTCCAGAACTTCCTCCCGAAGCCCGGTACCGCGATGCACGCCGCACCGCCGTGTCCGCACGACGAGTATCTCTGGTCGATCGCGGCGGCCCGCGTGCTGCTGCCGCCCGACGTCCACGTCCAGGCGCCGCCCAACCTGAGCGACGACTTCGGGGTGCTGCTCGACGCCGGCATCGACGACTGGGGCGGTGTCTCGCCGGTCACCCTCGACCACGTGAACCCCGAGCGGCCGTGGCCCGCGCTCGATTCCTTGCGGGCCGTCACCGAGGGGCGTGGGTTCGCCCTCGCACCGCGTCTGACGATCTACCCCGAGTTCGTGCGGTCGCCCGAGCGGTGGCTCGATCCGGCACTGCGCTTCCCCGTGATGGACCGCAGCGATGCCGAAGGTCTGGGGCGCGACGATCCGGGTGCGATCTGGCCCGAGAAGGTGACGGCCGCCGACGTCGTCCAGGACGGCGCCGAGGTCGTGCTGGTCGGGCACCGGTCGACCCAGTGGTACTCGGGCTCGACCTCTGAGCCGCCGATCTTGCTGCCGGCCCCTCGTCGGGCCGTCGGTGGTGCGGTCCGCGAGGTCCTCGACGGAGTGCTGGCGGGTCACGAGGTCGGGTTCGACCAGATCGTGAGCCTCTTCGCCGCTCGTGGCCACGAGGTCACCGAGGTCGCCGCAGTCGCCGATCAGTTGCGCCAGCGCGCCGTCGGCGACGAGATCACGTGGGTCCACAACCGCAACATCAACTACACGAACGTCTGCACGTTCAAGTGCCGGTTCTGCGGGTTCTCGAAGGGCAAGCTCTCCCTCAACCTGCGCGGTACCCCGTACCTGCTCACGCTCGACGACATCGCCCAGCGCGCCCGTGAGGCGTGGGACATGGGGGCGACCGAGGTGACCCTCCAGGGCGGCATTCACCCCGACTTCGACGGCGACTACTACATCGACGTCACCCGAGCGGTGAAGGACGCCGTGCCGGCGATGCACGTCCACGGCTTCACCGCACTCGAGGTCACCGAGGGGGCCCGTCGGCTCGGCGAAGACCTCCACGCCTACCTCCGACGGCTCAAGGACGCCGGCCTCGCCTCGCTGCCGGGCACGGCCGCCGAGATCCTCGACGACCCCGTCCGGGCGATCCTGTGTCCCGACAAGGTGAGCACCGACGAGTGGCTCGACTGCCACGCGGCGGCGCACGAGGTCGGCCTGCGCTCGAACGTGACGATGATGTTCGGATCGGTCGAGCACCCCGAGTCGTGGGCTCGGCACATGCTGCGGACCCGCGAACTGCAGAAGGTCACCGGCGGGTTCACCGAGTTCGTCGGGCTGCCCTTCGTGCACATGGCGTCGCCGATCTATCTCCAGAAGGCCTCTCGACGCGGCCCGACCTTCCGTGAGACCCTCCTGGTCCATGCGGTGGCCCGCATCGTGTACGCCGGGCTGATCGACAACATCCAGCTCAGCTGGGTGAAGATCGGCGAGGCCGGCGCCGTGCAGTTGCTGCAGGCGGGCTGCAACGACCTTGGCGGCACCCTGATGGACGAGAACATCTCCCGTGCCGCCGGAGCTGCGCACGGGCAGGGGATGACCGAGGAGCGCTTCGCCGACCTCGTCGGCCCGCTCGGTCGTCGCCTCCGCCAGCGCAGCACGCTCTACGACCGCATCGACGCTCGCTGACCAGCGGCCTGCGCTCGACCGAGCTTCTGTTCCGGGGAGAGGACTCGAACCCCTATACGCGGCACCAAAAACCGCTGTCCTGCCATTGAACGACCCCGGACCACGTCCCGAAGGACAACGGCGAGGTTAGCCGTCGAGGCAGGTTGTCGGACCCCCGTCGCGCGGCGGTAGCGTTCCGAACCTATGGGTTCTCTGATCAAGAAGCGTCGCAAGCGCATGCGCAAGAAGAAGCACAAGAAGATGCTGCGTCGCACGCGGCACCAGCGCCGCTAGTCGCCTCTCAGGCCGGACGTGTCTGCGTCCGGACCACGAGCGCGTCCGGGAGTGCATCATCGATCTGGTGGTGCCCCCGCAGGAACCACGTCGCCCCGCTGCCCGCAAGGGTCGGGGCGGTTCCGCATGCCTCGGCGATGCGGTCGCGCCAGCGCGCCAGCGCGGGCACGACCCGGAGCGCTGCCGGTTCGAGATCGTTGTCGCCGTCGGAACGGGGCATGCCCATGTCGTCCCACATCCGGTAGGCGACGGGTGTGCTGACCGCGAGCGGCGGCACGACGAGGGTCAGGTCGAGCGGTTCGTGGGGCAACGGCTCGACGATCTCGCCGATCCCTGTGACCCGCGCCCGACCGCCGACCAGGCAGAAGCTGACGTCGGCGCCGAGCGCGGAGGCCCCGACCACGTCGGAGTAGCCGGCCCAGCGGAGCACAGCGGCCGCATCGCTCGAGCCGCCACCGAGTCCGCCACCGTGCGGGAGCGCCTTGTGGATGTGGACGTGTGCCGTGCGGCCCGCGAGTCGCAGTGCCGTGGCGACGAGGTTCGACGAGTCGAGCGGCATGCCGTCGGCGAAGGGACCGTCGGCGTCGAGACCCTCGCCGTCGGGCGTGATCGTCAGGACGTCGGCCCAGTCGAGCGACACCATCTCGGCGTCGATCAGGTGGTAGCCGTCGGCGCGCACTCCGGTGAGTCGGAGCGACAGGGTGACCTTGGCCGGCGCCTCGACGACGACGGGAGTGAGGTCGGTGAAGGGACTCATGGCGCGCCCACGGCACGGGCGAGTCGACCCCACTCCTCGACGGTGAGTTCCTCGGCACGGCGTTGCCCGTCGACGTCGGCGGCGTCGAACTGCTCGGGTGTCACGAGCGCGGCGAGCGACCGACGGAGCATCTTGCGGCGTTGGCCGAATCCGGCGCGGACGAGGGTGAACAGCGCGTCGGGTGCGACCCCGTCGACAGCCGGGGCGGGACGGCGACGGATGTCGGCGAGGGCCGACTCGACGTTGGGCCGCGGCACGAACACGCTCGCCGGCACCATCCCGGCGATGCGTGCGGTCGCCCAATAGGCGACCTTCACGCTGACGGCCCCGTACTGGGGTGTGCGCGGTGCGGCACCGAAGCGCTCGGCCGCCTCGCGCTGGACCATCACGAGCATCCGCTCGATCGACGGCACACCGTCGAGCAGATCGCAGACGAGCGGTGTGGCGACGTTGTAGGGCAGGTTGGCGACGAGCACCCATCGTGCGTCAGCAGGCCCGTGCTCGGCGAGCAGTGAGGGCCAGTCGACGGCCATCGCGTCGGCCTCGACCACCGTGACGTTGTCGAGATCGGCGGTGATCTCGCGCAGGACGGGGACGATGCCGCGGTCGACCTCGACCGCGACGACGTGCGCTCCCGTCTCGGCGAGGGCGAGCGTCAGCGACCCGAGGCCGGGTCCGATCTCGACTACGTGGTCGCCCGGTCCGACCTCTGCGAGTCGGGCGATCCGGCGCACCGTGTTGGCGTCGGCGACGAAGTTCTGCCCGAGGTCACGTCGCGGGGCGAGGCCGTGCCGCGAGAGGAGTTCGTTGATGTCGCCGCGACCGTGCACGGGTCACCAGGTGACGCGGACGGGGATGGGGGCGTCCGAGAGGTTGCTGAGCTGTCCGAAGACCTGGGTGTCGACGACGATGTCGACGGCGGGCGGAAGCCCCTTGCCGATCGAGTTGACGCACTGGATCGACTGGCCGTTGTCGAGGTTCGTCACCGTGATGATGGTGCCGAGGGCCACCCGGTTGGTGGTGCACGCCGACATCGTGGCCCCGCGGAAGTACTGGAACGAGGCCCAGCCGTTGAACTGGTTGCCCGTGGGCGAGGCGCCGATCAGGATGCCGACCGTCTGGGGCTGCACCGCCAACCCGCCGCCGTCGACGAACCCGGGCACCGCCGGCACGTACTCACTCGTGGGCGGGGCGGTCTCGGAGCCGGCTCCGACCACCGAACTGCCCGACGGTTGGGCGCTCGACGCCTGCTCGGCTTCGCGGTTGAAGAACCACACGGCAGAGAGCGCCGCCACGGTGAAGATCGTGGCGGCCGTCATCCGGCGACGGTCGTACCGGTTCATCGGGAAAAGGCTAGGCAGCGACCTTGGGGAACACAAGGCGGGCGTTCGCCGCCGTGGCGTCGCGGACCTGTTCGAGCGGCTGGTCGCGCAGGTCGGCGAGGAACTGCACGACGTGGGTGACGAACGCCGGGCGGTTGGGCCGCCCGCGGTGGGGGATCGGGGCGAGGTAGGGGCTGTCGGTCTCGGCGAGCATCCGGTCGAGGGGGCAGAGCTGCGCTGCGGCCTGGAGATCGACGGCCGTGCGGAAGGTGACGATGCCCGAGAAGCTGAGTGACGCCCCGATGTCGAGGCACCGCCGGGCTTCGTCGGGACCGCCGGTGAAGCAGTGGAACACGGTCCGCTCGGGAACGCCCTCGGCGCGGAGGATGTCGAAGGTCTCGTCCCATGCCTCGCGGGTGTGGATCACGAGCGGGAGACCGCGTTGGTGCGCGAGCTGGATCTGATCGGCGAAGGCCCTGCGCTGAACGTCGCGGGGCGAGTGGTCGTAGAAGTAGTCGAGACCGCACTCGCCGATCGCGACGATCTCCGGTTCGCCGAGGTACGGGACGATCGTCTCGACCCCGTGCACGGCCTCGTGCGGGTGCAGACCGGCGGTGGCGTGCACCAGACCGGGGAACCGTCGGGCCATCGCGATCGCGCTCGCCGTCGTGGCGGCATCGCAACCGACGTCGATCATCGTCGTGACTCCGGCGTCGACGGCAGCAGCGACGACCTCGTCGACGTCGGCGCCACGTGTGTCGTGCAGGTGGCAGTGCGAGTCGACGTAGCCGGTCATGCGGTACTCCGACCGTTCAGCGACGCGGGAAGAGCGGGTCGCCCTTGACCACCGGGAGACCGCCGGGATAGCCGCCCCATGCGGCCGCCTCGGGAAGTCGTTGGTCGGTGATCGCACCCGGCATGCCGATGCGCTCCCAGACGGTCTGGCACGAGCCGGGAACGGCGGGCGAGGCGAGGATGCTGACGATGCGCAGGGCTTCGAGCGCGTCGCCCATGACGGCATCGACGGCCGGGCCGGGTTCGGCCTTCCACGGCTCGTTGGCCTCGAGGTGTGCGTTGGTGGCGCGGATCAGGCTCCACGTGGCCTCGAGCGCTCGGCTGGGCTGCATGTCGGCCCACGCGGCCGCCGTGTCGGCGTACGCCTTGGCCGCAACCGCGGCGAGCGGCGAGTCGGCGGCCGGTGCAGGGCCGATGCCGTCGCACTTCTTGCCGACGACGGTGGCGACGCGAGCGGCGAGGTTGCCGAGGTTGTTGGCGAGGTCGCTGTTGTAGCGGCCGACGAGACCCTCGTAGGTGAAGTCGCCGTCCTGGCCGTAGGGCGTCTCGGCGAGCACGTAGTAGCGGAAGCCGTCGAGGCCGATCTCGTCGATCAGGTCGAGCGGGTTGACCACGTTGCCCTGGGTCTTGCTCATCTTCTCGCCGCCCGAGAGCAGCCAGCCGCCGACGGCGTAACCGGCAGGAGGCTCGATGCCGGCACTCATCAGCATCGCCGGCCAGTACACGCAGTGGTGCCGGATGATGTCCTTGCCGATGAGGTGGACCGCAGGCCAACGGCTCTCGAAGGCCTCCTGGTCGGACCCGAACCCGATGGCGGTGATGTAGTTGGCGAGAGCGTCGAACCACACGTAGGCGACGTGCTGCGGGTTCCACGGCAGCGGGATTCCCCACTTGAGGCTCGTACGGCTCACCGAGAAGTCGCGCAGGCCGCCACGGATCAGGCCGAGGGCCTCGTTGCCGCGGAACTCGGGCTTGATCGCACCGGGGTGCGCCTCGTACCAGTCGAGCAGACGCTGCTGGAAGCGGCTGAGGCGGAAGAAGTAGTTCTCCTCCTCGTAGTACTCGACCTTGCGCCGGTGGATCTTGCAGAGGTCGCCCTCGTCGAGCTCGTCGTCGGTGTAGTACTCCTCACACGCGACGCAGTACTTGCCCTTGTAGACGTCGAGCTCGATGTCACCCGCGTCGTAGCAGCGCTGGAGGAGTTCGGCGACTCCGATCTTGTGCCGCTGCTCGGTGGTGCGGATGAAGTCGTCGTGGGTGATCCCGAGTCGCTGCCAGGCCTCGGCGTAGAGCGGAGCGATCTCGTCGACGAAGGCCTGGGGTTCCATCCCGGCGGCGTCGGCGTAGTCCTGGACCTTCTGGCCGTGCTCGTCGGTGCCGGTGAGGAAGTGCACGTCGTCGCCCAGGAGGCGGTGCCAACGGGCGAGGGCATCGCCGACGATGGTCGTGTACGCGTGGCCGAGGTGCGGCTTGGCCGTCACGTAGTAGATCGGCGTCGTCAGGTAGATGCGACTCACGCAGGGCAGGATACGGCAGGTCGGCAGGCGGTACGCCGGACTTTCGACGGGGCGGGGAGCGCAGGGTACGGTCGCCGGATGGAACAGCGAGCGCTCGATCCGCACGTGACCGTCCTGTTCGGGCACGAACAGGGCAAGTACCCCGACGGCAACAGCGTGCTGGTGCGGGGTGCGCAGGGCGCGTTGGTGATCGATCCGTCGCTGTCGGTGCACGGCCTGGCATCGCAGGCGTCGAATGCGCTGGCGGTCGACATGGTGCTCCTCACCCACATGCACGAAGACCACGCCGCGGGTGTGTCGGCCGTGAGGGCTCCACGCGTGGCGGTGCACGTCGACGATCTCCCCGCGCTGCACTCGGTCGAGGGTCTGATGCGCCTCTACGGGCTGCCGTCGGCCGACTGGGGCCAGATGACCGAGTTGGTCACCGAGCGGTTCCACATCGCCGACTGCCCGCACGGTGAGGGATTCACCGACGGCGCAGAGTGGGATCTCGGTGGCGTGGTCGTGCGTGCGGTCCATGCCCCGGGCCACACGGCCGGCCACTCGGTGTTCGTGATCGAGAGCGACACGGGCACGCGGTCGGTCGTCACCGGCGACATCGACCTCAGCACCTTCGGGCCCTACTACGGCGACGCCGCCTCGAGCCTCGACGCCTTCGAGTCGACCCTCGCCACGGTGCGCGCCATCGAGGCCGATCACTACGTGACCTTCCACCACAAGGGAGTCGTCGACGGCCACTCGGCGTTCGCCGCCGCGGTCGATCAGTACGGCGTCGTGTTCGGGCGCCGTCACGAGTCGTTGCTCGCGTTGCTCGAGTCGGGTCCGCAGACTCTCGAGACTCTCGTGGAGCACGGGATCGTCTATCGAGCCGGTACTCGGCCGCCGGTGTTCGGCACGTCGGTGGAGCGCCGCACGATCGAGCAGCACCTGGCGCGAGCGATCGAGCGCGGCGAAGTGACGATGGATGCGACCGGCGGGAACGACTCGGGTGTTCCGCGCTACCGAGTGGTGCGATGAACAGCCACGAGTTCGACGCTGCGACCTCCATCGACGCAGAGGGCGTCGGCGAGATCGTCGACGGCTGGGACATCTACGGCAACGCCAACGGTGGGTATCTCATGGCCCTCGCCGCTCGTGGTCTGCGGGCGGTCGCCGGTCGTCCCGACCCGGTCACGGTGACGGGGCACTATCTCGCTCCGGGCCGTCCCGGTCCGGTGCGGGTCGACGGCTCGGTGGTCAAGGCCGGCCGTCGCTTCGCGACCGTGACCGGCCGACTGCACCGCGACGGAGCGCCGATCCTGCAGGTCACCGGCTCGTTCGGCGACCTCTCGCAGCCGACGAGCACGTACGAGCACCTCGTCTCGGGCCCACCCGAGTTGCCGCCCTACGAGGAGTGCGTGCCGCGCACCGACCCGCACGGGCTCGCACCGGCGCTGATGAACCGACTCGACCTGCGGATGCATCCCGACCACGTGGTGCGGCCCGACGGCCCGCGTTCGGGGAGGGCCGAGGTGGCTGGTTGGTTCGCCTTCGCCGACGGTCGACCGGTCGACACGCTGGCCCTCCTGCTGGTGTGCGACTCGTTCCCGCCGACCGTGTTCCACCTCGACATGCCGTCGGGCTGGGTGCCGACCGTCGAGTACACGGTGCACGTGCGCGGGGTTCCTGCGCCAGGCCCGTTGCGGTGCGTGTTCCGGTCGCGGTTCGTGCAGGGCGGCTTCCTCGACGAGGACGGCGAAGTGTGGGATTCGCGGGGCCGACTCGTCGCCCAGAGCCGCCAACTCGGATTGACTCCCTACGCCGGCTGAGAGCCGGGGACTGACGCGTCGGCCGAGAGGGCGGCCGCCGTGTGACCTCAGGCCGCGGTGACCGTCAGGGCGGTGCAGACCTCGGTGGGGGCGTTCTCGGTGCAGAGGGTGTACTCACCGGGTTCGAGCACGTCGGGCACGATGATCGTGTCGGGCCCAGCGTCGAACACGGGGAAGTCGAGGACCTCCATGTTCTCGAGGTCGGTGGTCCACCCGGCTCCTGCCTCGGTGTAGCGATCACTCCACAGGCCGGCGACCGGTGTACGGGCGCCGTTCGTCAACACGAAGTACGCACCGCGGATCCCGTCGACAGGGTCGTCGTAGGTGAGGGCCACGGTGCCGCCGGCCGCCACCGTCGAGGGGGTGGCGATCATCACGGCCGGACTCGGCGGCAGTGTCTCCTGGGTTGGCGGAGAGGGGACCGTAGGGTTCCCGACGGTGGTGGGACTTCCGGGAACGGTGGCCGAGGAGGTCTGGTCGCCGGTCGTGGCACTCTGGGTACCGGACGAGTCGTCACAGGCGACTCCTGCCAGCACGGTCACTGCGACGGCGATTCCGATGCTGAGTTCTCGAACCATGGTGGTCCCTCGTGGTCGATGCGATCCGACCGACACACTCTCCCCCCCGACCGAGACTGTCAAGGCACCCGCGCGACCTCGGCCCTGACAGTGCTCAGCGGGTACGGGCCCAGCGCACCCCGCCCGCGAAGCCACCGACCAGCAGGCCCGTGGCCGCGACGGCCTGGGTGGTGTGGCGGATGACGGCACGGGTGCGCTGGCGGAAGACCACCACCGGCCAGCCGCGTTGGCCGGCCACGCGACCGAGCCGGGCATCGGGGTTGACGGCCACAGGGTGTCCGACGGCCTCGAGCATCGGGAGGTCGCTGGCCGAGTCGCTGTACGCCCAGCAGTGGGCGAGGTCGTGTCCGGCGCGTGCGGCCAGTTCCTCGATCGCCTCGACCTTCCCCGGGCCGTAGCAGAACGGCCCGTCGAGCTCGCCGGTGTAGGCGCCGTCGACGATCCGGCTCCGGGTGCCGATGCCGGCCGTCATCCCGAGCGCCAGTGCGAGCGGCTCGACGAGTTCGACCGGAGAGGCCGAGACGATGTAGGTCGAGCGTCCGGCCGCGCGGTGCTGTTCGATCAAGGCGCGTGACTCGGGACGGACGCGGTCCATCAGCGCCGGGACGATGTCGGCGTTGAGGCCGACGAGGTCGTCGACCCTCACGCCGCGCACCGCGCCGAGGATCCGGTCGCGCACTCCGTGCGACGTGTCGTCGCTGGCGCCGCGGAGCACGAAGTCGAGCGCCGACAGCGCGTCACGGATGAACTGCGACGGTGGCACGAGTCCGCCGCGCCATGCGGCGGCGGCGAGGGCGAAGGCGCTCGAACCAGTGATGAGGGTGCGGTCGAGGTCGAAGAAGGCGGCGTCGTTGCCCGAGCGTGTGGTGGGGCCGTCCGCCGGGCCCGAAGCGGGGCTCGTCATGGGTTGGTCCCTCCTGTCGACTTCGGGATCGTCAGTGCGAGGTCGTAGACGCGGTTCTTCGCCGCTCCGCTCGCAGCGACGACCGCAGCGATGGCCGAGCGACGATCCGAGCCGTTCGCCAGTTCGACACGCAGGGCGTCGAGGAGCACCTCGTCGGAGGCCGGCTCGGGTGCCGGAGTCCCTTCGACGACGAGCACGTACTCGCCGCGGGGCCCGACCTCCGCCAGGTGCACCGCCGCCTCGGCGAGAGTGCCACGCCAAACCTCTTCGTGGAGTTTGGTGAGCTCTCGGGCGAGGGCGACTCGGCGCTCTCCTCCCACGGTGTCGGCCAGGTCGGCCACGGTGCGCTCGACCCGGTGCGGTGCTTCGTAGAGCACGATCGTGCGGCGCTCGCGGGCAATCTCGTCGAGCCGTGTGGTGCGCTCGCCGCCGGAGCGGGGGAGGAACCCCTCGAACACGAACCGGGTGGTGTCGATGCCGGAGAGCACGAGCGCCATGACGAGCGCCGCCGGCCCCGGGACGGCCGTCACGGTGTGGCCGGCGTCGACGACCGCGCGGACGAGACGCATGCCCGGATCACTGATACCTGGAGTGCCCGCGTCGGTGACGACGGCGACGTCGCGGCCGGTGGCGAGGACCTCGAGGACCTCAGCCGTACGGGCATCCTCGGTGTGCTCGTTGGCGACAGCCAGACGTGCTCCGGTGACACCGACGTGCTGGAGAAGACGGCCGCTGTGCCGGGTGTCCTCGCAGCACACGAGAGCAGCGTTGCGCAGTGCGTCGACGGCCCGTGGCGACATGTCGCCGAGGTTGCCGATCGGAGTGCTCACGAGCACGAGTGCCCCGGGTCTGATCGGGACGCTCACGTGCGCACCTCGATCACATCGCCGGCGCGCAGGCCCCATCGCTCGAACGAGCCGGCTTCGGCCTCGACCACCGTCGTGGCCCGACGCACCGGAGCAGGAAGTCGGTTGCGCCGCAGATGGGCCGTCTTCACGACCCGCCCGTCGTCGCCGAGGTAGGCCACGTCGAGGTCGAAGCGCATGCCGATGCTGTGCACCCACCGGGTCTCCGGCAGGACGATCGCGCCGTCGATCCCGTCACGGCCGAGGAGACCCTTGCCGCGTTCGCGGGCCGTGTCGGCGCGCGTCGCACTGGCGACGACGTGTCCTCCGCAGACCAGCCAGCAGTCGGTGCTCATCCCCCCAGACTGCCACTGGGCACGGGCTGGCGGCGATCGCCCGCGTCGTGCCGTGTGTCGTGGACAGCCTTGCCGATGACCGCACCGAAGATGATCGCCCCGCCGACGATGGTGAGTGGCTTTGGCGTGAGGCCGAGGAACACCACCGCCCAGACGGGCGTGAACACCATCTCGGTCTGTGCGAACACCGACATCGGCACGGCGTCGAGATGGCGAGCGGCGTGGTTGAACATCAACGTGCCGACGACGATGAACACCGCCCCGTGCAGCAGAGCGAGGAGGATGTCGACGGCAGGCGGGAACAGCGTGTGTCCGCTGGCGATGGTGACGATGCCGCACACCACGATCATCAGGAGTCCGTAGCCCGACATCGCCGGCGACCAGTCGCGGTTGGTGTCGGTGCGCAGGACGACGGTGTACAGGGCGAAGCCGAGCGACGCCGTGAGGGCCGCGAGGTTGCCGATCATGCTCCCTGCTTCGAGGTCGCTGACGACCGTGATGACGAGTCCGCTGAACGCCACGGCGAGGGCGAGGATCGTCGATCGTGTCAGCCGCTCCCCGAGGAACCGGGCGAAGAGCACCGCCACCAACGGAGTCAGCGAACCGAGGAACGCGGCATTGGCGGGTGAGGTGGTCTTCACCGCGTAGACGAAGGTGATCGACGCGAGGAAGATCCCGAAGTTGGCGAGCACCATGGCCCAACCGCTCCGCCATGCGCGCAAGGTAGGAAGGCGGTGCGGTGTGCGCAGGCTCATCGCCTCGATCACGCCGATGACGCCGACGCTGCGCCAGATCAGGTACTGGAAGGCGTCGGCGCCGTCGGCGAGCCGAGCGGCGATGGTGCCCAGGCTCCACACGACCCCCGCCCCGAGCGCCAGCGCCGAGACGCCGAGCGAGAGACGAGGCCGCGACATACGTCTGTCACAGTAATGACCCGCCGCCCGTCTGCCCGCCACCGGAGTGCCAGCCCGCCATCGGAGTGCCAGCGCACCGCCGGAGTGCCAGCCCGCCATCGGAGTGCCACGCCACCACCGGAGTGCCAGCCCGCCATCGGAGTGCTCACTCCAACCCCGTCGGGCACCACGTACTCCGATGCGAGCGGACGACGTCGGCTCCGCACCCTCCGTCGATAGAACTACCGGCGTGGATGAGCCGCCCCGCTACGCACGGAGCTTCCGACCGCGCCGACGCGGCCTGTCGCCGGCGCGCGACGAGCGCTACCGGACGCTCCTCCCGACGTGGACCCTGCCCGAGGGTGACGACGTGCTCGACCTCGCTGCGCTGTTCGGTCGACCCGCGCCCGACGTGGTGCTCGACATCGGGTTCGGTGGCGGCGAGGGCCTTGTCGAACTGGCGGCCGTGCGTCCCGACGAGTGCGTGATCGGTGTCGAGGTGCACACGCCCGGAGTTGCACACGTCCTCGATGCGATCGACTCCGGTGGTTGGCAGCACGTGAGGGTGAGCGAGACCGACGTGCTCGACCTTCTCCCGCGGTTCGCTGCTGGGTCGCTCGCCGGCATTCGGATCTGGTTCCCCGATCCGTGGCCGAAGAACCGCCAGCGTCATCGCCGTCTGGTCCGTGAGCAGGTCGTACCGATGCTGGTCGATCGACTCCGTATCGGCGGCACGTTGCACATCGCCACCGACATCGACGACTACGCGCGGCAGGTGCTCGAGGTCGCGGCAGCCGAGCAGCGCCTCGACGGTGGCGTCGTGCCACGACCCGACTGGAGGCCGGTCACCCGTTTCGAGCGTCGCGGCCTCGAGGCCGGCCGCGCCCCCGTCGACATGATCTTCACCCGCGTGACGTGACCCTGTCGGGCCAACGGCCGATACCGCCGTCGCGTAGGAGCAGTCCGGTGAGTTGGCGGTCGAGGTGTTGCTGTCGCCAGACGAGCATTCGCTGCGCGAGTGACAGGACGATCGCAGGGTCGGTGACCCGCGTGTTGTGGGTCGGGTCGGCAGCGAGGTCGAAGCACAACCAGTCGCCATCGCCGAACTGCACGTACTGGTGTGCATCGGTGCGCACGACGGCGAGGTTCTGACGTTCGAGTCGCCGGTCGACCGGCCACAGCGGCGCACCCATCGGGATGAACGCGTCACGCCAGTCCCACTCCCAGTGCGCCTCGTCGCGCCAGTTGGTCGGGGTCTCGCCGCGGAGCCACGGTGTGAGCGGCATCCCGTCGCACTGGAGCGGCACCGGCTGGTCGAGCACGTGGCACAGGGTCGGCATGATGTCGACGTTCTCGGTGAAGTGGTCGACCACGCGGCCGAAGGCCTCCGGGTGCGAGGGGTCGCGCACGATGCCGACGATGTGGTAGCTCGATTCGAAGAATCCGGCCTTCTGGACGAGGCCCTGATCGCAGAGCTGCTCGCCGTGATCGGCCGTGATGACGATGACTGTGTTCTCCCACTCGCCGCGCTCGCGCAGTCGCTGCCAGATACGACCGAGGTGCATGTCGACCTCGCTGACCATTCCCCAGTACTGGGCGCGGAGCCGACGGATGTCCATCGGATCGGTGGGGCCACCGACCCACGGGTGCGACATCAGCACCTCGTGGAGTCCGTGCCGCTCATCGGGGATCGGGAGCGGATCGGGTCCGTCGTCGGGGTCGTACATGGTGGCGAACTCACCGGCCGCGTCGTACGGCGGGTGCGGCCGAAGGAACGATGTGTGCGCGAACCACGGGCCGTCCTGCTGATCGAGCCAGCCGAGGAAGTGGTCGGTGAGGAAAGTGGTCACCGAGTGCTCGACCGGGCGGCTGTGCTCGGTGGCGAGGGCTTCGTTGGGGTCGTGCAGGTCGTAGCCGAGTGAGCGCAGCCACTCCATCCACGGGGCGTGGCGCTCGTCGAGGTTGAGCAGTTCCTCGAAGCCGGGCAGCACACCTTCCCAGTGGTGCAGGCGCGGGTCGTCGGGGTCGGTGATCTCGCGGGGGTCGGCTCCAACGTCGGTGTAGCCGAACACGACGGGGTGGTAGCCGGCGCGCAGGGCGAGGCGAGCGACGTTGTCGAGCGAGTGGTCGAGCGGGGTGCCATTGGCGACCACCCGGTTGTTCATCTGGTAGGTGCCGGTGTAGAGCGCAGCACGGCCGGGCGCACACGGCGCCGCTTGGGCGTAGTGGCGCGCGAATCGCACTCCCTCGGCGGCGAGTGCATCGAGGTGTGGCGTGCGCACCACGGGGTGACCGGCGCACGAGAGAGCGTCAGACCGGAACTGGTCGAGAGTGATGAACAGCACGTTCGGGCGTTGGGCGGTCACATGGCGATGGTAGGCCGGTGGGTGCGATCGGATGAGCGTGGACGGCACGGCGCTGGCGGCACGGCGCTGGAGATGACTGCTGGGAAGCCTCGCTGCGCCACGCAGAGCGGCACTTCGGGCGGCGGTGAAGGGTCCTGTATCGTCGACGGGGTGAGCACCGCGTCGTGGCGGATGTCGATGCCACTGTCGAGTTCTCATCGGTTCGAGGCCACTCCGATCCGACCACCGTCCCTCTGACGCCCGGCCTGTGCTGCGTCTTTCCCCCTGAGAGGAACCCACATGCATTCGGTCGGTCACGACTGGTGGCGCGATGCCGTCATCTATCAGATCTACCCGCGCAGCTTCGCCGACGCGAGTGGTGACGGGATCGGTGACATCGCAGGTATCCGCAGCCGGATCCCTCACCTCGTCGAACTCGGTGTCGATGCCATCTGGGTGAACCCGTGGTACCGCTCGCCGATGTTCGACGCTGGGTACGACGTCGTGACATACGAAGAGATCGATCCGCTGTTCGGCACCGTCGAGGAGGCCGAGCAGCTGATCGCCGAGCTCCATGCGGTCGGGATCCGCACGATCGTCGATGTCGTCCCGAACCACACCAGTCACCTGCACCCATGGTTCCAGGCGGCGCTCGCTGCCGGACCGGGCTCGCCTGAGCGCGAGAGGTACATCTTCCGTCAGGGCCGCGGTGCGACCGGAGAACTTCCGCCGAATGATTGGGTGAGCTGCTTCCACGGTCCGGCCTGGACGCGGGTCACCGAGCCCGACGGCACGCCGGGCGAGTGGTATCTGCATCTCTTCGCGTCAGAGCAGCCCGACCGCAACTGGGAGCACCCCGACACCGTGCGCGAACTCGAGGATGCGCTGCGCTTCTGGTTCGACAAGGGCGTCGACGGATTCCGCATCGACGTCGCGCATTCGCTCCTCAAGGCGCCGGGCCTTCCCGACCTGAACGGCCTCACCTGGGACGACAAGTGTGGCGAGCATCCGCACTGGGATCAGCCAGGTATCCACGAGATCTACCGCTCGTGGCGTCACATCGCCGATTCGTACGATCCGCAGCGCGTGTTCGTCGCCGAGGCGTGGGTGCCCAACCATCAGCGGCTCAAGGACTATGTGCGGCCCGGCGAGTTGCACACTTCGTTCAACTTTGACTTCCTCACCTGTCCGTGGGACGCACGCCGGATGCGTCGCGTCATCGATGTATCACTCGAGACCCTCGGCAGTGTGGGCGCGCCCGCCACGTGGGTGCTCGGCAATCACGACGTCGCCCGTGTCGTGTCGCGTTACGCGCGCATGGAGCAGAGGCGCGGCCAAAACCTCGTGCACCTGGCCAAGGAGTACGACCTCGAGATGGGTCAGCGCCGAGCGCGCGCTGCGGTTGTGCTGATGCTCGCCCTGCCCGGTTCTGTCTACCTGTATCAGGGCGAGGAGCTCGGACTTCCCGAGGTCGAAGACCTTCCGGGTGAGGTCATGCAGGATCCGACATGGGAACGCTCGGGCGGCACCGACCCTGGCCGCGACGGGTGCCGTGTGCCCCTGCCGTGGAGTCCAGAGGGCCCGACGTTCGGCTTCAACACCACCGGTGTCGAGGGCTGGCTGCCCCAGCCCGAGTGGTTCGGTCGCTATGCGGCCGCAAGCCAGGAGCACGCGCCGGACTCGATGCTCGGTCTCTATCGCACGATGCTCGCGGCCCGTCGCGCCGAGCCCGCCCTGGGCGGTGGCGAGATCGAGTGGCTCGAGTCGCCCGAGGGTGTGCTCGCCTTCGTGCGTGACGGCGCACTCATCTGCGTGGTCAACATGACCGGCACCGAGCCGTGCGTCTTGCCGGCCGGCGAGGTCGTGCAGTGCAGCGGCCAGCTCACCCCCGACGGCCGTCTCCCCGTCGACACCGCCGTCTGGCTTCACCTCTAACCCCCACACACCACCGATCTGCCTCGTAGGAGTGCAACTTTCTTGCACTCCTGTGCCGCAGATCGGAGGGGTGGGTGGTGGGGGTGGGTGGTGTGGGTGGGGGTTGGAGTGGTCGGGATGCTGGTTCCACTCGTCGTACGCTTCACGTCCGGGTGCTGTCTCGTTCGAGAACTGTCCGCCGGTGCTGCCGAGGGCTGAGGCCCCACAGGAAGGAATCCCATGGGCTCGCGTATTGACGATCTGCTCGACCAGGCGACGGTCGAGGAGCTGGTTGCGCTCACTGCCGGGCACGATTTCTGGCACACCGCGGCTGTGCCGCGGCTCGGCATTCCGGCGATGCGGGTCAGCGACGGCCCGGTGGGAGCACGTGGCACCCGCTATGACGGCGAAGCCTCGATCAACGCGCCGTGCAGCACGTTGCTGGCGTCGACGTTCGACCCCGACACCGTCGAGGCCATCGGCCAGATGCTCGGTCGTGAGACCAGAGCGAAGGGTGCGAGCGTTCTCCTCGCCCCGACGGTCAACCTTCATCGCACACCCGTCGGCGGTCGCAACTTCGAGTGCATGAGCGAAGACCCGTACCTCACTGCTCGCACCGCTGTCGCCTACGTGCGCGGTCTGCAGAGCGAGGGTGTGGCGAGCTGCATCAAGCACTTCGTCGGGAACGACACTGAGTTCGAGCGCAACAGCATCGACAGTCAGATCGACGAGCGCACGCTGCGCGAGATCTATCTTGTCCCGTTCGAGGCCGCTGTCAATGAGGCCGGGGTGATGGCGGTCATGACTGCCTACAACCGCATCAACGGCCCGTGGTCGGCCGACAGTCCGTTGATCGCCGATGTCCTCCGCGGTGAGTGGGGCTTCGACGGACTCGTGATGAGCGACTGGTTCGGCCTGCACTCCACCGCCCCCGCCGTGGCAGCCGGCCTCGATCTCGAGATGCCAGGTCCGACCCTCCACCGTGGCCGTGCGCTCGTCGAGGCCGTGGCGTCGGGTGAGGTGTCGCTCGATGGTGTCAAGGCACTGGCTCGCCGGGTACTCGAACTCATGGAGCGCACCGGTGCACTCGATGCCGCGGGCCCCGGACCGGAGACCACGCGCCACGACACCGCCGACCTCGAACTCGTTCGCCGCACTGCTGCGCAGGGAATGGTGCTGCTGCACAACACCGTGCCCGAGGGATCCGATCGCACCGTGCTGCCGCTCGTCGCTCAGGGCCTGCGCCGTGTCGCGATCATCGGCCCGAACGCGGCCGCCGGCCAGATCATGGGCGGCGGTTCGGCGCATGTCACCCCGACTCGTGTCTCGAACCCACTCGATGCGCTCACCCGCCATCTCAAGGCGGCCGGAGTCGAGGTGGTCTACGCGAAGGGGTCGGCGATCCACCGTCGCTTGCCAGAACTCGACCTTCGCCTGTGCAGTGAGCTCATCGTCGACATCCATGCGTCGGCCGATGCGCTCGACGACCCGTCGTCCGCGCCAGTGCGTAGCCGACCCTCGGGCACCACTCGCCTGATGTGGATGTCGGACCCCACCGGTGAGCGGCGTTCGCAACTCGATTTCGGTGCGCGCCTCCACACCACCTTCACGCCCGACGTGTCAGGCGGTTGGGAGTTCGGAATCGAGAGTGTCGGCGATGTGCGTCTGCTCATCGACGGAGAGGTCGTCGTCGACAACTCGGCGACTCCCAAGGGCGGCTCGTTCTTCGGAATGGGCAAGGCCGAACTCAAGGGTGTCGTCGAGATGCAGGCGGGCTGCGAGTACGCACTCGTCGCGGAGATGAGGCAGCGCTCGCACGGGCAGGCGATGAGCGGGCTGAACATCGGGGCGATCGCTCCCGTCCGGGGCGATCTCATGCTCGAGGCGCTCGACGCTGCGGCCTCGGCCGATCTCAGCATCCTCGTGGTGGGTACGAACGCCGACTGGGAGAGCGAGGGCTGGGACCGTTCCGACATCGACTTGCCCGGCACGCAGGACGAGCTGATCACGCGTGTGGCCGACGTGAGCCCGGCCACCGTCGTCGTCGTCAACGCGGGTTCGCCCATCGGGATGCCGTGGCTGAACGCCGTCGACGCCGTCCTGATGTCGTGGTTCCCCGGTCAGGAGATGGGCGATGCGCTCGTCGACGTGCTCACGGGTGCCGAGGAGCCACAGGGCCGCCTGCCCGTGACCTTCCCAGCCCGGATGCAGGACACACCGGCCGGTGAGCACCACCCTGGCCGCAATGGTGTGGCCCAGTACCGCGAGGGTCGCCTGATGGGTTACCGCTGGTACGACACGGTGGGCCGCGAGCCGCTGTTCCCCTTCGGATACGGCCTCGGCTATTCGTGTGTGGCGATCGACGAGATCGCTGCGTCGACGGCCCACGAGGTGACGTGTCGAGTGTCGAACGCCGGCAGCCGTGACGCAGTGGAAGTGGTGCAGGTGTACGCGCACGAACTCGGGCGCGACTCACTCGATCGTGATGAAGCTGAACAGCGACTCGTGGGCTTCGCGAAGGTGAGGGTTCCTGCGGGAGCACAGCGCAACGTCGTGATCACGCTCGACCCTCACGCCTACCGCACGTGGGACATCGAGGCAGGCGGCTGGCGACAGAGGACCGGACGTCACGAACTTCGCATCGGACGTTCATCCCGCGACATCGTCGGCACCGTCGAGGTGACGCTCTAGTCGTTCCCGGCGTCAGGTGGTCGATGCCGCCGACCGAGCACTCCGAGCGCCCGCACCCGGCTGGTGGTGCCGCGTCGACGCTCCAGCGCTGCGCAGGGGCTACACGTTGAAGCGGAACTCCATCACGTCGCCGTCGGAGGGGTGGTACTCCTTGCCCTCGATGCGCACCTTGCCGAGTTCCTTGGCCTTGGTCCACGAGCCGATGTCGAGCAGCTCGTCCCAGTGGATGACCTCGGCCTTGATGAAGCCGCGCTGGAAGTCGCTGTGGATCCGGCCGGCGCACTCGGGCGCGCTCGAGCCGGCGTAGAACGTCCAGGCCCGGGTCTCCTTCTCGCCCGTCGTGAAGTACGTGCGCAGACCGAGCAGGTGATACGCCGAGCGGACCATGCGGAACAGGGCGCCCTCACCGAGGCCGAAGCCCTCGAGCATTTCGGTGCGCTCGACCGGGTCGACGATCGTCGCGGCCTCGGCCTCGAGCTGCACGCACATACCGATGACTTCGACGTTGTCGCCGGCCGAGGCGAACTCGTCGCGCACCCGCTGCTCGACCTCGGGGATGCGGTCGAGTTCGTTCTCGCCGACGTTGACGACGGCGAGCACCGAACGGTTGGTGAGCAGGAAGTACGGCTTGAGCTGTTCGCGCCACTCGGGCTTGAGGCCGGCGCGGTACAGCGGGCGGCCTTCGCTCAGGGCGTCGTAGGCGGCCTGCAGAGCGTCGAGTTCGCCGGCTGCGCCCTTGTCGAGCTTGGCCTGACGGGTCGCCTGCGTGAGCCGCTTCTCGACGGTCTCGAGGTCGGCGAGGGCGAGTTCGATCTCGACCACCCGGAGGTGCTCGAGCGGGTCGCTCGGACCGGGCACGTCGTCGTCGACGAAGGCGCGCAGCACGAAGACGATGGCGTCGACCTCGCGGATGTTGGCGAGGAACTTGTTGCCGAGGCCCTCACCCTTGGAGGCCCCTTCGACGAGACCGCCGATGTCGACGACCTGCACCGCCGCGTGCACGAGGGTCTTGGTCTTCGACATCACCGCCAGGCGGTCGAGGCGGTCGTCGGGCACCTTGGCGACGCCGATGTTCGGGTCTTTCGTGGCGAACGCGTAGGGCGCAGCGAGGGCCCCACCGCCGGTGAGAGCGTTGTAGAGCGAGCTCTTGCCCGCATTGGGGAGACCGACCAGACCGAAGCGTTCCATAGCGAAGAGTGGAGGCTACCGGTGGGGGCAGCCGGTGGGGGCTGACGGTGGCGGTCGGCGGCGGAACGTACACTCGCCCCGTGACCCCGGTGGAGGCCCTCGAGCGTGTCGTGCACTGTCTCGACCGTGCCCACGACACCGGCTTTCGCGCCAAGGCGTTCGTCCGGGCGCTCGAGATCGTCAGGGCGATGCCGCCCGACGAGGTGGCGACGATGGCCGAGGCGGGGACGCTGACCGAGGTCGAGGGGATCGGTTCGTCGACCCAGATGCTCGTCCGCCACGCGCTGGCCGGTGGACCGATCGCCTATCTGGCCGATCTCGAGGTCACGACCCGGGTGCCGCTGAGCGAGGCGGGTGCGGTGTACCGCAGGGCCCTGCGTGGCGATCTCCACCTCCACAGTCGGTGGAGCGACGGGGGAGCGACCATCGAGGCGATGGCGTCGACAGCGGTGGCGCTCGGCCACGAGTACATGGTCCTCACCGACCACTCGCCCCGGTTGACGGTGGCCCACGGGCTCAGCGCCGAGCGACTCGACGAGCAACTGGCGGTCGTCGCCGAGCTGAACGAGCGGCTCGCACCCTTTCGGATCCTCACCGGGATCGAGGTCGACATCCTCGAGGACGGCACGCTCGACCACGGCCCCGAGATCCTCTCCCGTCTCGATCTGGTGATCGCCAGCGTTCACAACAAGTTGCGGATGCCCTCCGAACAGATGACCGAGCGGATGCTGCGGGCGGTCAGCGACCCCCATGTCGACGTCCTCGGCCACTGCACCGGGCGGCTCGTGGGCAAGCGACCGCCGTCGGAGTTCGACAGCGAGGCGGTGTTCGCCGCCTGCGCCGCCCACCGGACGGCGGTCGAGATCAACTGTCGACCCGAGCGCCACGACCCGCCTGCGGAGTTGCTGGCAGAGGCGATCGCCGCCGGGTGCTGGTTCAGCATCGACTCCGACGCCCACAGCACGGGGCAGCTCGAGTGGCAGCCCCTGGGCTGCGACCGGGCGGCCGAGGCCGGGGTGCCCCTCGAACGGGTGCTCAACGCCCTCCCGGTGGCCGATCTTCTCGAGTGGGTGGCAGTCGGGCCGCGCCTGTTGGGATGAGCGGGCGCGCGCCGGTAGCGTCGTAGCCCTATGTCGAAGAAGACGAAGAAGCGCAAGGCCCGGCTCCGCCGCAGCAAGGCCAACCATGGCAAGCGTCCCAACATGGGGCGTGGCTGAGCCCTCGTGGCTGACAACAGGGTCGTGATCGACGTCGTCCACGGCGTCGATATTCTCGACCCCTTCCGCTGGCTCGAGGACGGAACGTCCGCCGAGACACAGGAATGGGTGGCCCACCAGAACCAGATCACCCGAGAGGCGCTCGACGCCCGGCCCGACAGGAGCCGGTGGCTCGAGCGCCTTTCCGCGCTCGTGGGGCTCCCGGCGGTGCTCGCGGTGCGGGTGGCGGGTGACCGACTCTTCGTCCTCGAGCGTCCCGCCGGTGCCGACCAGTACGCGTTGGTCGTCCGCAGTGCGACCGACCCCGCGGCTCGGGCTCTGACCCTCGTCGACCCTGCCGGGATGGCGGCCGACGCTGCCGTGGCGATCGACTGGTTCCACCCGTCGCCCGACGGCTCGCTGGTCGCCTACGGCCTGAGCGAGGGCGGCACCGAGAACAGCACGCTCCACGTGCTGCGCGTTCCCGACCAGCCGGGAGCCGCTCCCGAGATCCTGCCCGAACGGATCCGCAACACCCGCGCCGCCAGCGTGGCCTGGCGCCCCGACCTCGCCGGGTTCTGGTACGCCGTCTACCCGGAGGGCGACGAGTACCACCGCCACGTCCGCTGGCACTCGTTCGGCTCGGCCGTCGACGGTGCCGACGACCCGATCGTGTTCGACCGTCTCCCCACTCCGCAGTCGTGGCCCGACGTGTCGGTGTCGGGCGACGGCCGTTGGCTGCTCGTGCACCTGATGGTCGGTTGGTCGCAGGTCGACGTGCACCTGCTCGACACGGCGTCGGGTTCGTGGAGCGTCGTCGCAGAAGGTGCCGCGGCGCAGAGCTCGTTCCAGGTGGTCGGTGTAGGCGACGACGCTCGGCTGGTCGGGGTCACCACGCTCGACGCTCCCAACGGTCGGGTCGTCACGGCTCCCGTCGCCACCCCTTCGGACTGGAGCACGTCGGTCGCCGAGCGCCCCGATGTCGTGCTCGGAGCGTTCGCCGTCACCGACACGGCGCTCGCGCTCGTCACCAGTCGTATCGCCGTCGACTCGCTCGAGATCCGTCCGTTCGACACCGACGACTGTGTCGTCGCCGATCTCGGCGTCGCCGGAGTGGTCGCTCTCGACGCCGATGGCCCTCACCTCGTGGCGGCCGTCGGTACCTTCGGATCGCCGGTCGGGCTCGTCCGGGTCGACGTGGCCAGCGGTCGTACCGTGCCGTGGGGCGACCCCGCCGACGTGTCGGTGGTGCCCGACCTGCGGGTGACCCAGGTCCACTACCCGTCCCTCGACGGGACGCTGATCCCGATGTTCGTGGCCCATCGCGCCGACGTGACTCCGTCGGCTGAGACGCCGCTGATCCTGACCGGTTACGGCGGGTTCGCCATTGCCGAGACCCCAGTCTTCATGCCGAACCTCGCGGCGTGGTGCGCAGCAGGTGGCGTGTACGCGATCGCCGGACTGCGCGGTGGCTATGAGTACGGCGAGTCGTGGCACCAGGCCGGCCGTCGCGGACTCAAGCAGAACGTGTTCGACGACTTCCACAGCGCGGCCGACTGGCTCGTGGCCGAGGGGTTCACGTCGCGCGAGCGCCTGGCCCTCCACGGGGGGAGCAACGGTGGCCTGCTGATGGGCGTGGCCGTCACCCAGCGCCCCGATCTGGCGTCGGCCGTGTGGTGCGCGGTGCCGCTGCTCGACATGATCCGCTTTCCGCAGTTCCTGATCGCCCGTCTCTGGACCGATGAGTACGGCGACCCCGACGTGCCCGAGGAGTGCGCGTGGTTGCTGGCGTACTCGCCGTACCACCACGTCGAGGCCGGTACCCGCTACCCGGCCGTGCTGTTCACGACGGCTGAGGGCGACACGCGTGTCGATCCGTGCCACGCCCGCAAGATGGCGGCGCTCATGCAGGAACCCGGCACGCTGCAGCCCGACCGCCCCGTGTTGCTGTGGCAGGCCGGACGGGCCGGACACGGTGTCGGCAAACCGGCGAGCATGAGGGTCGCCGAGGGGGCCGACGTGCTGTCGTTCTTCACCTGGCAGCTCGGGCTCGGGGCGATGGCGTGACTGCACTCGCCGAGCTGCTCGTTGCCGTCGACGACCCCGCGGCGTGGCATCGGTTGGGCCTCGTGTTCGAAGACGACACGACCCGGGTCGGACAGGTTGCCGTGCGGGTCGTCAGCGGGAGTGGTGGAGTTGTGTCGTGGGGGCTCAGCGGAGCACCAGAGGCGATCGACGGTATCGATGCCATCGACGGACTCGCCGTCCATCGGGTCGAGCCAGCTGCCGATCGTGCCGCGACGGCGCATCCGTTGGGGGCTGTCCGTGTCGATCACGCCGTCGTGTTCACCGACTCGCTGGAGCGGACGTGTGGAGCGCTCGCCGAGGCGACGGGGTGCGAGTTGAAGAGGGTGCGTGAGGCCGGCGCGGTGCGGCAGGGCTTTCACCGTCTCGGTGAGGTCATCGCAGAGGTGGTCGAGTCGGACCGCGCCACGCACGCGTCGTACTGGGGGTTCGTCCTCGAGGTCGCCGATCTCGATGCGGCCTGTTCGCTCCTCGGGCCCGACCTCGTGGGCGAGCCGCGCGGCGCTGTCCAGCCCGGCCAGCGCATCGCGACGATCCGGTCGGCAGCCGGGCTCGGGGTTCCGGTCGCGCTCATCTCCGGTCGGCCGACGTCGTGAGCGATGCCGTCGACTTCGAGGGCGAGCTGTTCGAGTGGCGCGGCCCCTCGCCCTTCCACTTCATCGCCGTCCCCGATGACGAGGCAGACCTCATCCGCCAGGTGGCGGCGTTGGCGAGCTACGGGTGGGGGGTGATCCCCGTGTCGGCGAGGATCGGGAGGACCACCTTCACGACGTCGTTGTTCCCGAAGGACGGGGGATACCTGTTGCCGGTGAAGGACGCCGTCCGTCGCCCCGAGCGGCTCGCGCTCGGCGACTCGGTGCGCGTGCGCATGGAGGTCGACATGACGCGTGCCCGGCGACGTCACTGACGCCTAACGTTTTACTCATGCGCCGCTTCGCTCCCGCCGTCGTCCTTGTGGTGGCGCTCGTCGTGTCGGCGTGTGCAGGCGACGACCCGGTTGCCGTCACCGCGTCGACTCCGCTCCCGGTGGGGTCGCTGGGGGGCAACGGTGCGACCGTGGCGATCGGCGGTGCCACGACGTTGGCTCCCCCTGCGGTCGGGTCAGCGCCTCCTGTCGAGACCACCGCGTCGTCGGCTGCGGCGCCGGCCGTCGTCCCTGCCGGTTGCGACGTCGCCGGCGATGTCGCCGTCGTCGACCGCGACAACCAGCGCGCGTGGACGTGCACCGACGGTGTCCTGACCCGCGAGTTCCCGGCCAGTACGGCGTGGAGCCAGCCCGACCCCGGGACGTACGAGGTCTATGCGAAGGACCCCGTCACCTGGAGCGATTTCGGGGGACACACGACCACGCTGAACAAGTTCGTGGCGTTCAGTCGCGGCAAGCAGACCGGTGCACGCATCGCCTTCCACGCGATTCCCGTGATGGGCGACGGGTCTCTGGTGCAACCGCTCGAGTCGGTCGGCGACCTCGGCCGTCGAGGTGAGTCGGCCGGGTGCATCCGGCTACGCGCCGACGATGCCGACTGGGTGTGGGAGCTGCTCGACATCGGTGAGGCGGTCGTCGTCCTCAACTGAGAGCCGTGCCGACGACAGGTGGAGACGTGACCCGTCGTCGGCGTGTCACCTGGATGTCGGAGAACGCGTGTCAGCGACGCGTGTCAGCGACGCGTGTCAGGCACGCGTGTCGGGGAGGCGGAGGAGAGCCGACAGCGCTGCTCCGCTCTCGGCGAGCAGACCCTCGCCGTCGCCGGGCTCCTCGCTGGTCGTGCTGAGCATCAGCGAGTAGTCGTTCGGCAGGGTGACGTCGGCGGAGAGTGCGTTCTCGAGCGTCCCGGTGTGGCCGATCGGCCCGTGGAAGACCATCAGTCCGAGTCCGTACTGCCAGTCGGGTTCGTTCTCGATCGGACCAGAGCCGCGGCGCGCCGCAGCGATGGTCTCGGGTCGCAGGAAGCCGGTCGAGGTGCTGGCGTCGAACTCGCGCACGAGAGCGAGCGCCTCGATCGCTGTCATCGCCCATGCTCCGGCCGGCCCCGTCGTCTCCATGTAGTTGCGGCCACTCCCCGTCGGGTACCACGGGTCGCCGTCGGGCTGCTCGTGCGTGCCGACCATGACGGCGCTGGTGACGCCGAGTGGCGACAGGACCAACTCTCGGGCGGCGTCCTCGAACGCACGACCGGTGAGTTGCTCGATCAATTTGCCGAGGATCACGAAGTCGGCGTTCGTGTAGCGGAACTCGTGGCCGGGTGCCGACGTGAGGGGGAGGGCGACGATCTGTTGGACAGCATCGTGCCAGTCGGTGGCACCCTCGTCGAAGAACAGGCCACGGTGCTTGTCCAGGCCCGAGGTGTGCTGCAGCAACTGACGCACGGTGATCCGGGCGAAGGCCGGGTCGACAGGTGAGGTGGGGGGAGTCCACTGCGAGAGCACCGGTTCGTCGAGTGCGATCCGGCCCTCGTCCGCGAGACGCAGGACGGCGAGCGAGACGATCAGCTTCGACACGCTCGCGACGCGGAACCGGGATGACGCCGTGAGCGGCTCACCGTTCGCCGTGCGCCCCACGCTCCACGTCGCGATCGGCGCGCCGTTGCGTGCGATGGCGAACGTGCTGCTGTCGGCAGGGAGGCGCGCGATGGCCTGGGCGACGAGGATGTCGACGACGGCACGCTCGGCCGGTGTGATGTCGAGAGCGAGGACGAGCGGCATCGTGCCGGGTGCCGGTGCTCGGGATGCGACGAGCACGGGAACGGGCGCAGGGTCACTCGTCGTCGGCGTGGCTGGTGTGCTCGTCGTGGCCTGCACGGTCGTCGGCGGCGCGGTCGTCGGCGGCGCGGTCGTCGGCGGCACGCTGGTCGTCTGCGGCGGTGGATCGACGGTGGTCGACTCTTCCGCAGAGACCACGCCGTCAGTGGGGCCCGCCGGGTCGGATGCGCTGCAGGCGGCGGAGAGGAACACGCTGCCGGCGAGGAGGCAACGGCGGACGGTGGCGCGCCGTCGGGAGATCAGACCACCACGACCGGGGTGCCGATGGTCGCCCATTCCCACACGAACTTCGCGTCGTCCGGAGCCTGACGCTGACAACCACCACTCAGACGCTGGCCCAGCTCGGCCTCGGTCTGGTACGGCGAGTTGTCCTCACGATGGAGTGGGATCGAGTGGAAGCCGATCGCGCCGCGCTCGGTCTTGAGCCAGCGCACCATCATCGGGAGGAAGGCCTTGCCGTTCCAGGCCGTGCTGACGTCGCTGCGGCTGTACACCTGATGAGTGCCGGGGAGTTCGTTGTTGTACTTGCTGCCCGAGACGAGCCACGAGCGCACGATGCGCCCGTCGCCGTCGACGGCCCACACGCGCTGGCCCGCACGGGAGTAGACGAGGCGGCGACCACTCCCGGAGTTCTCGGGTAGCGGCGGTGCGTCGGCACCGGCGCTGGCGACCGTCGAGAGCTTGTAGCCGAGCAGGTCGACGGCGCCCTCCGGCGGGACGGGAGTGTGGACCACGAGCGAGGCCTCGTCGGGCCACACGCCGAGCGCCAGGCCGGTCTCGCGACCCGCGATCCCGTCGACGTAGAGGTCCTTCTCGACCTGGAGAGTCCGGACGGCCGACTCAGTGGCGCTGTCGTAGGTGCCCGACGCGGTGCCCGTGAGGTAGCCGGCCGCGATCAGCGCCTCTTGGAGGCAGGTCACGCTGGCGCCGACATCGCCGGCATTGAGCGAGCGCTCGGTGATGACGCAGCCGTCCTCGTTCTCGCCTTCGACCACGGGTTCGTCGGTCGAGCCTGTCGCGTCGGTCGACACGGTCGACCCTGCGGTCGGGTCGAGTGTGGTGGTGGTTCCCCCGATGGCCACGGTGGCACCATCGGCGAGCGTCGTGGTGGTCGCGACAGGGGCCTCGGTGCCGACCGGTGCTGCCGACCCCTCGTCGCCCATGGCCCAGCCGAAACCGGCGATGCCGACGGCACTGATGCCGGCGACGACGACGAGTGCTCGGATGTCGTGGCGTTGCATGGTGGGAGGCGTCCGTGCGGTGGGGGGGGAGGGATCGTGCGGCACGCTGTCCGCACCGCTCGTCAGGCTACCAATCGGGTCTGTCGGCGTCGGGGCATCCGACCCGGCCGTGCGTCACGCCGGCAGGTCAGAGGTCGACGTCGCGGTCGTCGAGATAGGACTGTCCCTCCGCACAGTTCGCGCGGAGCGGACACCACCGGCAGGCGACCCCCACCCTCTTCGCCGGTTCGCGGCCCTCGGCCACGAGTTCGACGTGGCGGGCGATGCCCTCGAGGGTGCGGGTCATCGCCGACTCGAGGACACCTTCGGTGACGTCCTCGGCATCGGGTTCACAGGTGTCGAGGTAGTACGTCACGAGTTTGCGCGGCGGGACGCCTCGGCGAAGGGTCTCGACGAGGGCGTAGAAACGGAGGTCATCGCGGTGGTGAGGTGAGCGCATTCCGCTCTTGAGGTCGATGATCAGCAGGCGGCTCTCTTCGCCCTCGGGGCGACCGACCACGAGGTCGGCGCGGCCACCCATCTCGATGGTGCCGGGTGGTGCCCAGCGGATCGACGACTCGAGCATCGGATGGGCCGTCGCCGGGAGCGGCGGGAAGTCCTGCATGAACTTGGTGGTGCGGTCGAGGGCCTTGCTGCGGAGCTCGGCCAGATCGGCGTCGCCGAGTCGGGCGACGAAATCGCCGCGCGAGCCGAACTGGTCGGCGAGTCGTGCGATCGCGTCGTCGACGAGTTCGGACGGCGTCGGCGTGCCGCGCCAGTTGAGCATCAACTCGATCGCCTTGTGGGCGACGAAGCCGCTCGCCGTCGAGGTGTTCCACTCGAAGTCGTCGGGAGCGAGATGTCGCACTTCGCAGCCGTGCACGTTCGAGAGCATGTTCTTGCTGACGAACAGCTTCGCCCCACCGAGCCGGGCCGAGAAGGCGGCGACCGCCTCAGTGGCCTCCTCGAGGAGTCGGGCGACGAACTCGCGGTCGAAGACGAGCGGCTCGTCGGTGCGCCGCAACAGGGCGAGCACCTTCTGCTGCGTCGGGGTGAGGTCGCTCATGGCCGCGACCCTAGGCCGGTCGCCCGCAACCCCCTGACACCCCCCTGGCACCATGCGGACATGACCTCCCGCCGTCCCGCCTCCGAACTCCCCGCCCACGCCGCTGCCCTCGATTTCGCTCAGGCGGCAAGGGTGCTGGGTGGCGAGGCGCGGCGCCGGAGCCTGGTGGTCCCGGGGTTCCGGTGTCCGCCCCGCATCGTGGGTGTCGACCGCTCGATCCGTCACCACCGCAACGGGGTCGTCGTGGCCGTGCGGGTCAAGGGCCGGCCGTTCGTGGCCGTCCTCGCCGACATGATCGAGGGTGTCATCGCCGCCAACCAACTCCGACCCCCCGAGGCCGATCGACTCCGCTCCGAGCTCTGGACCGTGGTCCTCCCCGAGAGCGGCGCCACCCGCACCACCGACACCCAGGTCGCCTGACCGTCGGCGGGGTCGGGAGGCGGAGGTCTCGGTCCACGGTGCCGTGCGTGTGTCGGAGTCTCATGTCGGACCGACGACAGCCTCCCGTCTGGCGCTCGCTACTCTGCGACCGTGACAGTCCGACAGCCCTCTCCGCGGCACGGCTCCGGGCGGCAGGGGCGCGAGGCTCTCATCGAGGCCGTCCTCGCAGAGTTGGCCGTCAACGGACCGGCGAACATCCTTCCGAATGACATCAGCCTCCGTCTCGGACTGTCCAAGTCGTTGGTGAACTTCCACTTCGGTGGACGTGATGGACTGATCGCAGAAGCGTTGGTCGTGGGGTACGAGCGCCAGACCGAGGCCGCCTGGACAGCTGCCGAGGCAGCCGGAAGCGATCCGATCGACCGGCTGTTCGCCTGGATCGATGCTCAGTACGACTGGGCCGTCGTCAACCCGGGGATGGTGTCGGCGTCGAGCAGCCCATGGGAGGCGGCATCCTTGGGCGCCGACCGGACGCCCGAGCTGGCGGCTCGATTGGCTGCCGCCGACGAGCGCAACGTTGCCAACCTGCTGGTGCTCGTCGCAGCGGCCCGCCGTCATGTCCGGCCGAAGAGCCGGCGGGGGGCGTCGGAGTCGGGCCGCGACGCACGTGATGCTGGTGTCATCGGGTGGATGACGCTCGGCATGGCGGTGTTCGTCGCCGGCCGTCACCTACCCGCGCAGACTGCGTCCGTTCAGCAGGACACCACCACGGCCCGCCAGCACATGCGGGACACCGTGCTCGACATCCTTCGTCGGTGATCGGGCGTCGTCCGGTCTAGCCTCGGCACGCACCCGGCCCGGGTGGTGGAACTGGCAGACACGGGGGGCTTAAACCTCTCTGTACGAACGTACGTACGAGTTCGAATCTCGTCCCGGGCACAACGAAGAACCAGGTCAGCGCATTGATCACCTCGTCGGAGGCGGTCGATGCCAGCAGCCGGCTGCACGATTCCTGCACAGACTTCCTGGGGCTAGCGGAAATCAGACAGGTCAGGTGTCGCTGTTCGGCCAGGTCGGCGATCTCAATCGGGGGAGGCAGAGGCCTTCCAAGGCCAGCTGCGAACTGCCGACGACGTGCCAAGTGAGGCGACGGTCAGAGTCGGCGGGCGGGGAACGCGACCGGCAGGCTCATTGGATGCTGATCGGTTGTCGCAACCGGGCGAGGACTTCGTCGACGACATCGGTCGTGGACGCTTCGCCGCCGAGGTCCATTGTGCGGATGCCGTCGCGTGCGGCGCCAAGCGTGGCGCT
>Ga0172367_10000054_pt1 | contig 163598 bp, 135 predicted proteins | sample Lak10m_FD_114542 | JGI IMG/M metagenome (GOLD analysis project Ga0172367, IMG submission 114542) | Freshwater microbial communities from Kabuno Bay, South-Kivu, Congo - kab_022012_10m | ecosystem: Environmental > Aquatic > Freshwater > Lake | place: Democratic Republic of the Congo... | reverse complement strand
TTTGCCTGGACATAAGGGGGGTCTGTTTTTGAAAATGAAAATAGAGTTAATAATATGCCTGATTTTCTGACAGTTTCAAATAGGAAAATGAAAATCAGGGTTTAGTCGGACAATAGTGATAAATATAGTAAATTTAAGTAGGAGATAATTCCTGTAACTGGATTTTTATTTGTTCATCCTGCTTAATTTCAATCCACTTTATCCTGCAGAAGATCCGGATTTACCCGAATGTGCCCGGAATACAATAAAAAGATAAACCACCACAGTAAATACCCCTATCCCCGAAATTGTGAACATTGCCTTCGGACCAATGGTAAACCAGAAAATACCGGCCAGCGAGCTGGCTGCCAGGGTACAGATGCTTGCAAGACTGTTATAAAATCCTATCGCTGTCGCTGTATCGGAACGGGCAGCCATATTCGAGATGAGTGCCTTCGAAATGCCTTCGGTGGAAGCGGCATAAATACCGTAAAAGAAAAACAGGAGACCGAAAACCACCGTGGAACCAGCCCAACCCATGAAAAAATAAACCCCCGAAAATAGAAATAAACCTGTTAATAACATGGTCTTTAATCCGATCCTGTCGGCCATGACACCGATGGGATAAGAGAAAAGTGCGTAAATAAGGTTGTAAAAAATGTAAAATCCGATCATATGGGCATCGGTCATCTTCTGTTCTTTCAGTGCAAGTAATAAAAATGCATCGGAGCTGTTGAAGAGGGTAAATATGAGTAAACCCGCCACCAGTAAGCGGAAACCGGGAGAAGCTTTCTTCCAGTAAACGAAATATGAGAAAAAACTGATCCTGGAGGGAGGAGTTATTAATAGTTGATTTTGTGCTGTGGTATTATCCGGTTGTATGGGTATGGCTTTAAGGGACTTGTCTTTTAAAAGAAACGTTAGAGAAACGGCCACCAGCCCGGGCAGGAATGCAATGATAAATAACCAGTAATATTGCCCTGGATAAAAATAAAGAAAGACCAGCGCAAATATGGGACCAATCGCTGCCCCTGCAGTATCCATTGCACGGTGAAATCCAAACACTTTTCCCTTATGCTGTGATGTGGTTTCATCACTCAACATGGCATCACGGGCGCTGGTACGGACTCCCTTGCCAAACCGGTCGAGGGTACGGGCAAAGAAGATCCAGAGCGGAAAGGTAAACAATACCATCATTGGCTTGGAAATGGCGCTTAATATGTACCCGCCCCTAACAAACGGGACCCGCTTTTGCCATACATCCGACAGGTTGCCGAAGTACCCTTTCGATAACCCGGCTGTAGCTTCCGCCACTCCCTCCAGTATGCCGATCAGCATCACTGAAAAACCGATCGATCGCAGGTAAACGGGCATGATGGGATATAACATCTCACTGGCAATGTCGGTGAAAAAACTCACCGCCGACACTATCAAAATCGTCCTTGTCAGAATTTTACTACTGGTCATCTGTAATTAGTCATTGGTCATTATTCTTATCCTCCTGTTCACTTCTTCCCAAAATAGTCCAGGTACTCCCTCCCCACCGCACTAAGTTTGTTGTTCCAGTGTTTACTGGCCTGCATTGCATTTTCCAGGGTCATACTGTCGGTATATCGAAGTTTTTTAAGCAGGTTTAAGGCATTCATCCTGGTTTCGAACTCATATTTCGGTCCGGAATAAGAAATCAACTCATTCAGATAATTCTTATCCCCCCTGCCAATTGCAATTTCCAGCCATTTCATACGGATATTTTTACCGCGCCATCCTTCCATTTCCCGGGTCATTTCAAGGTATCGTTCAGCATTCCCCGGAATAGAATTGCACAGATTCCCAAGTGCAAGCTCAATGTTGAGCCATGAGGAATCGTAAAGGCATTGCTCTGCCTCTTTTTGCAAGGGCCCCGGTATCGGACTTACATCCATTAAAACTGCTTTTCTTACATTGGCATCCTTATCCTTCAGGCCGTCCCTGAATAATTCCACAGTTGCGGGATTATTCCCATCGGGGGTCAACTGACTGATGATTTCGGTTTTAGTAAGGTAGAAACTCTCTTTCCGGTAACATTCGTATAGCAGATTGCGTTTCTTTTCAATGGGGACTGAACGCAAGGCAAGTAGTGCATCATAACGGTCGATCATGTTGTTCGCCTTCATCGCCTGGTTTGAAAGCTCCTTAAAAGGCTTGTCGAAATTGACTTTTTTAAGGATCCTGCGGTTTGGATCGAACAGTATAAAGTCAATAGGTTTCTTTCCTGGATTGGGAAAAATCACTTCATTGAATTTCTCTGAAATCCAGACTTTCTTTTTGTCTATACTGCCATCACCATAATGAACCTCAAATTCGACGGGCATTTTAAACAATCCGGTCTGGTCGCTGAGCTCCTGCACCTGCCAAACCCAGACATAGGTGGAATGAATCCCTTCCGGATCCTCTTTTTCAACATACTTCACGGTATATTCGGGTTCTCCTCCATGGAGGATCCACTCTTCAAAAAACCAGTCGTATGGTTTCTTCTCCGTTTCGTAAACCGATTGTATGAAGTCGCTTGTGCGGGCATCCGCAAATCCGAATTTTTTCAAGTAATGTTTCACGGCATCTTTGAATTCCTGGTCGCCCATCACATAACGCAACATATCCAAAACCAGGGAACCCTTCCGGTAAATACGCTCTACCCCACCCTGGGATCCTCCTACCGGATAATCGTTTCGTTTCGCTGCTTCCATCGTCAACTGTAACTCTTCATTACGGATATTTTGATAATAATCCTCTCCGTAAATACTTTTCTCAAAGATCTTGGCATAGTAAGTTCCGAAACTTTCGGTGAGCCATACATCTTTGTTCACCTGGTGACTTATATAGTTGCCGAACCACTGGTGAGCAAGCTCGTGGGCATTCACATTCACATAGTTGCGCTGCCACCATGCCCGTGGATCGATCTGAAGGAAATCACCAAATACTGTGGCAGTGGTGGTTTCCATGGCTCCGTACATGTAATCGATCACCGGCGCCTCGCGATAGAGCGGATAGGGGTAATTCACCCCCATCTCTTCTTCAAAAAATCCGAACATCTGAGCCGTATACTTGTAAGTCGGCTCAACTTTGTTCTCCATCCCTTTATAATACCAGAATTCAAGAGGTACGCCTCGTTTCGTACGCGATGATTTAAAGTCATAATCGCCGATTGCAAGAGAGGTTGAGAAAAAAGGATGATCCCTGGTCATCCGGTAGTGCCAGGTCTTTGTGCGGTCAGGATTTACCTTCACACCTATACGTTCTCCATTCGAAAAGACCTTATAATCCTTATCGAACGTGATCAACAGGTCGACGGTGATTCTTCCATCCATGTATGGTAACCATCCATGAGGCCTGTGCGCCCAGATCTGTTTCCTTTTCCCTTCCTCTTCCGGCCTCCAACCGATAAAATAGATGGTTCCACTCACAGGCGCCGCCGTGTAAACTATTTGTATCTTTCCTTCCTGGCCATATGCATCTGTTGTGACTGCCAACTTCTGACTGCCTACTGCCGACTCCTTCCTGCCGACAGGATATATTACAAGACTTGATCCGGATTGACGATATACAACCTTCCTGTTGTCAATAGTCACTGAAGAGATCTTAAAGTTGGGTGTATAAAATACAATAGAATCCACCTGGTACCGGTTTGCAATAAAAGTGAATTCAGCCGTTCCCTTTACCAGGTTCTGCTCCGGTTGAAAGCTGACCGAAGCCGTGAGGTGTTTGATAGTGACGGGTAAGTCGGGAGGGATGGCAGAGGGATCGGAATAATAGGTGATCTTCTTTCCCTGGGCCAGTACTGTGGATTTTAAGATTAAGAACAGAAGTAAGAACCCAAGGCTCCGGGGGATGCCATTCATAAATGAAAATTTAGTATGTTTGTCTTTGCTTCGAAAGCAGTATCCGGTATGTCAACAGCCAAAAGTAGCAAAATTTCGGGTATCTCCCATATCCTCTCCGTCATCGACGGACAGGAACTTGAACGCCAGCGTCTTTCGCGTGAATTGCACGATGGTATCGGTCAGTCGCTGATCGCCATCAAGATGAAACTCGACAGCCTTTCTTATCTGCAGGAGACCGAGATCAAAGCCCAGCTGGAAGGGATCAAGCGGCAATTTGACCAGATCATCGACGAGATCCGCAGGATCACCACCGACCTGATGCCCCCGGTACTGGATGAATTCGGATTGGTCATCGCCCTGTTCAACCTTTGTGAAGATACAAGCCGGGCATCCGGCATCCAGATAAAGTTTGAACACCGGGCAAAAACAGAGACCTGGAATAAGAAAATCCAGACTTACCTCTACAGGATCATCCAGGAAGCAATCCATAACATCGTTAAACACTCCTCCGCCAGGCAGGCCTACATCAAGTTGCAGGGCGACACCGATGCCATCTACCTGAGCATTCAGGATAATGGTATCGGTTTCCGGACAATTCTAACAAAAACGGATAGCCAGTCTGGACATGGTCTTCATAATATCAAAGAACGGGTAAAATTGCTTCGCGGGACTTTTGACCTGAAGTCGGCTCCCGGGAAGGGCACCCTGATGCAAATTAAAGTTCCGCACCACTTCTGATGGAAAAAATTAATGTCTTCCTGGTTGATGATCACGATCTCGTGAGGGATGGGTTGAAAGCTTTACTTTCAGGAATTCCCGATATCGGGATCGTTGGTGAGGCCGCTACCGGAGCTGTGCTTTTTGAGAAGTTGAAGATCGTTCAGCCGGATCTCCTTGTCCTGGATATCTCCCTGCCCGACATCTCGGGAATCGAGATCACCCGGCGTATCACTGCCGAATATCCGAAGATCAAGGTCCTCATCCTCTCCATGTACACGAACGAGGATTTTGTCTATAATGCATTGAAAGCCGGCGCCAAAGGATACCTTCCAAAAAATACAACCCGCCATGAGTTGGTCCAGGCAATTTACGCCGTTAATAAAAATGAAGAATATTTTGGAGAGGTAATCTCCAAGATACTTCTCCATAACTATGTGCGATCGGCCAAAGAAACAAATAAAAATGAACTCGACCGCGCAGAAAGCCTCTCACGCAGAGAACTGGAGATCTTACGTTTGTTCCTGGAGGGAATGGTTAACAAGGAGATCGGTAAAACCCTTGGTATCAGCATCCGTACCGTCGAAACACACAAGAACCACATAATGAAGAAGTTGGAATGCAAATCAACCGTTGAAATGCTTAAATTTGCCATTCGAAACAAACTCGTCAAATTGTAATTTCCACTGATTTAACTTTCCCGGAAAATGATAACATTCACCACCATAAAGGAGATACAAAAATATCTTCGTCAATTCAGGAAAAAAGGGAAGAGTGTTGGGTTCGTCCCAACCATGGGTGCACTGCATGAAGGTCACCTGATGCTGATCCGCCGGTCGAAAGCGGAGAATGATATTACTGTTTGCAGCATATTTGTCAATCCCATCCAGTTCAATAACATGGAGGATCTTACTAAATACCCGCGTATGCCGGCGACAGATTCCAGGTTACTTGCAGGTGAAGGTTGTGATATCGTTTTCATACCGGCAGAGGAGGAGATGTATCCTGGTGGTAAAAAACCGGAAGTTGAGGTCGATTTCGGAATACTCGACAAGGTGATGGAGGCCAAATTCCGGCCGGGACACTTCAAGGGAGTAGCCGTTGTGGTTAAACGGTTATTCGATATTGTTGAACCCACCCGGGCCTATTTTGGCAAAAAAGATTTTCAACAATTGGCTGTCATCAAGTACATGGTGAAAATGATGAAAATTCCGGTGGAAGTCATATCATGCAATACTGTGAGGGAAAATGACGGTCTTGCCATGAGTTCGAGGAATCTCCGGCTGACCATAGGCGAAAGAACGATCGCACCCTATATCTACCAGGTTCTGTCCCGTGTGAAAGAGATGGCAGGGATAATGCCCATTGAAGAATTGAAGAATTGGGCCATTAAAAAGATCCAGGAAAAGCAGGAACTCCGGGTGGAATATTTTGAGATAGCCGACAAGAATACCTTGTTGCCTTTAGACGACTGGACTTGTCGTGACAAAGCTATGGCATTCGCTGCCGTCTACCTGGGAGATGTCCGCCTGATCGATAATATCGAACTTTTTTCGTAATTTTGCAGCATGATGCAAATTCAAGTTTTAAAATCCAAGATACATCGTGCAACGGTGACCGAGGCCAACGTCAACTATGTGGGCAGTATCACCATTGATGAAGCTTTGATGAAGGCAGCCAATATCATTGAATTTGAGAAGGTTCAGGTATTGAATATCAACAATGGTGAACGGATCGAAACATACGTGATCAAAGGGAAAAAAGGAAGTGGAGTCATCTGCCTTAACGGGGCGGCTGCCCGTAAATTTCTCCCCAACGACGTTATTATCATAGTATCCTATGCCATGATGGATTTTGAGGCCGCGAAAAATTTCAAACCTTCCATTGCCTTCCCGGGTAAAGATAATAAGATCTCCAGGGGAAAAAGAGCTAAAGGATGACTCAAAGTTTACCTGAATCCGGATCCCTGAAAAAGAGGATCCTTAACATCATTAAATTTACCTTTTTCCTTGGGTTGGGCATTTTCATCATCTGGCTGTCAATCAAAGACCTGACACCCGATGAACGGGTTCAGATCGTTCATTCTTTCCGAATTGCCAACTACTGGTGGGTATTCCTGGCCATCATTCTAGGGATTTTTAGTCATATTTTGCGGGCTCTGCGCTGGATTTTATTTTTTGAGCCCATGGGGTTCAAACCATCCCTTAAGAATACCTTCTACGCCGTGATGGTGGGTTATCTTGCTAACATGGCCTTCCCGCGGCTCGGCGAAGTGACCCGCTGCGGCCTGCTTACCAGATATGAAAAAATACCGTTCAACAAGGCGTTCGGAACGGTCATTACCGAGAGGGCTATCGACATGATAATCTTCTTCATGCTGTTCTTACTTATGATCCTCACGCAGATCGGGACTATCAGTGGATATCTCGATAACAATGTTTATCCAAAACTGGTAGCAAAGTTTGGAAACCTGCACTATTCCAGGATGATATTCCTCACCCTTATCTTTATTCTTGGCCTGGTGATTCTGTTTTTTTTCCTCTTCCGGAGAAAAATTCAGAAATCAACCTTTTACCATAAAATTATTAACCTCATTCTTGGTTTCTGGGATGGATTAAAATCGCTCATCCAGATTAAAAAGATTTGGCTATTCACTTTTTATTCATTTGCCATCTGGACCCTGTATTTTTTTATGCTCTACCTGATCTTTTTCTGCTTCGCTGAAACGAGTGGCATTAGCCTGGGAGCCGGATTGTCGGCGCTGGTGCTAGGCAGTATCGGGATCATGATCACGCCTGGAGGTATTGGCCTTTATCCTGCTATAATCCAGGAGTCATTATTGTTATACGGTATTGCCAAACCGACCGGACTCGCTCTCGGTTGGATCGCATGGACAGCCCAGACGGCAATGATTGCAATAGTAGGTGGAATTTCCTTATTACTTTTGTCTTTCAATAAACACAAAGATGGAAAGTCTTAAAAACATTGAATTGAAGGTCTTCGGCTGGGAATATCTTCAGAAACAGTTAGGCGTTTGGCGTTTCAAAGACAAAAAGATCGTCTTTACCAATGGGTGTTTTGATATTTTACATCTTGGCCATATCGAATACCTGGCTAAAGCCCGCGACCTGGGCAGTGTGTTGGTTATCGGGTTAAATTCCGACGACTCAGTACACCGGATCAAAGGTCCCCACCGCCCACTGAACAACGAACATGCCAGGGCGATGATCCTGGCTTCATTATCCTTTGTTGATGCGGTTACCATATTCGAAGAAGAAACACCGTATGAACTTATTAAACTCGTTCGTCCCGATTTCCTGGTCAAAGGAAAAGATTACAAGGAACATGAGATTGTGGGTAGTGACTTTGTGAAATCATACGGTGGAAAAATCGTCACTATCGACATGGTCAAAGGATATTCAACTTCACAATTGATCGAGAAAGCACGTAAGTTGCACCGGTAATATGTCAAAAGTAAAGACGGCTTTTTTCTGTCGGAATTGTGGCAACCAGTCCTCCAAATGGATGGGAAGATGCCCCGCTTGCGGTGAGTGGAATACTTTTATTGAAGAGGTAATCCAGCGGGAAGAAAAGGGAACAGGGAGAATGACCTTTGGAGATAAACGATCGGCGACACCCGTTAAAATTTCCGAAGTTACATTCAAATCAGATATCCGGATCGACAGCCGCGACGAAGAACTGAACAGGGTGCTGGGAGGCGGTGTAGTGCCGGGATCGGTGGTTCTCATCGGCGGAGAGCCGGGGATCGGGAAATCGACCCTGATGCTGCAGGTTGCGTTGAAATGCACCGATCAGAAAATCCTCTATATCACCGGGGAGGAGAGTGAACAGCAGATACGGATGCGCGCAGAGCGGGTCGGTACCATAAATGAAAACTGTTTCATCCTTACCGAGACCAATACCCAGGCTATTTTTCAGCATCTCGAGTCGCTAAAACCACAGATCATAATTATCGATTCCATTCAAACCTTACAGACCGATATAATTGAATCTTCCGCCGGCAGCATATCCCAGATCAAGGAGTGTGCTGCTGAACTCCAGAAATATTCAAAAATCACCCATACTCCTGTGTTTCTGATCGGCCACATCACCAAAGATGGGAACCTGGCAGGTCCTAAGATCCTGGAACATATGGTCGATACCGTTCTCCAGTTTGAAGGCGACCGCAATTATGGATATCGTATCTTACGTTCCCTGAAAAACAGGTTTGGCTCTACTTCCGAACTGGGCATTTATGAAATGAACGATAGCGGATTAAGGGAGGTCTCTAACCCATCGGAGATTCTTCTCAGCCAGCGGGATGAACAGGTAAGCGGAATTGCCATTGCCGCGATGGTGGAGGGGATGCGTCCGATGCTAATCGAAACGCAGGCCCTTGTAAGTACTGCCGTTTACGGGACTCCGCAGCGGTCGACAACGGGTTTTGATGTCCGCCGCCTGAACATGTTATTGGCTGTCCTGGAGAAACGAAGCGGATTCCGGTTGGGTACAAAAGATGTATTCCTCAATATCGCCGGAGGAATCAAGGTAGAGGATCCGGCTATCGACCTGGCAGTAGTCGCTGCCATCCTTTCCTCCAACCAGGATTCACCCATCGACAGTAAAACATGCTTTGCAGCCGAGGCAGGTCTTTCCGGAGAGATCCGGCCAATAAACAGGATCGAGCAACGTATCTCTGAAGCGGAGAAGCTGGGTTTTGAACGGATCTTCATCTCAAAATACAACACCAAAGGAATAGATCTGAAGCGTCATTCTTCCATCAAGGTCATGCCAACGGGTAAAATCGAAGAGATGTACCGGAAATTATTCGGATAACATCAGATGTATGAAACACCGGCCTGTTACCGATAAAACAGATATACTCGACATCATCAAACGCAGCCAGTGGTGCCATCTTGCAATGATTGATGTAACAGGTGAACCTTATGTGATCCCACTGAATTTTGGGTTTAAAGATGATATCATTTACATGCACGGAGCCCAACACGGAAAGAAAATCAATGCATTGAAACAACATCCCGGGGTATGTATTAACTTTAACCTTGATCATGTTCTTCGCTACCAGGATGAAAAGGTTGCATGCTCCTGGAGTATGAAATACCGTAGTGTTCTTTGTTACGGAAATGCTGAGTTCATTAACGATCCGGAGGAAAAGACAGCGGCCTTGCATATTATCATGGCCCAGTACTCCGGCAACAGGTTCACCTTCAACCCGCCATCTATCCGGGAAGTAAATGTCTGGAAAGTGGCGGTGAAAAGGTTCGAAGGACGTGTTTACGGGTATTAATAAGGTACCTTTGTAAAATGGAATACAAAGACTATTATAAAACTCTTGGAATCTCAAAGGATGCTACTCAGGCGGAGATCAAAAAGCAGTACCGTAAACTTGCCGTAAAGTATCACCCTGATAAGAACCCCGGGAACAAACAGGCCGAGGAAAAATTTAAGGACCTCGGTGAAGCTTATGAAGTGCTTAGTGACCCGGAGAAACGTAACAAATATGATACCCTGGGTTCCAACTGGAAACAATATGAACAGTCGGGCGCCGGTCCCGGGGGAGCTGACTTTGCCCAATGGGCAAGACAGGGAGCTGGAAGACAGTATTCCCGCACCTATACTTCCGAAGATTTTGGCGGTGCCGATTTTTCCGACTTTTTCAATACTTTCTTTGGCGGGGGTTTCGGTGACGATTTTGGAGAAAGGCTTAGTGGCAGGGGTCAACGTAAGAGCCAAACCCGGGAGGCGCTTCGTAGAGGAGAAGATTATGAAGCCCGGCTGGAGATAACCCTTGAGGAGGCCTTTCAGGGCAGCAAACGCCTGTTGAATATCGATGGTGAAAAGATCAGCATTACTATCCCCCCCGGCGTCGGAAACGGACAGATTCTCAGGGTTAAAGGAAAGGGTGGTAAAAGTCGTAGAGGAGGCGAAAGCGGAAATCTCTACCTCCATGTTGAAATAATCCCCAACGCAAAATACGAACGCAAGGAAAATGACTTGTATACCGATCTTCATATTTCTCTATACAAAGTAATCCTGGGCGGTGAAGTTCCGGTAAATACCCTGAAAGGAACCTTCAATATGATGATCCTAAAAGAAACTCCGAACGGGAAAGTCTTACGCATGAAAGGCCTCGGAATGCCTCTTTATCAGAAAAAGGGTATTTCGGGCGACTTGTATGTTAAGATTATTGTGGATATCCCTCAGAATCTGACCCAGGAGGAAATAACCCTGTTTAGAAAATTATCTTCCCTGCGACCATAAAACTTTCGCCTATGTTGGTACCATATGGATTTGATTCGAAGAATCAACCAGTTGCCAGGAACCAGGCTTAACTCTTGATGAAAATATGACGACACACCGACCAAAGATCTTGATTATCGGAGGAGGTTTCGGAGGCATCACCCTGATCCAGAAACTAAAGAACAAGCCTTGTGATCTTATTCTTCTTGATAAGTTCAACCATCATAATTTTCAACCGCTGATGTATGAGGTTGCTACATGCGGATTATCAGCTGTTTCCATTGCATCCCCGTTTCGGCGAATGTTCATGAGATACCGGAATTTCACATTTCATCTGACTGAAGTTCAGAAAATCTTTCCCGTGAATAATCGGGTTGAAACCGACATAGGGAACTTTGACTATGATTATCTTGTGATCGCTACCGGTGCCGAAACAAACTTTTTCGACAACGGACGGATGGCAAAATACAGCCTGGTGATGAAGTCTCTCAATGATGCCCTTACAATCAGGAATACCCTGCTGGAACAGTTCGAAATCGCCACGCTATATAATACGCCGGAAGAACAGAAGATCATTCTGAATTTTGTCGTTATTGGAGGAGGCGCTACTGGAATAGAATTGGCTGGGGCGCTGGCTGAATTTAAATCACACATCATTTCCAAAGACTATCCCGAAATCGATCCTTCCCTGATGAACATCCACCTCATCGAAGCTGGAAACCGGTTGTTGCCTGCAATGTCTGAAGGGGCATCGTGGAAATCTTATCAATTCCTTACGCGAATGGGTGTAAAAATCTGGCTCAGTACCTCGGTAAAAGATTACGACGGGGTCAATGTTACCCTGACAGATGGAACGATCCTGCGATCGGCATTCTTTATCTGGGCAGCAGGCGTTAAAGGAGCCCTGATACCGGGACTTGACCCCGGGGTGATCCAGGGGACCCGGATCGTTGTTGATGAATACAACCAGGTGAAAGGCTATGATAATATTTTTGCAATCGGCGATGTAGCCGCCATGATTAGCGATAAACTACCCAAAGGACATCCGATGCTGGCATTCCCGGCCATGCAACAGGGCCGCAATCTTGCATCCAATTTCTTGCGCCGGCTTCAGGGAAAACCATTAAACAAATTTCGCTATCTTGATCTTGGTACTCTGGCTACTGTCGGAAGGCATAAAGCGGTGGCTGACCTACCTTTTCTTAAAACGCAGGGATTTTTTGCATGGTTCCTCTGGATGGGATTGCATCTCATCAGGATAACCGGATTCCGTAACAGACTTATTGCCCTCAGCGACTGGATTTGGAATTATTTTACCTATGGATTTACTTACCGGATCATTACCCGGCCATCATATAAGAAACCGCTATAACTTATATCTTCATGAAAGCAATGGTTCTTCGCGAATTATGTGATTTGCGGAAAAAATTCCAACCGCTTGAACTTACTGATCTGCCGGTACCGGTTCCGCAACCGGGTGAAGTTCTTCTGAAGATAACTGCCTGCGGGGTTTGTCATACCGAACTGGATGAAATCGAAGGCCGTACACCACCGTTTAAGCTCCCGGTGGTATTAGGTCACCAGGTGGTTGGGGTGGTTGCAGGTGTGGGACCTGGTGCATTTAAACATGTTGCGGGCGATCGTGTAGGTGTTGCCTGGATATATTCAAGCTGCGGAATTTGTTCCTTTTGCCTCTCCGGTAATGAAAATCTTTGTCCGGATTTTATGGCAACCGGAAGGGACGTTAATGGAGGATACGCTGAATATATTACCGTTAATGAAAATTTTGTTCACCCAATACCTGTTCAGTTTTCTGCCGAAGAGGCAGCACCTTTACTCTGTGCCGGTGCCATCGGTTACCGGTCGATCAGGCTTGCAGGGAATTTTTTTTCTGATTGCAAGGAAGAAATTCCATCAACTTTAGGTTTAACCGGTTTCGGAGCATCTGCCCATCTCGTCCTTAAAGTGGCCAGATATGTTGCTCCTTTAACACGGATTTATGTATTTGCCCGTAGTCATGCGGAACGGGGTTTTGCTCTTGAGTTGGGAGCAACCTGGGCAGGGGATTCCGGTGATGAATCACCTGAAAAACTGGATGTGATCATCGACACGACTCCAGTATGGAAACCTGTAGTGGATGCTTTGAAAAATCTTAAGCCTGGTGGTCGTCTTGTCATAAATGCCATTCGTAAAGAGAACATCGACAAGGAGTACCTGCTGAATCTTGATTATCCGAACCACCTCTGGTTGGAGAAGGAAATCAAAAGCGTGGCTAATGTATCACGCTATGATGTCCGTGCTTTCCTGGAACTGGCTGCGGGAATACCACTCAAACCCGAGATCCAGGTATATCCGCTGGAGGAAGCAAATAAGGCCCTTGTTGAACTGAAGCAACAGAAGATTCGCGGAGCTAAAGTCCTGTTAATGTAACAGTTATTGATCCACAACTGATTTTTTCTGTTTTTCCGATACTTTCTTACGCTCTTCTTCGTTATTTATTCCAATTATAAATAACAAATCAATTATGAGAAAAGAAATCATTATCGTGGCAATTATGGTCATGACCATGATCGCTTATCCGAAAGATACATTTTCACAGAAGAATGCTCCCAACGATCCGATGAGTCTCAAAGGCTGGACTCTTACTTTCGCTGGTGGACCCGCAACACATTATTGGGGGAATGGTGCTGGATTCGGTCCTGCGACAAAGATAATCTTTGAAACCGGTATGTGGAAACTGGGACCCGGGATCCTCACACTGGGAGGGGAAGTAACTATGTCATATTTCGGACATACATACTATGAAGGGTATAAAGAATCCTGGGCAAATTTCATATTTGGAGCAAGGAGCGCCTACCATTACAGCTGGGGAGTCAAGGGATTAGATACTTACGGAGGGATTCCGCTGGGAATTGGTTTTTCAGTATATAATCAGGGGGACTATCCGGGGTATAAAGGGTATCATGGGGTTTATCCCTATTTCGGTTTTTTCTTTGGCACCTCCTATTTCTTCAATAAGGTAGTGGGAATAAACGGTGAGTTTGGCTACAGTTCAACCTATGCCAACCTGGGGCTGATACTTAAACTCAAGTAAAGTTCATAACTTACCGCATTGTCATTGAATAGATAAATAAACGATAAGTTCCATACCCGATCAGTCCGCCCATAATAAAACCCGCCATGATGTCACCAGGGTAATGTACTCCGAGGTAAATCCGGGTGTACCCCATAAAAAGTGCCCATAAAAAAAGCACTATGGTAAGCGTTTTGTACTTATTTTTCATCAGGAAAATAAGAAAGATGGCAATAGCCATGGTATTGGATGCGTGGGCAGAATAAAATCCATTCATTCCACCGGTATACCCGTACACCGTGTGGACTCCCGAAAGTCCCGGTTCATGAGTTGGGCGCGGACGGGCAATCCATTCCTTGAAGAGGTTTGAAAACTGATCACTCACAAGGATCATCAACGTCACAAAGACAAGGATCCAAATGGTTCTCCACTTATACTCGCGGATAACTACAAACAAGGTCAGCAAATAAAGCGGGATCCATACCAGCGACCTGGTTCCGTAATATATTACCGGATCTAAGAACGATGTATGCAATCCATTCAGGGTCAGGAAAAGGGAGTGGTCGATATTGTTAAGGATTTCCAGCACTACACCGTCATTAAGTCATCACATCATTAGGTCATTATTTCACCACTGCACCACTGCACCATTGAAGTATTCAAACCTTCCTTCATTCTTAATTATTTATTGAGTTCCTCCCAAAGCATTCCTTTCAGTTTTTGTAGCCCGGTTTTTTTATGTGAGGAGATGAAGATACACGGAATTTCCGGGAGATCTTTTTTTAATTCACTTATGATTTCCTGATCTGCCAGGTCACTCTTTGTGACGGCCAATACTCTTGATTTATCAAGTAACTCCGGATTATATTGTTCCAACTCATTCAACAGTATCCGGTATTCTTCACGAATATCTTTGCAGTCGACCGGGATTATAAAAAGTAGCACTGAATTACGTTCAATATGACGCAGGAAACGCAAACCAAGTCCTTTGCCCTCATGGGCGCCTTCGATGATTCCGGGGATGTCGGCAACAACGAAGGAACGCCGGTCATGGTAACGCACGATCCCCAGGTTCGGGACCAAGGTTGTAAAAGGATAATCGGCAATCTGTGGTTTAGCCGCAGAAATGACAGAAAGGAGGGTTGACTTACCGGCATTGGGAAAGCCTACAAGCCCTACATCAGCCAGCAGCTTAAGCTCCAGGATTTTCCAGGATTCGATACCTGGTTCCCCGGGCTGGGCAAACTTTGGTGCCTGTCTTGTTGCCGATTTGAAATGATCGTTCCCCAATCCGCCACGGCCACCCGGAACCAGGATGTGTCTTTGGCCGTTCTCTGTGATCTCGCATTCGAAGAGTCCGGTCTCTGAATCACGAGCAATGGTACCTAACGGTACTTCAATGATCACATCCGCTCCGTTGGCGCCATGCATCAGCTGGCGCGCTCCATTTCCCCCGTGTTCAGCACGAAGATGCTTGGTAAATTTGAGATGAAGAAGTGTCCAGAACTGCTTATTCCCTTCGAGTATTATATGTCCTCCCCTCCCACCGTCACCCCCGTCGGGACCTCCCCTTGGGTTTATCCGGGTCCGTAAAAAATGAGCCGACCCAGCCCCTCCATTCCCGGAGGCACAAAATATTTTGACATAATCGACGAAGTTGGATTCGGTCATCCGGCAATGATTTGAACTGAAATGTTAATCTTTAATGGTATTTGTACCAAAGGTATGCAAAAGTTTTTCTTAGTTTTTGAACAGGAAATAAACGGCCAGGATCAATAAACCAAAGGCAACAAAATGGTTCCAGCGAAGAATTTCATTTTTAAAAAAGAAACTCACGAATATCACGAAAATGGTAAGGTTCGTAACCTCCTGAATGACCTTTAACTCCACCAGGGAAAAAGGCCCTCCATTTTCCCTGAATCCGATCCGGTTGGCCGGGACCTGAAAACAATACTCAAAAAATGCCAACCCCCAGCTGATTAGTATAAAGGTGATCATCCCTGCATGTTCGAACCATTTTAACTGGCTGAATTTTAAATGACCGTACCAGGCAAACGTCATGAAGGTATTGGATAGCACCAGCAATCCAATAATAGAAAACCGGTTTACTTCCATGAGCAAATTTCTAAACAAAGACTTTTGGAAATTTCTTCGATACTACCGACCCCGAAAACTGTTTTGAAGAGATTTTTCGTTTTATAATAGTCTGTGAGCGGTTTTGTATGTTGATGGTATTGAACAAGACGGTTCTTTATTACCTCCATGTTATCATCTTTACGGCCTTGTTCCAGGGAACGGTTCAACAACCGCTTTATCAGTTCTTCTTCATCCACTTCGAGGGCCAACACAAGACTTACCTTATGCCCCAGCCTTTTAAGGATCCGGTCGAGCTCAGAAGCCTGATTCAGAGTACGCGGAAATCCGTCGAGAACAAACCCTTCGGTGTTATCGTATTTCCGAAAAAACGATTCTATGATTTGAATAAGTAATTCATCGGAGACCAGTTGACCTGAATCCATTATAGCTTTTACTTTTAATCCGAGTGGAGTTCCCTGGCTTACCTCCGAACGAAGAATATCTCCCGTGGAAATATGAACCCAGTTAAACTTCTCTGCAATTTTTGCAGCCTGCGTACCCTTACCAGCTCCAGGTGGACCAAATAAGACCAGTATAAACATAAGTGCCAGTTTTAGCTACTTTCTTACTTTAATTTACAAATGACTGATGATTACTTTACAATTTTATATATCTCCGGTAAATTCCTCCCATACCCGTTATAGTCCAATCCGTAACCAACAATAAAGTCGTTGGGGATGCTTATTCCAAGATAATCAATCGTAAATGATTTCCGGAATGCTGCCGGTTTAAAACAAAAACAAGCGATTCTTATATCTAAAGGATTTTTTTTCCGTAGTTCATCCAAAAGATTACTCATTGTGATTCCGGTGTCAATGATGTCCTCTACGATGATAATATGCCTGCCGTCAATCTCTTCGCCAAGTCCGATTAGTTCTTTTACCTCTGTGGTAGATGCTGTCCCTGCATAGGAGGAATATTTCACGAATGATATTTCGCAGGGAATGGTAAGTTTTCGCATCAAATCGCTGGCGAAAATGAATGCACCGTTCAGCAATGCAATCAGAAGGGGGTTCTTATTTTTATAATCGCGGTTGATCTGACTGGCTATTTGCTGCACAGCGTTGTCGATCGTATTTGTATCGATGAATGGTTCGAATTGTTTATCCAATACTTGAATTACTAACATTTCTTAAGCGTTATGAGATTGCAAATGTAGAAAATTAATCACTATTTTTGCCAATCAACCGATAATCAAAAACCTATGGACCCGAAAGTGAGCATCATTATGGGCAGCACCTCTGATCTTCCTGTCATGGAAGCTGCCGCTAAATTTCTGAATGAAATGCAGATCCCGTTTGAAATGAATGCTCTCTCGGCCCACCGTACTCCCGAAAAGGTCGAAGAATTTGCCAGGCATGCCAGCGAACGGGGTGTCAGCGTAATCATTGCCGCTGCAGGGATGGCTGCCCACCTGCCTGGTGTGATCGCCTCCATGACAACTTTGCCTGTCATTGGCGTTCCGATGAAATCCTCTCTTGAAGGCCTCGACTCTTTATTATCCATCATCCAGATGCCTCCCGGGATTCCTGTAGCGACTGTTGCGATCAACGGTGCCCAGAACGCAGCTATACTTGCTGCCGAAATCCTTGCCATCAATGATGCAGGACTTCAGAAAAAAATGGTGAAATTTAAGGAAGATTTGAAAAACAAAGTGATCAAAGCCAACGACGAGCTTGGGCAAGTGAAGTTTGATTATAAAGTCGGTTAAGCTTTTCTGATCAACATAATACCATCACGGAAAGGCAATACCATGTTGTCGACTCTTGGATCGTTTTGAACAAATTCATTGAATTCCACGATTCCCAAGGTGTCTTTATCGAGCTGGTTGCGTTCATTGAGGACTTTCCCATCCCATAATGCATTATCTGCAAGGAAGAATCCTCCCGGACGAAGGTGGTCAAATACCATGTTGTAATAGTTAAGGTAATTAGGCTTATCGGCGTCGATATAGATAAGGTCCCAGGTTTCATCCAGTGTCGGAATAATTTTCATGGCATCTCCGATGTGGACTATAACATGATTTTCCACTCCTGCTTCATGAAGATATCTCCGGATGACATCCTCCAGCTCGGGATTCACTTCAATAGTGTGTAGAAGTCCCTGATCAATTGTACTCCCATCTCCTTCAAGAGAGGGGTTGCGGGTGAGGCGACAATCAAGTCCCAATGCCAGGTTTATGGTTGAATACCCGGTGAAGGTCCCAATTTCCAGGATTCTTCGGGGTTTGATCATGTTACTCACCATTTTTAAAAAGGTACCCTGTAGATGGCCGGCCAACATCCGCGGGTAGAGTTGGGTAAGGTGGGTTTCCCTGTTTAGCCTTTCAAGGAAAGGTGGTTCCGGGGTGGTATGCTTCTCGGCATACGCAATCATTTCAGAAGTTATCATACTTGCTTCATAGGTTTAAATGTCAACATGCTGAGCCGTGAAGGATCGAAGATATCGTTTGCGATCTCCCATAGCTGATCTGCAGAAATATTTTCAATCTTACGGATGAGGTTTTCTACCGGATCGTACCGATCCTGGATCAAATAACTCTTCCCGATGGCCAGCATGACCGAGAGGTTCGACTCCTGTCCAATAGCGATCTGGCCAACCAATTGCTTCTTGATGGTATGAAGTTGGGTGTGACTTAATTTTTCGATACGTAACCGGTTTAGCTCCTTATGGACAATTTCCAAGGCACGCTCAAAATGTAATGTATCCGTGGCGAAATAGATGGAAAGGATTCCGGAATCGGAAAAAGAACTATAGTTGGACTCACTGTGATAGGTCAGTCCATTCCGTTCGCGTAACGCAAGCGATAACCTGGAATTCAAGATGGGTCCGCCCAGGATATTGTTAAGCAGGGCAAGTGGTATCCGCCTTTCATCGGTGTAAGGATATGCTTCTGCTCCAAGTATGCAGTGAACCTGAAAGATCTTTTTCTTTAACATTTTAATCGTTGGAGCAAAGGCCTGAAATGGTTTCCGTACTCTTGGTGTACCTTTTTCCGGGGTTTCGCTGAAATATTTGACAACCAGTGTTTGTAACTTTTGAAAGGATATATTACCTAAAGAAACAAGGATGACACGGTCGCATGTATACGTATCGCGGATAAACCGGAAAATGTTTTCCCTGGTCATTTTTTTTACCGACTTTTCAGTCCCAAGAATATTGTTACCCAGGGCATGCCCCTTAAATACAAGATCCTCGAAATCATCAAATATCTGTTCCGAAGGGGTATCCTTGTATGACTGTATTTCATCGATCACTACCTGTTTTTCTTTCTCCAACTCCTTATCCGGGTAAACGGCGTGAAATAATATATCGTTAAAAAGTTCAAGCGTCCTGCCGTAATATTCATTCAGGAATGATGCATGAACACAGGTTTCCTCTTTGGTGGTAAAAGCATTCAAGTCGGCCCCGACATTTTCCAGTCGGTTCAGTACCTGGAAAACCGAGCGTTTCCGGGTCCCTTTGAAGATGGTGTGTTCAATGAAATGGGCAATACCATGTTCGTCTGGCATTTCATCTCTTGTTCCGGAATTGATGAACATCCCGACATGAGCTACCCGGTTAGGAATGGTACGATGTATCAACCTGATCCCATTGGGCAAGGTGAACAATTGAAGGTCCATCAGCTATTTCCGGCTTTCGATAAGAATTTCAAGCAATTTTATTCCCGCTTCAGAGATGATAGTACCGGGTCCAAAAATGGCCATGGCCCCTGCTTTGTACAGGACTTCATAATCCTGGGGAGGGATCACACCCCCGACGATCACGATGATGTCGTCGCGTCCAAGTTTTTTCAATTCCTCGATCACCTGCGGAACAAGCGTTTTATGCCCGGCAGCAAGGCTGGAAACCCCGAGAATATGAACATCGTTCTCGACTGCCTGTTTGGCAGCCTCTGCCGGTGTCTGGAAGAGAGGACCAATATCCACATCAAAGCCTATATCGGCGTAACCTGTCGCTACCACCTTGGCTCCCCGGTCATGACCATCCTGTCCCATCTTGGCAATCATGATTCGCGGCCTGCGACCTTCTTTTTCCGCAAATTTATCAGCCAGTTCCCTGGCTTTTTTGAAACTCTCGTTATCTTTTGATTCTGAAGAATATATTCCTGAAATACTTCGTATCACTGCTTTATACCTCCCATAAACTTTTTCAAGTGCAAATGAAATTTCACCCAGCGTCGCCCTTTCACGTGCAGCATCGATCGATAATGAAAGAAGATTCCCTTTGCCGGTTTTTGCTGCCTCTGTAAGAAGGTCAAGGACCTTTGTAACCGCGTTATTATCCCTTTTTCCCCTGGTCTCCTGTAATCTCCTGATCTGAGAATTACGTACCGCCGCATTGTCAACATCAAGGATTTCAATGGGATCTTCTTTTTCAAGGCGGTTCATGTTAACCCCGATGATCTTATCCTTGCCCGAATCGATCCTTGCCTGTTTGCGCGCGGAAGCTTCTTCGATCCGCATCTTGGGAATTCCCGTTTCAATGGCCTTTGCCATTCCCCCTAATTCTTCAATTTCACGGATAAGATGCCATGATTTATGCGCTATTTCATGGGTCAGGGTCTCTACATAATATGATCCAGCCCATGGATCCACACTTCTGTAAATCTGTGTCTCTTCCTGCAGGTAGATCTGGGTATTCCTTGATATCCTCGCTGAAAAGTCGGTTGGCAACGCAATCGCCTCGTCCAGGGAATTGGTATGTAATGACTGGGTATGACCAAGAGCGGCAGCCAGAGCTTCAATACATGTTCGGGTCACATTATTGAAAGGATCCTGTTCGGTAAGACTCCAACCCGAAGTCTGACAATGGGTACGTAATGCCATCGACTTTGGATTTTTCGGAGCAAACTGTTTAACGATTTTTGACCAGAGAAGTCTTCCGGCCCGCAGCTTTGCAATTTCCATAAAATGGTTCATCCCTATTCCCCAGAAAAAGGAGATGCGCGGTGCAAACGAATCAATATCCATCCCGGCATTGATCCCGGCACGCAAGTATTCCAGTCCATCGGCCAGGGTATAGGCCAGTTCAATATCGGGCGTTGCGCCGGCCTCCTGTATATGATACCCGCTGATGCTGATAGAATTGAACTTGGGCATATTTTGTGCAGTGAATTCAAAAATATCAGCAATGATTTTCATCGACGGTGCCGGTGGATAAATGTAAGTGTTCCTGACCATGAACTCTTTCAGGATATCATTCTGGATGGTGCCGGTAAGATGTTGCATAGCAACACCTTGTTCCTCAGCGGCAATGATATAAAAAGCAAGAACCGGCAAAACAGCGCCGTTCATCGTCATGGAGACCGACATTTTCCCAAGCGGGATCTGGTCAAACAGGATCTTCATGTCTTCAACCGAATCGATGGCTACCCCAGCCTTTCCTACATCTCCGACTACTCTCTCGTGGTCGGAATCATAACCGCGGTGAGTCGCCAGGTCGAATGCAACAGATAACCCTTTCTGCCCTGCTTTCAGATTTCGCCGGTAAAAGGCATTCGATTCCTCTGCAGTGGAAAAACCGGCATACTGGCGAATAGTCCAGGGATTCATTATATACATGGTAGAATAAGGTCCCCGAAGGAATGGAGGTAGTCCCGCAGCATAGTTCAAGTGCTCCATGTGTAATAAGTCAGTCTCTCCATAAACTGGTTTTACAGGGATCCGCTCCGGAGTCATCCAGCTTTTTTCAATTCCCTCTTGTTTCTCCCATTGGGAAAATGAAAGTCCGCTGTCTTTCCTCTGTTTAAGTTCGACTTTTGTAAAATCAGGTCTCATTGTGCATAGCGAGATTGTAGTTTAAAATGAAATCCCAAAGACAAGGAATACACTCTGAGCTTGGGGATTGGTAATAAGTGAAGCCTGCACAGGAATGGAATATTTGTCGGTGACCGGAATCTCTTTCGTAGCTGTTAATCCAAGGTTGATGATTCCTCCGTAAGGTCCGTACCATGAACTTCCAAAGGGAGTCCCTCCAATGAATGGCTTTAGCTCCAGCTCAATCTTTTTAAATTGAAATCGATAGGCGGCTTCGAAATAGGTTGAGAAATTATTTTTATCCCCAAAGCCATATATGCCAGTCGAATCCTGGTTTTTATCATCTCCGTAAACCAGTGTGGCGGCAGAAACAATGAGCGGGAATTTTTCACCTCCTTCAAAGGTAAGGCAAACTTCAAAGGTATGTCCGGTCGTGTTATTGTTATAATCAAAATATTTGTTCCCATCATTTGGATTCAGGCCATTCATTGTAAAATAATCAAAGAACATAAGAGTAAACCACTTATAAGTATAGGAAATGTACAAGTCGATCTCGGAATAATTACCCATATCCATTACCGTAGTATCATCAATCATAATACTATGGCTGGCAAACGCATAGGAACCCCATGAGCCGATATTTAAGCCCTCCCATGAGAAGTACAGATTTGGTTGGATAGCTGGGGAATTTCCAAGGTCATAACCCCTCCAAATATAACGACTCATAATGTCGGCGCCGAAATTCAGGGTTGGTCCACGGTCTTCAGCCGATTTTTCTGCTCCCTCCAAAACTTTTTCTTCTTGTGACAACACTAATCCCGGAAATAATAAGATGAAGCCAGAAATAAAAATGAAAATCAATTTTTTCATGGTAGCGACTTTTAAATATTTAAGGCCCTCGCCAGGTCAGCCTGCCTGAAAGGTTTGCTCATATAATCATCCATCCCCACGGCAAGACAGCGTTTTTTATCATCGACCGTCGAATGGGCTGTAAGCGCTATTATTTTAACTTTCTTCCGGTCGATACCCTGCGTCTGAAACTCCTTTTCCAGTTTGCGAATCTGACGCGTAGCATCGACACCGTCCATGATCGGCATTTCCAGGTCCATCATAATGAGGTCGTAAGGGTGCAGGCGGAACATTTCTACCGCATCAGTACCCGTCTCAACGACATCAATCTTATGTCCGAAACTCTCCAAGGTTTTGACCGCTACTTTTTGATTGATCTTGTTATCCTCAGCCAGTAAGATATTTAATTTCCTCTGAGAATGGAATTTCATCTTTGTCGAATATTTTTGAATAACCCTGATCAATTCTTCTGGCTGAAATGGTTTGGCAATATAGTCGTCCATGCCTGCCTCCAGGAATCTTTCACGGTCACCCTCCACAGCATAGGCAGTAAAAGCTACAATATAAACCGGATGACGGTTAGCATTATTCTTTTCAAATTCCCTGATCTTCTCGGTTGCCTCTAATCCATCCATCACCGGCATCCTGATATCCATAAGGATAATATCGTATTCTTTCTCTTGTATATTCTTTACTGCAACGCGGCCATTTTCAGCAATGTCAATATTGTTATAACCATCCCGTTCCAAAGAAGTCCTGGCAACTTTCTGACTGATATAGTTATCTTCAACCAGAAGGATGGCTAATGATTTTATTGATTTTTTCTCCTTCTCTTCATCCAGCCGTTCAGCTTCCGCCGGGGCTACCTGGTCAAAAACAGCCGTGAACCAAAAAGTAGATCCTTTCCCTACTTCACTCTCTACCCCTATTTCTCCTCCCATCAGGTGGGCAAGGTCTTTTGAGATCTTAAGTCCAAGTCCGGTTCCACCATACTTACGCGAAGTGGAGATTTCGGTTTGCGAAAACTCTTTAAAAAGCTTTTCTCTTCCCCTCTCTGAAATTCCGATACCGGTATCAATAACCTTGCACCGCAGCATCAGTTTGTCATCCTTTTGCCATACCGGTTCAACGTTGATGTTAATACTGCCTTCATGGGTAAATTTAATGGCATTATTTGTCAGGTTCATTATGATCTGTTTAAACCTGATCGGGTCTCCCTTGATGACATCGGGTAATTCGGGAGAGACACTGAAATAAAGTTTTAAACCTGCTGCTCCTGCGCGGGTGTGTAATATCTTTGTAACCTCATCAATCTGCCGTGGTAAACTGAATGGTATATTTTCAAGCTCAACCTGCCCTGCTTCAATCTTGGAGAAATCAAGGATATCATTGATGATCGCCATGAGATTGTTACCCGACAGATCAATGATTTCAAGGAAATCCCTTTGTTCCGGCGTAAGTTCGGTCTCCTTGAGTATGTTTGTCATACCGATCACTCCATTCATCGGAGTGCGTATTTCATGGCTCATATTTGCCAGGAATATTGATTTGGCACGGCTCTCCCTTACCGCCAATTCTTTCGCATTATGTAACTCTTCCTGGACAACTTTTCGCTCAGTAATTTCTTTCGAAAGTTGATCGGTGCGCGACTTGATAATTTCTTCAAGGTTTGTTTTGTATTCCAGAAGCTCTTTCTCAGCCTGTATACGCTCTGAGATTAATCTTTCCAACCGGATGGTATTTTTCTTATAGGAGTTCCGGATAGCTGCAAGGACAGGCAACATAATAAACATGAAGAATAAACTTATATACAGGATCGAAGGGATCCGGTTCAGGATCTTGTCGTTTAAAAATCCTAAGTCCATGTCGGCCCCAACCAGGTATCTATTCCCATTTGGCGACTTCATTGGAATAAAGGCACTTTCAAACGTTCCCCATCTGTCTTGTGCTGATTCATAAACAGCTTTAGAGCCATGTATGGCGTTTTTAAAGGTTTCTGTTGTTTCCGGATATTCTTGCCAATAGGTTGGCAGTTCTTTTTGAATAAATTCGTTGTCGGTGGCGCTGGAGGAAGTGAAATAAACTTTCCCTTTACTTACAACAGCGGTATATAAATACTTAACCCCGGCTGCTTTTGCACATTTGGAGAGAAGGACGATATTTTGATAGTGTTCGGAGTCGCTGATGGAAGTGCCGGATATTGCCCTGTCATGAAAATCGGTGGGGAGGATATATTTCACACTTTCAGCGGCATGTAATAATTGTGAATCAATTTCTGCAATGATCCTCTTTCTTTCTGCAAAAATTGTCCAAACCGTGAAGAAAGACAAGCCTATAAAATAAATTATCAAAGAGTAAAGGAATGGTTTAAAGGAAAAAATCCAACTTTTCTTTCGCATATCATTTACAGATTTAGGATCCGGTTTAGCTCTTCGATTTCAACGGGTTTATTCAAATAATAATCCATTCCTGCCTCGAAAAACTTATTCCTGTCATCTTCAAAAGCATTGGCTGTTATGGCAATAATTTTAATCCGCTTTTCGGCAGGTACATTACGTTGCTGTTCAATCTTACGAATTTCCCTTGTTGCGGTCAGTCCATCCATTATGGGCATCATGATATCCATTAAAATGACATCATAATAGTTTTGATCAAATTTTAACAGGGCGACGGAACCATCCGGAGCTGAATCGACCAGGTGACCGGCACGTGAGAGCGCGGCAGTGATCAGGCGAAGGTTGATGGCATTGTCTTCCACAACGAGTATGGAAAGAGGAGTTTTGGGAGGAGCGGGTGCTCTGGCGGAAAAATCATTATTGTTCATAAAACCTTATACATTAACGATTCAATTGATTATTCGATTCCAAGTATGATCTGGTATTTTTTTAAAGTTGCCAGCAGGTTGCTTCTGACATGAATGAAATCATCGATACCATCTTTTTTTAACGCTTCAATGGATTCCTTTGGATATCCTGCAATGATGATCTGTTTCAGTGGATCAGCTGCTTTTATCTTTTTACAGATTTCCGGCGCTATTTTTGGGTATTCTTCATCAGAACTACAAATAACAATTATCTCCGATTTAGAATCCATGGCGGCTTTTACCCCTTCCTCGATGGTTTGAAAGCAGGGATTATCAATTATTTCATACCCTGCACAACCGAAAAAGTTTGTAATGAAACCTGCCCGTACCCTGAGCAAGGCAAGATTTCCCATGGTGAACAAAAATAGCGACGGCTTCTTATTTCCCTTGTTAATGAATTTCTCGGTTGCAAGTCGTATTTCATCAAATGCGCCGGAGCCTTTATATGGATTAATCTTCAAATAAGAGGAGGAGTCCTCTTTACTTTTTACCTCAGTCCGCTCGATCTTATCAAGCATATTTTCCTGCAGATTAGGGTACTGGTTTGTTCCGATCAAGACCATTTTCCGTCTGTCGATATCCTTTTCTTTTTGTTCGCGGGCTTTTAAGATCTCTCCTTGAATAAATCCCGATTTTATCGCTTCGATCATGCCGCCTTTTTCTTCAATTTCGAGGAAGAGTTTCCATGCTTGGAAGATGATGGAATCTGTAAGGTTCTCTAAATAATAAGAACCTGCAGAAGGATCGACTATTTTATCAAGATACGACTCTTCCTTAAAGATCAATTGCTGGTTTAGTGCAATTCGCCTGGAAAAGTCATCCGCATTCCTGAATATGATATCAAAGGGCCGGATAGTCACGGAATCGGCATTCCCTAATGCAGCTGACATTCCTTCGGTGGTGGTCCGTAACAAATTTACATAGGGATCATATAGTGTCTTATTCCAAGTTGCCGTCGAAGAATGAATAAAAATTTTCATGGAATCTGCATCTTTCGGATGGAATTGTTCTGTCATTTTTGCCCAGAGAAGTCTCGCTGCTCTATGTTTTGCAATTTCCATAAAAAAATTTGGACCTACCCCGAGAGAAAGCAGAAACCTGTGAGTAAGGTGGTCGATGTTGAAACCTTTTTCGGTCAATCCGGCAATATACTCGCATGCGGTTGCTACACTGAAAGCAAGTTCCTGTACCAGGGTTGAACCGGCATCTTGAAAATAATGCCCATTGATTGTCAGAATTTTAAAATGCGGCAGATGTTTCCGGGTAACGTTTAACAGATATTCCGCTTCTTCAAGGTTATTTCGCCAATTGATATAAAAATCGCCATGAATAAGTAGGTAGCTTAAAGGATCAAAATTGATGGACCCGCCGATTTTTGATGATTCTTTTCCTCGGCTTGTAACTTCATAAATCAGCAGTTCAAGTGTCAGAGGGTAGGATCGTGACGAGAAGAAGTTTATATTTATTTTCGAGAAGTCAATTTTATCCAGCAACAAATGCATCTGTTCATGGGTAGTCACCTCTCTGGCATCAAATCCTATAGCGTTGGCTCCCCTGGAAATAGCCTCAAGCGCAAGTTTATTTGCCTCTTTAAAATCGGTTGTATGAAGATCCTGGCGAACCAGCCAGTTGTTATGATTTTTTTTATCACCCCGTAAAAAAGGATAGCCGGCAGGGTTGACGTTGAGATACTCAAGACCATGAAGATCTTCTGCACGGTAATATGGTTTTACGTCAAACGCCTCATCCGTCTTCCAGATTAACTTTTTCTCATAATCAGCCCCTTTCAGATCAGCACGGATCTTTGTTTCCCATTCCGCAGTGGTCACCGGTGGAAATTCAGAAAACAATTTTGATTGGTCGTCAGGTTGCATTAATTTTATGTCAGGATTTTTGAGTATAGGCAGTGCATAACATGCAAATGTAATTAAAATTAAATCAATAATTTTACAGAAAAACTGGAATATGATCGTCGCAGTATGTGGAGCCTCCGGGTTTATTGGTCAGGCCCTTAAGAAGAAATTCCGTGCAAAAGAATGGAGTATCCGGGTAATTGACCGGGAATCATTGTCGCTTCCCGATGCAGAATTCAGGGAAAAGCTTATTGAAGGGACTGATGCGGTCGTAAACCTCGCAGGCGCTCCAATCTCAAAAAAGTGGACAGAACCGTACAAACAGATAATCCGTGAAAGCAGGATCAATACAACACGGAAAATTGCCGGATGTATTCTTTCAGCCGTTCAGAAACCGCATATATTTATCTCTCAATCGGCTGTGGGGATTTATGACTCTACGCATGTTCATAATGAATCCAGCACGTTTTTAGCCGATAACTTTCTTGCAACCCTTTGTAAGGATTGGGAAAATGAAGCTTTTGCCGCTCACAATATCACTCGGGTCGTTATTTTTCGCACCGGTTTGGTCTTTGGTGAAGAGGGAGGCTTCCTCGATAAACTTTACTTCCCCTTTAGCATCGGTCTGGGAGGCAGGATCGGGGATGGTAAGCAGATCATGTCGTTCATCCATATTGACGACTTGGTGAATGCATATATTTATGCAATCGAGCACCCTTCTATTTCGGGAATCGTCAACGCGGTCAGCCCCTTCCCGACCACCAACGCAGAATTCACTGATAAACTTGGGAAGGTCTTAAAACAACCCACCTGGCTTACAATTCCAACATTTATCTTGAAAATTAAACTCGGTGAAGGTGTCGGGATGCTTCTGGAAGGCCAGCATGTATTACCGCAAAAATTAGAGCAGTCCGGCTTCAGATTTACTTATCCAACCGTCCAGAATGCACTGGTGAAAATATTTAGCTGAGACGGTTTATTCTACAATTTTCATTTCATTTATCAATCGCTCAGCACCACCCAGCTTATCGATAATAAAAAGACAATACCGGATATCCAGGGAGATATTCCGGCATTGTGATGGATCATACATCAGGTCGCTCTGGGTTCCTTCCCAGTTACGGTCGAAATTGATCCCTATCATGTGCCCTTCTGCATTCAGCACAGGGCTGCCCGAGTTCCCACCGCTGGTATGATTGCCGGAAATAAACGCGATATGCATAGTACCATCCTTGTCGGCGTAACGACCAAAGTTCTTATTCTTATATAGCTCTTTAAGTTTATTATTAACCACATAATCATAAATGGAAGAATCTTCTTTCTGAATTACCCCTGCGAGGGTAGTGAAATAATTATACGTCACCCCGTCGAGAGGAGACAGATCATCAACTTTTCCGAACGAAATCCTCAGGGTGGAATTGGCATCGGGGTATAAAACTTTATTCTTTTGCATATCCATCTGACCCGCCATATAAATGCGCTGCAAACTGTCAATCTTGTTGTTGAACCGTGTGAGTTCGGGTTGTAACCGTTGTTGATAGGTCTTGTAAATACTTTGGGAAAGCATGTAAGCAGGATCATGCATAAGCTTTCTGGCTTTTGATGGTTTATAAGAATTTAGGAATGCATATACATCGCAGGAATCAGTCAGGATGGAATGATTAAATAAATCATCGACATACTTTTTATAGTCACTCTGATACCGTTTGTGGATCGATTTAAATACTTCCGGCAGATAGTTACGGTCCATGTTTTTCCCCATCTCTCCCAGCAGGACGACCATGAGCTTCTTGTCGATATTCACTTTGTAGTTTTTAAAAAAATCACGAGTTGTTTTTGCCGTACTTGCCAGTAATTTCTTTACATCTTCTTCTTTTACCGGCTTTTTTTGACTAAGCATGATCAGCTTTTCGAAATAATTTACATAACGAACCAGCTCAATCCCGAATGCAGCTTCAGTAATATAAAGACTGGAAATATCAACCGACTGATACAAGGCGTATGTGTTTTTAAAAGCCGATAAGACGCCTCCATAGCGATTGTTCAGATCGGAATTGGAGTCAGCCCAGGATTGAAATGTCTTTTCAAATTCACGTTTTTTTTCAATACCGTCCAGCCGCTTTATTCCCCGGGTCTCACCAATCATCTTTTTCCAGCCGTTTGCGATGCTGGCTGCTTTGTTCGCATATTGAATTCTGATAAGCCGGCTCGTGTCCATAGCTTCATGAATTATTTCGAGTCGTTGTTGCCGGAGTCCTATCCGTAATGGATTTTCCATAAAAGCAATCAATTCGACTGCGTCCGACGGCAGATATTCCTTTGTGTTTGCAGGATAGCCAAATACAAAAGTGAAATCCCCCTTTTGATACCCTCCCGACGAAATCTGCAGATAATTTTTTGGAATATAGGGGACATTTTCTTTTGAGTATTCGGCCGGTTTGTTGTCTTTTCCGGCATAGATGCGGAAAATTGAAAAGTCTCCGGTATGGCGTGGCCACATCCAGTTATCCGTATCGCCACCGAAATTTCCGACAGTTGAAGGTGGCGCGCCGACTAACCGGATATCCTTGAAAACTTCACTGACAATCAGAAAATATTGGTTTCCATAATAAAATGGTTTGACCTTTGCCTCATAATTCGTTTCCTTTCCTGCTTCTTTTTCAATTACATCTATATTTTGTTTGATTTTTTGGGATCGTTCCCGCTGGTTCATCTGATCTCCAATACCTGCCAGTACCTTCTTGGTCACGTCCTCCATCCTTACCAATAATGTAATTGTCAGTCCGGGGTTTGGAAGCTCTTCCGACAGGGAGGCAGCCCAGAACCCGTTTGTCAGGTAATCGTGTTCCAGGGAACTGTGACGCTGGATTGATCCGAATCCGCAATGGTGATTGGTCAGGATCAATCCCTGCGGGGAAACAATTTCGGCAGTACATCCGCCACCAAATTGAACGATGGCATCTTTCAGGCTACTGTTGTTCACGCTGTAAATTTCTTCGGCAGACAACTTCAATCCCATATCCTGCATTTTCCGGATATTGAGCTTTTCAAGAAGCATGGGAATCCACATTCCTTCGTCGGCTACCAGGAGTGAAGATTTCAGGATCAGGAAGATAAAAATAAATATCAATTTCTTCATAAATGGTTCAATTGAAAACATATATAACATATTTTCATCCCCTTCTCAAGCCACATCTGTTCGTAGAATGTCTGGATGGTGATGATATCTCCCGAGATGTCGGAATGGTAAAGATCACTGGTTGACTGCAGAAGTTTGTGCCCCTGTTCCGCAATTGTGTCGAGGGTAAACTGGTAATATTCATGGTTATCGGTCTTGAGACGGATCTTTCCGTCGGGAACCATGATATTGCTGAACTTTTTCAGGAACCAGGGTGCAGTGAATCTCCTCCATGTTTTTCTTGGCTGTGGATCGGGAAAGGTGATCCATATTTCCGAAATTTCATCCGGAGCAAAAATTTTTTCCACATGATCGACAAGTGTGCGCACAAACGCAACATTTTTGATCTGCTCTTCCCTCACCGACCTGCAACCACGCCATAGACGGGCTCCTTTAATATCGATCCCAATAAAATTTTTATCGGGGTAATTCCGGGCCAGACCAACTGTATATTCACCTTTTCCGCAACCGATCTCTAATACGATAGGATTTGAATTATTAAAAAAAGTTGAATTCCATATCGATTTCAACCGGAACTGAGTATGAAGGTCGGAGTATTTTGGCTGAAAAAGATACGGAAAGGTGAGGTTTTCCTCAAAATGGATCAGTTTCTTCTTGGGCACGTGGAGTTATTTTTCAAGTAGCCAAGCCCCGTGGAATTCACCCGATTTAGTATGTTCAAGGAGTTGCTCTGCTTCCTGACGGGAATTGGTTGTACCGATAGCAACTCTGTATAATCCTGACCTGGAACGATCAAAAATGGCGGCCGCAATCCCTTTTTTTGTTAAATCTGCAACCAGATTTTCTGCATTCTCCTTGATTTTAAATGCACCGATTATGATGGCATAGTTATTCTCGGCAGCAACATCCTGAACAGGAGTCTGAACAGGCGTTCCTGATTCAGCCGATGGAGCTGTATCGAGATTTTCTTCATTGCCGGCCGGAAGATTTTCTTCTGCAGGAGAGTCAAAAACGGAAGGAGTGGGTTCCATCTGGAACTGCGGTTCGGGTGAGGCTTGAGGAGCCCCCTTCTTATCAACCAGTGAGGTAGAGGAAAATCGGGAAAAGACTGAACTTAAAATGTCCGCATTATTGATCGAGCCGGACTTGAACTTATCGTATTGCGTAAAGCCGATTATGGCAGCAATACCAACAGGGATCGCAAGAACTGCAGCCCATTTCAACGAGCGCGGTAAAACGACACGTTTTTCTGTTCTTTGTTTTGCAACGATTGGAATGGCCTTCCCCAGTGAAGAATGGTAGGAACTCCTGGCAACAGGTGGAGAGATAAAGGGAGTGAGTCCAAAGGCATCCGGCAACAAGTTTACGGTCATGTCCTGTTCAAACTGGATATTACCTTCCCTTCCCATGGAAATCTTACCAACTTCCGGAATGATAAATGCTTTGCCTGTTTTGAGATCATGCCTGCACGATTCTACCATTTCATCAATCCGTTTGCATGCATCCGGATAGGAGATTCCCGCTGCAGCCGAAAGATGATTGGCGAGTAAACCGTCATTTTGGTTCAGGTTGATATTGAATAACAATTTTTTGAAAGGCGGGGAAAAGGTATGGTGAACCGGATCAATCCGTGCCGGGGAATAATTTCCTATAAATCCTCCAAACCCGGGGATGATTACGCAATCATGTGCTGTAAGAAGCTCGGAGATGCTTTTCTTTAAGTCCATGGTTTCGTCATCTGCCAAAAATGCGAATATACATTTTTATGGACAAAAGATTCAACCTCTGTTAGTAATTTTTAATAAATCGGCTGGGGTGTCAATGGCTATGGACTCAAATTCAGTCTCCCTTACAAACACAGGATAACCGTGCTCCAGCCATCTAAGTTGTTCCAACGACTCGGCCAGTTCAAGAGGAGTGGCTCTCAACCGGACAAGCTCCTGTAAAACATCACTTCTGTATCCATAAATGCCAATATGCCTGAAGTATTCGGTAAATTGAGTCCATTCCTGCAACTCTTTACCCCGTTTATAAGGTACTGCAGAACGGCTGAAATAAAGTGCCCTGTGATTCAAATCTGATACTACCTTTACCATGTTGGGATCGCTGAGTTCTTCGTTGTTTTCAATTTTTTTTGCCAGGGTGACAATCTTTATGTTATCTTCTTCGAAACAATCACAAACCTGGGCAATCTGGCGGGGATCAATATAGGGTTCATCTCCCTGGATGTTTATTATTACATCATAATTCTCACCGGCTTCTTTCAACATGCTGACTACTTCCCAGCAGCGCTCTGTACCGCTTTTATGCTTGCTGCTTGTCATAAGGGCAATTCCGTTAAAAGTGCGTGCATGATTCTCAATGGAATGATGATCCGTGGCTATTATAACCTTATTAAGAGAAGGGCAGGCACATGCCTGTTCATAAACACGCTGGATCATGGTTTTGCCATGGATAACTGCCAGCGATTTGCCCGGGAATCGGGTAGAGGCATATCGGGCCGGAATAATCCCAAGAATTTTCATCAAGTATTTGCTTTATTGCATCTACATGTTGCCAGCGAAGCGGTACCAGTTACTTTTTTTCAGAAAAGGCCATGAAGCTCTGCATTGATCTTTTCGATCACAGTGCCGAGGTCGGCAGGACTTTCACTCACTTTCAGATTATCGACATCGATGATCAGAAGTTTTCCAAGGGTATAACTTTCGATCCACTCCTCATATCGTTCATTTAGGTTCTTCAGGTAGTCAAGCCGGATGGCATTTTCATAATCCCGTCCTCGTTTTTGAATCTGGTTGACCAGGGTAGGGACAGTGGCCCGAAGATAGATCAACAGATCTGGTGGCTGAATGAAGGAACTCATAAGCTCAAACAAGGAAAGGTAATTGTCAAAATCACGAGTACTCATCAGGTTCATGGAATGCAGGTTGGGAGCAAATATATTGGCATCCTCATAAATGGTACGGTCCTGCACTACCGTTTTTCCCGATTTACGGATTGCTACGACCTGGCGGAATCGCGAATTGAGGAAATAGATCTGAAGATTGAATGACCATCGTTGCATATCTTCATAAAAACTGTTGAGGTAGGGATTTGTATCAACATCCTCATAGTGAGGCTCCCATCCGAAATGCTTGGCAAGCAATCCTGTCAGTGTTGTTTTTCCGGAACCGATATTTCCTGCGATAGCAATGTGCATAGTTTAATTGTTATATTCAGTCAAAAATAATAAAAGGAATCATACCTGTGAAATCATTTTCAGGATTTCATCCACATATTTCCGTTCATTCGACAGGCGTGGCACTTTATGCTGCCCCCCCAGCTTACCTTTTGATTTCAGCCATGAATAAAAGGTTCCGGGTGGCATTAAACGGATTTTAGGTTCTTCAAGCAAAAGTCCATGATAACGCTTCGCCTCATAATCGGAATTCAGCGATTTTAATGCATTATCAAAGATGTTAGTAAAAAAAGAGAGATCTTCAGGAGGTTTTTTAAACTCCATTAACCATTCGTGCGCCCCTTTTTGGTCTCCCTGAAGATAAACCGGGGCTGCGGTATATTCAGTGATCAAGGCATGGCATCGTTCACAGGCAGTGGTAATCGCTTTTTCCGCATTATCGATTATAAGTTCCTCCCCAAAGGCATTAATAAAATTCTTGGTTCTTCCGGTAATTTTTATCCGGAACGGCTTTAAGGAGGTGAACTGGATAGTATCGCCTATCACGTATCGCCAAAGACCTGCATTGGTCGAGATCACCAATGCATAGTTAGTATTCAGTTTTACCTCGTCGAGCTGCAGGGCATACGGGTGATCTTTTTCAATCTGATCGATCGGAATAAATTCATAGAAGATTCCATAATCAAGCATCAGCAACATATCGTTGGCGTGATTCCTGTCCTGGATCCCGAAAAATCCTTCCGAGGCATTGTAGGTCTCAAGGAAATATACTTCATTGGATGGGAGTATGTTGAAGAATTGTTCCCGGTAGGGAGCGAAATTTACCCCACCGTGAATAAAAAGTTCGAAATTAGGCCATACCTCCAGAAGATTTGATTTCTTGGTCATCTCAAGTACCCTTTTGAATAATAACAGGGTCCATGAGGGGACACCCGAAATGTTGGTAACATTATGCGGGATGATGGCTTTAGCCATCTTTTCGATTTTACTCTCCCATTCATCCATCAAGGCAATAGATAAATTAGGGGTTCGAAGGAATTCGACCCACGCGGGAAGATTTTGAATCAGGATCGCTGAAAGATCACCCTGATAATAGAACGATTCATTGCTGATCTCCATAATCTGGTGCGATCCTCCCATGGCAATTGCCTTTCCATCAAATAATTTTGTTTCGGAATGATTATTACAGTAAATGGAGAGAAGATCTTTCCCACCCTTGAAATGACACTCCTCCAACGCTTCCTGGCTGACCGGGATAAACTTGCTTTTATCGCTGGTGGTTCCTGAGGACTTTGCAAACCATCTGATCTCCGAAGGCCAAAGAATATTTTGTTCGCAGTTCCGCAATCGATCAATGAAAGGCTTGAGGGTTTCATAATCGTTTAAAGGAACCTGTTCTTGAAATTGCTTCGGCGTTTGAATGGATTTGAAGTCATACCGCTTTCCATACTCTGTATTCCGGGCACAATTCAGGAGTTTTTTAAACCATTCCAACTGAACTTCATGAGGATATTTCATGAAGAGCTCAATCTGGTGAATGCGCTTTTTCATCAACCAGGAAACAAAGGTATTGATCAGGGCCATGGAAATTCCGATACTGAAAATCAAAAATACAACATTATTTCTATCCGTTCCGGGAGGAGTATAATATTTTGAAATACGATCAAGCGAAGGTTAAATTCCTGTTTTAATTAAGAAGAAAATCATGTTACGTTTTTTAACATAACATATAATCTGTTTAAAAAGCTATTTCCCACAATTAAAAAAATTGAACACCTTTAATTATATCAAGTAGTAAAATAATTATTTATACTTTTTTGTCGAAATATGTTAATTTTTTTTTAGCTTTGCTTACCCTAACATTACTAAATAACCATGGGATTGAATTAAGAAGACGACCTGGTTATCCCAAACTCGTAATCTCTATAAAAATGAAAATTCTTGTATTAAACTGTGGCAGTTCTTCAATTAAGTACCAGCTCATTGAAATTTCCAAGGAAACTGACCTTCTGGCTAAAGGATTACTGGACCGTATCGGGCTTCCATTAAGTGAACTAAGTCACCAGGTTCCCGGCAAAGAAAAATACAAAACATCACAGGAAGTTCCTGATCATCAAGTGGGTATAAATTTAATTTTAAAAACGCTTGTTGACCCGGGACATGGAGTACTGAAAGCTACAACCGAGATCGATGCAGTCGGTCACAGGGTTGCTCATGGAGGAGAAAACTTTAAGACCAGCGCCATGATCACAGAAGAGGTGAAGAAAGACATTGAAAAATGTATAGAACTGGCTCCTCTACACAACCCCGCAAATCTAAAAGGAATCTTATCGATCGAAGCTGTCCTTCCTGGAGTTCCTCAGGTGGCTGTGTTTGATACCTCTTTCCATTCAAATATGCCTGCTTATTCGTTCTTATACCCCATCCCATACGAATATTATGAGAAATTCAGAGTTAGACGATATGGATTTCACGGGACTTCTCATAAATTTGTTGCCCAAAAGGCTTGCAGGTACCTTGGAAAGGATTATAAAAACATAAACATCATAACCTGCCACCTTGGGAATGGTTCTTCAGTTGCTGCCATTCAAAAGGGACGATCCGTTGATACCTCGATGGGATTCACTCCACTCGAAGGATTGATGATGGGAACCCGGAGTGGTGATGTTGACCTTGGAATCCTTCTTTTCATTGCTGAAAAGGAAAACCTGAGTATGAAAGATACGAATGCGGTTTTTAATAAAAAAAGCGGAGTTGCAGCTATTTCGGGTATTTCGTATGATATGCGCGATGTTGAAAAAGCTGCTTCAGAAGGGGTAGTCCGGGCCCAGCTCGCCCTCGATATGTATGCCTATCGCGTTAAGAAATATATCGGTGCTTATGCCGCAGCTATGTCCGGTGTCGATTTGATCATTCTGACCGGGGGTATTGGAGAGAACGACTTTGAAACCAGGCGCCGGATTCTCGAAGGTCTTGGATTTCTGGGTGTTGAATTCGAACGCGAGAGAAATGACAATATCTGCGGACGGGAAGCCATTCTTACCAGGCCCGGTTCACCGGTAGTCGCAATGGTCATGCCTACCAATGAGGAATTGGTCATTGCCATCGACACTTATAATATCGTTTATGATAAAGATTACAAATTCTAATCGACCTATTATTTAACAACTTAAAAATTAAACCATGGCGCCAATTAGTTTGTACATCGTTGAAGATGAACTTCTTATAGCACACGATCTGAAGAATAAACTGACTGAGTTCGGTTATGAGGTTTTGGGAATCGATACCAAAGGGGAAAATTGCATTTCAAACATCGCATCTTTAAAAGAGAATGATAAAGAGCCGGACATTGTCATTATGGATGTCAAACTGGCTGGAAGGATGGATGGCATTGAGGCCGCAAGGATCCTGACAGAGAACTATAATTGCGGAATTATTTTCCTTACTTCTATGAACAAAAGTGAAGTCTTTTCGAAATCTTTTTCACTAAAACCTTATGCTTACTTGTTCAAACCCGTGGATGTCGACCAGATACGGGCTGCAATAGAAGTTGCAAATTACCAGCGGAACCTGGAAATTACCAACGAACGTATAATTTCCGAACTGAAGAATGAAATTGAACACAGGAAAAAAGCCGAAAAAGAACGCAACCAACGACTTCAGGAACGTATCCGCGCAGAGCAGAAGGTGAATCAACTGCTCAAACAAAAACATCAGATGGAATTGGATCTTATCAACCGTGAATTAGCTACCTCCTCGATTTTCATTTCCCAGAAAAATAAAATCATCGGGTTAATCAAAAAAGATATCAACCGGTTACTGAAAACTGAAAAATCCATTAACCGCAACGACATTGCTAAGGTTTTGAAAACGATCGATGAGAACATAAAATTTGATAATGACTGGTACCGGATCAAAGCGCATTTCGAAAAGATTCATCCCGGATTTTTCGACCGGCTACGTAAAAAATACCCACAACTTACTCCCAACGACCACAAATTGTGTGCATTGCTCCGGATGAACCTCAACACCAAGGAAATTTCCCATATTTTGAAAATAACGGCGCCTAGTACTGAAATTTCCAGGATCAGGCTGCGGAAAAAATTGGAGTTATCGAAAGGGATTAACCTGACTCAATTCATCTGCGAAGTATAAACATATAAAAAACGCGGCTGCAGCCGCGTTTTTTATTATAGTTTTTCAGCCAGCTCATCACTTATGTTCAAATTATGAAAGACATTCTGAACATCTTCATCCTCCTCAATGAGGTCTATTAATTTTAAAACTTTCCTCGTGGATTCTTCGTCTAAGTTTATTGTTGATTTTGGAATACGTTGAAGTGAAGCGCTTTCCGGTTCAATCTTCAACTGTTCCAGTTTCTTCATCATGCTGCCAAAATCTTCCATGGCAGTGGTAATTGAAAATAAACCATCTTCCAGGACAATATCTTCGGCCCCGGCATCAATCACCTCCATCTCAAATTCATCCTGGTTTAAATCCCCCTGGGGAACAATGAACATTCCTTTCCGGTCAAAAAGATAGTTCAGCATACCGTTCTGACCCAATTCACCACCATGCTTATTAAAATAAGCTCTCACATTCGATATCGTCCGCTGAAGATTGTCAGTGGTACATTCTACAAAGATCGCGACTCCGTGCGGTCCCTTTCCTTCATAAGTGGTCTCGATCAGAGCAGCTGCATCTTTATCGGATCCTTTGTTGATGGCACGCTGAATAGTATCCTTTGGCATGGAGGCCCCTTTTGCATTTGCGATTGCAAGACGCAACCTGGGATTGCCATCAGGATCAGGCCCACTTTCCTTTACAGAAATAGTAATGTCTTTAATTATTTTCGAAAAAATCTTGGAACGCTTGGCGTCAAGTGCCCCCTTTTTCCGCTTTATCGTTGACCATTTATTGTGACCTGACATAATCCTGCTGTTTGGTGATTCACAAAGTAAAATTATAAAAAATTTAGTTCCTTAATCAAAACGATTGGTAAATTTGGTCTTTCAAATATTCTTTCAACACTATACATCGTGCATCGGAAATTTCCCATTCAGGATTTTTTGTTATTTGCTGTATGCCTCTCCCTTTGGCACTGCGCTAATCCTGTTAGCCCGGAAGGTGGTCCCAAGGATGTGACCCCTCCGAAAGTAGTGAGATGTGATCCACCGAACTTTTCTACCAACTTCAAAAGGAATATTATTCATATTGATTTTGATGAATTTATCAATTTAAAAAATCCCATTTCAGATGTTCTGATATCTCCTCCATTCAAAAACACACCTGATTACAAATTACGAGGAAAATCCGTAATCATCAAATTGGAAGACAGCCTGAAAGCAAATATAACTTATGTTATAAATTTTGGGAAAGCAATATCCGATATCACAGAAAATAATGTTTTAACCGGCTATTCCTATGTTTTTTCAACAGGTGCTCATCTTGACTCCCTTTCACTGAAAGGAAAAGTTGTCAATGCTTTTGACCTGACACCTCAAAAGGATATGTTTGTTTTTCTTTATATCGATAACAGCGATACTATTCCTTTTGATTCACTCCCTGTAAAGGTTCCTCCATATTACATCGTCAGGACTAGTGATAATGGAGAGTTTGAATTTAAAAACCTGCAGAATGCATCCTTTAAATTAATGGCACTCAATGATCAGAATAGCAATATGATTTTTGACCAACCTTCCGAGAAAATCGCTTTTTATGATACACTGATCCCACCATATTATATTCCACCCCCCCTCGATAACCTGAAAAAAGATTCATCAAAGACCGAATTGATGAAAAAAGATACTTCGGTGACTAAAAAAGATACTACTTCCATTACTTCTCCAACTTTCCCTTTTTATGAATTGCGACTGTTCGAGGAAATTGATTCGACCCAGCGACTTCTCAAGAAGAGTGTTATTGCCGATGGAATGGTTCTATTCCTTTTCAAATATGCTGTCAAAAATCCCCATTTCCGCTCCTTTAACCTGGATACAACTAAGACCAGGATCATTGAGGAGCAATACCCGAAAAAAGATAGTATTGTTTTCTGGATGACCGGCCAAAAATGCGATTCGCTATATGTTGAAGTTTCCGATGCCAATCGGGTACTCGACACCGTAAAACTCGACCTGAGAAAAAAAATTGGTAAAAAGAAATCTTCGGAAAAGGATTCAATCCCCGACCGTTTGCGTATTATCGCAGGAAAAAGCAACCCATTCAACCATTTCAAATATAAATATGAATGCTCTTTTTCTTATCCCCTTAGCCATTGGATTTTTTCCAGGGTTTTGCTTGTTGAAGATAAAGACACCCTCCACCCGGAGATCTATTTTTCCGACAGTATCAAACGAAAAATAATCATTAAACATAAGTGGAAGGAAGAAAAACACTACAAGATAATTTACCCGGATTCAATTTTTTATGGTATGAATGGCCTTACAAACGATTCGACGAAAATAGAATTTATAACAAGGGCACAAAAGGAGTTCGGTTCGTTTATCATTGATATTAATTTTGATGGCCATCCCGGTAATTATATTATTCAGCTGCTCACAGAGAAGGAAAGTCTTGTTGAGGAACAATTCATAAAAAAGAATGGAAAGATCCGCTTTGAATATCTTTTACCCGGTAAATATAAGATCAAAGCAATCCTGGATCGAAACCAAAATAAAAGGTGGGATACTGGAAATTACCGAAAAAACCTTCAACCCGAAGAGGTCAGCTATTTTTCAAAAACAGTTGAAATAAGAGCCAACTGGGATGTTGAAGAAAGTTGGAACTTGTAGAAAAACGAATGCATCATCCGTGTGAAACACACTGATTAATACAATCGATTACATTTGATAAGACATTGAGCTTAAGGGAATAATGGATCATCTTTCCATCTCTCTTTGATTCAAGCAACCCCTTATTCTTAAGTATGTTCAAGTGATGGGAAGCTGAAGCCTGTTCAATATTCAGGCGTTCATAAATTTCAGTGACTGTAAGCCTTTTATTGTCAGTCAGAAGTTCAATGACAGCAATACGCATGGGGTGTGCCAAAGCTCTAAGTTTACTGGCAGCGAGTTCCAATTTCTGGATGTCGAGTGTTGCTTTCTTCTTCATATAGTTTAGTGTTAATATTTTCACAAATATAATTATTTTTTATATACAAATAAATATCTAGATATTTCATTTAAAAATATTTTTTTTTATTAACCTACCCTATTGTGACCTGATTAAAAAGTCAATGTGGCCTTTGGAAAAACCATTATGAACTTTTTGGTTTATTTGTAAGTTCCTGAATAGCAATGCACGAAAGTAGGTGCAAAATACATAAAAAGCAGAAGATAAACTATAACAATGCTTTTAAGTCAATACCTGCAGGAGAGGGGTTGAATGGCTGAGCTAAGAAATACTAACTCATTATGTGAAATGATGTAATCCGGGAAAGATTAGTTATTGTTGGAACAATTGGGTAAAAGTAAACCGGGTTCCGTCAAAGAGTCCCTTGTCGCTTAACTTCAGAACTGGAATCACCAAAAGAGCCATAAAGGAAAGGGTCATAAAGGGAGCCCCCAGTTTGCTTCCCATATCTTTTGTTTTTTTATCCATTAAGTCGTACTGCCTGGCAATCTGGAATCCGTCTTCTCCCGACATGATCCCGGCAAACGGAAGAGGGAGGAGCATGCGTTTTTCACCATCTACAAGAGAGATACCCCCCTTTGAGCCAATAATCAGGTTTATTGCATCGGTTATGGAAGCGTCATCCGTTCCCACGGAAACAATATTATGACTGTCATGAGCTACACACGATGCCAGAGCACCCTTAATAAGACCAAAATTTGAAATGAATCCGACCGAAACAGGCGCTTCATTGTACCGGTTCTTGACAACAATTTTCAGGATATCAAGGGCCGGATCACTTACAACATATCCTCCCGAAGTTTTAGGTTCAACAACCATCAACTCAGTGATCAGCTGCCCGTCCAGTGCTTTCTGAACCTTTAATAATCCCTTTTCCTGCCTGACAAGTAAATCCTGTTCATGAACAGGACCAATTTCAAATTTGTTAAAAGGGAACTCTTTCACCGATGAAATTAAAGTTTTCCCTTTTTCAGCCACTATTATCCCATCTATATATGTTCCCAGAATTTTAAAATCCAGTAAATTATCAATAAGAATCAGATCTGCAGGATCTCCCGGTTGCAATAATCCGACGTTAAGTTTGTAGTGCTTCACCGGGTTATAAGTACAGCTGCGGATCACATCCATAAAATCATAACCCTTTGCAAGGGCTCTCTTTATAAGTTGGTTAATATGACCTTCCGCCAGATCATTAGGATGCTTATCGTCGGAACAAAACATTATTTTCTCCGGAGATTCTTTGAACAATGGGGATAATGCTTCGAAATTTTTTGCTGCACTGCCTTCTCTGATAAGTATATGCATACCCTCCCTGATCTTATCCCGGGCTTCGTCAATTGTAAAGCATTCATGATCGGTGGAAATTCCTGCGGAAACGTATTTTCTGGCATCCTCTCCTCTCAGTCCGGGTGCATGACCATCGATGGGTTTCCCGAATTTCTTTGCCAGCGCCAATTTCGCCATAACTTCCGGATCATTAAACAGGACTCCAGGGTAATTCATCATCTCCGACAAATATTTCACCTCTTCCATAGTTAATAACTCTTCGATTTCTTTTACGCCCAAAACTGCACCTGCAGTTTCAAAAGGTGTTGCCGGAACACAGGATGATGCACCGAAATTGAATTTGAATGGCACTTTCTTTCCATTCTCTATCATAAATTTTACTCCCGGGATACCCAAAACATTTGCAATTTCGTGAGGGTCGGAGACCGTTGCAACTGTGCCATGAACCACTGCTAACCGTGCAAACTCCGATGGGATAAGCATAGAGCTTTCAACATGGATATGAGAATCGATCAGACCGGGCAAGATATAGTTTTCTTCCTTGACCTGTTCCTTACGGATCTCTGTGATGATCCCGTCACGAACGATTATGGTGCCTTTAAAGATCTCCCTTGTCACTACATCTACAATATTGCCGGAAATTTCAAAATTTTGAGCATTCATCTCATTTAATTTTGGTACTACCCTTCAAAGTTAATATCAATATTATTTATTTTCGATTCCTTGTTTTGCATTCTTTTTTGTCACTTCGTCACTTCATCACTTTGTCACCACTTCACTTTATCCTTCTCCACTTTCGCTGACTTTCCATCTGAGCGCAAGTTGTCCGCATGCTGCGTCAATATCTTTTCCACGACTTTTACGCAGATTTACCACCAGATTCTTGGATTCCAGGAAATGTATAAACATTTTTGTTCTCTCCGGATCTGCCTGGGTAAATCCCGGGTCTCTGACCTGATTATATTCAATAATGTTGATCTTAACTGGGAAATTCCGGCAAAAAAGGGCAAGGGCCCTGGCATCGGCCAGGGAATCATTGAATTTCCTGAAAAGGATGTATTCGATGGTAAACCTTTTCCCAGTCACGGAATGATAGTATTTAAGGGCATCAACAATCTCACGGAGAGGATGATGCAGATTAAAAGGAATGATCTTGTCACGTTTTTTATCCGTTGCAGCATGAAGGGAAATTGCAAAATGATATTTGACCTTGTCATCTGCCATCTTGCGGATCATTCTGGGAATTCCTATACTGGAAACTGTGATCCTTTGAGGAGAGATTCCAAGTCCTTCCACGGAGGTGATTTTCTCGATGGATTCTCTTACTGCTTCATAGTTGAGAAAGGGTTCTCCCATCCCCATAAAGACAATGTTGGTAAGATAATTCGCGGTAAAATTAAATGTACGGTGTTTGTTGGTTATTGATGCAAGTGCCGTTTCGGATATCCCGGTGGAAGTAAGATAGGAGAGATAGGTTACCTGGTCGAAGATTTCTCCGGGAGTAAGGTTCCTGTTGAATCCCAACTGGCCCGTGGCACAGAATTTACAACCCAAGGCACATCCAACCTGGGAAGATATACAGGCTGTAACACGACCCTCCGAAGGTATAAGAACACCTTCAATCATCAACCCGTCATAAAGTCTGAAACCAGTTTTAATTGTGCCATCATGGCTTCTCTGTATATTTTCAGGAATTGCGGTGTGAAATGAAAAATGGTCAGTGAGTAGTTGCCGGGAAAATTTCGAAAGGCTTGTCATCTCATTAAAAGAGTGGCACGCTTTCTTCCAGAGCCATTCAAAGACCTGGTCGGCACGAAAGGTTTTATCGTTATGTTCCAGAAAAAATCGGCCGATCTCTGCACGGGTTATCGTTCTTATGTCCGGTAACTGTTCACCACTCATCTTTTTTTTGGATGATAGGTTTCATTTTTTCAGTTAAGGTTGAAACCAGTCTTTGCATTGTCGTGTCTATCTGGTAAAGGTACGAATCCCATTTGGAATTATAGGCAGGATCGCCTTTATTCATCCATTTTTCGACCGGAAAACGAGAGGCTGCTTTAAGATTGAAGTCGGTAAGTGTATAGCGGTATTTATTTTCCTTTAATTCAATTTTTATCAGGTAGATAATCAACCCGCCATCCATACGAACCCCTGATTTTTCATCAATAAAATAAATTTTCATTCTCCCGGTTCCCTCGATTTTTCCATTCACTTTATCCTGAACAGTAAAAATAGCTGCCGGATTCGGGTAATAATAACTGAACCACACCACTGCTTTGTTGTATAGATATTCGACACTACCTTTTTCTTCGATCACCGCACGATACATAATCTTTTTTGTGTCGGGATCTACGGGAAGGTTTGGGGAAGCTGTTTGCTGCTGTGCATGTAATGTGAGACAAAAGGTAACAAACACTGATATTAAACTTGTGCGAAGGTTCATATCCTTTAGTTTTGATACAAACAATAATAAGCAAAATATGAAAAAAAAGCCCCGATTGCTCAGGGCTTTTTATAAACGCAGATATCAACTTTTTAGTACATATCACCCATTCCTCCCATACCCGGATTCATTGGAGGCATAGGTGGTTTTTCTTCCTTATGGGTTGCGACCACACATTCAGTGGTTAGTAACATGCTGGCAATTGAAGCAGCATTTTCAAGGGCAACACGGGCTACTTTGGTCGGATCAATAACTCCTGCCTGGTACAGGTTTTCGAATACTTCCGTACGGGCATTGAAACCGAAATCGTCTTTTCCGTCTTTAACTTTCTGAACGACAACTGAGCCTTCGAGACCGGTATTTTCCACGATCTGGCGAAGGGGTTCTTCCAGCGCGCGTTTTACGATATTGATACCGATGCTTTCATCTTCATTATCTCCTTTTAATTTCTCTAATCCTTTCTGGGAACGGATATAAGCAACTCCTCCACCTGGGATTATACCTTCTTCAATGGCTGCCCTGGTTGCATGAAGAGCATCCTCAAAACGGTCTTTCTTTTCCTTCATTTCTATTTCGGAGGCAGCCCCAACATATATTACGGCAACTCCGCCAGCCAGTTTAGCCAGCCGTTCCTGAAGTTTTTCGCGATCATAATCGGAAGTGGTAGTCGAAACCTGGGATTTGATCTGGTTGATACGGGCGGTAATATCACTCTTCTTACCACTACCATTGATGATGGTTGTATTTTCCTTATCGATGGTGACTTTTTCAGTCTGGCCGAGATATTGCAAAGTAGCATCTTCCAATTTGAAGCCTTTTTCCTCGCTGATCACGGTACCACCGGTCAGAACAGCAATGTCTTCGAGCATTTCTTTACGACGGTCGCCAAATCCCGGAGCTTTCACTGCAGCAACTTTCAGCGTACCACGGATCTTGTTTACAACAAGAGTAGCTAATGCTTCGCCTTCAACGTCTTCGCAAACAATAATAAGCGGCCGACCGGCCTGAACGACTTTTTCCAGGACAGGGAGCAGATCCTTCATCACGCTGATTTTTTTATCATAGATCAGGATGTAAGGATTTTCGTAAACAACTTCCATCTTGTCAGTATCAGTCACAAAATAAGGACTAATATAACCGCGATCGAATTGCATCCCTTCAACAACCTTTACTGTCGTTTCGATTCCCTTGGCTTCTTCAATGGTGATAACGCCTTCTTTCTTTACCTTTCCCATTGCTTCTGCGATCATCTTGCCAATGAATAAATCGTTATTGGCTGATACAGATGCAATCTGTTCAATTTTTTCCATGCTATCGCCAACCTGTTTAGTCTGTGCTTTCAGTGATTTGAGGACTTCAGCAACCGCTTTATCGATACCACGTTTCAGATCCATCGGATTTGCGCCGGCAGTTACATTTTTTAGACCGGTAGTGAAAATAGCCTGGGCAAGAACGGTGGCGGTGGTAGTTCCATCACCGGCGATATCGCTGGTCTTTGAAGCTACTTCCTTAACCATCTGTGCTCCCATATTTTCAACAGGATCCTTCAATTCAATTTCTTTTGCAACGGTCACCCCGTCTTTGGTTACGTTAGGTGCGCCATATGATTTATCGAGGATGACATTCCGTCCTTTTGGACCCAGTGTCACTTTAACAGCGTTTGAAAGTTCGTCAACACCTTTTTTCAACGCTTCTCTTGCTTTTATGCTAAAGATTATATCTTTTGCCATTGTTTTTTCTGTTTTTAAGTTATTAATCAGTTTATTTCTTGAATGTCTCTTGATGGTCAGATAACAGCAACGATATCTGATTCGCGCATGATCAGGTAATTAACGCCATCAAGGGTGATCTCCGTACCGGCATATTTGCCGTAGAGAACACTTTCACCAACCTTAACGGTAATCGGTTCGTCCTTTTTTCCAGGTCCGACAGCTACTACTGTCCCTTTCTGTGGTTTTTCCTTAGCGGTATCGGGAATGATGATCCCACCTGCAGTTTTTTCTTCAGCTGCAGCCGGTTCTATCAAGACACGGTCTGCCAACGGTTTAATTTTCAGTTTTGCCATTTTTATCGATATTTTTAAAGTTAAACATTACGAAATAAACCCTTTGGGGTGAATGCCCAGGTCTTGTCACATTTTGTGCCAAAATTAATTTTCATCACTCAACTTGACAATTTTTCAGTCTTTATCTCTGTATAAAAAAAAATGTCAGACACATATGACAATCTGACATTTTTACTCTTTTTATGTGTAAATACACAAACGGTTGTGTTTCCACCGTAATATAAGTTATTTTTTTGCTGCCGGAGGAGCTTGAAAATCCTTGATCGGCGCTGTTTTGGATTCCTCGATCTGTTTCTGGATTTCACTTTGCTGGGTTTGGGCCTGACCCTGGTTTTTCGGAATGACTAAAATTGAAAAAAGACTTAATACCAGCAGAACGATTGCTAATGTCCAGGTAGATTTCTCAAGGAAATCGGCTGTTTTACGAACTCCCATAAACTGGTTAGAGGAAGCAAAATTTGAAGCCAGACCACCTCCTTTTGAATTCTGGACCAGAACTACCAGGATCATAAGTACACAAGTGATCAGAATTAACGCGGCGATAAGAATATAAAGTCCCATGAATAATGAATTTTAATGATTTCGCTGATAAATGTTTACGAATTCGTTGCCCAGCAAATTATTGTTTTGCACCCAATTCCTGAATTCGGGCTGCAAAGTAACGACTTTTTTCTTGATTTAGCAAGGATAATTTCTGATAAATATGGATAGCTTTCTGAATATTACCCTGGTCGGCATAAAGTTGAGCTAATGTTTCGCTGATAATCTCCTCATCATCTATGTTACTGCGGTGGGATGTATCAGTTGGATTGAAAAATGCTGTTTTTGGAGGAGATATTTTTGGTTCCTCACGGATAAATTTTTCTATTAATTCATCCTTAGAGGTATCTTTATCCGGTATAGTGTCTGTTTTCCCAGGTTGGAGAGGCAGACCGGTAATTTCTTGAATTTTCGTTTCAGCGGATTTATCCGATTTTTCCAATTCGATCTCTGCTAATCTTTTCCTGACGATTGCAAGAAGTTCCTCCCTGGAAAGCCGCTCCTGGAATTTTAAGGTATCAATAGTTATTACCGGTTCCTGCGGGATTTCAGTTATAGTTTGAGGTTCCTCCTGCAGAATGGGGGCTTCGAAAATAACAGGGGTGGTTTCAGTTGTAACCTCCTGAACTTCCATGACCTCAACCTCCGCATCAAGGTGAGGAAGAACAGGATTTTCGGGTAGCCTGGATTCGGACCGAATCTTTCCTGTTTCAATCAACTCCTTGAGCTTCTTCCGGTCGCCGGCATAGGCAGCTGCTTTCTTAAGCTGCTGATGGTATTGGAGGTCACCCTCCCTGAAAAGGTTAAAAGTAAAGAGGATCTGACCGGTCTGGCAATAGGGGTACCGTTTAACAAGTTCTTCAAACGTTTTCAGGCTTTGTGCATTTGCAGAATCCGGATTTCTGACAAACTCTGAAAATTGCTGACGGTTCATGTTAAATAATATTTTTCTCCTTTTACTACCAGTTAACTACTGCCTTATTAAAAATATCCTGTACCAGTTGACCGGTAATGTCATAAATCAAACCATCCTGGGCAGATGAAAGACTGACCGATGAAGAATAATCCAAATATCGGGAAAATGTTGATTCCCAGTTTTGTTTTTCGTCAGTCTTGTTGGTAAATTTGACACTGACCGTAATGGTAAGCCGGTTCATAGCCGCAGTTTCGTTTCCCTGGATAGCTACCGGCTGAACAACGTATCCGGTGATGGTGCCTTCGACATTCAGATCGCCGTTCTGGTCGACTAAGTTTAGGTTTGTCTGTGATGTAAAATAATCCCGCAGGGCGTTGGTTATTGTCCGCGAAAGTGTAGGTACAACCAGTGGCGCATTATTAGGAAGAGTAGGAATCGAAACGGTCTTTACATTCGGAGAAATGGAGGCCCCGGTTAATGAATAACTCATTCTGCAAGCATTCTGAGAAAAAATGATCAACACCGCGAATAGCCATGCTATGATCTTCAAACCACCATTAAAATGAAAAGTCGATCTCATTCGAGATTATATTCTTTTATTTTCCTGTACAAGGTTCTCTCAGAAATACCCAATTCCTTGGCAGCACCTTTGCGTTTCCCATCATGTTTCTCAAGGGCGCGCCGGATAAAGTCGATCTCTTTCTTTTCAAGGGAAAGGGATTCTTCAACTTCTTCCGGTACTTGGAAAGGTTCATTAAGCTGTTTATCGGAATCATGAATGATTACAGGTTGATCGCTATCTTTGATCTCCCGGAGATCTTTATAAAGTCTGTTTATGAGATTCGTATTCTCTCCCAGGTTACTGCTGGTTATGTTTTCGCTCTGCATCAGATTCATGACAAGCTGCTTCAGGTCATTCATGTCTTTCTTCATATCAAACAACACTTTGTAAAGCAGTTCCCGTTCGTTGAATTTGGATGCATCCTCCCCCTTATAAAGCACCGGAAGATCGCTGGCATGGCCTTTGGGGATGTACTTCAGCAGGGTTTCTGCAGAAACGATCCGGTTTTTTTCCAGGATCGATATCTGTTCCGTAATATTCTTCAACTGGCGGATATTTCCGGGCCACCGGTAATTGGACAGAAGACGTTGTGCTTCTTCGTCGACCTGTATCGCCGGCATTCTGTATTTTTCACCGGCATCAGAGGCAAACTTACGGAACAGTAAGTATATATCCTCTTTTCGTTCACGAAGAGGTGGTATAGTAATAGGTACGGTGTTAAGCCTGTAATAAAGATCCTGACGGAATTTACCTGAAGCGATATTATCCGTTATGTTAATATTGGTTGCAGCAACCAACCTGACATTGGTTTTCAAAACCTTAGAGGATCCGACCCGAATAAATTCTCCGCTTTCTAACACTCGGAGTAAGCGAACCTGCGTTCCCAGGGGGAGTTCAGCTACTTCATCCAGGAAGATTGTCCCACCATCGACAACTTCAAAATACCCTTTGCGAGCCTCATGTGCACCGGTAAAAGAGCCTTTTTCATGTCCAAAAAGCTCTGAGTCAATAGTTCCTTCGGGGATTGCCCCGCAGTTCACGGCAATATAAGGACCATGCTTGCGTGCACTGAGTTGATGAATAATTTTGGGAAAGAATTCTTTTCCGGTTCCACTTTCTCCACTGATCAGGACGGTAATGTCAGTAGCAGCAACCTGGCGTGCAATATCAATGGCCCGATCGAGCATCGGAGCACTACCGATGATCCCAAACCGCTGTTTTATTGACAGAACATCCATTTTTTGTTTTTTTATACCTTCTTATTCAAATAATCTGGGGTTGACCTGCAAAAGTTTTGTCAAACTCTTATCTTAATTTTCGATTATTGTTTACGCACCTCCCGTTTCAGGCGGGCAAGATGTCCGCGTCCTAATGCTTTGACTTCGCATCCCAGTTCAAAGTAACGACGGATTTTATCATCAGACAGAATACCAAAGGCATCAACGACAGCGATCGGTCCACCTGCCCATTTCACTATATCGTCTGGTTTCAGATCAAGGTAATGGGTATGGGGTACAGCAAGGATCATTGCTTCGATACCTTTTAATGCTTTCTTCAGGTCTTTTTCAACTATTATACCCTTCAGGTTTTCCTGGTTCCGGAAAAATCTTTTCCAGGAATGGCCTGGGGCGGGATATTCGTCCTGGTCTTCCAGTTCATACCAGTGTTCAACATAAGGATCGTGTACACGGATCTCTGCACTCATTTCACTTAATTTTCTCACGACCATTTCGCTTCCGCTGTATCGGGTATCTCCAACATCCTGCCGATAGCTTGCACCGCATATCAGCACTTCGGCGCCGGCAATATAACGTCCCATATTACGTAAAGCATCCCGTGTTAATTCCGCGACATGTAACCCGCGTGTATCATTAATATCAATAGAGGTAGGAGTAATCTTAAAGAGTTTATCTCCATCTTCAAAGCCGAGAATATGCTTATATGCCCAGTAACCAAGTCCGCCGTCTTTAGGCAGGCAATAACCACCGATTCCAGGTCCCGGGAAGATAATGTTGCTGTGTGTCGGGCGTACCTTGATAGCTTTTATGACCTTTATCAGGTCGACCCCGTTCCGTTCGGCAAATAGGCTCCATTCATGCAGGAAGGCAAGTATTGCTGCCCGGTAAGAGTTTTCAATGATTTTAGTGGTCTCCGATTCGATCGGACGGTCCATTACCGTCAATGGAAATTGTTTCGTATTCAACACTTCATAGAGAAACTTTTCAACCCTATTTCGGGCTATTTCTTCACACCCCGAACAGACACGCCAGAAATCACGTATGGATGCTACATAATCTTTCCCCGGCATGACACGTTCAAAACTATGCGAAAGCAATGGAGTTTTCTTAATCCCCCTCTTTGCAAATGCTTTTTTCAGTATTGGCCAGGCAACGAACTCGGTTGTCCCCGGAGCAACAGTAGTTTCAATCAAGACAAGACATTCGGGCTGGATCTTTTCTCCGATGGTTTTCATGGTATCTTCCAGGGCAGCCATATCAGCTTCTCCGGTCTTCATATTTCCGAGTTGCTTTTTGGAAAAGTCGCATTGAACATCTACCACAACGCAATCGGCAAACTGCAGGCAATCACTGTTAAAGGTGGCAACGAGGGTTTTTGTCTTCAGAACGCAACGTTCTATGAGAATGTCGACCTCCGGATCTTCAGCCTTGACCGGAGCGATACCCATATTTACCATCGGGATTTTCCAATAGCTGCGGGGACTCGGACGCTGGCAACCAATCACAAATTTTGACGGTTTTCCTTTTTTATCTTTGGTATCGGCGACAATGGCTGCCATTACCGCTCCCACGAAGCCAAGACCCATGACAACAACAATTTCTTTCTTTTCCTTCCTGGCCTGGGTAACCAACTTCTCAATTCTTTTTAATTCTTTATCATACTGTATTTTAGAGGGAATCGGAAATTTTTTCCCCGTCGGGCTAGTTGAATACCTGATTGGTTCTATTTCAGACATAAGGTTTTGAGTTGGATTTAGTTATCTTATTTGTGCATGTAGTTTCGTGGTAAATACTTTGATAAGCCTTTCCATCGTCTTGTCGATTTCTTCTTCCGTTAAGGTTTTTTCTACATCCTGTAAAATGAAACTTACGGCATACGATTTCTTCCCGGCTTGAATATTCTGTCCTTCATAAACATCGAACAGGCCGATCTTCCGGATTAGTTTTTTTTCAGTTTCATAGGCAATTCGTTCGATCTGTTCAAAAGTAATCGACTGGTCAAGCAATAAGGCAAGATCCCGGCGAACTTCAGGGAATTTATTCAGCTCCTTGACCTGCATCCCTTTCTTCGGTAACATCGATAGAAGAATTCCCCAATTCCATTCGGAAAAAAGAACCTCCTGTTTGCATTCGAAGGATTTCACTAAAGAGTCTTTTAGATATCCCAAAATAACAATAATTTTTCCTTCCCTCGAATAACATAAACCCTCTGAAATAATCCCTGAAGTATATGGTTCGACTGTCAACCGCCAACCTGCCAGTCCGGCAGACAGGCTTCCAACTGCCAACTTATTAAGGATCGCTTCCACAGTTCCTTTCAGGTCAAAGAAATCGATTTTTTTATCCCGGGAATTCCAGTTTTCTTGTTCTATCCTCCCTGTCAGGAACAAAGCCAAATGGTTCTCCTCGTGATACCCGGGAAGCGGATTCGTCGTCAGTTCCGATTCCAGGGAATAGACCGTGCCAAATTCAAAAAGCTTAAGATCCTGTAGTTTCCGGTTTTGATTGTAGATGATAGTCTCCAAACCGCCGTAAAGCAGTGTTTGGCGCATCATATCCAGGTCACGGCTTAACGGGTTAAGTATCTTAACGGAATTTTGGGCAGGAAAATCCTTATTCCCATCATAATAGGCAGATTTCGAAAGGGAATTATTTATTATTTCATGGAATCCATTTGCCGAGAGATAGTCTGAAATAAGATTCTGAATTTTTTCTGGATCAGGTTTGGAGGAGTAGGATAATGATGCCCTGATCTCGGGAAGAACTTCTACATTATTGTATCCGTATATTCTTAAAACCTCTTCGATCAGGTCGGATTCGCGGGTTACATCTGATTTGAAACCCGGCACTATAACGCGGAGTCCTTCGCGGTTGGTTTCTAAAATTTCCATTCCTAGATCCGTAAGAATATTTCTGACGACTTCTCTATCAATCGATTTTCCTACAAGCCTGTCAAGGTTATTGAAATTCAATTTGATAATTTCTTTTTCAATAGGTTTTGGGTATATATCTATGATATCTGATGATACAGCCCCACCTGCAATTTCTTTGATCAGCAGTGCAGTATGTTTAAGGGTGTAAACGGTAATATCAACATCCGCTCCTCTTTCGAACCGGAAGGAAGCATCAGTCTGTAAGCCGTGATGACGGGCAGTTTTGCGGATGTGTTTAGGATCAAAATATGCGCTCTCGAGAAACACAGTTTTTGTTTTACTTGTCACACCCGTTTTGATTCCACCAAAAACTCCGGCGATGCACATAGGTTCTTTGGTGTTACAAATCATAAGGTCATTCTCTGTGAGTTCGCGCTCCACTTCATCCAAGGTTATAAAACGTGTATAGCGCGGATATTTCTTTACAACAACCATGTCACCTATAACCTGATCTCCATCAAATGCATGCAATGGCTGGCCCAACTCCATCTGGATATAATTTGTGATATCGACAATATTATTTATGGGTCTTAAACCGACAGCCATCAATTTGTTTTTTAACCATTCCGGAGATTCCTTGACCGTGATCCCGGTTAAGGTTAATCCGGAATAACGGGGGCAAGCCACCGGATCTTCAACGACAATGCCAATTTGGCGGGTTTTATTATCAACAGAAAAAGAAGCTACATCCGGTAAGCGAAGATGATAGGATTTTGAATCCTGGTTATTGCTCCGGCCAAAATTATTCAACACGGCGGCTAAGTCGCGGGCAACACCGATATGTGACATGGCATCGGTGCGGTTTGGTGTTAACCCGATCGTGAAAACGTAATCTTCTTCAATACCAAAATAATCCCTGGCCGAGGTTCCGATTTTTGCATGCGGATCAAGGATCATTATCCCGGCATGGGAGAGGCCGAGGCCAAGCTCGTCCTCAGCACAGATCATCCCTTCTGATATTTCTCCCCGGATTTTTGTTTTTTGAAGGATTACCTCTTTATTATTTAGAAATAAAGTGGTTCCAATGGTGGCAACGGGAACCTTTTGACCGGGAGAGACATTGGGTGCCCCACATACGATTTTCAATGGTTCTTTCTGACCGATATTTACGGTTGTAATGGTCAGGTGATTTGAATTTGCATGTTTTTCACAAGTCAGTATTTCCCCGATTACGATCCCTTTCAAACCTCCTTTAACTGACTGGAACAATTCCAGGCTCTCCACCTCTAACCCGCATCCCGTCAGGAATTCTGCAACTTTTTCCGGGGGGAGGTCTACATTGACATATTGTTTCAGCCAATTATAAGAAATCTTCATTTGTTAGTTTAATTTAAGGTTGCAAAAATAGTAATAAAAACACAATAATTCAGGAGATAAGTCCCCAATTTTCCTGATACTTATCCATCTGGACCAAGTGACGGGCAAGGACAGAATTTTTCTCATTTTCAAGGGAAGGATCATCATGAATAATATCAGCAGCTTGATTCCTGGCAGCTTTTAATATCTTTTCATCTTTAATGATATCCGCGATCCGGAGATTAAGAATTCCGCTTTGCTGAGTACCCTGAATATCGCCCGGACCTCTTAACTGAAGGTCTGTTTCGGCAATTTCAAAACCATCGGTAGTGCGTACCATCGTTGAAATTCTTTTTTTCGCCTCCGGGCTGAGGGCATCATTGCTCATCAGGATACAGTACGATTGGTCGTTGCCACGTCCGACCCGTCCCCTCAATTGATGCAGTTGCGATAAACCGAATCGTTCTGCATTTTCAACAACCATTACGGATGCATTTGGAATATCCACGCCGACTTCAATCACTGTCGTAGCTACCATGATTTGAGTCTCATCGTTCAGGAAGCGTTTCATCTCATTCTCTTTTTCCTGTTGTTTCATTTGTCCGTGAACCATGCTGACAGCATACTGGGGTCTTGGAAATTCCATGACAACATGGGCATATCCTTCCATTAAATTTTTCAGATCCAGCACCTCTGATTCCTGAATAAGGGGATAAACTATATAGACCTGCCTGCCCTCCTTTATCTTCTGACGTATAAAACCATATACCTTAGTGCGGTCGTGTTCATAAACATGACGTGTTACGACGGGTTTTCTTCCCGGGGGCATTTCATCAATTACGGAACTATCAAGATCACCATATAGGGTCATCGCAAGTGTGCGGGGAATAGGTGTTGCTGTCATAACCAGGATATGGGGTGCGGTTAAGTTTTTTTCCCACAGCCGCGCTCTTTGTGCGACTCCGAAACGGTGTTGCTCGTCAATGACAACCATACCCAGATGCCGGAAACGGACATTTTCTTCGATAAGTGCATGAGTTCCAATAAGTATCTGGAGAATCCCTCCCTGTAAGTCGGAAAGAATTTCCTTGCGGTCTCCCGGTTTTGTTGAACCGGTTAAAAGTCGTATGTGAACACTAAGACCTGATAACATATTGGATATTGTATTAAAATGCTGGTTGGCAAGTATTTCTGTAGGAGCCATCAAACAAGCCTGATAACCATTATCCAGGGCGATGAGCATTGTCATAAGCGCCACCAGGGTTTTGCCACTGCCGACATCTCCTTGAAGCAAGCGGTTCATCTGCCTGCCGCTTCCCAGATCATTCCGGATTTCCCTTATCACCCGTTTCTGGGCTTCTGTCAGGTTAAAAGTCAGATGATGATGGTAAAACTGATTTACATAATTTCCGACTTTTGAAAAAACATGTCCCCGTTGTTTGTTGATCCTTCCATACCGTTGTTTCATTAACCGGAGCTGGAGAAAAAAAAGTTCTTCAAATTTCAACCGTGTCTGGGCTTTCTTAAGTAATTCAGCGCTCCCGGGAAAGTGAATAGTCATGAAGGCTTCTTTTCGGTCAATGAGTCTGAAGTTATATAATAAAGTCGGGGTGAGGTTTTCCGGAATATTAAATTTTTCATTCGACAGGAGATTTTTCACCAACTTGCTTATCCCTTTATAATTGAGGCCTTTTGATTTTAATTTTTCCGTGGAGCTATAGATCGGCCTGATGGTTTCATTCAGAGGTAAAGGTTTGTCAGATGGAATTTCCAAGTCGGGATGTGGAATATTCCATCGGCCATTAAACATTGTTGGTTTTCCGAAAACAATGAATTCCTGGTCAAGGGTGAATTTACCCGCCATCCATTTCAGTCCCTGGAACCATACAAGGTCAATTTCACCGCTTTCATCCCTTACTGTGACGATAAGTCGTTGATTCCTTGGTGGTCCAACCGTCTGAATTCTTGTAATCCTGGCTTTGAACTGGATGTATGACGTATTATCTTTTATTTCGGATATGCAAAAAAATTTACTTCTGTCGAGGTACCGGAAGGGGAAAAAAGTCAGCAAGTCGGCAAATGTAAAAATGCCGGCTTCCGATTTCAGAGCCTCTGCTCTTGCGGTGCCAACTCCTTTTAAATATTCAATGGGAGTCTCAAGAAAGGTACTCGACATGGAACCGAATATACAAAAAAAAACTCCCCACGTGGAGGAGTTCTTATTTATATTCTAATATTGCCAGAGATCGTGTTCGAATTCAAAAAGGTTATTCTTAGCCCGTTCCGCTTCAAGCAGGGCATCAACTCCCATGGCATATTCATTGATCTGGCGATCATAGACATTTTCTTCCTTGTAAATGTAACTTGAAAACATCCTTTTCATAAATACGTCATCATAAGTCATTCTGCCTGCAGAGCCATTTTTCAGGTTATACATTTCATTCCTGGCAAAAAGTTCACGACATTCGGGGAAGTATATCCAGAATAAAGGCATATCGCCACGGCTTTCACCAGTTTTAGGATCGATTTTTTCCATTACCGGGCAAATGCCTAATATTCTCACCTCCATGACCGATCTTTGACGGTCAAAATAAAAATCTTCTTTTACCCTGAACTTTTTAACATTCGCTGCGGTGAAATCTACCTTAATAACTTTCATAATTTTTTGTTCGGGATTATCAGGGTCAGGGACGAACATGGTATCAGGAATTTCAATTCGGTCTTTAACCTCATTAAAAGTTATAGGGGTCAGAAACTGATCCACGTCGGGAGAATAGGCCACAATTGTGCCTTCTCTCAAACCATCCCATATAATCGTCATTAAACTTCTCCAGTTATTCTGGGGTTTTTCCGGATAATAAAATGCTTGATTCATCTTTTCACGCATATCGATTACCCTCCAGATACGACGAGTCCAGATAATATCAGCTTCCCTTAAATACGGATAGGCAATGGGTTGTAACTGGGTAATAGCAGTTTTATCATAAACACCATCCCGTGGAGGTCCTTCGAGAACCTGTGAAAAAAGTCCTTTTGGAACCATCGTTCCAACGATGGATATCAAAATTAAAATCAGTGACTTTTTCATCTTTTATGTTGATTTAATAAATACTAACATCCTTTATATTATTGTATATGAAAGGCTCTTCTGAACTTTTCTTGTGCCATCGGGCCCTTGTACTTTTATATTGTCAAACCAGATCTTTTGTTTACGTTTGGAATTTAAAATAATTCGTTGGATTTCCTGGTTCAGGGTTCTTCCCTGGCAGGGAACTTCGGTATAATCTCCTGTTGAACTCGTAGTACCAAAGGTATACGATATAACCCGGTATGTGGCTTTCAGATCAAATCCTGGAGGTGGGGCACAAATCAGGTCGGGGGCACTGATAATGAGATTTTTCTGGATCAACCCATCTGGTTGACCTGCAATGGTAACATCCGGATCAGGAATGGTCTTCAAACGGAATTCTTCGGAACCGAGGGGGACTCTTTTCCCGCCATAGACAGCGCTGACAGATACCGACACCCTGCTTGGACCACCAGTAGCGGGGATCGATACACTCCAGTTTGTATCGGACCTTGCAATAATTCCAAAGCTGATAGTTGCCTGAATATCCGAAGCGCCACCAGGGACAGCAATTTTAACAGGATTTGGGATCCCCCGGTAAAATACAAGCATCTGGGTTGGTGAAATGGAAATACTCCGTTTGCCGACAATATATTCTTCACTAAAGTAATAGTTCCTTGGGTTGCCCGACGGATCCATCACCTGAATATATCCCGCATATCGTTGCAGACCTGCGCCCCCCGCAGGGATATTCAGCCAGACAACGCCTCCGGATCCTTCCAGGGTTTTGGCGCCTCCTTCGTTTGCAGCTGTAATCGTATCGGCTCCAAAAACATATTTGACTTTTGGGTTATTGTTGGAATCGTAAGCCGCCACAAGTATTTCTGCCTTGTATTCCTCCCCGGCAAACACAAAACGACTCTGTGGAACGACCCTGGCTCTGATGACATTGAATTTGAAATCTTCGGCATTGACTGATGAATAAATACTGTTTACCACATCAAATTCGGCGTTATATATCTCGGCCTTGATTTTATTTAAGATCGTAACTGTAGCGGCAAGAATTGTCCGGTAAAAATTATGCATCTCCCAGTTCTGTTTGGCTCCGTCAGCATCGTAAAAAGGCCCCTGAGTATCCATTCCAATTTTTATGGTCGAACGGTACTTGGGATCGACCAGGTCGAGCATCTGTTTTTTATATGCTTCGATTTTTTCCCTTAAAATCCGAGATTCCCCTGCAGAACCGTCGTGTGAACTTCCAATGAAATAGCGCGTCGGATAGTCGTAGTTGTCTTTCCGTTCTGCATCATGCAACATCAGTTTTTTAGCTTCTTCTATGGATTTAAGTTTTTCGGTTTTCATGATGACAACATATTTGATGCTGTCAACATATTTTTCCAGTTGTGTTGAAATTGCACGGGCGATCTTAGCTTTATCCCAATAGACTTTTACTTTATTCGGATACAACTGGTATTGTGCTTCAAATTTGGAATAGGTATTTTCTAGTTTCTTGGAGAAGTTAATATTGGTAGTTTCCATGCTTTCATTTACCACCACGAATGCATCAAGGATTTGTTTCGAGACGTTCAATGCGAGGAGGGCAGTGAGTACGAGGTACATCATCCCAATCATTTTCTGCCTCGGCGTCTCTTTATATCCAGCCATTTAGTATGTAGTTTTTACAGGTGAATCATTCGGTTTTTTCATCAATCCTTCAAGTTGGTTATTTAATACTGACATTCATGGCTGAAAGCATGTTCCCATAAACCTTATTCAAGGCAGCAATGTTCTTTGCCATAGCATCCACTTCTTCTTTGAATTTGGCGGTTTGTTGTACCGAGGCATTGAGGTTCTGAAGGAATTGAACCATGGCATCATGAACCTGGGAAGATGATTCTACCTGGTCGGTGGAGGCATGCAGTTGTCGTTCCACAACTTTATTTAACTGGTTAAGATTTTCCTTATACCTGGCGGTGTTGGTCACTGATTCTGTGAGGTTTTCGGCAAATTTTCCAAGAATTGAATTGAATTTGTTCGTATTTTCCATTTGTTCATTCGAACCCTGGAGATGAAGTTCATAAAGAGCGTTCAATGCCGACAGGTTTGAAGAAATGCGGTTAAGTTGCTTATTATAGTTTGTACCTTCTGTTGCAGAGTGACTCAATGTCTCGGCTGTTTTGGAAAGAATCTCTGTTGATTCGTGGTATTTTTCAATGAATTTATTTGTAGAGGTGGCAGCGTTGGCAATACTCGAGGAAAAGGCTTTATTGGCAGTTATATCCTCCTTTAGTGATTCCGAAACCTCACTAAATATTGATGATAATGTCGCCGCGCTTTTGGAAGTCGACTGGATATGTTTCATCTGATCCTCGGATGCAGTAACACCCATTTCCAGTGTTTTGGCTGTTTTGCGATAGGAGTCGTTCAGAACATTGGCCGATTCCGTTGCGCTCTTTATCGTATTTACATATTGATCATTCGCCAGGGATGCATCGGAAACCTTAGAAAGTTTTGAAGTGGTATCATTCAGGTTTCGAAGTCCATCGCCCAGACTTTGAATAAGCTCTGGTCCGATTTTCGCTTTTTCAAGCATTTTATCGAGTTCCTGGGATACTGTTTCTCCTTTTGCAAGCGCTTTTTCAGAATCGATATCCCCCTGGTGGTACATACCGGCCAATTGAGGATATACCAGGCTCCAATCAGGTTCGACATGGGGGGGCTCAAAAGCGGAAAAGAAGAAAATGCACGATTCGGTACCCAATCCGATGATAAGCATAATATCTGCCCCTGTATAGTGGTTGATTTTGAACAATGCACCGATAATTACAACAGAAGCACCCCAGCCATAGAGCTTGGCCATAAAATTCCGGTACCTTTTAGTCCTGAATATAGCGAATAGGTCCATAAATATGAATTGTTAGATGTTAGCGGTTGGTGAGCAATTAAATTTCTATGAATTTAAATTTAACTAATTATATACCTTGGATGCTCTTGCCGGATTATCATCCCGCTGGCGTCCCATATATCCCTGAACACAACGGAAACCAATATAACATTTTGCGGTATCCTGATATTCATACGAACGGGAGGAAACACGCAGAAAATAGGCAACATCTTTCCAGGATCCACCACGTGTTACTTTCCTTTTGAGTGCAGGCGGGTCAGTATCCTTGGCATTGTACTTATAATCGGGATTAAGATCCCAAGTGAAATTGTAGGAAGAGGGATGGAAGGCTGAGCTGGTCCATTCTGCAACATTACCTGCCATGTCATACAAACCGAAATCGTTGGCAGGATAATGGGCAACGATAACAGGGATAGCGCCACCATCGTCGATATAATCTCCCCGCATAGGTTTAAAGTTTGCAAGGAAGCATCCCTTATCGTTTCGGGTGTATGGACCTCCCCAAGGGTAAGGGTTTCCATCATAACCACCGCGGGCTGCCCATTCCCATTCTGCTTCGGTAGGCAGACGGAACTGGCTGACAAAAGTTTCTCCTTTTTTCCCGTAAAGACTTGCATCTTTTAATTGAGTTCTCCAGATACAAAATGCATTCGCCTGTTTCCAGTTGACACCTACCACCGGATAATTGTCATAGGCCGGATGCCAGAAATATTTTTCAGTGCTGGGATCATTAAATGAATAAGCAAAATCATGGATCCAGCACAGGGTATCAGGATAGATGTTGATGACCTCTTTACGGACATAAACAGAGCGATCTTTCAAACCTTGTGGACGATTCGAAAGTCCTGCTTCTTTCGGATCTGATGGTGCAGAAAAATCTTTTCTGGCAGCAGCTTTCAGATCAACAAAATAATATTCAAAGTATAATTTCCTGGTATCGATTTCTTTTCTTCTGAAGTACCGCTCGTTTTCAGGCAGGAACATTTGGGATATCGCATCCCTGACATCCTGCTCCTGGGGACTCCAGTTAAGTTTGGTTTCCCAGTTCAGAAAGGGAGGGTCAAACGTTTCGCCGGTCTTTTTGTTTTCCGTAATAAAATATAATTCCGGTTTGATCTCTCCAAGTATCCTGCGCGCAATAGAATCTCTCACCCAATACACAAACTGACGGTATTCATTGTTCGTAATCTCCGTCTGGTCCATATAAAAAGCTTGGACGGTTACAGTCTTGGGATTACTTAGCTGTGCATAGGGCACATCTTCATCACTTACACCCATTGTGTAAGCTCCCATGGGTACGTAAACCATGCCAAAAGGATCGGGTTGATAGTATCGCTTACGGTTTTTCACACCCGTTAGTTCACCGTTCCCGGAATTTCCACAACTTCCCAGGAAGATGATAACAGCTGAATAAATAAGCAGTTTTTTCATTTTTAGCCAATTAAATGATGAAAAATAACGCTACTTCTAATAGGTTTAGTATTTGTGACCCTAACTTTTAAGCAAGATGTGGGCAAATTTACACTTTTTTTTTATTTACAGGAATCTTGTATTATGGTAACTTTTCCTGAATTTATCGGTTTCGATCTTAAAACAATAACTCAACATTACTTCCACACTTCCGCTGTTAAATTTTGTCAGGCTCGAAGTAGATATATCATAGGCTACACCAATCCGGAATCCTTTAAAATTAACTCCGGCCAAGATGGAAACCGCATCTTGAATACGATAGGCCAAGCCGCCATAAAATTTATTGTTATACTGTAACAGGGCAGATAAGTTAAATTGAAAGACCGCCCCATCAAATAAAAACAAGAAGGATGGTTGAAGCTCGAACGCAGGATGATTTGGAATTGCCCATTGATAACCGGCAGTCAGATAATAATGCCTCCTCAATTGATAATGAGTAGTTTTTCCTTGTGACTGTAAAAGCTGATCGGATGACAAACCTACATAAAACTTATCAGGAATCTTGTAAAACAGTCCTGCTGACAAATCAAACATCATATCGCTTTCTGTGTTTTTGTTCTGCAGAATTTCATCGCCGGTATCAACTGGTTTGAACTTTGTAAAATCAATTTTCGGATTCTGAAATCCGAGTTGAATCCCAATTGAGAAATCCCCCGGCCCTAGTTCCATTTTATAGGCATAGCCGACCTTCACTGCCAAAACTTGCTGAAAACCGATTTTATCCTGGTAAATAGTCCCCCCGACCCCGCCATGCAATATCTTAATGGGGGAATCGACGGTAAGTAAAAATGTCTGAGGGCTGACTTTATTGCCATCCTCATCTTGGAATCCTATCCATTGTTGCCGGAAGAGACCCGTTGCACAAATTCCACCGCTATTTCCGGCAAAGCCGGGATTGAAAAACATGTTGGTGAACATGTATTGGGTGATCATTGGATTCTGTTGGGCTAAGGATGAGGGACCCCAAATCAAAATAGAGAGGATCACAAGGATAGGTGAACCTTTTTGTAAAATAATACGGGATCTGCGGAAATATAGCACCAAAGATCGTCTTGTTAGGGTCAAAAAAAGTGCGATAAAAGTACTATTTTTTTGCCAATAATATAACGGAAAGAGATAAATTCAATTGTGTACAAAAAAATATCTTTGTACATTGAAACGGTTAATTAATATCTAAAGCTATGGCATTCTTTTTATTAAAAGAAAAACCTTTTACAAAGAAATGGTTTATTTCTTACAGCCTTATCATCGCCGGATCATTTATCCTGGCTTCAAGTTTCGTCCTGTTCATTACACCTTATAAAATCGTTCCCGGAGGTGTTTATGGTATTTCCATTGTTTTACATTATTTGTTCGGAACTCCGGTAGGACTTGTCGCCCTTTGTTTCGACATCCCCCTTACCTTACTTGGAATAAAGTTCCTGGGCCCACGGTTTGGAGTTAAAACCGTTGCTGGATTTTCATTAACGGCCATCTTTAATGATACACTTACGATCTTTTGGGGATCCAAGCCTCTCGTGGAAGGAGATGCATTGCTTTCCTCCATATTCGGTGGTGTGCTTGCAGGAGTGGGTTTAGGGCTCATTTTTAAATCAAAAGCGACATCCGGAGGAAGCGATATCATTGCAGCCATTGCCGCAAAATATACCAAACTTCCTCTTGGAATACTTATGATTTATATTGATTCGATAATTGTTCTAATAGGTTTGCTTGTTTTTCGCGATTGGAAAATTCCTTTATATTCATGGATTGTGATTTTTATAACCGGGAAAGTCATTGACATTGTTCTGGAAGGCGTCAGTTATGATAAGAGCTTATTTATCATTTCGGATAAGCATGAAGAGATCCGCGACAAGATCATAAACAACCTTAATCGGGGTGGTACCTATATTGATGGAAAGGGTATGTATAATATGGCCGAGCGAAGGATTATTTTTACGGTCGTCAGCCGGCGTGAACTGGCCCTGCTGGAAGAATATATTCATCAGATCGATCCGAAAGCATTTCTGACCGTGATCGATGCAACGGAAATATTGGGAGAAGGTTTTAAGTCATTGAAGGAAAAGGTAACGGAGTAACAAGAGAAACTACGAATTACGAGTGACGAATGACCAATGACTTAATGACTTAATGACCAAATGAGCTTGTCTCCCTGTCGATTGGTTACTTGAACAGTTTAACAATATCATTCCCGTTTGCAAAGATCAACAGCCCGAAAAGGATTGCCATACCAACATACTGAGCATATTCCATGAACTTGTCACTCGGTTTGCGCCTGAAAATGATCTCGTAAAACAGGAACATAACATGTCCGCCATCAAGCGCCGGGATTGGTAAAACATTCAAAATGGCAAGCATGATCGAAAGAAAGGCGGTTAAAGACCAGAAAGCCTGCCAGTTCCACGTAGATGGAAAAATATTGCCAATACTGATAAAACCGCCGACAGATTCATAGGCTTTTTCCTGCGAGAATAATAACTTTATCGATTTAAGGTAATTTCCCACACCGTCAAAGGCTTTCCTGAATCCGGCCGGAACAGCAGTCATCAGGTTATATTGTTTTTCTTTGAGAATAAAATAGCTGGCCGGGCCTTTAGGATACACGCCAATCAAGCCTTCTTTTGGAACAGCAACAGGTATTTTCAGTGTGTCCTTTCCCCGGACTACAATAACCCGCACTTCTTTATTCCTGAATTGTCCGATAGCCGCACGGAACTGGTCAAAATAACTAAGCAAGGAATCATTGATCCCAATGATTTTATCATCGACTTTTAATCCGGCCTTTTTTGCCGGTGAAGTTTTGGTAAAATCACCTATTTCGAATGGAATCCTGAATGAGATAAATTCAGGATTTTTTTGTGAAATGAGTTTGCTGATGAAGCCATCCGGTATCCTGATATCAACAGGAACACTATCCCTGATTATTTGAATCGTCTTGGCTTCCTCAAGAATGATAACTTTTGGAATCGATGCAAAGTCTTCGACAGGTGTATGATCCACAGATATTATCTTATCACCATTTCGTAATCCCATCTGGTACGCAAGTGAATCAACCGTGATGCCATATTTTACTTCAGTGGTCGGCAGGTATTGTTCGCCGATGGCCGACAACATAACGATATAGATCAAAACAGCCAGTAGGATATTGACCGTAACGCCACCCAACATAATGATTAGTCGTTGCCATGCTGGCTTACTCCTGAACTCCCAGGGTTGTGGCGGTTGTTTCATTTGTTCTTTATCCATCGACTCATCGATCATTCCTGAAATCTTGACATATCCTCCCAGAGGAAGCCATCCGATCCCGTATTCCGTTTCGCCCTTCTTTATTTTAAACAAAGAAAACCATGGATTGAAAAACAGGTAGAACTTTTCGACCCTTGTTTTAAATATTTTGGCGGCTATGAAATGTCCCAATTCATGAAATATAACGAGTATCGATAAGCTTAGTAACAGTTGTATAACTTTAATAAAGATTTCCATCTGGAAGGTTTTTGGTGTTAATTGGTTTTAATACTATTGATCAATTCTTCTGCCTTGATTAATGTTTCCCGGTGTGTACTGACATAATTATCATAGTTTGGATTTTTAATAAATGCAACCGAATTCATACATTGTTCAATGATATCAGGCATCTTTAAAAATTCAAGTTGATCGTTGAGGAAGGCGTGAACGGCGACTTCATTGGCAGCATTCAGGATACATGGAACATTTCCTCCGCGACTAAGAGCTTCATAGGCTAAGGAAAGATTCCTGAAAAGCTCTTTATCAGGCAAGCTGAAAGTAAGTTCCGGATAATCAAGGAAATTGAAACGGATAAAATCGGAGTGGGCCCGCAAGGGAAAAGTTAATGCATAAAATATTGGTAATTTCATATCGGGGAGGCCCATCTGAGCCTTCATCGAACCATCCACAAATTGAACGATGGAATGAATAACCGATTGGGGATGAATGATCACTTCAATTTGTTCGGGTTTCAGGTTGAATAGCCATCGGGCTTCAATTACTTCAAGCCCTTTATTCATCAGGGAAGCGGAATCGATAGTGATTTTATCCCCCATTTTCCAATTGGGGTGTTTCAGGGCTGCTTCTTTAGTCACTTTGTGCAGATGATCTCTTTGTTTTCCACGGAAAGGACCTCCTGAGGCTGTCAGATATATCTTTTCGACAGAGTTGTTTGCTTCTCCGACAAGACATTGAAAAATAGCCGAATGCTCAGAATCGACCGGTAGAATATAACATTGGTTTCTGTAAGCTTCTTCCATGATCAAATCTCCGGCGACTACCAGGGTTTCCTTGTTGGCTAGTGCAATATTTTTTCCGGAACGTATTGCACTTAAGGTGGGTTTCAGGCCTGCATATCCAACCAGGGAACAAAGAACCAGATCAATGGTTTCCATAGTGACAATCTGTTCAAGTGCTTCTTCCCCAGCAAAGACCTTTATCGGATAAGATTTAAGAGCGTCGGCTACGGTTCGATAGTAAGACTGGTTTCCGATGACAACGGCATTTGGCTTGAACTCAATTGCCTGGCGAATGAGAAGGGATGCATTATTCTGTGCTGAGAGGACCTCAACTTCTGCTAATGCCGGGTGTCTGCGAATGACCTCCAGGGCTTGGGTACCTATGGAGCCCGTCGATCCTAATATGGCTATTCGTTTTTTCAAACCTGATATTTCAAAAGTTAAAATATGATATAGTCTTTCGGATTTATAGGACTGCCTTCATTCCAAAGTTCAAAGTGAAGATGAGGGCCAGTGGTAAGTTCTCCCGTCTGTCCTATAATTGCTATCGGATCGCCCGATTTTACCAGGTCGCCGACTTTTTTCAGGATGGCAGAATTATGTTTATATATGGAAACAATATTTTGAGGGTGTTGGATGGCAATGACATAGCCAGTTTCAAGAGTCCAGTTAGTGAAAATAACAGTTCCGTCGAGGACTGCTTTTATTGTTTCATTTTCCTTAGCAACAATATCGATTCCAAAATGATGTGTGGCCGGGTTGTATTCATTTGTGATCACACCTTTCAGAGGCGAAAAAAACAAAACACTTCCAATCGAAGACTTCCTCACGTTTTCTGCTTCAATCGATTCCATTTTATAAAGCGTGTATTTTCCCTGGCTTTCTACGTCGAGCCGTAGAAGAGAATCCTCCATTGACCTTTTAATATGGATTTCACTATACCGTTTCGATGTATCACGCGGGATTGGAACATCTTCTTTCAAATCTTTCCCGTCGACAATATCGCGAAGATTGTGGATAAACCTGTCCTTATACGTAAGATCTTTTTCAATGGAATCTGTTTTGAGCTGAAGTTCATATAGTTTTTTCTGAAGCCCTACATTAGTATATCCTGGTATGTATTCGCGCAGTGGAGTAAAAGCAATGAGGATGGAGGTAAGGAAGATCAGCACAATGGTAAGGGTTCCAAGGGCAATAAAAACATTCAGTCGCGACAGACGAAAAGTAAACCGCTCTTCCAGTGTATCATCGGTCATTAATACCAACCGGTATTTAGTCCGTAATTTTTCTGTCCACTTGATTTTTTTCTTTTCGCGTCGATCCGAGGCCATGCCTTTCCCAATATTCCTGAAAACGCTGCAAATATCGGAAAATTATGTCAAACGGCAAATTGTAACGGTCTCAGGCCTATTTCAAAAATTTAAAATATTTTTGTAAAAAATAAGTTAGTAAGATATAAGGTGTTTAAATATTGAAATCGACGAAGATATACTCCTTTCCCGGATTTTTTTTGGTTGTCTTGATGTTTCTTTTGATCGGTGCCTGCTCGACCAAAAAAAACACCTTTACCCGTCGTGCCTATCATAACCTGACTTCCCACTACAACGTTTACTGGAATGGCATGGATAATATACGTCAGGGTATCAAGGAGTTTGAATCAGGTGTGAAAGACAATTATGCCCTGATCATTCCTGTTTATAATTTTGGTGATAAAGTCAGTGCTGGGAAAATGTCCCAATATGCCGATATCTCTATCAAAAAGGCTTCAAAGGCAATCAACAAGCATTCGATGATCTTCAACAGGAAGGAATATGTAAAATGGATCGACGATGCCTATTTCCTGATTGGTAAATCATATTTCTACAAGCAGGATTATCCGATGGCGAGGCGAACTTTTGAATTCGTCATCAAGACATACAATGTGAACGAGATCAAGTACGATGCAATGCTCTGGCTTGCTCTTGCAAACATTCAGCTGGGTGATTTTAACAGGGCAGAACCTTTGCTTGATATGATGCAAAGTAAGATCAAACAAGGTGAAGCTCCGGAGAAATATGAAACAGATCTGAACCTGATCTATGGCCAATTTTATATCTTACAGAAGAACTATTCTGCAGCTGTTCCATTCCTTGAGCATGCACTTGAACTAAAACCCCCGTCAATTATGCGGACACGGTGTATGTTCATCCTGGGTCAAATTTATCAAAAGGATGGAGATACCGACAATGCCACGCGCATGTATAAAGCTGTAATAAAGCGTGGTCCTTCATTCGAGATGGAATTCAACGCCAAAATAAATCTCGCGCAATGTTATGATTCGAAATCCGGCAACCGTGAATTCATTATCAAAAAACTGACACGGATGTTGAAGGATGTCAAAAACAAAGAATTACTTGATCAGGTTTATTATTCATTGGCACAGGTCTCACTTAAAGATGCTGATACGGTTTCTACAATCAATTACCTGAAAAAATCGGTCAGTTCAAGCAAAAATAATAACTACCAGAAAGCCATCTCTGCTTTACAATTGGCTGATATCTTTTTTAAAATTCCGGATTATCTGAAAGCGCAGGCATATTATGATAGTACGATGCAGTTTTTGCCGAAAGATTTTCCAAATTACTCCGAACTCAAAAAAAAGACAGATATCCTGACTGACCTTGTTAAGAATCTCCAGGAAATAAAAGTTGAGGATAGCTTGCAACTTTTGGCTTCGATGAGTGAGGAGAAACGGATCCAGATCATTGATGGGATTATCCGGGCAGTTGTCACCGCAGAGATGAAGAAGAAACAGGAAGAGGAGGAGAAGCGAAGTAATCAGAGTCTTTTTGGCCTCAATGTGGATAAACAGGAAATAACCGGATCAAAGGAAGGTCGCTGGTACTTTTATAACGCTACGACATTAGCCAACGGTTTTTCTAATTTTATCAGGAAATGGGGGCGGAGGAAACTGGAGGATAATTGGTTCTTAAGCGATAAAAGCCTGGTCAACCTGACTTCAACTGAAACGGTCGATACAACTGGTTTAAGTTCAGGACTTGATACTTCAATGAAAGCTTCCAGGGTGCCCATAATAAAAAAATCCAACAATCCGAAAGAACGCGATTATTATCTGCAGAATATTCCAGTCACCAAAGAACAGTTTACCATTTCAAACAATAAAATAATTCAGGCATTTTATAATTCAGGTTTCATTTATGCGGAAAATTTGTATGATTACGGTCGGGCTATTGAAACCTTCGAAACCCTTTTAGAGCGGTATCCTGAGAATAAATTTAAGGTACCGACAAATTTTGAACTTTATCAACTTTATTTAAAGCTGGAGAACAAACCAAAAAGTGATGCTTATAAAAATATCATCCTTACAAAATATTCTGAAACGGATTATGCCAAGTTGCTTGTAAATCCAAGTTATTATAAGGAATTAACCTCGAAACAGTCGGAAGCATCAAAATTATATGAAGAGACTTACAAAGCTTTCACCAACCAGCAATATTATATGGTGATCAATAATGCCTCTATTGCCCGGAATAATTTTAAAACCGACTCTGTGCTTATGCCTAAATTTGATTATTTGCGGGGACTGGCACTTGGAAAAATTGAGGTGGTGGATTCGCTGGCTGCTGCCATGTATCAGATTATCAAGGATTACCCGAAAAGCGAAGTTAAGATCCTGGCTCAAAACGTAATTAATTTTCTAGGGAATCAACGAAATTCACAAGGACAACCGATCGTGACCGATTCCAGCACCCTGCTATCTCCCGGGATGAAACTCTATAAATATGATCCCAATGCTGTTCATTTTTATGTTCTGATAGTCAACGGTGACCTGGTCGATGTAAATGCCCTGAAAATTAAAATTACTGATTTCAATGCCAAGTTCTATGATCTGGAAAACTTGCAGGTCAACAGCATAATATTCAATAACGAACAGCAGATAGTAACCATTAATAATTTTGAATCTGCCGAAAAAGCCATGAATTACTACATCAACATCCGGGAAAGTAAGTACATCTTCACTAAACTTGAAACCACCGGGAACTATTTTGACTTTGTTATCTCTGTCGAAAATTATCCTGTCCTGTATCGAAATAAAGATATTTCTCAGTATATTCGCTTCTTTGAAAAGAATTACCCGGTAATAAAATAATATTTTATGGCTAAGAACAGAGAACAGGAAATGCCTGCCATTAACCTGCTGGGCTCCGGAACCATTGTGAAAGGTGAGATCAGTGTGAATGGTGATTTCCGTATCGACGGAACCCTGGTTGGGACTATTCACTGCAAAGGGAAGGTGGTTGTCGGGCCAACCGGATTAATTGACGGGGAGATTCAATGCCAGAATGCCGATTTTTCAGGTGAAGTTAAAGCCACTGTTAAAGTGGCTGAATTGCTTTCGTTGAAAGAAACTGCCCGATTCAGCGGTGATATTACCACCGGTAAATTGGCCATCGAACCCGGAGCCAAGTTTTCAGGCACCTGTGCAATGGAAAATCCGGGATCCGGTTCGGGAAATCCTACCCTCGCAAAAAATGACAACAGACCCCAGGAAAAGTCTGTATAATTATGCCCGTTATTCGGGAATGGCTTTCCAGATGCTGGCAATTATCCTGGCAGGTGTTTTCGGAGGATATAAATTAGATCAATGGCTTAATACAAAGCCTATATTTATAATCATCTTGTCCGTTCTTTCCGTTTTTCTTTCGATGTATTATGTAACAAGGGATTTATTAAAGAAAAAAAATCAATGATGAAGTCAGCATACTTAAAATTCCTGCAGCACCTTCTGATCTATTCTGCAATACTTGGTGCGATTGCAATTATTTTATATCTGATTTTACCGGAACTCATAACTCCGGTTCTGCCATTTTTATTTTTATTTTTCGTTGCCATTACATTAGTTTCCTATTACATCCTTTTACGCTCACTGAAGTCGAAGCTGAGCCGTTTTATAAATACATTTCTGATATCAACCATTGTAAAACTTATCCTCTATATCGGGATTATGATCGTATATGTAATACTCAACCGTTCCGATGCAGTACGATTTATGATCACCTTCTTTATCCTTTACTTGTTTTACACCATTTTTGAAGTGGTTAAAATGATCAGCCTTACCAGAAGCCAAAACCAGGAAAAATAATTCGTACCTTTGCACAAAATTTTTCCATGATTACGATCACCCGCAGGGAACATTTCAGCGCTGCCCATCGTCTTTTTCTTCCTCATTATTCCGATGAAGAAAACCTGGAGGTTTTTGGAAAATGTTCAAACCCTAACTGGCATGGACATAATTATATACTTTTCGTAACGGTGAAAGGAGAACCTGACCCTGAAACGGGATTGATCATCCACCTGCGTCACATCAGCCGACTTATTGAAGACAAAATCCTTAGAAAAGTTGATCACAAAAATCTGAATCTTGAAGTGGATTTTCTGCAAGGGAAAATCCCAACAAGTGAAAACGTAGCTATTGGAATCTGGAATGAACTGGAGAAAGATATCCGACAACTTGGCGCAATACTCCACAAGATCCGTCTGGAACAATCAGAGAATAATATCATCGAATACTTTGGCGTTTAAACAGTCATTTTTAATTTATGACAGAAGAGAAACTTAGTTACGAAAAATTTGAAGACTACAATCCTGAACGACTTGAAAAATTAAGCTATCATTACCGGGAAATCCTCCGGCTGATCGGTGAAAATCCGGAGCGGGAAGGGTTGTTGAAAACCCCGCTACGGGTAGCTAAATCGGTTCTTTTTCTCAATCAGGGTTATAATCTTGATCCGGTAGAGATCCTTAATTCGGCAAAGTTCCGGGAAGATTACCGGGAAATGGTTATCGTCAAGGATATAGAAATTTATTCGATGTGCGAGCATCATATGATCCCATTTATCGGTAAAGCCCATGTGGCTTATATCCCCGACAAGTATATAACCGGTTTAAGCAAGATTGCCCGGGTGGTTGAAATATTCGCACGCAGGTTACAGGTACAGGAAAGACTTACGATGCAAATTAAAGATGCCATCAATAACTCATTGAAACCTCTTGGTGTGGCAGTTGTAATCGAGGCACAACATTTGTGTATGTCGATGCGCGGGATTCAGAAGCAAAATTCTGTCACAACGACATCCGATTTCGTAGGTGCATTCGAACGTGACAAAACAAGGGCAGAATTCCTGCATCTGATAAGTACAAAACTTCATTAGTAAATGGTGAAACAGTGAAATTTTAAGTATTTAAGATTTGAATAAATTATAGGAGAAATAACAATGTTTGAACAAACTGATAACCGCGGATATTTTTCCGCTCAGCAGCAGGGAAAGCAAACCCTTGCTGTGGCAAAAACATTTATGGCTCAGGTCTTCCTTTGGATGACTTTAGCAATGGTGATTACTGCCGTTACAGCATACTTATTTGCCGGAAGCCAAAGTCTTATCGAAAGTTTGCGAAATCCTGCAACTGGCGGTCTTACCGGACTTGGATGGATCGTCACACTCGGACCGATTGGTTTTGTGTTGTTAATGTCATTTGGTTTCCAGAAATTATCCCCTGCCGTGATGTCATTATTGTTCATCACTTTTTCCGTCCTGATGGGAATGAGTCTGAGCTTTATTTTAATGGCTTATACCGCATCATCGGTTTATAAAACCTTTGCCATCGCCGGAGGAATGTTTGGGATAATGGCTATTACCGGGTACACTACCAAGACCGATCTGACAAAATTCGGGAGTATTATGATTATGGGAGTGATCGGCCTGATGATCGCCATGCTGGTGAACTTCTTCCTGAACAGCAGCACCATGGAGTATATCATCAGTATCGTCGGTGTCCTGGTCTTTACCGGGCTGACGGCATATGATGTTCAGCGGTTAAAGAGAATTGGCAGCGGAGCAGGTGAATATGGCGAAGCCAACGCCAGAAAATTGAGTATTCTCGGCGCACTGACGCTCTATCTCGATTTTATCAACCTGTTCCTTTTCCTTCTGCGTTTCCTTGGAGACAGGAAATAAATGGTGAAATAGTGAAATAAATTTTTATGGTTGCATATGTTTTCCCGGGACAGGGAGCCCAGTTTGTCGGGATGGGTAAGGATTTATACGAACAATCTACCCTTGCCAAAGATCTGTTTGAAAAAGCAAATGGAATATTAGGTTTTAGAATAACCGATTTGATGTTTGCCGGAACCGATGAAGACTTACGACAGACCAAAGTAACACAGCCGGCAATTTTTCTTCATTCCGTCATTTTGGCAGCCTCTATGGGAGCATCTTTTAAACCGGATATGGTCGCGGGTCATTCGTTGGGTGAATTTTCTGCCCTTGTTGCGAATAAAACTTTGTTGTTTGAGGACGCTTTACGTCTGGTTTCAGCCCGTGCCCGGGCGATGCAAAAAGCTTGTGAATTGAATCCTTCCACCATGGCTGCTATTATCGGCATGGATGATAAAGTTGCCGAAGAGGTTTGTCGTTCCATTGATGAAGTCGTAGTGCCCGCTAACTATAACAGTCCGGGTCAGCTTGTAATTTCGGGAAGCCTGAGAGGGATCGAAATAGCCTGTGAAAAACTTAAAGCAGCCGGTGCACGCCGTGCTTTACCTCTCAAGGTCAGTGGTGCTTTTCATTCCCCATTTATGGAACCGGCCCGTGTTGAACTTGCAGAAGCCATTAACACCACAAACTTTAACAAACCCGTTTGCCCGATTTATCAAAATGTCACGGCAAGCCGCGTTATCGACCCCCAGGTCATCAGGAAAAACCTGATCGATCAGCTGACTGCTCCTGTTCGTTGGACACAGCTAGTTCAAAACATGATCGCTGACGGCGCTAAAACATTTATCGAAGTTGGCCCCGGAAACGTTCTACAGGGATTGATATCCAAGATTGGCAAAGAGGTGATAGTTACCGGTCTATGAGCAAGGGTAGGGAAAATGCTATCATCTGTCCGGCTTTGTTTTACTATCGTTTATGATATTGATTTTCGTAATATTTCTGGTAATCTCCAGAGGTGACATTATTCATCCATTCTTCATTTTCCAGGTACCAATCCACCGTTTTTTGTAATCCTGCCTCAAACTGAAGGGAGGGTTTCCATCCCAATTCCCGTTGTATTTTCGAAGAGTCGATGGCATACCGCAGGTCATGACCGGCCCGGTCCTTTACAAAGGTGATCTGGCTGGAAGAAGAGCCGGCCTGGCGATTGAGTTTTCTATCCATGATCTGGCATAACAGGCGGATAAGATCAATATTTTTCCATTCGTTATGCCCGCCAATATTGTATGTTTCTCCGTTTTTCCCTTTATGGAAAATCAAGTCAATAGCAGCTGCATGGTCTTCTACGTAAAGCCAATCGCGGATATTTTCTCCTTTACCGTAGATTGGAATTGGATTTCCTTTCCGCAGGTTGTTGATTGACAGTGGAATGAGTTTTTCAGGAAACTGGAATGGACCATAATTGTTTGAGCAGTTGGAAATCACTATGGGAAGGTGATAGGTATGCCAATAGGCTCTTACCAGGTGATCGGAACTCGCTTTTGAAGCAGAGTAAGGACTTCTTGGGTCATAGGCTGTGGTTTCATAGAAAAATCCCGTATCGCCAAGAGAACCATAGACTTCATCCGTGGAAATGTGATAAAAACGTTTCTCCTCTTTATTTTTCCATGTCTCACGGGCAGCATTGAGCAGATTAACCGTCCCGACAATATTGGCAAAAATGAACTCCATCGGGCTGCTGATGGACCTGTCGACATGAGATTCAGCGGCAAGGTGTATTACTCCGTCAAAATGATATCTGCTAAAGACACTGTTCATTAATCCAGCATCAATGATATCGGCTTTTATGAATTCGTAATTAGGTGCTGTTTCAATATCCTTCAGGTTAGCAAGATTCCCGGCATAGGTCAGTTTATCAAGATTAACGATTTTGTATTCAGGATAGTTTTTAACGAACCTTCGAACTACATGAGATCCGATAAATCCCGCCCCTCCGGTAATTAAGATTGTTTTCATCACTTCTAAAATTTCACTACTTCGCTACTTCGCTATTTTTTTTTGCCAATGCCAGTTCCCACTGCCAAGCGGAATAAGTCATCTCATCCAATGTTTTTTCCGCTTTCCAACCCATTTCCTTATTAGCATATTCAGTATCGGCCCAAACTTTTTCTATATCGCCCGATCTACGATCCATGATTTTATATTTCAGCTTAATTCCTGTTGTACGTTCAAAGGATTGAATGACCTCCATCACAGAATAGCCTTTCCCTGTCCCAAGATTAAAAGCTTCCACTTTATTCTTTGTTTTACCGCTAAGCATTCGTTCAACGGCAATGACATGGGCCTTGGCAAGATCAACCACATGAATATAATCACGGATGGCCGTACCGTCGGGAGTGTCGTAATCATTTCCCCACACCCTTAAATAATCTCGCTTCCCGATGGCAGTCTGGGTGATATAGGGTACCAGATTAGCTGGGACTCCAAGTGGCAATTCTCCGATAAAGGCAGAGTCATGGGCGCCGATAGGATTGAAATAACGTAGAAGAATGGCTCTGATGTCAGCAGTAATGCTGATATCGGTTATCATTTCTTCAGAAATCTGTTTTGTATTCCCGTATGGTGACAATGCTTTTTGTACCGGAGTATCTTCGCGGGCAGGAAGTTTTTCCGGTTGTCCATAAACGGTGCAGGATGAGGAAAAAACAATATCCCGGATACCGTATTCCTTCATTCCCTCGAGGATGTTTATCATGGAAACAAGGTTGTTGTAATAGTATTTCAGCGGAAACTCCACCGATTCACCTACTGCTTTGAATGCCGCAAAATGGACAATGGCACGCAAATCTTTATTTGATCTGAAAAATTGTGACGTCTTTTCGGAATCGGTAAGATCGATTTTTTCAAAAAATGGTTTTATTCCTGTGATCTTTTTTATGTTATCAACTACTTCTATCGACGAGTTTGATAGATTATCCACAATGATTACTTCATATCCTTTGGCCTGCAATTCGACGACAGTATGAGAGCCGATATATCCTGTTCCTCCGGTAACTAAGATCTTCATAAAAGGATTTTTATTACAAATTAATTTCTTTAAGAATCGGATGGTAATCTCCTTTTAGGCCAATGGGATTTTCATTTCTGATCTGATGAACAATCTGGATGCTTGGTTTGGAATCCATAATGCCATAACCTTTGCCTGCCAGTATCTCCCTGTACATCTCCGTGTGAAGATCAGTGAATCCTTCACTGAATTCTATCTCCTGTCCATCCATGACAAGGGAACGGTAGGTGTGTTTTCCGGTTTTACGGATCTCTTTAGGGATGTCTTCCTGATCGATACTTAAAAACCACCGGATATTGGCTTTTTCAAGATGAAGAAGTCCAGATCCTTTACTTCCGGTCAAAAGATGAACTTTGCTCTCTTTGACATCTCCAAAAATCCAGGAAAGCATGTCGAAAAAATGTACCCCGATATTGGTTGCAATACCGCCAGATTTGGGAATATCCCCCTTCCAGGACCGGGAATACCATTTTCCCCTAGATGTTATATAGGTAAGATCCAGATCGTAAGTTTTCTTTTTAGGTTCTTTCCGTATTTTTTCAAATAATGCCTTTATGGCAGGATGAAGACGCAACTGTAGAATTGTATATACCTTTTTCCCTGTTTCTTTTTCAATAACCTCCAGCGCATCAAGATTCCATGGATTAAGTACAATAGGTTTTTCGCAAATGGCATGAGCATCATTTCGCAAGGCAAGACGGATATGGGAGTCATGCATGTAGTTAGGAGAACATATACTTACAAAATGAACTTTCATATCATTCATTCTTCTTTTTGAAGAGGCCAGGCGACGCAATTTATCCAGATGACGGTCAAACCGTTCAGGTTCAATAAAAAAATCGGCATTAGGGAAATAGCTGTCGATGATCCCCATTCCGTCATAGGGATCAAGTGCGGCGACCAGTGTATTTCCGGTCTCTTTAATTGCCTTCATGTGCCGCGGAGCTACATAACCTGCTGCACCAATCAGGGCAAAGTTGTATGTTTGTTTTTTTTCCTTCATATGTTATTTTCCAAGGTTTATGACCTTCCCGTCGTCTCCAAGCCGATACCGGTCATGTCCTTCAGGACAAATGGCAATGCCTTTATCGTCAAAATGCAACCGGTGACCATGTTCACTCATCCAGCCAACAAGACGGCCAGGATTTCCAATGATAAGGGCATAGGGAGGAACATCTTTTGTGACAACTGCCCCGGCTCCGATGAAGGCAAACTCCCCAATTTCGTTTCCGCAAACAATAGTGGCATTCGCGCCGATTGAAGCTCCTCTTCTGACCAGAGTGGGCTGGTATTGATCCCGACGAAGGATATGGCTTCGCGGGTTGATCACATTTGTAAAAACCATTGATGGGCCGAGGAAAACGTCATCCTCACAAATAACTCCTGTATAAATAGAAACGTTGTTTTGAACCTTGACGTTACGACCGAGAACCACCTGGGGTGATACCACGACGTTTTGACCTAGGTTGCAGTTCTCTCCAATCACACACCCGGTCATAATATGTGTGAAATGCCAAATCTTCGTGCCCTTGCCTATTTTGCATCCCTCATCAATGACAGCCGTTTCGTGGGAATAATATGCTTTTTCCATGGTCATTGTTGTAAAAATTCAAGCACCGAATGGGTGATATAAGTTAATTGTTCCTGATCCAGTTCGGTATGCATCGGTAAGGAAACGACCTTCTCTGAAAGAAATTCGGTCACAGGAAAATCACCGGATTTATATCGTGGGTCGAGATATGCTTTCTGTAAATGAAGCGGTACCGGGTAATAGATCATAGCCGGAATTCCTTTAGTGGCAAGGTAATCGATTAGTTCCTTCCGATTCACATCTTTCGTAACCAGGGTATATTGATGAAACACATGTCTGGATTTCGGATAACGGAATGGTATTTTCAGTTTCGGATGATCTTTAAATGCACGGTCATAAAAATCAGCAGCACTTCTGCGTTTGGCTGCATATTCATCAAGATGTTCGAGTTTAACTTTTAAAATAGCCGCCTGAATGCTGTCAAGACGTGAATTTACTCCTATGGAATCATGGTAATAACGAACAGTCATTCCATGGTTCACAGTGACACGAATTTGTTTTGCCAATTCATCATCGTTGGTGAAAATGGCGCCTCCGTCGCCATAACACCCCAGGTTTTTTGAAGGGAAAAAAGAGGTACAACCAATGTGACCTATAGTTCCTGCCTTTTTTGTAGAACCATCCTGAAAAATAAAATCAGATCCGATGGCCTGGCAATTATCTTCGATAATAAATAGGTTATGTCTTTTCGCGATTTCCATGATCTCTTCCATGGGAGCGCATTGCCCAAACAGGTGAATCGGAACTATTGCTTTTGTCTTTGGTGTAATTGCTTTTTCAATGGCCTTAGGATCAATATTATAAGTATCTGGATCAACCTCCACCAGTACCGGGATAAGTCGGAGGAGTGCGATAACTTCAGCGGTGGCAATAAATGTGAAAGAAGCAGTGATCACTTCATCTCCGGGCTTTAACCCCAGAGCCATCATTGAAACTTGTAAGGCATCTGTACCGTTGGCACAAGGGATTACATGTTTGACGTTCAGGTATTTTTCCAGCGCTTCCTGAAAACTTTTAACGGCAGGGCCATTGATAAAGGCACAGGAATTGATCACCTCCTGGATCCCATGATCAATTTCATTTTTTATATGCAGGTACTGACTTTGTAAGTCGACCATCTGGATTTTTTTCATCTGAGGCAGTTAAAATGAGTTCCTTATTGAGGTAAACAAATGCAAATTTATAATTATTGCCTCTCACGAAATAATTTTTTTTAATTTTAGAAGGTAGTTTAATACGGACATAAAAAACCCTCCCCTTGGGTGGGGTCATAAATACCTTAACCTATGAAAAAATTTGCAGTTGTCTTAGCAGGTTGTGGAGTTTTTGATGGTGCAGAGATCCAAGAGACCGTTTTAACCTTGCTTGCCATTGAAAAACTCGGAGCCACTTATCAATGTTTTGCTCCGGATATGGAACAATATCATGTTCTGAATCACCTGACAGGGAAAGCGATGAATGAGAAAAGGAATGTACTGGTGGAATCTGCCAGGATTGCAAGAGGAAAAATTAAACCGCTCTCCTCTTTTCATGCTGCCGATTATGATGCGCTTATCTTTCCCGGGGGATTTGGAGCGGCAAAAAATCTTTGTTCCTGGGCATATGAAGGGGATCAATGCAAGGTCAACCCCGATGTTGAAAATGCCATCAAGACTATGTTCGAAAAGAAAAAACCCATCGGAGCCATGTGTATAGCCCCTGTTATCCTTGGAAAATTATTTAAAGGGACCAACCTCACCACAGGCCAGGACCCGGCTTCTCAGGCATTTATCGAAAAATTTGGTAATAAATACACCCAAACGATCCACGGAGAAGTAGTGGTTGATCCTGCCCGTAAGCTTTTCAGCACCCCATGTTATATGCTCGAGGCCAGTATCACTCAAATCCAACAGGGCACCGAAAATATTGTACGGGAAATGTTGAAGGTCATTTGTACTCTTTAACTTCATGCTCGCCACGGATCACCATCAGACCATTTATTGCAAGGGCGCGCATCTCATCTTCTCCCGGATAGACATGAACCGGGGCTATTTTATAAATACGTTCCTGGATCCAGTTGACAAAATTCTTGTCGTAGGCGATACCGCCGGTAATCAGGATCGCGTCGACTTCACATTTTAATACGGTATACATTTCACCAACCATTTTTGCCACTTGGTAGGCCATCGCATGATAAATCAGTTCGGCGTTGGAATCCCCGTTCTCTACCATCTTTTCGACTTCTGCTGCATCGTTCGTTCCCAGATAGGCGACCAAACCACCTTCACCCTTATTCATTTTCTGCACCTCTTTTAGGGTGTATTTTCCACTGAAACAAAGCCTGATAAGTTCCCCCACCGGGAGGGTTCCACTGCGCTCAGGACTAAAAGGTCCTTCTCCGTCAAGTCCCTGGTTAACATCAATTACCTTACCTTTTCGATGTGCACCGACCGTAATACCACCACCAAGATGTACTACGATCAAATTAAGATCTTCATATTTTCGGTGTGTCGACTTTGCAAAATCACGGGCGATTGCTTTCTGATTTAAGGCATGGAAAATGGATCTTCTTTCAAATAGAGGATGACCAGCAATTCGGGCAATATCATCCAGTTCATCAACGACAATCGGGTCGACGATATAGGCTTTGGCATTAGGCAGCGATTTAATAAGATCATGAGCGATTAGGCCCCCCAGGTTACTGGCATGTTCTCCAAGCGGACTGTTTTTCAGGTCATGAATCATGGCCACGTTGACCTCATAAACTCCTGAAGGAATCGGCTTTAGCAAACCTCCTCTTCCCATCACTGCAAGAACATTATCCAACTGTATATCTGCCTCCTGCAATTGCTGCAGTATGATATTTTTACGAAACTGAAACTGATCGGTAATTTTAGGAAATTGGCCCAGCTCTTCCGGGGTATGCTTTATATTTTTTAAAAAAATAGGGTCCGTGTTCTGATAAACAGCAATTTTAGTCGAGGTAGAACCTGGATTTATGGCAAGAACCCTGGCGTCTTTCATACTTCTCATTCTTTATTAGGGATTCCAAATCTCTGTTGGAGTTTGCTTCTCCTGATCCCGTATGTAAAATAGATTATAAAACCGATGACCATCCAGATAATCAGACGAAGCCAGGTATCGCCCGGAAGAGAAAACATCTGCAACAGGCAGAATCCTGCTCCAAGAATCGGGATCAATGGAACCCAGGGTGTCCTGAACGGACGATGGAGATCCGGACGTGATTTTCTTAAGATGATGATGCTGATACAAACGATAGTGAATGCAAGGAGAGTTCCGATCGAAACAAGCTCACCCAGGATGCTGATTGGTAAAATCCCACCAAAAATCATTGCAATGGTACCTGTAACTATTGTACTGAGCCAGGGCGTTTTGAATCTGGGATGTACCTTCGAAAAGGTGGGGGGCAATAATCCATCCTTTGCCATTGAGTAGAAAATCCTGGGCTGGCCAAGTAGCATGACGAGGATAACGGAGCTCAATCCTGCGATAGCAGCGACTTTTACTATCGGTCTTAACCAGAAGAGTTTTTGGCCCATGGCATCCACTCCGACTGCTACCGGATCGGGAACAAGCAGTGCCGGGTAGGCAACAATTCCAGTAAGTACAATGGCGACAAGGATGTAAAGGATTGTAGATATGGTCAATGAACCCAGGATACCGATGGGCATGTGTTTCTGCGGATTTTTTGCCTCCTGGGCTGCAGTGGATACCGCATCAAACCCGATATAGGCAAAGAATATAACACCGGCCGCTCGCAGGATCCCCGACAAACCGAAATGTCCCCATTGTCCGGTATTCTTAGGAATAAAAGGGTGCCAGTTTATACTCTTGACAAAGAAAAATCCGATGACTACAAAAATAATGATCACCCCTACTTTTGTGATGACCATGGCGTTGTTAAAACCGGCAGATTCTTTGATCCCAATGACAAGAAGCGCAGTGATCGCAGCAATGATAAACATGGCTGGTAAATTGATGATGGCATCAGTCTGGGGAATGTTGTCGGGATTTACTCCTTCACTTATTAAGTGTTTGATCAATTCGGGAGTTTTTTGTACCCATCCCAGATCATGCTTAATGAGATCGGTTCCGGTGGCATAACAGTATTCCATCGGCAGGTTTATGCCGAAATCCTTCAGAAAGCTGACGACATATCCGCTCCATCCGACTGAAACGGTGGAGGCGGCAAAAAGATATTCCAGGATCAGATCCCAGCCGATAATCCATGCCATGAATTCCCCCAGGGTTGTGTATGCATAAGTATATGCACTCCCTGCAATAGGGATCATCGAGGCAAATTCGGCGTAACACAATCCCGCGAAAGCGCATGCGAGGCCCGAAATGATGAATGAGATAACAATGGCGGGACCGGCATATTGTGCTGCTGCCTGTCCGGTCAGAACAAAAATGCCAGCACCAATAATTGCTCCAATGCCGAGCGTGGTAAGGTTTGTGGCAGATAATGCTTTCTTAAAACCATGTTTGTTTTCTGCCGCCTCATTTAGAAGCTCTTGAATCGGCTTGGTAATCAATAATCTTTTAGGCATATGAAGTATTTTTGTCCGGGGTTAACAAGATTCAGTTGCTAAGGTCTAAAATCATAGGATTCACATAAACCTCTTTCCTGATATGATCAGGAAATTGAAGCAGCCATTACAATACTGGCTTGTTTGGATTCTTCAGTATCTGACCGTGAGGTTAACACGATGGGTGCGGTCGCTCCAAGAACGACGGCAGCCAGTTTTGCATTGGCAGAAAAACCAAATGCTTTATACAAAATATTTCCGGCTTGGATATCTGGAACTATGAGCAGATCGGCGTCGCCTGCAACATCGCTGACGATTCCTTTATGCCTGGCACTTTCTTTACTCACCGCATTGTCATAGGCAAGTGGACCGTCGATGATACAGTTTTTGATCTGTCCACGCTGGTTCATCTTGGAGAGCATGGCCGCTTCAAGGGTAGCCGGCATCGATTCATTTACCATTTCAACTGCAGCCAGGATGGCGACTTTTGGCTTGGTATAACCTAATTTGTTCATAAATTCAACCGCATTATTGATCAGGGCCACTTTAGTTTTAAAATCGGGAGCAGGGATCATGGCAGCATCACTTAATCCAAGCAATTTGTGATAAGTTGGAACTTCGAATAAGGCAAAATGCGAAAGTACATCTCCTTTGCGAAGACCCGTTTCCTTGTCTAATACTCCACGCAGAAAAGTTGCCGTAGGAACATTTCCCTTCATCAAAATATCCGCTTCTTTGTCTTTGACTAATTTAACTGCAAGCTTTACCGCATTTGTATCTACCTCTTCGTTAAAGATCCTCATTCCCTTGATATCAAGCTTAAGTTTAATACTCAAGTCATTAATCTTTTTTTCATTACCTATAAGAATGGCTTCGACAAGTCCTAATTTATTAACGGCACAGATGGCTTCCATACAATGTTCATCATGCGCAACTGCAACAGCAAGTTTTTTCTTTCTCGATTTTTTGGCTAATTCATAAAGATCTGTTAGTTTAGTCAAGTAATTTTTTCCTGTTTCTCCCTTGATTGTAGTCATGATAGTTTTTCCTCCTAGAATTTTTATGATTGATTAGTTGATTAAAGTCTTTTCTTCTGGACAAACCTACATGATTTTTAGCAAATAGACAAGGAGCCTGGAAAAAAAATTGAGTTTAAAAAAAATTCTAACTTTGCTTTTTTATTTAACAAAACCCTTATGGAGTTACCTTTCGCGGAATCATACAAGATCAAGATGGTGGAACCTATCCATAGAAGCACCCGCAAAGACCGGGAACGCTGGATCAGGGAGGCTAAATATAATCTTTTTCAACTGAAAAGCGAACAGGTGTTCATTGATCTGCTTACCGATTCAGGCACTGGTGCCATGAGTAACCTTCAATGGTCGGAAATGATGCTCGGTGACGAAAGTTATGCCGGCGCATCATCCTTTACTAAAATGAAAACAGCTATCCAGGAAATTCTTGGTTTTGAGCATTTTTTACCTACCCACCAGGGAAGAGCAGCTGAAAATGTATTGTTTTCCGTTCTCGTCAAGGAAGGTGATATTGTACCAGGAAATTCTCATTTTGATACAACCAAGGGACATATTGAATTCCGTAAGGCTCATGCTTTGGATTGCACCATTGATGAAGCTTTTGATACTACTGTGGATTATCCCTTTAAAGGAAATGTGGATCCGGTAAAACTGGAAAAAGTCCTGAAAGAGAACAGCGATAGGGTTCCCTTCATTATTGTTACCGTAACCTGTAACTCATCGGGAGGACAGCCTGTTTCCATAGAAAATATTAAGATGGTGCGCCGGATTGCCGATAAATACGGAAAACAGGTGGTGATAGATGCCGCACGATTTGCTGAAAACTCATATTTTATCAAGCTTAGAGAACCCGGATACCAGGATAAATCCATTCGCGAGATCGTGCGGGATTTTTTTTCCTACGCAGATATCATGACCATGAGCAGCAAGAAAGATGCGATTGTCAATATGGGTGGTTTTATTGCCATGCGTGATAAAGCACTTCACTGCAAAGCAAGTGTCTTCAATATCCTTTTCGAAGGATACATTACCTATGGAGGAATGTCGGGTCGTGACATGAATGCTCTTGCACAAGGGCTTTACGAAGGGACCGAATTTGATTACCTGGAATCCCGTATAAAACAGGTTCATCATCTCGGGAATCGTTTGATGGAATTTGGTATCCCGATCCAAAGACCCGTTGGTGGCCATGCTGTTTTCGTAGATGCAAAACGTTTTTTACCTAATCTTCCAAAAGAAGAATTTCGAGCCCAGACGCTTGCCATTGAGTTATATCTCGAAGCAGGGGTCAGGGCAGTAGAAATCGGTTCGTTATTGGCCGACCGGGATCCCATAACCCGTGAAAATCGATATCCCATGCTTGAATTTATGCGACTTGCCATACCGCGAAGAGTGTTTACGAACAATCATCTCGATGTAGCTGCAGTTGCCTTGAAAAATATCTGGGATCGTCGAGCTAAAATAAAGAGAGGATATAAGATTGTGAAGGAGGCCCCGATTATGCGTCATTTCACGGTTGAACTGGATTTAGCCTGAGACCATATGACAACTTTGAAAAAAAATGCCCGTTACAAGCGGCTTTATGAACAGCTGGAAGCACTCATGTCAAAATCTGAAGACATGGATGCACGGATGGCTACCATTGTCGCTGTTTTACATAATAAAATGGAAAATTTTTTCTGGACTGGGTTTTATATGCTGAAAGGGGGTGAACTCACTGTCAAGACATACCAGGGACCGCTTGCCTGTCAGGTCCTTCAAAAACATACCGGTGTTTGTTGGACAGGGATAGACCAGCATAATACTATTATTGTACCTGATGTACATAAATTTAACGGTCATATTGCCTGCGATCCACATTCAAAATCAGAAATTGCTGTTCCTTTCCGGAACCCGGATGGTGAAGTGATCGGTGTACTTGATATCGACAGTGATATACTGAATAATTTTGATACGATCGACGAAAAATGGTTGGAAAAGATCGTTAAGCTCATCTGGTAAAAACACCCTATAACCTTATCCGTCTTTACTACGGAATTTATTAATCATCCTATGACTTTTTTTGAGATCTTCCTTATCAGTCTGGGTCTTTCAATGGATTGTTTTGCGGTATCTCTTGGTGTTGGCGCTACCCGCCGGCTGAAATGGAGAGATACCTTAAAAATGGCTTTTTTTTTCGGATTCTTCCAGGGGTTAATGCCTCTTATCGGCTGGCTCATCGGTCAAAGTATCCAGTCGCTTATTGCTTCTTTTGATCACTGGGTTGCATTCGGGATCCTTGCCTTTATCGGATTCCGCATGATCGTAGAATCATTTAAGATCGGAGAAGAAAAAAAATTCATCGATATCAGAAAAACCTTGGTTTTATTAAGTCTTTCTTTCGCTACAAGCATCGATGCATTGGCAACCGGGATTAGTTTTGGTTTTATCCAGGTCAATATTATTCAGGCAATTCTTACCATCGTTCTTATTACTTTTCTCATCTCAATCACCGGAGCCCGAATTGGGGAGAAAACGACCTTCATTCCTGCCAAATGGGCAGAATTTTTCGGAGGTGTAGTTCTTATCGCCATCGGTGCCAAGATCCTATTGGAACACCTTGAAATATTGTAAGAATTATATTGCGTTATAAATACGGGTAACGGGATTTTTACTTTTTAATATATTTGTCTTGAATTTGATGAAATGAACCGGATCCGGGTAACAAAACAATTCAGGTTTGAAGCCGCTCATGCTTTGAAAGGTTATGACGGGGCATGCAAAAACATACATGGCCATTCCTATGAATTATCTGTCACGATAATCGGATCCCCTGTAAAGGATCCGAAATCTTCAAAATTTGGTATGGTTATGGATTTCAGTGATCTTAAAAAAATCATCAGTAAATATATTATTGGCCCATTCGATCACGCACTGATTCTTTTTTCGGAAGATTCAGTCGAAGAACTGAAAAAAAAAGGTGAACCTTTTACAAATATTGTTCTTGTTCCATACCAACCGACAAGCGAAAATATACTTCTGGATTTTGCCTCGCGGATCCGTGAATTATTACCCCCGGGGATCAGCCTTCACAACTTACAGTTACGCGAAACGGCCAATTCCTATGCCGAATGGTTTGCAAGTGATAATCAATAATATATATTGTTGATTTATTTCTTGATTCTGTTGGGTTCAGCAACCAAATGGACATCGACTTCCAGGTCGTCCGATTTAACCTCAATAGTATGGGCCGCCTGAAGGCTGTCATGCTGGTCAAACCAGGATGGTTCATAGATCTTATAAAACGTAGAGTTTAATTCCGGGATTATTCTAAGAAGATATTTTCCGGGTATTACATTAATAAATTTGTAGGATCCATTATCATCAACCACAGAAGAACGATAATGTTTGACCGAGTCGAAAGGCTTAGCTATATCTTCCACTTTGAAAAGATAGGCGGTGCCTCTGCAAAGCCTTATTTCACCGGCATAAGCATGACCGCGGATCGTCCTGTGATTGCCGTAAGCCAACCACAGGAAAAGCAGAAACAGGATGATAGTAGCCGCCACAGCACCGGCAGAAATACGCAGAAACCGGGAATTTTGTGGCATCTGTGTTATTCTGGCCCAAAATCCGATATATCTTGGTTCAGGATGAAGAACACTCCGGACACCTTCCCAGATACTTTCGGGAGGCGTTTGTTCAAAATCGTTAAACGATTCCCTGAACTTATTTTCCAGATGTTGGTTTTCTTCCATGTGGCAGCTCAATGATTTTACTCAGCTTTATCTTTCATACTTAATTTTTTCCATACCCCTTTGAATTGCATTCCTGGCCCTGAAAAATTGAGATTTTGATGTATTCTCTGAAATTCCAAGAATAATACCGATTTCCCTATGGTTATATCCTTCTATCACATAAAGGTTGAAAACGGTCCTGTAGCCCAACGGTAACTCATGAATTATTTTTAACAACTCTCCCACTGATAATTGAGACAGTCCGTCATCCTGATTGGTTGCAAAGGCCATTGCCTCATTAATTACAACTTCTTTTTGGAACTTAAGTTGCTTCTTATAATGATTAATCGCCGTATTCACCATGGTGTGGCGTACCCACCCTTCTAGAGAACCTTCAAACCGGAAATGATGCAGATTCTTGAAAGCACGAATGAATCCTTCCTGTAAAATATCCTCCGCTTCCATTGGATTCCCGGCATAACGCAAACAAACGCCAAACATCTTTCCGGCAAAAAGACGGTAAAAAAATTCCTGTGCCCTGATATCATTCTTCAGACACCGTTCAATTATCTCTTTCTCACTGCTCATGAATGTTCCTGGGAAGAATTCATTTTGTGATTAAAAGTACAAAGTTTTTTTAAATCACAATAATAGTTATCCCGCATTTGTGGTTATTACCTGGCTTTGAGATAAAGACCAGTCAATACTTCAAAAACTTTTGTGAATTGATCAAGGTCCCATCCCCGGAATGGATTAAAAGAAAATAAAATCCATTTGATAGCGAATTGACTTGAATGGAAACCGGTATTTCTCCTATACCTACCTCGATTGACTTGGTATACCTGATTTGTCCTGTGATATTCAAAATATCTATTACCAGAGAAACATTTTTCTGCGATAAAACTTCAAACCAGATTTTTTCATTCACCGGATTTGGATAAAGTGTGCTTACTTTTATAGTTTGTGCAAGCTGATGATCCTCAACACCAGTGACATCATGGTTGAACACTTCAAGGACAACACTATCAGCGATAGGATGTTCAATATCCAGAGTGATGGTGGTTACCCGGGAATAAAAACCAGGGACTTCAACCAGTAAATTGTATGTGCCGGGAGGAAGGTCAGGAAATTCAAAATGACCGGTATAATCGGTAAAGGTGAATGTTTGGGGTTTCATCTGATTATTGAACAACAACACTTCAGCAAATGGCTTTTCTATTGAAAGAAGGTTTCTGTCGCCATCTATAACAAATCCCAGGATGGCTGAAGTTCCTTTTAACGTATCAACAGTCGGAATCAAATGGATATTTGAATGATAGGAGTTGCTATCAGTAAGATTGATAATCTCTCCCGATTTCCAGGTCAGGTTCATACTGTAATAGGACGGGAAATAATGGGAATAATTTGCAGAACCTTTGGTTAGTTCGGCTCTCAATAGATATGAACCATTCAATTTTTGCGGAAAAGCGAAATAACCATATTTGGTAAATCGTAAAGTGTCAATAGCCATGAGACTACTTCTTTTCACCCGGTAAAGATAAACCAGGCCTGTATCACCGGTACTCAACGGATTATTGATAGGAAAATCACCCGCAAACAAATGCCCTCCAAGATCGAAGTATGCTGGTGTGATCAGATCCCTGCAGGTGGAATCATAACAATGGATCCCGGTTGAATCCGTTTCGGCGATTAAAAGGCAAACATTGAATTCTCCGGAATTTGTAAAACGGTGAACCGGGTTTTGGTCAATGGATAAAGAACTATCTCCGAATAACCATAACCAACTGTTTGGATTACCCGTGGATTGGTCGGAAAAAATGAAGGTGTTAGGTTCCGTGTTCATGGAATCGAGGATCACCGAAAAATCTGCCTTGCAGTCGTGAATTATATTGACATAAATCGTATCGCAAAATTGATCCCAGCAATAGTTGCTTGTATCAGGATTAACTATTGTAAGACATACTGTGTAGAGGCCTGGGCTGGAAAAAAGGTGTGAAGGATTTTGAAGATCAGAATAAGCCCCGTCACCAAAACTCCACATCCAGCTAGTAATGTTTCCAGTCGATTGGTCCATGAAATTAATGAGCATAGGGTTTCCGGGATCTTCATTTGAGGTATAAAAAGCCTGGCACGATGAAGTGCTTCCGATCCCGGACTGTGCTTGAACCTTCGGCGTTAATAATGCCAGAAATGAGAGAAAGAAGAAGGGTAATCCTATTTTCATGATCACCTTGTTATTTTTCCAAAATTAACTTGTAATCCAATTCCCAATCCGATTGAGTTAGTGTTTGAAAATGATTCTTCCCCAGGAATTTCAAACGACTTAAAGGTGTATTTATAAGTTGGTTCGGCGAAAAGACTTATTGTCTTGTTAATTCTGTAATCAATCCTCAGGGTTACCCATAATTGCCAGGAAGTTGAAACCCGGTTCGGAGTATTATTTTCAATGCGGATGATCCGTGCATTTGGGTAATCGACATAAGGCTTTGCTTCCTTCTTTCCAATCAGGAAGGATACTGCCGGACCGGTCTGGACGGTGATTCCTATATGTTGCGTCTCAATGAACCGGTAACCCAACAACAATGGAACCTGAAGATAAGTGTACCGGTTCCGTGTCTGGTCATCGGCAACATGCTGGATGCTGTCATAGACATTCATTGGTTTCGTAATGTAAATAATTTCATCCGGATTTTGCGGATTAACGGTAAATCCTGTCACGTTTTCGTAATATCCAACGCTGTCTTTACTTTGATAATCAATCCGGTATTTCCCTTCATCATAAATATAACCGAGTGAAATCCCCGTCCCTACCGAGAATCTCGATATATGATAGGTGGCTCCTAGATTCATCCAATAATTCATCTCAGAATATGAATTGGGGGCTTTATAAAAGGAGAGCTCCGGCAAAACACTAAAGCTGGCGGAGAAAAAGTTTGGTGTTGGAATCTTGTCCTTCAAAATCAAAATAGAACCATTTCCTGGTAATTGCAATCGAAGCGTATCAGTTAACATCCCGTTTGTAATATCGGGTGCAGGCTGTGAACTCATAAAAGCAAATGAAAGGACTTCGGATGATATTGATTCAAGATTTTCTGGAACAGGTGGTTTTTCCAGTTGGGATTCTGACCTGGCTGAAATATCATCAGGAGATACCAACGGTGGAATAATAGCAGGATTACCGGGGTGGACTGGTTGAACTTTTGAAACAGTTGTAAGAAAAGCCGAAGGACTGGGTGCAACGACAGTTGGAGAGACAGGCAGACTTGAAACCTGTGAAGATAAATCGGGACTATTGGTAGCCGAAGGCATGCCAATTTCCTTTGATGCTGACAAGGGACGTTGAACATTTCCCGGTTTAATGAAAAAATATGCGGTGACGGTGACCAACACTACTACAGCTGCGCCACCAATCCAGCTTACTCCGGAAAGATTCATAAAATTGAAGCGGGAAATTTCTTTCCACAACAATTTCCGGCTGATGCCTTTCCATACTCCGGAAGATGGTTCAATCCTGTGATTCGACAGGTTCTCCCTGAACATTTCGTCCATCATCCGGTCATCTTCAGCCTGATATTTCGTATTATTTTCCATGAATCAGTGAAATATTCTTCATTAGATTCAACTCGGAAAGCCTTCTTCTCAACATCCTGCGTGCTTTCAGGAGTTGTGTTTTAGAGGTGTTTTCAGAGATGTTAAGTTCTTCAGCGATTTCTTTATGACTATATTCTTCAAAAACATATAAGTTAAAAACCATGCGATACCCTCTTGGCAACAAGTGTATCAAAGATAAGAGGATTTCTGCTGAAACAGGTTCATGATGTCCGGAGATCTCTTCTTTATTCAATATATCCTGCTCATTGATCTCATCTATATCCTGATGAAATGGCATCTTTTTGTTTTTCCGGTAATGATTAAGGGCATGGTTGATCATAATACGCTTCATCCATCCTTCGAAAGAGCCCTCTCCTCGGAATGTAGCAATGTTCTGAAAAATTTTAATAAAGGCTTCCTGCAGAATATCTTCTGCTTCATCCCGGTTCTGAGCATATCGCATACAAACCGAAAGCATCATTGCTGAGAACTTCCGATAAAGGGCATTTTGCGCACTGCGCTTACCTGCAATGCATCCCTCTATTATGGATTCGTCGATTATCATTCAACGGTCCTATCAATTAGACGTAAAGCAGTTCAGATAGTTGCCTGAAACCCTCAAAGATAAAGAAAACCTGAACTTAATAATGGGCTATTATTAACTGGCTTTAATTTTTTCGAGGTTAGCTTCAAAAAATGCCCTTCCCTTGTGGCTAAGAATCCCTTGGAGGTTATAAACAAAGATCTCCTGGCAAACTTTAAAAGAGGTTAGCTCCTCCATCGAAAAAATATCATTGGTAATTAAGGTTTCTGTCCGCGAAACATGAAGTCTTGCAATAATGGATGCATTTAAATCATTACGAAACAATCCCTCTTGTTTTCCTTTCACCATATTGTTATAGGCCGCGTTATACATCCGTTTACGCCTGATCTCCTTAATCCAGGCAGAAATATCAGGGTAATATTTCCGGATGTCATATTCCATTGAGGGATTATATTCCTGACACATCGCGTTTATTATCTTGTAGACCTCGAACAATTCTTCTACTGCATTCAATTTTTTCTTTAGTATTTTATCGAAAATCTCATCGATCTGTTCTTGTTCCTGAAGCAAAACATGCCTGACTAAATCTTCCTTATCTTCAAAATACTCATATAATGTTTTCTTGGAAATACTCAGGTGTTTGGCAACATCATCCATCGTCACGCTTTTAATCCCATAACGGTAGTAAAGTTTTCTAACTTTTTCAAGAATCTGATATACTTTTTCTTCCATTCCGTAAAGATACGACAAAATGGAAACTATTTTTTATAAAATAGTTTTTGAACCCGGATAATTAGTTTGTTTTCTTTTCTTCATACATTTGAAAAATAAACACTTCCTTCATCATTTGATTTTATTTCCTGGTCCTATGAAAAAAGTACTGTTTCCTTTAATTACAACAATTTGTGTTGTTGTTATTATTGTTTTATTATTCGTAATTGGGAAGAAAAAAGAGAAAGGCAGTCGACAGGATGTGCTTAGCGATATCCCTGTAAATGTTTTCCAGTGTAAGAAACAATTAATGTCAAACCTTGTAAGCATGGTGGGAGTGATCAACCCGAACAATGACGTGGATATCATTTCAGAGGCTCAGGGGATTGTCAGGGCGATTCATTTTAAGGTTGGTGATAATGTCCGTACAGGAACTCTTCTGTTGGAAATTGATGATCTTGTGCGAAAGTCGGACATGGCTCGTTCTGAAATTAATTATTTCAAGGCAAAGCGTGATTTCGAACGTAACAAAACACTTTATGAGCAAAATTCGATTTCAGCCTCCCAATTGGATCTTTCCAGATTGGATATGCAATCGGCTGAAAATGACATGACCCGTTCACAGAAAGCGCTTGATGATACACGGGTCAAAGCAACCATTTCGGGGACAATCAATTCAAGGAAAGTAAATGAAGGTTCTTATGTACAGCAGAATTCAACCATCGGTAGCATTGTCGATATTTCCACGCTGAAAGTTGCGGTAAATGTCTCTGAAAAGGATGCTTTTATACTTAAACCCGGCGATTCGGTAGAAATTTCGACCGACGTCTACCCCGGTGTAATCTATTATGGACGCGTGGATAATATTGCTTCCAAGGCCGATGACGAACATACTTTTCCCGTAGAAATTAAACTTGCCAATTCGCAGGAAAATCCATTAAAAGGCGGCATGTTTGCAAGGATTAATTTCACTTCCATCGCTTCAAGGAATGCAATCGTCATCCCCCGGGAAGCTTTAATCGGAAGTGTTAAAAATCCCCAGGTTTTTGTTATTTACCGGAATATTGCTTTGCTTCGTACCATAACCCTTGGGCGTGAGTCTGATCAATTCTTCGAAGTTTTGAATGGACTTAAGGAAGGAGAATGGGTGGTCACGAGCGGTCAAAATAACTTATCGGACAATGTAAAAGTTGTGATAGTCGAATAAATTTAAAAATTTTTATTATGTCCCTTACCGAATTAGCAATCAAACGACCTTCGTTTATCATAGTAATCTTTCTTGCTCTGGGAATGGTTGCAGTTTTCGGGTATTTTCAATTGGGATATGAACTGCTGCCAAAGATCGAAGCACCTTACGTCACTGTCCAGACTATCTATCCGGGCGCATCGCCCAGCGAAGTGGAAAATAATGTTACCCGGATCATTGAGGATGCCTTATCGGGTATTGAAAAAGTGAAGAACATTACTTCAGTATCTTACGAGGGATTATCCATCGTTTTCATCGAGTTTTACCGTTCCGCTACGATCAATACCGCGGTTCAGGATGTGCAACGAAAGGTAAACGAGATCATCTCCGACCTGCCCAAGGATGTTAAAACTCCTTCCCTTCTGACTTATTCAGCCAGTCAATTGCCGGTTCTAAGGCTTTCTCTTACTTCCAAAATGGCTCCTGCAAAATTTTTCACCCTGGTCGAGGATCAGATAAAGCCAACATTATCAAGGGTTCCGGGTGTCGGGAATATTAAAATCATCGGTGGGCTGAAACGAGAAATAAAAGTAAATGTCGATGCACAAAAAGTCCGGGCATACGGCCTTTCCATTAGCCAGATTGCCAATTCCATTTATTCTGCAAATCTCGATTTCCCGACGGGCAAGTTAAAGGATCCTTCATATCAGTTCGTGGTACGCGTTGCCGGTAAATTCACTTCACTGGAAGAAATGAAAAACCTGGTTGTTGGACAATCTGCCAAGGGAGGTGAGACCCGACTAAAGGATGTCGCTGAAGTCCAGGATGGGACTGTCGATCCCGTTCTGGTTAGCCGTTTTAACGGGATCAATGCACTCGGAATGGAAATCCAGAAGCAAAACGATGCCAATATGGTGAAAGTTTGTGAACTGGTTCATAAGGAATTAATACGTTTGGAATCCGATTACAAACAGATCCATCTCCATTTCGACATCGCCGATGACCAGAGTGTTTTCACCATGAACGCCGCCAATGCCGTTATGGAAGATCTCGGTCTGGCTATCCTGCTGGTAGCTTCGGTGATGTTTCTCTTTCTGCATTCTTTCCGGACTTCCTTAATCGTCATGGTGTCGATTCCATGCTCCCTGACCACGGCATTCGTGGTGATGTGGATTTTCGGAATGAGTCTGAATCTTTTTACTTTACTGGCCTTGTCATTAGTGATAGGTATCCTGGTGGATGATTCCATTGTGGTACTCGAAAATATTTATCATCACCTCGAAAAAGGGGAGGAAAAATTTTCCGCTGCAATTAAAGGACGAACGGAAATCGGTTTTGCAGCCGTTTCGATAACCTTTGTGGATGTTGTGGTTTTCGTTCCGCTGGCTCTGACCACAGGTCTTATCGGGGATATTGTTCGTGGTTTTTCCGTTATTATCCTGGTATCTACCTTGACCAGCTTAATGGTTTCATTTACGGTAACGCCAATCCTTGCTTCCCGTTTTGCCCGGCTTGAATCTTCATATTCCGATTCGCTACTTAACCGTTTTGGTCGAGTTTTCGAACGAGGGTTCAGCTATCTTACAAAAAAGTATGTCTTACTCCTGGAATGGAGCCTTCACCATCCTTACAAAGTACTTTATATTGTAGCTGCCGGACTCGTTATCATTATCATGATCCCGGTTTCCGGGCTGACCGGGTTCGAATTCATGAAACAGACCGACCGAAGTCAGTTTTCTGTGGCATTGGAATTTACGCCCGGAAGCACCCTCGACTACAATAACCGTCAAACCCAAAAAATCGAGCGCCGGATCGCTTCATTACCGGAAATTACCAGTATTCTCACAAACGTCGGCAAAGGAGGTGACGGTGTAGCCACCGATAATCAAACCGAGATTGTGGTCTCTCTCTGCCCCAAAGAAGAGCGTTCACTGACTACAGCCCAGTTAGGGCAAAAAGTTAAAGAGTTAACGGCAGATATTCCCGGTGTAAAGGTCTATATCAATCAGATCGGCTTTACCGGTGGCACAAGTTCCGCTCCGGTGAGTGTGGAAATTACCGGTGTGAACCACGATAGCATCATTAAATCGGCTGGGTTAGTTGCCCGTAATCTGATCCTGACACCCGGGGTGACTTATCTGAAGTTCTCGGCAACGCAAGGGAATCCTGAAACCCGGGTCGAAATTGACCGGCAAAAAATGGCAGCCCTTGGTTTGACCGTAACCGATGTTGGTACGGCATTACAGGTAGCGCTTACCGGTAATAACGACTCAAAATACCGGGAGGGTTCGAATCAATATGATATCCGGGTAGCCCTTGATAAATTCGATCGTTCCAATCCCAATGATATCGCTCATTTATCCTTTGTAAACCTTAAAAGAGAAATAATAGAATTGCAGCAATTTGCTACCATTTATCAGTCGTCAGGCCCTACTAAACTGGAACGGAAGAACCGCAATGCAATGACAACGGTAAGTGCATACACCGACGGTTCACCGAGTGGGTCCATTATACAGGCATTTGCAAAAAAGCTGGGGGACTCGAAAGCCCAGGGAACCCGAATTAATTTCGGAGGGGATCAGGATGAAATGGTTACTTCCTTTCTTGGCCTTTTAGTAGCGCTCATCGCAGGTATCCTTTTTGTTTATTTCATTATGGTAATCCTGTATGATTCATTTCTATATCCCTTTGTTGTCCTGTTTTCGATCCCGGTTGCTCTGATAGGTGCTATTCTGGCTCTTGCAATGACCGGAAATACGATAAATGTCTTCTCTCTTCTCGGAATTATTATGATGGTGGGACTGGTTGCGAAAAACGCCATACTTATTGTTGACCGGGCCAACGACCGGCGTAATGCCGGTGAAAATATCTTCGATGCCCTTATCGATGCCGGGAAAATGCGCATCCGGCCTATTTTCATGACCACTCTTGCTATGATCTTCGGAATGTTACCCATTGCGACGGCTTCGGGGGCGGGAGCTGAATGGAAAAATGGGCTTGCCTGGGTATTGATTGGCGGACTGACTAGTTCCATGTTCCTGACTCTCATTGTAGTTCCCATCATATACGATAAAATGGCAACCCTCCTTGATAAGAGAAAGAACCGGATTCCGAATGAACCAAACAAGAAAAAACCAAAATCCACTGCCGCAAATATTTCATTTGTTTTTGTGGTTATTTTATTAATGGCCGGATTCTCTTCTTCTCAGGCACAGCAGCCGGTGAAATTCAAAACCGGTCATGTATCGGTTGCAGTGGTATATGATGGACCCGCAAAAATAAATCAGGAATTTCAATTCTATCTGGTCCAGGAAGTAAAAGGTTTGATGGCCGGACAAGTTGATGTCGATTTTCTGGATCCTGCGCTCACTACCGGTACATGGTCTATGGAAATGGTGAAAACGATCAACACCCGCCTGCTTGCCGATAACCGCGTCGATATTATTATTGGAATGGGAGTCCTGTCCTCCCAGGACCTGGCTTCCCGTAAGGGGTTGACGAAACCGGTTATAGCCGGATTTGTTATCAATTGGAAGTTACAGCGAATACCTTTCTTCAACGGTACCAGTGGAATCCCTAATCTCTGCTATATCCAGTTGAAACCTTCCCTTGAGAATGAGTTCAATGAGTTGAAAAAAATCGTTCCATTCAAAAACCTGGCTCTTGTGATCAGTAAGGATTATTTCGATGTCCTGAATCCGGAACACCGCACCACCGCTAACTTTGATACCATAGGTGGCGTAAAGATCAACATTATTCTTGCGGATACCTCATCAAATGGGATTTTAAAAGCAATTCCCCGCGATGCAGATGCCGTTTACCTGGATGCGATGTTCCGGTTATCCATTTCTGAATTCAACAGATTGATGGATTCACTGAATGCCCGGAAATTGCCAAGTTTCGGGTTCGACCAAACCCTGGTCGAAGAGGGTGCCCTGGCTTCTGTTTACCCGCGTATGATCGGAAGGCTTTCCAAGCGTATTGCTCTGAATATTCAACAAATCCTGCTGGGTCAGAATGCCTCCTCGCTGCCGATAGAACTTCTTGCAGGGAAGGGTATATTCCTGAACCTCGGCACATTTGCGAAATTGGGTTTAAAACTGATCTCCTGGGATCTTTTCACAGAGGCTACCATCGTCGATCTCAGGAAACGGGATACCGCTGCACGCTTTATTTCTCTTCCTGATGTAATGACGCTGGCCCTGGATAGTAACCAGGACCTGGTAGCGAAGAAATTTGAGGTGATGGCTGGTTCCAAAGATATCAATATTGCCAGATCAGCACTGCTGCCGTATCTTGACGTCAATGCGACAGGCATGCTTAACGACATACAGAATTATCAGCCTCCGCAAATGATTACTGCTAATGCCAATGCCTCGCAGACCCTCTATTCGGAACCTTCATGGGCCAACCTGAAAGTTGAAAAATCCAGGCAAACAGCGCGAGAGGAAGATCTCAATTCCCGAAAACTTGATATCGGGAACCAGGTTGCCCATGCCTTCCTCAATATCCTCGAATCACGTAATGACTTTTATCTCATGATTAACAACCTTATGATCAGCAGGTCAAACCTTGAAGTTTCGCAGATGAAAAAGGAAACAGGTTCTGCTGGTGAAGATGAAGTACTCCGCTGGCAAATCGAAGTAGCCAAATCGAAAAAAAATGTGATTGCTGCTTTCTCGTCTATTTCTCAGGTTTCTTATCAGTTGATCCAGCTGATTCACGTAAAAAACATGACTGCCTATGATCTTGATGAATTCAACCTGGAAAAGTCCGGGCTTCTGGTGGCAGATTCGAACTTTTTTAAGATTCTTGATGATCCCATACGTTTGCAGACGCTGAGCAACTTTCTTGTGAGAGAAGGTATCCAAAATTCACCTGCTATCCGCCAATATCATTTTCTGATTGAAGCCCAGGAACGGTATTTTAAATCAGCCAATATCTCTAGGTTCATTCCTACCACCACTGCTTTTGGAAATTATACCAACCGGTTATATCAAACCCCGGTCGAGATCCAAAACGGAATACCCATTACCTATGCACCTTATTCCTGGTCAATTGGAGCAAAAGTAGAAATCCCTTTATTCACCGGATTAAAAAATAATGCGGTCATGCAGCAATCCCGGTTGTCGGTTGCACAGTTGAAAAGCGAACAATTTTCTTTTATAGATAAGCTGGAGGCTTCCATTCGCTCCAATCTTTCTGCCCTTATGTCGACCTATTATGACTATAAACAGATGACAATTGCCGAATCAGCGGCTACCAAAAACCTTGGGATTGTTAATAACCAGTACCTGCTTGGAAAGAAAAGCATTCTGGACGTGCTGGATGCTCAACAGCAAAACTTATCAAGTAGCTTGTCGGTAAATACTTCCTTTTACAGTTTCCTCAAAAATTATTTTGACTTGCAACAGTCCTTGGGAAGGTTTGATTACTGGATGTCAGACCAGGAGAAATCGGATTTTAAGAAGCGTTTAGAGGAATTCATGAAACAATAATGCCAACAGATTTCCAACAGATTCCTCCGGAAACTATATTCCCTTTAATAGTTTTTCCGTTCAGAAAATTTGGTATCTTTGCGCCTCATTTCTATAACAAGAGTTCAATTCATATAATGTATTGGCATGAAAAAGTGGATTTTGATCATCGGTTCAATTCTATTCCTTATCGCTTGCAGCAACAAAGAAACCGATAAAAAGGCAAAGCTTGAGCAACTTAAAAAAGAGCATGATAAATTAACTGCTGAAATTGTCAAACTGGAAAAGGAACTATATCCTGAAGGGGCAATTGCACCTACAACCGTAAGCGTAAAAGCCATAACAAAAGCCCCTTTTGAACACTATATCGAGGTCCAGGGAAGGATCGATGGTAATGAAAATATCGGGGTCAGTCCGCGCACTCCGGGAGTTGTTACGAAAATCCTGGTAAAAGAAGGTGACTTTGTTAAAAAGGGCCAGATACTGGCAGAGCTGGATGCCGAAGTTTTGAAACAAACCATGAAGGAACTCCAGGCACAGCTTGACTATGCCACCGACCTTTACAACCGGCAGAAGGCGTTATGGGATCAGAAAATTGGTAGCGAAGTACAATTTCTGTCGGCAAAGAACGCCAAGGAATCACTCGAAAATAAAATCAATACGCTTGAAGATCAGATTCTTATGTCGAACATTACTGCCCCGATCGATGGAACAATCGAAGAAATTCCAATCAAGGTCGGACAAATGGCTTCTTCATCCTCTCCTCTTCCAGCATTCCGTATTGTTAATTTTTCAAAAGCCAAAGCCCTTGCAGATGTTGGAGAGGCATACTCTGCAAAGATCCAGACCGGTGACCCTGTCAAGATTTACCTGCCTGATGTGAGGATTGAACAGACTCAGTCGATTACATTCTCCAGCAAGTATATTAATCCCACCAATCGGACTTTCCAGGTTGAAGTCGATCTTCCGCCAAGCAATATCATGTATCGTGCCAACATGATTGCTATTCTCCGAATTAAGGATTATGCAAATCTCAACACAATTGCAATTCCACAAAATTATATCCAGACCTCCCGCGATGAAGGTCAATTCGTTTTTGTCGCCTCAGTAGAAAATGGGAAAAAAGTTGCCCGAAAACGTACCGTTATCCCATTCATCAGCTATAACGGTCTTACGGAGATCGTAACAGGGCTCAATGAAGGGGATCTTATTATCACGGCAGGATTCAAAGACCTTTACGATGGTCAGATAATCGATTACAACAATCCCGGACAATGATGAAAAAGAAAGAATATAAGTTAAAGGAATTTTTTGCTACCAGTTGGTCCATCGACAATAAAACGAGCATTTATGTGCTTGTAGTTTTTATTACTGTTCTTGGATTGATGTCATATCTGAGTATCCCGAAAGAACAATTTCCCGAAATCGTTATCCCTACAATCCTGGTCAATACGGTCTATCCCGGAACTTCTCCCGAAGACATAGAGAACCTGGTGACTCGTCCAATTGAAAAGGAATGTAAATCTTTGGCAGATGTTAAGAAGATCACCAGTAATTCCATCCAGGATTTTTCCACAATCGTGGTTGAATTTAATCCGGGAATAGTTGTTTCGGAAGCTAAGCAACGCGTGAGAGATGCTGTCGATAAAGCAAAGACCAACCTTCCAAATAATCTTCCAAAGGATCCGGATATCAAAGAAATTGATATTTCCGAGATCCCTATTATGAATATTAACCTCGCAGGTGATTATGATCTGCAACGCCTGAAAAAATATGCCGACGATGCTAAGGACCAGATTGAGACCCTGAAAGAAATTACGCGGGTAGATATTGTCGGAGCCCTGGAACGTGAGATCCAGATTGACGTCGACATGTATAAAATGCAGGCTGCCAGTGTCTCTTTTCGCGACATCGAAAATGCAATTGCTTCTGAAAATGTGACTGTGTCAGCCGGAACAATAACTTCTTTCGGGACAAAATATACTATCCGTATAACCGGACAATTCAAATCGCCTGATGAGATCAAGGAGATAATGTTGAAATCGGCCAGTGGCGCTGTTGTTTACATCAAAGATATTGCCGATGTCCAGGATTCCTTTAAGGAACAGGAAAGCTTTGCCCGCCTCGATGGGAAAAATGTAATCACCCTTAACGTGATCAAAAAGAGTGGGGAAAACCTGATCAATGCTTCGGATGAGATCAAGACGATCATGGATGAAATGAAGCGGTCCAGCTACCCTCCCGATCTCATGGTCACCATTACCGGTGATCAATCGCGATTCACCAAAAGCACCCTCGAAGAACTCAATAACACCATTATCATCGGGTTCGTTTTGGTGACGGTCGTGTTGATGTTTTTTATGGGACTTAACAATGCTTTTTTTGTCGGTTTGTCGGTACCTTTATCCATGGCTGTAGCTTACCTGATAATGCCCAGCCTGGGATTTACAATGAACATGATCGTAATGTTCGGCTTTATTTTCGCCCTGGGGATTATCGTCGATGATGCCATTGTAGTAATTGAAAACACCCACCGGATTCACCGGAGTGAAAAAAATATTATCAAAGCTGCCAAAAATGCTGCCGGGGAGGTTTTCCTCCCCATCCTGTCAGGTACTCTGACAACCCTGGCACCTTTTTTCCCACTCGCATTCTGGCCCGGAAGTGTCGGAAAATTCATGCATTATATGCCGGTAACCTTAATCCTGACTTTATTTGCGTCACTCTTTGTTGCATACATCATTAACCCTGTCTTTGCTGTTACATTCATGAAACATGAATATGATGTAACCGAACACCGCGCCAACAAGAAACGGTTAATCATTGTCAGTCTTATTTTTTTCATTCTTGCCATATTTTCTTATGTCGCCGGCAGCTTTGTTCTCGGTAATATTTTCATGTTTGTTCTCATCATGAATGCTTTGTATCGACTTGTGCTTAAAGATGCTATTGCCAAATTTCAGACTATCGTGTGGCCCTGGGCCATGAAAATGTATGAAAGAACACTGGTGTTCTTTCTGAAAGGCAAAAATCCCTGGTACTTGTTGGCAGTTGTGATTATTCTTTTCTTTCTTTCAATATTTTTTACCGGGATTGTAAAACCCAAAGTTGTTTTCTTTCCGAATAATATGCCAAGCAGTATAATGGTCTATATTAAAATGCCGGAAGGCACCGATCAGATCGTGACTGATTCAGTGGCCGCCTTTGTAGAGAAACGGATATATTCTGTTCTTGGGGAGAAGAATCCGCTGGTAGAGTCGGTCATCACCAATGTGGGATTTGGCGCAGGAGAAAATATTTTCGATCGGAGTGTATCCTCCAACAAAGGGAAAGTCACCATCAATTTTGTTGAAAGCAGGTACCGGGGAGGTGTTTCCACTCAAAAATATTTGGATGATATCCGGGAACGGTTGAAAAATATCCCGGGAACAACGATAAGTGTCGAGAAAAACAAGATGGGACCTCCGACCGGAAAACCTGTCAATATTGAAATAACCGGAGAGGATGTTGAAGATCTGATCGTTACATCCAATCTATTTAAAAACTATCTTGATTCTTTACGCATTCCCGGTATTGAGCAACTGAAATCAGATTTCGAGAAGAACAAACCTGAAATCGTCATAGACATCGACCGCGTTAGAGCCAACCGTGAAGGGCTATCGCTCGGGCAGATCGGAATGGAACTACGTACCGCAATCTATGGCAAAGAGATCTCTAAATACAAAGAAGAGGAAGATGAATATCCTATCCAGTTGAGGTATTCTGACCAGGCGCGTAAAAATATCAACAAAGTCATCAACGCCAAGATAACTTACCGTGACATGAATACCGGGCTATTACGACAGATTCCGATTTCATCGGTGGCGACTATCGATTATCGTGACACATATGGTGGGATCAAACGTAAAAACCTGAAAAGGGTCATCACTTTGTCTTCCGAGGTATTATCGGGGTACACCGCCAATGAAGTGGTTGCAAGCATCAATACATCACTTTCCGGTTTCACCCTTCCGAAAGGAATCGAAATCAACCTGACGGGAGAACGCGAGGACCAGGCTGAAACTATGGCGTTTCTCATGAAAGCCATGGTCATTGCGATAGGTCTGATATTTTTTATCCTGATAACCCAGTTTAGTTCCTTGAGTAAATCATTTATTATCCTTAGTGAAGTATTTTTCAGCGTGATCGGTGTTTTACTGGGTATCATTATATTCCATATGACCATCAGTGTGATCATGACCGGATTGGGAATCGTTGCATTGGGAGGAATCGTTGTGAGGAATGGGATCTTGATTGTTGAATTTGCCGACGAATTAAAGTCACGCGGTTTAAAAACGAGAGATGCAATTATCCAGGCCGGCAAAACCAGGATTACTCCTGTTGTTCTCACCGCTACGGCTACCATACTGGGCTTGGTTCCCCTGGCAGTCGGAATGAATATCAATTTCGTAACGCTCTTTACAGAGCTGAATCCGCATCTCTATTTTGGAGGAGATAACGTGATGTTTTGGGGGCCGCTTTCCTGGACTATTATTTTCGGGTTGAGTTTTGCTACTTTCCTAACCCTGGTATTTGTACCTGCCATGTTGCTCATCGATGTGAAAATGAAGCTGAGATGGCGCCGCAGGAAGTCAAATTAAAATTTTTCAAGGAGCCTGCTTAGTCTGATCTTGTTGCGGATCATGTCAAAAATCGATCGCATGTAATCGCTGTTAGCTGAAAGAAACTGGTTATATTTTTGATCCAGGTCGGTACTGGAAGAAATTCCCTGTTTGTATTTCATCGTGGTTTTTTCGTAAATCTTCAGAGCGGTCTCAAAACCTTTTTGTTTATTCTGGTAAACAAGATAAGAGTTATCAAAATCTTTTTTAGCCGTTTCGACTTGTAACTGAACCTGTGTTTTTACTTTTTCATCCAGAACCTTCATTTTGTAAAGGTTCAATCGCGCCTGGTCTACTCCATATTTTCTGCTACCGCTGCTCCAGATCGGAATTTGCATGGAAACCCCGAATGTCGCAGCTGCGAACCAGGGTTTTGAAGTGTTAAAGAAATTCCAATCCTGTCTTTGGGCACTTGTATTTGCAGAGAGAAAAGCTGTAAGGGTCGGCTGATAAGTTGTTTTTGATAACTTAAATTGCATCTCGGTCAGGTGCTCCTGTTGTTTGAGCATCTTGTAATCAATATTGTAATTGTAATCAAACGGTTGGTTTATTAACTGATCTCGGTTTATCTGGGCCAGGAAACTGTTAAGGTCATCGGCTAGAATTATCTCCTGATCTTCTTTAACACCCAAAATAAATTTAAAGAAATTGTAGGCAATTAATTCCCTGTTTCTTGTATCTATCAGCGTTGCTTCCAGGTTTGATTTGTTCAATTCAAGTTGATCCACATCAATATCTTCAAGCAATCCGTTCTTAAATGCTTGTTGTGCTTCATCCACCATTTTGCTGACGATCTTATAGGTGGAATCAAGTATCCGGGTACTTTCCTCGATTACAAGTAATCCGACATAGTTTTCGGCGACGAGATCACGGACATCAACCTGATCTTTAATGTTTTTCTGTTTGACTGTTTCAAGATAAGCCTTGGCGGTTTGTATGCCAACGAGGTATTGTCCGTTGTAAATAAGTTGTGTGAGGGTTCCTTTTAAGGTCATGTTATAAGTGGCGCCAAACTGAACAGGAACAAGAACGTCATACCGTGGCGGCTGGGAAAAAATATCCGGGATCATCTGGGTCGGCATCAGGAAATAATCAACATAGTCCAAACTTCCGTTGATCTGTGGTAGTCCAATGGTAATATTCTGGTTGACCATTTTTTTTGCAATCTGAACATCATAATTCGAATTCCTCAGATCATAATTATTGTTATAAGCATAATCCTGTGCTTGCTGAAGTGAAAAGGACATTGGAGATTTTTTTCCTGGCTGCTGTTGTGCCTGAATAAAGAATGGCAAAAAAAGCAATATTCCTATCACGATAAAAAATCCGGAGCGTCGAATTTCTTTTTCCATTTAGTTGAATTTTTTAAAGTTCACTTTTCGTTTTTGTTTTTCGTAGTATCCGATCCCGGTTTCATTGGCAATACCGCGAATAAAGTTGTCGAACATAACATCGAAAAGAGTCTGGAAAGAAAATTTCTCAGCCGGAAAGAACTCAGGATTATGGAGGTCAATCAGGCGCCGGATATATAAGCGGGCAACAAGTTCAATACTCAAATCATCCCTGTACATTCCCTGGCTTATCCCTTTTTGAATGTTGATCTGGATCTTTTGATAAATAAACTCTATCCGTTCATCAATGTGTTTGTGATAAATTTCCGGGTAGTATTTTTCCAGGTCAAAGGTCATTGAGGGACTGACATCCCAAAATCTTTCACCCACCTCACGGCTGACAGTTAGAAGTATATCAATCGCGTTGACGCCTTCGAAATTATGGGTTGAAAAAATGACTTCGAAATTTTCACGTTCAAGCTCAAGGAGTTTTTCTACCAGTTCATTTTTACTACGCATATATTGGTAAAGCTTCTTCTTGGAAATTCCAATATCCCTGCAGATATCATCCATTGATACACTACGGACTCCATACTTATAAAAGAGTTCGCGAACTCTTTCGAGAATATCTACGATTGATTTTTCCATTGAAAAAAATAAAAGAAGTAATCTTTTCGAGGTGCAAATATAGAAAAAAATGAGAGGCAGAAACAAAATGAATCTAAATAGTTTCTTTGATGAAGAGGCCTCTTTTGGTTTGTTTTCCTTAGTCTAGAGATTGATTTTTTTCTTATGTTTGGATCTTCCGATAATAAAAAAGATGAACAAAATACTTATTCTGATCGTGCTGATTTTCGGCTTTCATGAATTGTTTCCCCAGGAAACTGATTGGATTACCCCTTATGAAAAGTCAGGGGGAACAGAGACTCCTCGTTACCAGGAAACGGTTGATTTCCTTAAAAGGCTGGCAGCATCAAATTCTATGCTCACCCTGACAACCTTTGGGAAAAGCGCCCAGGGGCGTGATCTTCCTTTACTTATCGTCGATAAAGAAGGATTGAGTGAACCTTATGCCATTCATGCCACGGGAAGAATTATCCTGCTTATCCAGGCATGTATTCATCCGGGTGAAAGTGAAGGCAAGGACGCAGGGATGATGTTCATCCGTGACCTGATCAAATCAGGATATGCCAATCCTCTGGAAATGGTAAAAAATACGACTGGTATAAAATTATCGCCGCCTTCCCTATCGCTTTTAAATAATGTTTCAATTGTGTTTATCCCTATTTTTAATGTGGATGGTCATGAACGGTTCGGTCCATATAACCGGATCAATCAGAACGGTCCAAAGGAGATGGGTTGGCGGGTGAACGCAAATAATCTGAATCTTAACCGCGATTTCCTGAAGGCCGATGCCCCGGAGATGGTTGCCTGGTTGAAGTTTTTCAATGAATGGATGCCTGACTTTTTCATTGATTGTCATACCACCGATGGAGCTGATTATCAATATGTTTTGACCTATCTCATGGAAATTTTCGGAGAAATGGATACCCAGCTTACCTCCTGGTCAAGCGATGTTTTTGTTCCTCAGTTACAAAAAGCTATGGATACCGCCGGGTATCCAGTGTTTCCTTATGTTGATTTCAGACGCTGGCACGATCCCAAGAGCGGTCTGATCACGGAAGTTGCACCTCCGATGCTATCCCAAGGTTATTCAGCCTTAAGGAACAGGCCCGGTCTGCTCATTGAAACCCATATGCTAAAACCATACAGGCAACGGGTTAATGCGACCTATGAATGTATAAAGATCAGTCTGGAAATCCTGAACCGCGAAAACATTACCCTGCTTTCCTTGATAAGGAAAGCAGATCGGTTCTGTACCTCCGAAGCATTCCGTCAAAATCCTTTCCCACTCCAGTTTGAAACCCTGGAAAATGACAGTATAATGGTCGGGTTTAAGGGTGTCGAGTACACCCTTGAAAAGAGTAAAATTAGCGGTGGAAATTGGATTAAGTATACTACTATTCCTGCAACATTCAAACTTTCCTATTTCTGTAAAACCCGTCCGGTGTTGACCGTCAGGCTACCCTATGCTTATATCATTCCTGCGGAATGGAAGGCAGTGATTGACCGTTTGCAGATCCATGGAATTCAAATGAAATTCTTACAGAAAGGCACATCAATCCGAATCTCAACTTACCGGTTTAAAAACCCGAAATGGCAATTAAATCCCTATGAAGGACGTCATCCGATGACCAACATTGAATATGATGAAATTACCGAGAACCGATGGTTTCCAGCCGGATCGGCAATTGTAGAGGTTTTACAGCCGGCAGCCCGGATCATCCCCCATATCCTGGAACCAAAGGGAAATGGATCTTATATTTATTGGGGTTTCTTCGATGCAATTTTTGAACAGAAAGAGTATGCTGAATTCTATGTGCTCGAACAATTGGCCGATAAAATGAGCAAGGAAAATCCTGCCCTGCTGGTGGAACTGAATAATAAAAAAGCTGTGGACACTTCTTTTGCCAAAAATCCGAACCTGATCTTGAACTGGTTCTATAACAAGTCACCCTATATCGATCAGCGAAAAAACATCTATCCGGTGGGAAAAATTGTTGACCGGGCAGTTCTCGAAGGGCTTCTCAAGGACTGATCGCTATTTTCTCACCAAGATAATGGGATCTCCGTGAATGATTTTTCCAATAATTCTTGCATCGTTATTATTTTGCCTTTGAAGTTCCCCGATAAAACCAGAGGCGTCTGCTTGTGGTAATGTAATTAACAAGCCTCCGGAAGTTTGGGCATCGGCAAAAATCATTTTAAGAAGTTCAGGAACCCCATCCTCCCAGCGGGTTATTGGCTTGACAAAATCAGCATTATTCAAAGTTCCTCCAGGGATACAACCCGCAGCAGCATACTCCCATGTTTCCGGTATTACCGGTACTGCGTTTGCATAGAGTTCAGCTCCAACTTTAGATCCTTCAATTATTTCTTTCAAATGACCAAGCAATCCGAAACCGGTGACATCCGTACAAGCGTTGATGGGAAATCCTGCCATGATTTCGGCCGTTTTGCGGTTAAGTCCGATCATCACTTTTATAGCTTCACCCATGACCTCCGGCCCGGCTATTCCTTTCTTTAATGCTGTTGTAATGATTCCTGTCCCGATTGGTTTCGTAAGAATAATTGCATCTCCCCGACAAGCCGAGGAGTTTCGTAATATTTTTTCCGGATGAACCTTACCGGTGACTACCAGTCCAAATTTTGGCTCGTTGTCATCAATGCTGTGTCCACCAATAATGCTTATGCCGGCTTCGGCAGCTTTATCAACTGCACCTTTTAAGATCTGCCGAAGTACCTCCATTGGGAGCTTTGATACCGGGAAACTGACAACACTCAACGCGAACAGAGGTTTTGCCCCCATGGCATAAATGTCACTCAACGCATTTGCGGCAGCAATTGCACCATACATATAAGGGTCATCAACGACCGGAGGAATAAAATCGACTGTTTCAACAAGATAATTTTTCTCATCTATCTGGTATACTGCAGCATCATCGGAAGTTTCAAGACCGACAAGTACCGATTTATCGCCTGAAAGAGGGATATCTTTCAATATTTCTTCAAGCAACTGAGGTCTGATCTTGCAGGTACAACCCGGAGAAAGAGTGTAATTGGTCATATGGATGTTACCCGGCTTATGTTTTTCCCCTTTTAATCGTCGGTATGCTTCAACAATAATTGGAATTGCCTTATCGATTTCCTCCGGGGTGGTCATTTTTCCTGTAGAAAAGCGGATGGTCCCCAGGGCAAATTCAGAAGGTACTCTCATGGCTTCCAGAACACCTGAAATTTCAGTTCTCCCTGCATGGCACGCTGCACCAGCAGAGGCTGCAATTTCTTTCATTTCATCCAAAAGAATAGCTGCATCTACTCCCGGAAACCCCAGACTTAATGTATTCGGTAACCGGTTGGTGGGATGCCCGTTCAATCTAACCTCCGGAATAGCCTGTTTGATACCCAGATAGAGTTCATCACGAAGATTCCTAAATCTCTCTTCCTTCCTTGTTGCTGATTTTTCAATCGTAACTCGTAACTCGTTATTCGTAACGATTTCAGCGGCCATTCCCAAGCCGGCTATATGTATTACATTTTCTGTTCCAGCACGTATATTTTGTTCATGATCGGCGCCATGGATAAGCTTTTCAAGTTTAACGCCACGTCTTATATACAAAGCGCCTATTCCTTTGGGGGCATAAAATTTGTGACCCGCAATGGATAGCAGATCAACTTGCATTTTTGATACGTTAACAGGAATCTTGCCTATGGTCTGAGCGGCATCGGAATGAAAAAGGATGTTGTTCCTTTTTGCTATTTCTCCTATTTTCTCAATGGGTTGAATTGTTCCAACTTCATTATTGGCATGCATGATGGTGATCAGGATCGTTTCAGGGCAAATTGCAGCTTTAAGTTTCTTTGCGTCGATTTGACCATATTCATCTACCGGAATATAGGTTATTCTGAAATTCAACCTTTCAAGATAACGGCACACTTCTGATACGGCAGGGTGTTCAATAACAGAGGTAATGATATGGTTTCCCTTCCCTAAACTGGCAAATGCCACTCCCTTGATGGCAAGATTATTTGCTTCTGATCCTCCGCTTGTAAAGATAATTTCATCAGGATGGCATCCGATAAGGGTAGCAATCTGTTTTCTGGCCTTTTCTATCGCCTGTTTTGCTTCGATACCGTAAATATGTGAACTGGAAGGATTCCCAAATTTTGATGTCAGATAGGGGATCATGGTTGCTGCAACGACAGGATCCAGCGGTGTGGTTGCATTATAATCAAGGTAAATGGGTATCATTTTGAATGGTTATTGTAAAAAAAATCAAGAATCTTTGTGGCATTCAATTCAATATCTGACTGTTCCAGTCTGATTTTATAAATCGTATTATTCTTTCTGCGATCAATGGCAAACTGGTAGGTTTTATCATAATGTGAAAGAACAATTCTGGCAACTATATCATAACGATTATCATCCAGCGCCTGTAGTGCTTCCTTGATGCGGATTCCTCCGATCCTTTGGCGGAGCTTTTTCACAGATTCTGCCAGCTTTGTCTTATCGAAACAGGAATATTCCCGAACCAAATGATCAATTCTCATTTTTAACGGCACCTCTATCAAAACCAGTATTCCATTGTTGATCTTGTCACTAATCGGTTCGGGAAGAGTAATGTTTCCGATCATCCGGCTTTCGTCTTCAATCCATACTGGTTTTGAAAGATTCATTCCCATCCATTGGGCAAAGAAATTATTTTCAAACTGTTCATTCGTTGGCTGTGGGGATTGTCCCAAGGAACCAAACACTGAACCCTTGTGACAAGCTAATTTTTCGAGGTCGATCACTTGTTCTCCTTGTCTGGCAATACTTTTAAGTAATTTTGTTTTTCCACTCCCGGTATATCCACCCAACACCACAACGAGGGCTTTATGTGAGAGGTATGCCCGGATATGCCTTCGATAAGACTTATACCCACCTGTTAAAATGAAAACTTCATAGTTGTCTTTGTCAAATATCTGTGCCATGGAGGCGCTTCGCATCCCACCTCTCCAGCAATGTATGAGAATTTTATTTTCACTTGTTAATGATCTCAGCCGATCAACAAAATCTGCTGTTTTTTCGATTGCAATATCGAGCCCTTTCAGAATTGCTGCATCATGTCCCGATTTATGGTATAAAGTACCAATCTGTGCTCTTTCCTGATTGTCAAATAAAGGTATATTAATTGCATCAGGGATATGGCCCTGATCGAATTCTCCGGGTGATCTGACATCGATCACTGGGAGAACTTTGGAAAGCTCAATAAATTCAAACGCTTCAACAGCATGAACCATACTACAAAAGTACGCTAATAATTGTTGTATCTTTGCAGTCCATTTTACAATAGGTTCAATGAGCGATTCCATCAAGCACGAATGCGGTATCGCAATGATACGTCTCCTAAAACCTCTCGAATATTATTTAGGAAAATATGGGACGGCTTTCTATGGTTTGAACAAGTTGCATTTATTAATGCAAAAGCAGCATAACCGTGGACAAGACGGTGCCGGGGTTGCATGTATTAAATTTGACCTTGAACCCGGGAATAAGTTCATTAACCGGATCCGGTCAAACGAAAATGCACCGATCCAGTTTATTTTCAATAAGATTAGCCTTTGCCTGAAAGAAGTTGAAGACCGGTGTCCGCAACGGTTAAATGACATTCAGTGGCTTAAACATCATGTTGAGATGGTCGGGGAGCTCTATTTAGGGCACTTGCGGTACGGTACTTTCGGGAAGAACAACATCCTTAATATTCATCCATTTGTAAGAGAAAACAACTGGATGACAAAAAACCTTGTTCTTGCAGGTAATTTCAATCTAACTAATGTTGACGAACTATTTGAAAAGCTTATTGATCTCGGGCAATATCCCGTTGAAACTTCCGATACAATCACCATCCTTGAAAAGATAGGGCATTTCCTGGATGAAGAGAATGAGGAACTATATCAGAAATTCAAGCGCCTGGGTTTTCCGAAACGGAAAATAACTTATGAAATAGCTAGTAACCTGAATATCCAGAAAATACTAAGACGCTCAGCCGAAAACTGGGATGGAGGATATGTTATTGCCGGACTGTTCGGTCATGGTGATGCTTTTGTGATTCGCGATCCTTCAGGGATCCGGCCGGCTTTTTATTACAAGAATGACGAGGTGGTTGTTGTAACTTCGGAAAGGCCGGTAATCCAGACTGCCTTCAACCTTACAGCCGAGTACATTCATGAGCTTGAACCCGGGAATGCTTTGATCATCAAGAAAAATGGGAAAGTGAGTGAAAAGTCATTTCATAAACCCCTTGAGAAAAAATCGTGTTCCTTTGAACGTATTTATTTTTCACGCGGAACCGATATTGATATCTACCGGGAAAGGAAAAATCTTGGAAAATTTCTTGCTCCTTCTATTTTAGAGGCAATTAATTATGACCTTGAAAATACGGTGTTTTCCTATATACCTAATACTGCAATTGATGCTTATTACGGTCTGATCGAAGAAATTGATTCCTTCTGCAATCGGATAAAAATCGAAAAAATTCTTAACTCCGAGATGCCGCTGACACAGGAAAAATTGAATTCCATTTTCAGGCTGCATCCCAGGACCGAGAAAGTCGCTGTTAAAGATTTAAAGCTTCGGACTTTTATTACTCAGGATTCACAACGGGATGATCTTGCTGCCCATATTTACGATATTACCTATGGAAGTATCCGTCAGGGGATTGATAATCTTGTCGTCCTTGATGATTCTATCGTCCGGGGGACTACCCTGAAGCAAAGTATTATACGTATCCTCGATCGTCTTGGACCGAAAAAGATCGTGATCGCTTCTTCAGCTCCTCAGATACGATATCCGGATTGCTACGGTATCGATATGGCAAAGATTACCGATTTTATTGCATTTATTGCCGCAATTGAATTATTGAAAGAAACTCATCAGGAACAGATTATCAATGAGGTTTACATGAAATCTAAAGCCCAGGAAAAAATGTCAAAGGAGAAGGTTGTTAACTGGGTAAAGGAAATATATAAACCATTTTCTACTCCCCGGATTGCCGGAAAGATATCCGAATTGTTGACCCCGGCATCCTGCAATGCTAAGGTTCAGATCATTTACCAGACCATTGAAGACCTGCATGCTGCATGCCCTCATCATACGGGTGATTGGTATTTTACCGGTGATTATCCGACTCCGGGAGGAAATAAAGTAGTAAATAAAGCCTTCATCAATTTCATTGAGGGGAGAAACGTAAGAGCCTATTGAGTATTGACGAATTATGAGTGACAAGTGATGAATTAATTTTTTTGCTACTTCACTACTTTATTTCTGCGGAAATTTTCCTTGCAATTTCGGTAAACTGTTCAGGAGTGAACTTGAGTTTGGATCTACGGAAATCCATATCGTACATGCCTTTTAAAGGAATCAGGTGAATATGGGCATGGGGGACTTCAAGTCCGATTACGGTGATCCCGATCCGCTGGCAGGGAATGACTTTACGAATTGCGGCGGCAACTTTTTTCGCAAAATGCCATAATCCTTTATGGAGTTCATCTTCAACATCGAAAATATAATCCACCTCTTTCTTTGGGATTACCAGCGTATGTCCTTCGGCTAATGGATTAATGTCCAGAAAAGCAAGATAGTTCTCGTCTTCAGCTACCTTGTAACATGGAATTTCACCATTTACAATTTTAGTAAAAATACTTTCCATAGCCTATACGTTTTGCCGTTTAATCTCGATGATTTCCAGTGCGATTTTTCCTGCTGGAATCGTAATCTCTACTTTTTCACCAATGGCTTTTCCAAGAAGTCCTTTTGCTACCGGGGAGTTGACGGAAATTTTTCCCATCTTAACATTGGCTTCATTTTCGGGTACAAGCGTATATGTCACTACAGCGCCATTTTGTGTATTCTTTAGTTTAACCGTTGAGAATATCAGGATTTTAGTGTTATCCAATTTTGATTCATCAATCAATCGGGCATTGCTGATCATATCCTGTAACTTGGAGATCTTTATTTCCAGCAAACCCTGCGCTTCCTTTGCAGCATGATATTCTGCATTCTCCGATAGATCTCCTTTATCACGGGCTTCAGCAATCTGTTTCGATAACAAAGGACGTTCTTCAGATACCAGCTGATTTAACTCCTCTTTAAGTTTCAGAAGCCCTTCCGGTGTATAGTATTTGATTTCCGACATCGTTGATTTGTTGATTTTGATGTTATAATAAGGCAAAAGACCCTTAAGAAGGGTCCTTGCACTTTAAAACGAAGTTAGTGATTAACTTGTTACGAAACGATTAAAAGTTAAGTTTTATACCAATACTATGGGTGCCAGAATATGGGTTTGTAGACCTGTACGAGTAATCGATGGCTATCCCTGTTTCTTTTTCCTTGTTAAATGGAACAGAAACAGTCAGACCGGCATTTAATCCGGTAAACACAGTGCCACGGTCTGTGAGATTGCCATTGAACATTCCACTCTGATAGGTATAACCAGCTCTGATCTGGAAGTAGTACTTGATTGCATACTCCAGCCCCAATGTAAACTGATCTTTCGAAAATGAATTCGAAGCAAAGTTACCTGCGAGGGTGATGCGGTGCATTTCACCAATTAAAAAATCATAGGAAGCTCCGATCCTTAATGTTGCCGGAAGTTCATAGCGAGCGGAACGTTGTTCGACGGTGAAGAGATCGTTGTCATTCCCGTGGCTTGGAATTATCCCCTGGAAGGAAAGACCGTCACCATTGAATTTCATAGGTGCTCCGACATTTTTCAAAGCGATTCCGAATTTGATCTGATCCTTCTCCCCGGTTACATATTGGATTCCTGCATCGAGTGCAATTCCAATTGCGCTTGCATCAGAAATAGATTCTGAGATGATTTTGATGTTAAGGCCGCCATAAATACTGTTCGAGAATGATTTTGCATAGGCCAGGTTGATGTTGAGATAACTGGGTTTGAAGGTCCCAAGCCCCCCTTCCGGAGAATTGGTAGTTGTGATTGGGATTTCACCAAACGACATCGACATAAAGGCAGCGGTGAGTACTCCCTTGTTGGCACCCAGCTTCTGACTGAATCCGAAGGCCATTACACTTACACCGGATCCCTGTAACCAGTTGGTGTAAGTGAAGATGATCTCTGTCCCTTTCGTAAAACCTGTTCCGGCCACGTTAGTGAAAATGGCTTCCAATCCTTGGGTACAGGATGTACCGACAGATCCCCAGCCTGAACTGTGTGCCCATGGATTAATTAGCAGTTCAGAGGCGCCTGCCTGCCCTGAGCGATCCTTGTTTCCGGCGTAAACCTGATCCAGGGGCATAACTACCATTCCCATCAAGAATATTGCAATTAAGCTGCTGTATATATTTTTCATAATCCTGAAATTTTTTGTTGTTATCTTGTTACAAAAAGCATAAGCCATTACAATGAGTTCATGTCAACAGGTCGCAATATTCCAAACCATTTTAATGTACGCTCACCCAAATTATCGGCTTTAACATGGATCAGATAAACCCCACCTGAAATTGGTATTCCGGCAAAATTTTTCAAATCCCAGTCAATGGAGGTCTTTGCGTCGGTGTTTTTACCGGCAGTTGACGACCTTGGTTCCGGGATACCCGTTTTATCAACGACATACTGCCGAATAAGGGTTCCGCTTAAATCAAAAATAGTAACCGTACATCTTGACGGGAGATTCACGATCTTAATACGGTTGTCCAGCCGGTTATTTTCATAATCGTCATAGGCATAATAAGGATTGGGAACCACATTGATGAGATCAAGATCGGTAGTGGCTTGTTCCTGACTGTTCGTTCCCGTAGCGATCGAACTGGTATTGAATTCGTATACCGGCCAGTAATTGTTATTATTTGCAGAATCTGGGTTGTATCCCGGCATCGGTAATGAAAAATAGCGCTGGTAAGGTTTGGCTATCTTGATCTTAATGGTCACGTCATTACTAAGCCATTCACTTTCTTTACCAGGCACTGAAGTTGGTATTGCGGTATACAGGCAACTTGCATAAACAAAGGTTGCCCAGTCAAGATTGGGATTATCAGAAGTATTCAGAAGGGTGCTCCTTAAATATGCGCCGGCATCATAAGCAGGGAATGTAAATATCCTGTCTCCACGATCGATTATCGTCGAACCCATGATATAGACATAATGCTGACCCCCGAAGACAGGCACTCCTACCGCGTCGGTTACCCTGGAACTTGGATTCCACACCATGTCGCGTCCGTTATCGGCGACCAACCAGGAGTTTTCACTAAACATGATATTAAGACGTTCACCGGTTTCAAGGTTGATCGCATATCCCGGGAACCAGCCCATGCTCGTTTCACTGATATAGTTTGAATTGCTTAAAGGATCCGGACCTGTTACTCCCGGAACCCCATCGGCGTTAACTGAAGGAGCATTTCGCAGATAGTATTGTTTTGCATGTCCTTGTGCAAGATTCGTATCCCAGCACATTTCAACGACAACACAACGTGTCCATTTTGTTCTATCCGGAGTCATCACGACATCGACACTTGCCAGGTTTGCGATGGTTGCTTTCTTCTTTGAATAGGAATTGATCGCAGGACCCATCAGATTTTGATCATTATAGGCTGTAAGAGCATAAGGAGCCCATGTACCGCCTAATCCGAAGCCTACGTTTTGCATTTGGATCGTCTGATAATTTTTATTGGGGTCCCAGGCACGGTAAATAGCCATATCCCAGTCGTAGTATCTTTGATCAATACCTCCCCTGTATGTTCCCGATCTGATCCAGTTATAGAAAGAAGCCGGAATATCATCATCAGGGATACCGCTTAGCCAGACTTTGGTACTATCTTCATAAATTGCAGACGGTGCAAACAGCAAACCATTTTCTACAGTAACCGATCCATTCCGCAAAGTATCCCCCGGGAAAGGTATCTGATTGATGGTCAGGGCTAATCCTAGATCCAGGAAAAGTTGTTCATAAGGATATACGGTTGTTGTATCCGAACGGTATGATTTACCTGTATTTTTATCAGTCAGGGTCCACTTTCCAAATTTAATATTGGGATTCAGGAAAGGATTAACTAATTTAGGATCCAGCGGAGCCATTGAATCAAATTTCACTTCATATTTTCCGTTGACAACATTCAATGGGTCAATGACGGTAACTTTCAATGGACCCTGGGAAACCAGGTAGGTCGGAGTGTAATCAATCGGATAATCGGGATCACCATATTTGTTGTTTATTGAATCGGCCGGAGGTTTTGATAAGATTTTTGCAATGGATTCCGGGGAAAGCTCAATTGTCATTCCACCGTTTCCTTGTCCCTGGATACGTGTGATCACTGGTCCCTCACCATATTCCGAATTGACAATGGTGCCGGTAGGTATATGTGGAATGGCGGTATATGGATATGGTCTGGGGTAGTTTCCGCGACCCCTGAGATAAGGTATTTTCTGACCATCTATAGCGTCGATACCGGTTATCAGTTGTGGATTAAATTTCTTCCACTCATTATACCCATAGGCGACAGCAATGTAATAATATTGTTTATGATTGACGAGCCTGATGTCGCCGGTAGCAAATTTATCTTCGGTAATTACAAATGAATGTTTTATTCCTTTATCGGCGCCTTCAACCATAACTTGGCCAACATTGCCTCCAAGGTTAGCATCTAAGGTCCAGTTTATTAGTTTACCTACGCCATTTTGAATGTCACACTGGGCTACCAGCCTGGATTTTGTAGCATCGTAAAGATCGGCAGCAGAAACAGTTGCATCCTTTACCTGGAAGATCTGATATCCTTCAAAACGGTAAAGTGAATCATGACGGTTGTTATGTGGTAAGGAATCGGGGTTTGGAATGTTCGGATCCCATTCGGAATATTGCTCGTGATAATTATTTCCTTTATCATTCATCTTTCTGTTTGAAATGTAAATGATAAGCTGTTTGTCCATCTCTTCAATAGTCAGGTCAGGTGCATTCGGACCGCTTAGCACGGCAAAACAGTTATCGAAAAGATTCTGACATTTATCATCGACGATCCTGAGTAAACTAACCGATTCAAAGGGAGTTCCTGAAATTGTCCTTGCCCAGGGGATTCCCACTGTGATATAGTTACAAGCGCCCGGGTTCAATGTAAACGGACCGGCTGACTGCATAAAACGACGGTCAGCAGGATTGTTACCTGCAGTTTCTTCTGTCCAATATTTCGGACCATTGGGTGGTTGGCCGCCGGTACCCCAGTCGCAAGGGTCGGTATCTCCGGGAAACATGAAATCGCAGGCAGGTCCGTATGAAGTAGGTGAGTGGGCAATTCCTCCATATAACATTCTTGTATTATCGCTCCATATCCCTCTCAGAAAGAGGTAATATTGGGGTGCATAGGCAGGGTCGTTGCCATAACTTGGTCCACCGTTGGTATGATAGACAAAACGTCGCATCCCGAACCTTTCGTTATCAATTATGCCGTCTCCATACCCTGCGTCAGCTCCATTAATTGCAAATTGATCGTTTGGATATTCACTTGTAAGAATGGAACAGTCGCCTGTAAACTTCGGATTATCCCTACCATCCGGATCGATATAGGGACCCTGGAAAAAGTCCACACCAACGGCAGGCGGGTGTGCCCCATAAGCATATGGTTGGCCTGTACCATCGATGGGGGTTCCATTATAACAATAACCCAGTCCGCGTTTTACATCACAACCAACGTAATCATCATAAGCATAACCGAGATCCGGGTCTACCCATTGACAGAAGTAAGTTCCTGTAAGTATATAGGTTGATCGGTTGACCAATTCATAAGAATAAAATGTCATGTTGTTGATCTCATCGTTAGTGGCAAAGGCGAAATACTGGGCACGGATTTCCATCCCGATGGGTTCACCCTGGGTTTCCGAGTGAAAATTCCCTTTATCGTTATAAACGTTCCATAAGGTCTGGTCTCCCTTAAGAACCTGGTCGACAAGGATTCCGAGTGTATCGCCAGGTTCGCCGTTCCTCAGTGGAGCACGTTGTACTTTTTCTCCGGGCTTTAAATTTGTCGGACAAAGTTTGTTTCCAAAATCATAGTATGGATAATCACCTTTTTTGGGATCATAATCGCCGCTTCCGTCGGCATCATAATATGGAGCCATATACCATGCCTGCCCTTTTGAACGGTCGCCATGGGTAGGCCATTCCAGGATTGATTTGGGTATTTGGTAATTGGGGTAAGCTGCTTTATTGGCTTGCCATGCTTGTAATTCGAGAACCTCCGCACGCGTCATTGGGTACAACTTATCCCATTTGGCGCAGGTTTCGGCATCAACCGCAGCGGTACCGTCGACCGTTAGCGGACCGGGCCAGAAGTCATTCCTCGTGTGGGCGGTTGAATTGGTTGGTCCTTGTCCGAACCTGTACGCTGCAAGTTTCAAGTTATTGTTAATATCGATACCTCCGATCCATAAGGAGAACGAAAACATGGAGGTTTTCCTGGAACCTTTCGGAATCTCGTATTCAGCATTTTCAATGAACCACCCGTTTCCATAAGAATAGATGATGGTTCTGACATTGTTGATGTCGAGGTACTTAAAGTTAGAACCTGGCTCGCAGCCGACTGCAATTTGTTTGGTATCATTGGAGCTCTTGGTTCCTCCTCCTACGTGAACCTCCTCTGCAAGAACTGTATTAACGAGTGAAATGACGCAGAGCGTAGCCACAAAAAAGCGAAGTATATTTTTCATATTGAACTTATTTTTTAATATACCGATATTATTTCTTGTTACCATTTTATACATACCCTTCCTTAAAAGTTAAACATAACTCCCAACCGTATGGTGCGCGGAGAACTGTAATTATATGGGGTTTCATCATACCGTATGGAGTAATAATCCCGGTATGATTGGGGATCTGTCTGCTCGTTAATGGCGTTTTGCCATTCGGGAGCAGTCAGGTACCCGTCATCATTCGGTGAACCGGTGGCCGGATATACAACGGTAACATTCTTGGTGTTCAAAAGATTCTGGATTTCAAGATAGACATTGAAGGTTCCTGTTTTCCTTTTATTCAGGGCAAAGTTAAAGTCCTTATCGATCCGGAAATTCAACAGGAACTGCCAGGGCAGACGGGCGCCGTTGATGGATCCTTTGATAGGACCCCTCTGGTCAAAACCTAGTACCTTACTCGATTTAGTATAGGGTGTTCCGGAACCACCGGTGATCGTTACATTTGCTCCGAAATTAGAAAGAAATTGTACGGGTGGCTTTCCACTCTTCTTCCGGTTGACCACCGGTCCGTTATAATCTTTTCCACTTCCCCAGCGGTAATCAAGGCTGATGTTGAACTGGTGACGACGGTCGAAATTCAGTGGATTCAAAGTACGGAGGTTCGGCTGATCGGAACGCACGATACCTGAGGCTGCATTGGGATCGGAGCCGGTGCCATCGGCAAATTGTAAGGTATAGTTAAAACGGATACGGGCGTTTCCGGATCTTCTCAGGTCATAGGTAACCGTCAGACCTTTGACAGTCCCGAAGTCGATATTGGTATAAGAATAATAGGTCTTCGGATAGGCTCCGGATAAACGGTACTGCTGAATCTGGTCACGCATTTCTCGGTAGAAGACAGACAATTTTAAAGAAGAGGCATTGTTGATCTTTTGCTGGAATCCCAATTCGTAGTCGATGGTCTTTTCAGGCATCAGTGCAGGATTATTGATTGTTCCTGAAGCCCCTATAACACTTATAAAATAATAAGAGATGGGGTCCACCTGGACTTCGGCCGAGGAAGGACGTTGCGTTAAGATATCATAATGAGCATAGAACAAGGCATCATCCGAGATGGGAAAGGAGAAGGAAATACGGGGCATGTAGTTCGTTTGCGGATCATAATCCTGAAAAACGGCAGGACCAATAACCTGGTTGGATGGATCGATCAGATAAGGCTTCACCCCGCTCGGGTCGATGATCCTTGGGTCGGTCACGGGGCTACCTTCCTTGTTGTACCAGTTATTTCCGCTGCGATATCCAGTGATGGCCGAAGGGCTGTTCAAGTCATCGACATAAACCACATAATCGCTTCCTATATTACTTGGATGTATAACCGGCTCTCCGTTCATCAGGTTGACTTCCCCGGCCGTTTTAGCAGGGTAGAATAAATAAGGATCCTTCATTACCATTTGGTTTGCATCGAAACGGTCGACACGGAGACCAATATTAAAGATCAGGTCCTTAAATGCAAATTTATCCTGGATATATCCCGCCATGTAAATCGGCTCATAGGCTCCGATCGGGTGTGTATAATTACCGTTCGCATCTTTTGCAGTAAAAAAATCTTCAAATGCAGGCTTGCCACTCATCTTGTTCCCCATGTAATCATAACCTGAATAATTAACTATAGGGGAACCGTTATAAAGTAGTTCGTCGGCGCTGAACATATCAAGGGTTAATAGCTGACCGGGTGTGGAGACCGTATGTAGCTGCATATTTTTATCGTAATAATTGATGGAATTATTGCTGAAATCATAGGAGTCCATGTCGATCCAGTCAGTACCATCAACTGGCAGGCCTAACTTTTTACGTAAATTAATGTCAAAATTCCTTTGCAGCTGCGGAACATAATTCCGGAAATAATTGATGGTATCCATAAATACCCCGTCGCGGTAAACCAGTTGAGGATTTGAAAGATCAAGTTCCCTTAACTGTGCATTGGTCAAACCCCGCATAATTTCCCAAATGCCTGAGGCGCCAGTGACCCAACCGAAATTATAACTTGAGGCTTTTCGTTGCTGGTATTGCAAGCCTAATTGTATTTCATGATTCCCGAAGTCGGCTGCAAAGGAGGCATTTACTGAAATCTGGTCACTTGTACTATAGCCATAACCATTAGCCCGGTTTCCGATGTTGGCCATCAGTCCGTATGGATCGTTGGGTTGCATGCCATTTATAAGCCCTCGTCCGGAGATGATCTCATCGATATTTTGATAATGTCCGGTCGGGTCGTCGAAGAAACTATAATATTGCTGGGTTACATTGGCGGATTCCTGGTTTATGTCCAATCCTTTAAAAACTACAATTGTATCCTGCGTTCCATTCTGTAAATGGGCCCATTTACCCGACACGGAATCATAAGCAATATCAGGGGTATAAGCACGAATAGTATGTGTGGCAAAACTACCTATATATCCATATTCGAATGCATTGTCTTTATGCCATGGATCTTCAGTTTTAGCAAAACTCCTGGTAAAGTCGGCACCAAGAGAATAATAAATATTCGTTACAAAAGATTTGCTGTCTGCTGCGGTCGGGAATCGTTGAGTAAAACGACCGTTAACGCGCCATGTGTATCCGGATGAGTGGCTATTATATTTCCAGTCCAGGAGGGAGCGGTAATAGTTGGGGTTTGTCTGATCATATAATTGGAAGGTCCCTCCAAAGGAAATGTTTATGGTGGGTGATACACGGAAATCGAGTTTCCCCGAAACATTGATATTGTACCCGCTCGTGTTCAGTGTGCTTTTTGTTTTCTCCATGTCACTTTTAGTGACAAACTCAGCATTGTAAAATACTGCCTGGCTCTGACCATAAAGGCGTAACGGATTCTGGGCCAACTCATCAACTTTGGCATCGGTCACTTTATATAATGGATATGCAGCGGGCTGTCCGTCCTTCTGGTAAATGAAGTCACCGGCAATAAAAAATCCCATGATAGGGGTTTTGGTTCCCCGTACACTATCTTTTTTTGAAACCACCGGGCCTGTAAAATTCAAACCCAGCCGGTTATATCCGAATGCATCAAGGTATTGAGAGGTCTGAAGATCGATACCTCCCGAAAAATCTTTTGAAGGACCTCTTGTTGTAACACTGATAATACCACCGGTTGCATCACCATAACTTGCCGGTGTACCCCCGAGTATTACTTCAACCTGCTCAATGGCAGACTGGGGCAGGGCTGTACTACCAACAACGCGCATACCATCAATGTAGTAAACAGTACCCGTTGAACGCTGACCACGCATACTGGTGATATTACCGTTAGCATCCGTAGTTACACCTCCCACCGTTGTTGCAACGGCAGTAGCCGATTTATTGGCCATCTTTGAAATTTCATCAGAGGTTACGGTACCCCCGGAAGTCGTTTGGTCTTTGGAAATTAAGGGCACTTTATAATCAACTACTTCGATTTCCTTCAGCGTGGTCGTAGCAGCTTCCAACTGAACATCCTGGAACGTGATCTTATCCGGGATTATCACGATGCCTTTATACATGAAAGGTCTGTATCCAACATATGTTGCTTTTAAATCCACTTTCCCGGGTGGAATTGGTTTGATCTGGAAGTTACCATCAAAATCCGAAGTGGAACCTCCAACCTGAACACCCCCTACTTCAACAACGATATTGGCAAAAGCGATTGGTTCTTTGGTCGCCTTATCTGTGATTTTTCCCCTGAGAGTTCCGGACCCTGTTTGAGAAAATACTAACACGCTGGTTGCTAGTACAATTCCAAATGAAAAGAGTAAATTTCTTAACATACCATATAATTTTATGTAAGATTATAAATGCGCTTAAAAGGGGGTAAAAGTAATAATTATTTGAAATAAAAATTAAAAATATTTGACCCTAAATACAAATATATAACCATTCTAAATTATCCGGTAGTCTTTTATATGACAGGAAAAAAGCAATCGATGAATCAGCAAAATTGTAAGGTAAAATGATTCGTTTTAATGCCGTAATGGTGTCACTTTTTTGGATTCCCTTTTTGTCTCTTTCATCCGTTTTTGGGTCTCTTTTGACTGAATTTGCTTATGTCGTTTTACTGCTTTATCATACTGTTTATGGGCTTCTTTCTGTTTTTTTATTTTTTCCTGTTCAATTTTTTTATGATTCACATGTGCTTCCTGAGGCATAAAAGAAAAAAAGAAAGGAAGGATGCAAAATACTAAAATTAATATTTTCTTAGGTTTTAAAATCATAACATCGTCGATGAAGTTCCGCAATGAATTTTTTATATCATACACTATTTATCTATATTGGAACGTTAAAAGTATGAAATTTGTATCATGTTGCTACCACTACGAAGTCAATTTGTTAGGTTGGCCCTGATCTCCGGTTTTATTCTTTTTTTAATAACTGGTTGTAAAAAGGAAGAACAGGCTATTGATATTCCTTATGTTTATGTCAATTTCAGCCTGAATCCTAATTCCACCGAATATATCAACCTCAATGTTGTCAATGGCTGGGAAACGGTAACCGGCGGGTACCAAGGGATACTTATTTTCAGATCCTCTATTAACGAATTTGTAGCATTCGAACGGGCCTGTCCATACGATCCCCTTACCCCCGGAGCCCAGATCCGGGTAGAAGCCTCCGGAATTACTTGCTTTTGTCCGATCTGTAAATCGAGATTCATTATGACCGACGGGACTCCCTTCGAAGGACCTTCGCATTTCCCGCTGAAACAATATACGACGACCTATGATGGGTATTTGTTGTATATCTATAACTGAGTCGGCAGTCGGCAGTCGGCAGAAGGAATTTTTACATTAAAAATTTATTCGAAATTAATGAAGAGGGTGACCGTGGATTGCTGACTGCCGACTGCAGACTGCCGACTGCCGACTTGCCAACTAAGAACCAATCCTTATACTAATATCTGTAATGCTCCGGTTTATACGGACCTTCAACCGGGACTCCTATATAATCAGCTTGTTCCTTGGTAAGTTTTGTCAACCTGACACCCAACTGTTCGAGGTGCAACCGCGCAACTTCTTCATCCAGTTTTTTGGGTAAGCGGTAAACATCCAACTGATAATTGTTTGTCCAAAGTTCGATTTGTGCTAAGGTTTGGTTGGTGAATGAATTCGACATAACAAAAGAGGGATGACCCGTGGCACAGCCAAGATTTACCAGTCGGCCTTCGGCTAATAAGTAAATACATTTCCCATCGGGGAAAATATATTTATCTACTTGTGGTTTTATGTTGACTTTCCGGATCCCATTCCAACTATTTAACTGATCAACCTGGATTTCGTTATCAAAATGACCAATGTTGCAAACGATTGATTCATCTTTCATTTTCGAAATATGTAAGGCGGTAAGGACATCCTTGTTTCCGGTCGTTGTAACCCAGATATTTCCTTCGCCGAGGGCATCTTCCACAGTCGCCACTTCGAATCCTTCCATGGCAGCCTGTAAGGCACAGATCGGATCAATTTCGGTTATGATCACCCTTGAACCATATGCCCGCATGGACTTTGCACAACCTTTACCCACATCCCCATAACCTAACACGACGACCACTTTCCCGGCAATCATCACATCCGTAGCTCGTTTTATGCCATCGGCCAGGGATTCGCGACAACCATACAAGTTGTCGAATTTAGATTTTGTGACGGAATCATTTACATTGATAGCGGGAACCAATAACATCCCTTTTTCCTTCATCTGATAAAGCCTGTGGACACCTGTAGTGGTTTCTTCCGAAACCCCTTTCCATTCAGTTACCGTACGATGCCATTTTGTTTTATCTTCTACGTAAACTTCCTGTAGCTTCGTCATAAAAGCCTTTTCGTCGGCATTGGAAGAAACCATCTTCAGAAGTTCGGGGTTGTTTTCGATCTCAAAACCCTTGTGGATCATCAATGTTGCATCTCCGCCATCATCCACAACAAGGGTTGGCCCTTTTCCACCCGGGAAGGTCAGCGCCTGAAGCGTACACCACCAGTATTCATCCAGGGTTTCCCCTTTCCATGCAAAGACAGGAATTCCTTTAACAGCAATGGCTGCAGCAGCATGATCCTGGGTGGAAAAAATATTACAACTTGCCCAACGGACCTCAGCGCCCAAATCAATCAGGGTCTCAATGAGGACGGCGGTCTGGATGGTCATATGAAGCGATCCGGTAATCCTGGCGCCTTTTAGAGGTTTTATCACAGAATATTTATTTCTGATTGCCATCAATCCCGGCATTTCTTTTTCAGCAATTTCGATCTCTTTTCTGCCCCATTCAGCCAGACCTATATCTGCCACTTTAAACTTCAGGTTCTTCTCAATAGCCAACTTTTGCATATTTTTTAGTTATAAAAATGAACTTGCAAAAATAGCGAAAAAACCGATAATCGCAAAAAGAGGGAAAATCGTAAATTTGATGGCAATTTGCTTCAATTCTATTGTCAAATGCCCCTTCTGAAAAAAATTGTACAGAACGAAATCATCACTGCAGGAGTCTGGAATATTACTGAAACGGAAGAGGAGTTGCGGGTTATTTTAGATAAAACTAATCCAGGCCCGATAGCAGCAGATTCTTTTAAAAATGAGACGCGAAGAAAACAATGGATCGCCTCCCGTATACTTCTTGCGACTCTTCTTCATAATCCTGATATGGAAATAATTTATAATGATTTTGGGAAACCTTTCATCAAAGATAGCGCCTGCCATATTTCCATTTCCCATTCTGGTGATCTTGCTGCAATAGCAATCAGTCGTTCACATGCGATTGGTATTGACATCGAAAAGATAAAAGGTCGTATAGAAAGGATTACAGACCGTTTTCTCAGTAATATTGAACTGGGATCCATTGGTAATGAAAACCGCCTTGAAATATTATATATTTACTGGGGAGCTAAGGAATCTTTATTTAAATTGGCGGGGAATCCTGACGTGGATTTTAAAAAAGATATTATCATTCATTCCTTTGATTACCTTTGCAATCCCTTACGGACTTGCCAATCTTCCATGACTGTTTCAGGCTTAAAAAAGGATTATACCATATATTATAAGAAGATACTCGAATACATGCTGGTATATACATATGATAAAGATTCATCTTCAACGCAATAAATTTATTGCCATATACCGTTATCTTTAATTCTGGTGACTTGTGACAAATGACTTAATGACATAATGACTTACTGACTTATTGCCTAATGCCTACATGACCCCAAATCTCCATATAGAAATTAAAAATCGTATCCTCGTCCTCGACGGAGCAATGGGAACTATGATTCAGCAGTTCAAGTTGGACGAAGTGGCTTACCGGGGGGAACGTTTCAAAGATTTTGGATATAGTCTTAAAGGGAACAGCGACTTACTGGTACTTACGCAACCACAGATCATTCGTGAGATTCATGAAAAATATCTGGAAGCAGGCGCCGATATTATCGAAACGGATACATTTAATGCCAATCGCATCTCCCAGGCAGATTACCATATGGAAGAACTTGTTTACGAAATGAACATGACTGCCGCACGGATTGCAAAAGAAATTACCGACCGGTATATGGAACTTGATCCGGGCAAACCAAGGTGGGTCGCCGGATCATTGGGTCCTACAAATAAAACGGCCTCCCTTTCACCGGATGTTCAGAATCCTGCATTCAGGGCTATTTCATTCGACGATCTGTACCAGGCATATCGCGAACAAGCCCGGGGATTGCTCGATGGTGGCGCCGATCTGCTTATCGTGGAGACCATTTTTGATACACTCAATTCAAAAGCAGCCCTGATTGCGGTCTTTGATGAACTGGAATATCGCAATTCGTCAAAGGGTGAAATGTCTGAGATATATGGCTCCTCCGAAACAAAATCGATTCCGGTCATTGCATCCGTTACCATTTCGGATGCCAGCGGGCGGACTCTTTCCGGTCAAACACTCGAAGCTTTTCTTTATTCTATTGCTCATTTCGATTTGTTTGCCATTGGACTCAACTGTTCGCTGGGAGCAAAAGAATTACGCCCTTATCTCGAAGAGTTGGCCGGGAAAGCACATTTCCCGGTGATCGCTTATCCAAATGCCGGCCTCCCTAACCAGTTCGGGGAATATGACCAGACGGCAGAAGAGATGGCCGGTTATATCAAAGATTTTTTAGATAACCGGTTTGTAAACTTGGTTGGTGGCTGTTGTGGCACTACCCCGGATCACATCAGGTATTTTGCCGGACTCGCTGCAAATGCAGATGTCCGGCCTATTCCGGAACGGACTCATGAATTGAGGTTAAGTGGTCTTGAACCTTTAACTATTTTCAAGGGGAGTAACTTTATTAACATCGGTGAAAGAACCAACGTAAGTGGGTCCAAGAAATTTGCCCGTCTGATCCGTGAGGAAAAATACGAAGAAGCTTTATCCGTAGCGCGCCAGCAGGTTCAAAGCGGCGCCCAGGTGATCGATATCAGCATGGATGAAGCTATGCTTGATGCCGAAAAAGCCATGGTGAACTTTTTGAATATGATCGCCTCCGATCCCGATGTTGCTAAAGTTCCCATAATGATCGACTCCTCCCGATTTACAGTCATTGAAGCCGGCCTGAAATGTATCCAGGGCAAACCAATTGTTAATTCTATAAGTCTGAAGGAGGGTGAAGAAGTATTCCGGCAACAGGCCGTTGAACTCAGAAAATTCGGTGCGGCAACGATTATCATGGCTTTCGATGAGGAAGGACAGGCGACTACCTTCCAACGACGTACTGAAATTGCAAAACGTGCTTATCTCATTCTTACACATGACCTGAATTTTCCTCCTGAAGATATCATCTTTGACCCAAATATTCTTACCGTAGCAACCGGACTGGACGAACATAACAATTATGCACTTGATTTTCTCCATGCTACCAAATGGATCAAAGAGAACTTACCCTTTTCAAGGGTAAGCGGAGGTATCAGTAACCTTTCCTTTTCTTTCAGAGGAAATGATACCCTGCGTGAAATTATGCATTCTGCCTTCCTTTATCATGCCATACAATCCGGGCTTGATATGGGGATCGTCAATGCAGGGGCTCTTCCCGTCTATGATGAAATTCCTAAAGATATTCTTAAGCTTGTCGAAGACGTGATTATGAATCGAAGGAAGGATGCAACGGAACGGTTGCTTGCTTACGCTGAAATAATGAAAGATCCGGGTAAAAAAATTATTAAAGAGGAGGAATGGAGGAGTCAGAATGTTCAGCAACGTTTAAAGCAGGCCTTGATCAAAGGAATCACCGAATATGTTGACCAGGATATCGATGAAGCAATGCCGCTATTTGATACTGCACTAAAAATAATTGAAGGACCATTGATGGAGGGCATGAATCATGTTGGCGATTTATTTGGCAGTGGTAAGATGTTTCTTCCCCAGGTTGTAAAAAGTGCACGGGTGATGAAAAAAGCTGTTGCCAGACTCCTTCCAAGGCTGGAAAAAGAAAAAGCCGAAAATATCGCAACGGCACACTCCGGAGGAAAAATTCTTCTGGCAACTGTTAAGGGAGATGTACATGATATTGGAAAAAATATCGTCGGCGTTGTGCTTGCTTGCAATAACTATGAAGTGATTGATCTGGGAGTTATGGTCCCGGCAGACCGCATCCTTCTGGAAGCCCGTGAACAGAAAGTCGATCTCATTGGTCTCAGTGGCCTGATCACTCCATCCCTGGAGGAGATGGTGCATGTTGCCAAAGAGATGGAACGTCAAAAATTCACGATTCCTCTATTGATAGGAGGCGCTACAACGTCAGAAATACATACTGCCGTAAAAATTGAACCTGGATATTCGAATTTCGTAATTCATGTAAAGGATGCTTCAAAAGCTGTGGGTGTTGTTGCGAATCTTTTTTCAGGGGAGACAAGAGAGGAGTTTTCACGCACTTTGAGAAAAAAATACCAGGATATACGGAATCATTATGATAAAAAAGGAGATTATACTTATGTAACATTAGGCGAAGCGCGAAAGAACAAGCTTAAACTTGATTGGAAGAATACGAAGATAATTAAACCTCAGCTTTTAGGTAATAAGATTTTTTATGATTATCCGCTTCAGGAAATTCGAGCTTATATAGATTGGACTTTCTTTTTTCATGCATGGAAAATGAATGGAAAATTTCCAGGTATCCTACAAGATCCGGTGAAAGGAACGGAAGCCCGTAAATTGTTCGATGATGCCCAACGGTTGCTGGATCAAATAATTGGTAAAAAAATGTTGCTCGCAAGGGGTGTGATCGGTTTATATCCTGCCAATGCGATTGGTGATGACATTGAAGTTTACGAAGATGAAACCCGGTCAAAAGTCCTTGCAACCTTCCGATTCCTGCGTAACCAGCAGCAAAAGGAAGCTGGCCAGTCAAATTTATCGCTGGCCGATTTTATCGCTCCCAGGGAGACTGGGATTCTTGATTACTTCGGATGTTTTGCCGTCACTGCCGGGTTAGGCGTGGAGGAATGGGTAACCAATTTTGAACAGGAACTGGATGATTACAATGCCATCATGATCAAAATTTTAGCCGATCGTCTGGCCGAAGCATTTGCTGAAAGGATGCATGAACGGGTCAGAAAGGATTTCTGGGGTTATAACAGGGATGAAGCATTCGAAATCCCGGACCTTATCCGTGAAGCGTACCAAGGTATCCGCCCTGCTCCAGGGTATCCTGCTTGTCCTGAACATTCGGAGAAACGTGTACTTTTCGATCTGCTTAAAGCCGATAAACAAATCGATATCCAGCTGACCGAAAATTTTGCCATGTATCCGGGCGCTTCCATCTCCGGATTTTATTTTTCACATCCAAAATCACAGTACTTTAACGTTGGACGTATCAGCAAAGACCAGGCGAGTGATTATGCGAAACGAAAAAATATTAGTTTTGAGCAAGCTGAAAAATTCCTAAATACAAATCTGAATTATTAACTTATGAGAGTAATCGATCTGATCAATAACGCAAAAAACACCTTGTTTTCTTTTGAGTTGCTTCCCCCGCTCAGGGGGCATAACATCAACCGGATTTATCACACCGTTGATCCTTTAATGGATTTTAATCCTTCCTTTATCAATGTCACTTATCACCAGGAGGAGGTTGTCTATAAAAAGCATAAGAGCGGTCTGCTTGAAAAAAAGACCATCCGTAAACGGCCGGGAACAGTCGCTATTTCTGCAGCAATCAAGTATAAGTATCCTTCGGTTGAAGTCGTTCCCCATTTGATCTGTGGCGGTTTTACGAAGGAAGAAACAGAGTATGCTCTTATCGATTTTCATTACCTGGGTATCGATAATATTCTTGCATTGCGTGGCGATTCACCTAAAAACCTTCGTACGTTTACTCCTGAAAAGGATGGTCATGGTTATGCCAATGAGCTGGTTCATCAAATAACAAATATGAACCATGGAAAATATCTTGATGAGGAACTACTGAATACATTTGCCACTAATTTTTGTGTTGGGGTTGCAGGATATCCTGAAAAACATATTGAATCCCCCAATCTTGCATACGATCTGAAATATCTCAAAGGCAAGATCGAGGCCGGTGCGGAATACATCATCACTCAGATGTTCTATGACAACCGGAAATATTTTGATTTTGTCGATTCCTGCCGGAAATTTGGCATCACGGTACCAATTATTCCTGGTTTGAAGCCCATCTGCACCATGAAAGATATAAATGTCTTACCTCAGATATTTAACATCGATATTCCGGAAGATCTGGTCAAAGAAATCCAGAAATGTAAAAGCAATGACGATGCATTTCAGGCTGGTATAGAATGGAGTATCAACCAATCCAGGGAACTGATACAATTTGGTGTTCCAGTACTTCATTATTTTACTGTGGGAATTGCCGAAAATATCAGGCAAATTGCTAAAGCAGTTTTCTAATCTTCTGATCTATGAGCATTTATTCCAATCTTTGCAAAGAAGTCCGATCAGGGAAAAAAAAATTTGCAGTCCTGATAGATCCGGATAAAACAAATATCACATCGCTGCAAAAGTTAGGAAAAATTGCAGTCAAAGGAAAGGTCGATTATTTCTTTTTTGGCGGGAGCTTACTGATAAACGACAACCAGGATAGCTTTATCACTTGTTTAAAAGAAAACAGCGATATTCCTATTCTACTTTTCCCGGGGAATAGTCTGCAATTGACAAATAAAGCCGATGGGTTGCTTCTTCTTTCATTAATTTCAGGTAGAAATCCGGATATGCTCATCGGACGGCATGTGATCTCTGCTCCTTTCCTGAAAAAAAGTAAATTGGAAATAATACCGACCGGGTATATGCTGGTTGAAAGTGGATCTTTAACAACCGTGGCTTATATGAGCAATACGACACCTATTCCATCAGCCAAAAGTGAAGTTGCTATGAGTACAGCCATTGCCGGAGAAATGCTGGGACTTAAATTGATCTATATGGATGCGGGTAGTGGTGCACATAATCCGATACCCATGGATATGATAAAAAAAGTCAGGAATAATATTAGTCTCCCCCTTATAATCGGCGGAGGTATAACCACTCCCAAAAAAGCCAAGGATGCCCTGAATGCAGGAGCCGATGTAGTTGTCGTTGGTAACGCTATTGAAAAAGACCCACGACTTATATATAAAATCGCAGAAATTATCTAACTATGAAAAGGATAGTTTTATTAATGCTTAGCGGCATTTTTATGCCTTTATCTCTGTTTACCCAGACCCGGGTTCTAACAGTTGCCGAAGCATCTGGCATGAATCCTGCCCTTAAAGCCGCTAACCTGCCACAATTGCAATGGATCGGGAAATCGACAAATTTTTCTTTGGTGAAGGGAGATGTTTTGTTAAAAGGTTCTGTTAAATCACCTTCCTTTGATACTCTTGTTGTTCTTGATCTCCTTAATGCCAGTCTACAAGGCCTGATTAGGGAACCTCTGAAGAAGATCCCTTCAATAAGTTTTCTTAATGAATCCAAGCTTTTTTTCAATTACAGGAATAGCTACTTTATTTATGATCTAGGATTAAAGTCCTCGAGAAAAGTCAATGCCTGTGATTCCAATGCTTCAAATATTGACTTAGAGAAAACGACCTTTAAAATCGCCTATACCAAAGGAAATAATCTATATATCGCCTTCCGTGATAAAGAATTGGCCATCACATCCGAAACAAATCCCGGAATCGTTTATGGTTCAAACCAGGTTCACCGTAATGAATTCGGTATTGAAAAAGGTACTTTTTGGTCACCAAAGGGCAATTTTTTAGCATTCTACAGAATGGATGAAACAATGGTTACCGATTATCCGCTTGTCGATATCAATAAACGAATTGCGGTAGTGAACCCGGTGAAATATCCGATGGCGGGGATGGCAAGTCATAAAGTCACTCTGGGAGTCTATAGCACCGTTTCAGGAAAAACAATTTATCTGCATACCCAGTATTTTAATGAATTATTTCCTTCGGCGGATGCTCCTTTACCAGATGATATGGAATATCTGACAAATGTGACATGGTCCCCCGATGAAAAATTTATTTTTATCGCATGTCTGAACCGGGATCAAAATCATATGCAATTAAATAAATATGATGCCGCCACCGGGAATTTTATCAACACGATAATCGACGAGAGAAGCGATAAATATGTTGAGCCCTTGCATGGACCTGTTTTTTTCAACGAAACCTCTTCAAAATTTCTCTGGCAGAGCCAACGCGATGGGTATAACCATCTTTACTTGTATGATTCTGTTGGCAATTTGCTCCGGCAACTTACAAAAGGACAATGGGTCGTTACAAAGTTTTTAACAACCGATATGGCCGGTTCAAAAATCTTTTTCTTAGGTAACAAAGAAAATCCTTTGGAGGAACAACTTTTCTCCGTGTCAATTAAGAAGGATGATCTTACACTCCTTACAAAAATCCCTGGGACACATAATTCGCAGGTTTCTGCTGATGGGAAATATATCCTGGACAAATTCGAAAATTTGACGGTAGCAAACCAGATTGAACTCCTTGATGAAAAGGGAAAAACACTTCGTATACTTCTTGAAAACAGCAATCCGCTAAGTGATGTTAAATTGGGAACGATGTCGATATTTCCTTTAAAAAATAATGAAAATACTGATTTCTATTGCCGTCTTATTAAACCAATTGATTTTGATTCTACCAAGAAATATCCTGTAATCATTTATGTATATGGTGGACCTCATTCACAGTTGATAACAAATTCCTGGTTAGGCGGGGCGGGTTTGTTCCTGAATTATCTTGCTGAACAAGGGTATATTGTCTTTACTCTCGACAACCGGGGGACTTCCAACCGCGGACTTGAGTTTGAGCAATCCATTTTCCGGCAACTTGGCGTTAAGGAGCTTGCTGATCAGATGGCCGGTTTAGTTTACCTGAAATCCCTTCCCTATGTGGATTCCACACGGATAGGTATCAATGGATGGTCATATGGCGGATTCATGACCATCACTATGATGTTGAAGCAGCCCGGAACCTTCAAGGTAGGTGTTTGCGGGGGACCTGTAATCGACTGGAAATATTATGAGGTGATGTATGGGGAAAGGTACATGGATACTCCCGAATCAAATCCTGAAGGATACAAGAATGCTTCTTTACTCAATTACGTGCAAAACCTTCAGGGGAAATTACTCATCATACATGATGACCAGGATAACACGGTTGTCCTTCAAAATAGCCTGACTTTTTTAAAAAAATGTGTGGATGAGGGTAAGCAGGTCGATTTTTTTCTCTACCCCGGTCACTCTCATAACGTTAGTGGAAAGGATCGTATTCATCTGATTCAGAAGATGATCCAGTATTTTAAAGATTACTTGTAACGCGTTATTTATTCCGGATACATCTGACCGAAAAGGCTGATCCCTTATCGTTTGAACTTTTTCCTATACTTTTTGAACCGTGGACAAAAAGATAATTATTTGCATCCGTATTATTCAAAGAGGCTGACCAGAATCCCCCCCAGGAATTCAAACCAATAAAAGTACCGTCGTTATGGCGGATGCCACCTAGTAAGGTGGAAAAATTCTTAATATTACCGGGGCTGTTACTTGTGGGATTTCCATTAATTGAATCCAGATCCTTCAAATTTTTTCCAGCCAGGTCATCGCCTCCAAGTGTTACAATGAGTTTTCCCCATTCGATATCGGTGGGCAAATGCCAGCCTTTGGGACAAGCTTTGAGTGCCGTGTTCCAATCATAGAGCCGTCCAAAATTGACTCCATTTGAAGAATCGTTTTTATAGGTCCAGCTACCTTCAGGAGTTTGATAGTTTAAATTGTCAGTCATCCAGGCCTGTTTCCCAATCTGTATCCATTTATAAACATGTTTATCACGTGGATCGGTGAACGTACCTTTTTGCTGTCCATGGGTGTTCTCACAAAGAATCACCACGCTGAAGATAATAAACATACATGTTACCAGTGACCATGATTGTGTTATCTTTTTCATATTCAGATTTTTTGCGATGTGATAATTCAGAAATAACAAGACAAATATTAAACTGTTTTTTTCCTGAGCCACTCAAGGGACTTGAACCCTCGACCTGCTAATTACGAATCAGCTGCTCTACCAACTGAGCTAAAGTGGCATAATTTGTTGTAGAGGCGCATCGCGATGCGCCTCTACAACAAATTGTCGGGATGAGAAGACTCGAACTTCCGACCCCCACGTCCCGAACGTGGTGCGCTAGCCAACTGCGCTACATCCCGAAAAATCTGTACCTCAACAATAAACTGAATGTTGTTGATTTTTTGTCAAAGACCTTAAGTTAAGGAGGGCGGCAAAATTACGAAATTATTTCTAAATTTAGTAACTGAGGTTGCAGATAAGGCATGTCACTATACCTTAAAGAAATAAAATAATTAACTTTGTACTTTCATTCCTCGTAAATTCTGCAATACATTTTTTATGATAAAAATAAAGGTTTCTCCTCTCTGGATTCTATTGCTGGCCTTTCCTACCTTTTTTAATGGATGTACTTCAAAAAACAAAGGTCAATCCGACAAAGGTTCCGGTCCAAAGGCGATCACCGTTGGTGCCATTGTGATTCAATCCCGTGAACTCGAAAACAAAATCCTGTCGACCGGAAGCTTGATTGCCAATGAAGAAATTGAATTACGCAGTGAGGTTCCCGGACGTATCGTTGCCATTAATTTTGAGGAGGGTAGTCATATAAATAAAGGCGATTTGCTGTTAAAAATTGATGACAGGGAATTACAGGCTCAGCTTAAAAAGCTTCAGGTGGAGGAAAAACAGGCGAAGGACGATCTCTACCGGAAAGAAAAATTACTGGAATTAAAGGCTGTCAGCCAGGAAGAATATGACAAATCATTCAACACGCTGGGTATTACACAAGCTCAGATTGACCTCGTGAAAACACAGATCTCCAAGACAGAAATTTACGCTCCTTTCAGCGGGCAGATTGGATTACGGCAAGTAAGTCCTGGAGGATTTGTTTCATCTGAAACTCTTGTGACACGACTGCAGCAACTCGACCCGGTAAAGGTTGATTTTGCTATTCCAGAAAAATACCGGGAAAAGATCCGGAAAGGAACCCTGATCAAATTCCGGGTTGAAGGAATCGACAGTGCCTTTACCGGACGGGTTTATGCCATCGATCCGAAAATCGATCCCGGTACCCGGAATCTTTCACTCAGGGCTCTTTGTTCCAATCCCAATGGATTGCTGGTTCCCGGTGCTTTTGCAAAAGTTGAAATCGTTCTTGATGACCTGAAAGATGCAATGGTGATTCCCTCAGAAGCAATCATCCCACAATTGAATGGAGAAAAAGTATTTATTTGTAAAGAGGGAAAAGCCAAATCACGGATTATTCAGACCGGCTTACGCACCGAACGTGAAGTCCAGGTAATTGACGGTTTAAACAAGGGAGATACCGTTATCATCACCGGATTACTGCAACTTCGTGAAGATATGCCGGTAAAAATAAGATCTTCCCGATGAATATTTCGTCAATAAGCATTAACCGGCCGGTTCTGGCAACCGTTATTTCTTTGCTGATCCTTCTTTTTGGAATTATCGGTTATGCATTTCTTGGTGTCAGGGAATTTCCCAGCGTCGATCCTCCGGTGATTACCGTAACCACAAATTATATTGGAGCTAATTCTGATGTCATCGAGTCGCAGATCACAGAACCGTTAGAGGAATCTATCAACGGTATTGCGGGTATCCGGTCTATAACATCAGTAAGCAGTGACGGTCGCAGTAATATAACCGTAGAATTTGAATTAGGGGTTGATATGGAAGCTGCGGCTAATGATGTCCGCGACCGGGTTTCCCGTGCCATCCGAAACATACCTCCCGATACGGATCCCCCGATTGTAACCAAATCAGATGCCGATGCAGGTTTCATATTAATCCTGACTCTTCAGAGTGATGCCCGCGACCTGATGGAGTTATCCGACATCGCAAATAATGTTTTCAAAGAACGTCTGCAAACGGTTCCTGGCGTTAGTGAAATCCGGATTGGTGGTGAGCGTCGTTATTCTATTAAATTGCTTCTCGATCCTCGAAAATTAGCAAGTTTCCAGTTAACACCAAGTGATGTCAGGGATGCCCTGTATCGTGAAAATATCGAACTTCCCACCGGGAGAATTGAAGGTTACGGAACCGAATTGACGATCCGGACAAAAGGTCGCCTGACTACTCCAGCAGAATTCAACGATATGATCATCAAGGAAAAGAATGGGACCGCTATTCGGATGCGGGATGTCGGAATCGCTAAACTATTGCCCGAAAATGAAAGGACCCTTTTAAGGGGCAACGGTAATGTGCCCATGGTCGGGATCCTCATTACTCCCCAACCGGGAGCTAACCAAATCACCATTGCCGATGAATGTTATAAAAGACTGGAACAACTCCGGACGGAGGTTCCCGCTGATATCACCCTTGGAATCAATTTTGACACGACCCTCAGTATCCGTAAGGCCATCACAGAAGTTCAGGATACAATTCTTATTGCGTTCGGCCTGGTACTGCTGGTGATTTTTTTCTTTCTCCGCAGTTGGCGTACAACCATGATCCCGATTATTGCCATTCCGATTTCTCTGATCAGTGGATTTTTTATCATGTACCTGGCCGGCTTTTCCATTAATATTCTTACCCTTCTCGCGATCGTTCTCGCAACAGGACTCGTGGTGGATGATGCCATCGTTGTCCTGGAAAATATTTATCACAAAATAGAAGGAGGAATGGATCCCATCGAAGCCGGCCATAAAGGTTCAAAAGAGATATACTTTGCCATTCTCTCTACAACGATTACCCTTGCTGCCGTTTTTCTCCCGATTATCTTCCTTCAAGGTCTGACCGGTCGTCTTTTTCGTGAATTTGGTGTTGTTGTTGCTGGTACTGTGATTGTTTCAGCCCTGGTATCACTGACGCTTACCCCTATGATGAGTTCCCGTATGCTGAGGAAAGTTGAACACCATAATGTATTATTTACGTTTACAGAAAACCTTTTAGACCGGTTCACTGAGGCTTATAACCAGTCTCTGAAATTTTTTGTGAAACACCGTTGGCTTGCAATTTTAATCGTGGTGGTTTCCATGGGAATTATCCTTGGGATCGGTGCATTGATACCCACTGAACTTGCACCGATGGAAGATAAAAGCCGGTTGCAGATCATGTCGACGGCTCCCGAAGGAACATCTTTCGAATTGATGGATAAATATATCCGCCAGATATCAGCTATTGCCGATACGATTCCGGAAAAAGAATCAATGATGGCAATTACAGCCCCGGGGTATGGATCCTCTTCTTCAACCAATACCGGTTTTGTAAGGTTAACTCTCTACCAGCCACAATACCGGAAAAGAACCCAGCAGGAGATTGCAGATGAACTTAACATTATAGGCAAACAATATAATTTTGCCCGAACTTTTGTAATCCAGGAACAAACGATTGGAGGCACCCGTAGTTCCGGTCTTCCGGTCCAGTATGTTGTCCTTGCGCCAAATTTCGAAAAGCTGAAAAAATATCTTCCACGGTTTATGGAGAGAGCTCAGGCCGATCCAATGTTTCAGACTGTCGATCTGAATCTTAAATTCAATAAACCGGAACTTTCTGTGGAGATCGACCGTGACCGTGCCCGGACATTAGGGGTCAATGTTCGTGACATTGCTGAAAACCTGCAACTTAATTTCAGTGGTCAGCGTTATGGCTATTTCATTATGAACAGCAAGCAATATCAGGTGATCGGTCAGGCAGATCGTTTGAATCGTGACAAACCGTTGGATCTTAGCTCGATCTATATCCGTAATAACAAGGGGGAATTAATTCAGCTGGATAATGTGGTCAGGTTGAAAGAACAAAGTAATCCCCCTCAGCTATACCGCTATAACAGGTATGTTTCTGCGACTGTCTCTGCCCAGCCGGCTAAAGGGGTGACACTCGGACAAGGGATCGCGGAGATGCGGAAAATCGGGAAAGAGACCTTCGATGATTCTTTTTCTTCAGCTCTGGCTGGGACTTCCAAGGAGTTCGAAGATAGTTCCGGCAGCCTTCTTTTTGCGCTGCTTCTTGCCCTGGTACTCGTTTATCTGATTCTTGCAGCTCAATTTGAGAGTTTTATCGATCCGATGATTATCATGTTCACTGTCCCCCTGGCCCTAGCAGGAGCAATGCTTTCTTTATGGATTTTTGGACAAACCCTGAATATTTTTAGTGAGATCGGGGTAATTGTCCTTATCGGGATCGTTACTAAAAATGGCATTCTTATCGTGGAATTTGCCAATCAGCGTAAAGCAGCAGGGTTGAATCTTGCCGAGGCCGTTATCGATGCAGCGACCCGGCGATTGCGTCCAATCCTGATGACCAGCCTTGCCACAGCGCTTGGCGCTCTTCCCATTGCTATGGCGCTTGGCGCAGCCTCGCGAAGCCGTGTACCTATGGGAATCACTATCATTGGAGGATTAATCTTTTCACTTGTTCTGACTCTGTATGTTATCCCGGCTTTATATACTTATCTCTCACGGTCAAAAAAACTGAAAAAGAATTAGCATGTTTCTAAATAGTCAAAAGTTAACAATTCATCCCGGAAAGCTTGATGTTATCCGGTCACAGAATCGTTTTCGCTATTTCGCTACTTCGCTACTTTGCTATTTCGCTACTTTACTATTATTTATCCCTGTAATTTCCCCGGCACAGGAATTGATGACTTTGCAAAGAGCCTTGCAAGTCGGTTTGAATAACAATTATTCCATCATCCTTCAGAAAAACCAGGCACAAATAGCCAAGAATGACAATACCCTGGGAAATGCAGGTTTTTTGCCATCGGTTGATTTAAATGCTACCCAGAATAACAATATCAGTACAACCCATCAGGAGCAGTTCAGCGGACAAACCAAAGATGTGACCAATGCAAAAAACAGTACCCTGAATATAGGTGTTCAGCTGAACTGGACGCTCTTTGACGGACTGAACATGTTTGTCAGTAAAAAAATGTTTAGCGTCTTGGAAGATCTTGGAGAAAACGGGACCCGGATTGTAGTTGAAGGGACTGTTGCCGATATAACCGTGACTTATTACGGGATCATTCAGTTGGTTAAACTAGTTCGTGTCGCCCAGGATGCAGTTGATCTTTCAGTACAACGAAAGCGCATTGCCGAGGCTAAACTTTCACTTGGAGCAGGTTCCCAACTTATGCTTTTGCAATCGACAGTCGATTTGAATGCCGACAGTACCCGTCTTATCCAGCAACTGGTTCAGCTGGCAAATACAAAAGCAGATTTTAACCGTTTACTTGCACGTGATGTGAGTGCTGAATTCAACATTATTGATACTATACGGATTAACAAAGCTGTAAATTACGATACTTTACTTGCAAAAGCTTTAAGGGAGAATTCTCAGCTTATTTCGGCACGCCTTAACCAGGACCTGGCGAGGTTGGGAGTCAGGCAGGTACAATCTGACCGGTATCCTACCTTAAGTTTTACTGCAGGATATAGTTACAATACCCTTAATTCTCAAACCGGTTTTCTACAATATAACCAGAGTTACGGTCTTTCCTATGGATTTAATCTAACTTATTCTTTATTTAATGGTTTTAATATTAACCGGACTATTAAAAATGCCAAGATCCTGATGAATTCAGGTGACATTGAAGTACGGGATACCGAGCAGGAGTTAAGGGCAGGGCTGTTAAAGTTAAATAATCAGTACATTTCAAGCCTTGAGGTTGTTAAGATGCAATTGACAAACGTGGAAGTAGCCCGTGAAAACGTAAATGTGGCATTTGAAAAATATAAGCTGGGGAGTCTGAATGATGTTGAACTACGAGAAATCCAGCAAAAGCAGATTGATGCCGAATATCAACTGATCCTATCCCAGTTTGAAGCAAAAAAATCAGAAATAGAACTTCTCAGGTTGAGCGGCGAGTTACTTAGGATTACTTCAGGAATATAAAAAACGTTTGATCTTTTGTGTTGCCGTTTTTTGGAATGGGGTTGGTTGGGATACAATGATCTGTACCTGGGAGAATTTGTTCACTCTTGAATTGACGTAAACCTGCAATTCGCGTCTTAGTTCCTCAATCTCATGTTCAACAAAGTTGGAAACTTCATCTTTCAGATGATGATATCGTTGTTCGATTTCTTCACGGTTGAAATGAACCAGTGCGACCAGTTTCCCCTTTTTTTCAACGACAAGGGATTCAACTACATGTCGGAAATTGTTAATCACAGATTCAATATCTTCCGGGTATATATTTTCACCTCCTGATCCGATAATCATTGTTTTAATCCGTCCCCTGATATAAAGATGCCCATCTCTATCGAACCTTCCCAGATCCCCTGTCTTGAGCCAGCCATCCTCCATTATTACCTCTGCCGTTAGTTCAGGTTCTTTAAAGTACCCCAGCATGATGTTCGGTCCTTTAGCCCAGATTTCCCCTTCGCCGGTCTTTGAGTCCGGATGGTTAAGTTTAAGTTCGATTCCCTCCATAGCAGGACCGGTAGACTGCAATCTGACCTGTTGGGGATTGGCTCCGGCCAGTAGTGGAGATGATTCCGTAAGTCCGTACCCGATTGCATATGGGAACCGTGCCTCGATCAGGAATTTCTCTACCGAACGGTTTAGCTTAGCGCCACCGATGCCGAAAAATTTCAACTCGCCACCAAAGGTTTGTTTCAATTTCTTTCCAGCCAACTCATTCATCTTTTTTCTGACAAATGGAATTTTATACAGTTGACGGGTAATCCACTTTCCCCTAATAGTAGCAAGAATTTTTGTCCGGTAAATTTTTTCAATGATCAAAGGTACCGTCAGCATAATAGTGGGCCGTACCTGCTGTAAAGCAGGAAGAAGTACAGGTGCTGTTGGTGGCCTTCCAAGATAATAAACACAGGCTCCGCTTATCATTGGGAGGACTAAACCGATGGTGTTTTCATAGGTATGAGAAAGCGGAAGAACCGACAAAAAGCGATCATCTTCCCGTATGGGTTGAATAAGTCCCGATTTGAATGCGGTGAAAAGGATGTTTTTATGGGTTAGCATGACGCCTTTTGATTTACCCGTTGTGCCTGATGTGTAGATGATGGCCGCAAGATCCCCTTCCTCAACTATGGTTTTGGTTATCTGAACGGCAGCAGAATTAAACTTCGGAAGATCAGGGCAACCGTTCAACAGGGAGAAATCCTCTATCTTAATCCTGAACTTCAGGTTTCCTGTTTCCATCCCGTTTACCTTTGGGATGAGTCCGGCGGAGATAAAAATCATTTTTGTTTCCGAATGGTTGAGGATGTTTTCAATTTCATCTTCGTGAAAATCCGGCAGAAGCGGAACGACAATTGCACCCAAACTTGTGATTGCATAATAGACTATACCCCAATTGGGCATATTGGCACTTAGGATGGCAACTTTATCTCCCTTTTTAATCCCGAGTTGTTGCAGAAAGGCCATTAATACCTCAACGTTCTTATTAAGTTCACTATAAGTAATGGGTTTTTCGCCAATAAGTGCAAGGGCATTTTTATCAGGAAATTGTTGAACTGTCTCCTTCAATTGAGCCGGAAATGTGTATTTAACGTTTTCTCTCATCTATTAACAAAAAATATTTATTCCATAGTTTTCCCACCTGCACAAAGAATGGGGAGCTCCAGCTCATTCAGTAAAAGCGATTCTTTATCTGATTGTGCAAAATAATAGTACTCCTTGGAAGCAACAGAAATCATACAGATAATATCCGCGCCAGCTGTTTTTGCATAATTAAGTGTTTGCTTTGAATATCCCATAGAGTAAACATTCTGATCTTCTTTTATCCTGATCATCCTTATCTCTTTTCTCTCAAACTCACTGACCGCTATTTCAATGTTTCTCAGCATCTGTCCCGGCCATTCAAAACCTGGCTTGCGAATGGAGTAGAGAATTACTTCTGAATCATATAAGCCGGCAAAAAGAAGCGTTGCATTTAAGGCATGACTGAATGATTCGTGGCTGCTGACTGGCAAAACTATTTTGTTTACCGATGATAACAATTTCGATTGTTCCTGGATTACCAAGGTCGGAACCGGAATTTTTGATACCAACTTTAGAATGTCGGCTCCGAATAACTTTTGTCTGAGACCTCTTATCCCATGTGTGGCAATTACAACCAGGCTATAATCGTTTTCGGAAGCTTCAAAAGGAATCATGTCGAAGATATTTCCATATCTGATCAGAACTTTGCAGGTCAATCCGGATTCTTCATTAATCTGCTTTGCCTGTTTCTTCAGAAATAATTCAGCATCTTCTGGGATGGATTTATGATTATCCTGTACGTGGAATAATACGAGGCTGAAACCCGCTTTTTTTGCTATGACCGTCGCCTGCCTGATTGCATGATCAGCAGCTTTCGTCATATCGGTAGGAATAAGTATTTTCTTTTTCATCGTTATGATAAAGTCTTATCAGGCAAAATTAAGCAAACTAATTGGCTTCTTACTACGCTTTCTTGCGTTTTCGTCAAGGATAATTTTACGTAATCGGATCGATTTCGGTGTTACTTCTACATATTCATCCCCTTGAATATATTCCATTGCCTCTTCCAGTGAAAATTTGATGGCCGGTACTATAAAGGCTTTGTCATCAGAACCTGAAGCACGAATATTGGTCAGTTTTTTTGTTTTTATTACATTGATAACGATATCGTTCCCTCGTGTGTTTTCTCCGATCACCTGACCGGTATAGATTTCATCGTTGGGTTCGATAAAAAATTTTCCCCGGTCCTGCAGCTTATCAATAGAATAGGTGATGGCAGTACCAGTTTCCATGGCAATAAGAGTACCGTTATTGCGCCCGGGTAATTCCCCTTTCCAGGGCTCAAAGGCTTTGAAATGATGTCCGATGATCGCCTCTCCTTCTGTAGCAGTAAGAATTGGATTTCTCACACCGATCAGGCCCCTGGCAGGAATGTTAAATTCCAGGATCAGCCGATCGCGTTTGGTTTCTATGTTTGCAATTTCCCCTCTTCTTTTACTCACTATCTCTATGACTTTCCCTGAAAAAGCCTCAGGAACCTGAATCCGCAAAATTTCAATAGGTTCATGACGGGTACCGTTGATTTCTTTCGTAATCACTTTGGGCTGGCCCAGCTGGAATTCATAACCTTCCCTGCGCATAGTTTCAACGAGGATGGCCAGATGTAATATTCCTCTTCCATACACAATAAATGTATCGGGTGAAGAAGTTTCTTCCACCCGTAATGCCAGGTTTTTTTCCGTCTCCAGGAATAACCGCTCCCGTATATGTCGTGAAGTTACATAGGTGCCTTCCCTGCCGGCAAAAGGAGAATTATTAATGGTAAATATCATGCTCATGGTAGGTTCATCGACAATAATCCGGGAAAGACCTTCCGGATTTTCGGTGTCGGCAATGGTATCGCCTATATCAAAATTTTCAGGACCAAGTACCGCACAGATCTCCCCTGCTTTCACTTCATATTTGACTTTTTCTTTCCCGATGCCTTCGAAAAGATAAAGTTCCTTAATGACCGATTTCAGGATAGTTCCGTCATTTTTAACCAGGGAAACCTGCATTCCCGACTTGACTGATCCTCGGGTAATACGTCCCACAGCAATCCGTCCCACATATGATGAATAATCAAGAGAACTTATCTGAAGCTGCAGGGTTCCCGGCATCTGAACGGGCGGAGGAATATGGGAAACGATTATGTCAAGCAGGTAGCTGATATCCTTTGCCGGGTTTTTCCAATCCTCCGACATCCATCCTTGTTTGGAAGATCCGTAAACCGTAGGGAAATTCAATTGATCTTCGGTTGCATCCAGACTGAACATCAGCTCGAAAACGGCTTCATGAACTTCATCGGGCATGCAGTTCGGCTTGTCCACTTTATTTATGACAACAATTGGTTTTTTCCCAAGTTCCAGCGCTTTTTGAAGGACAAAACGGGTCTGGGGCATCGGCCCTTCAAACGCATCAACAACCAGAAGGACACCATCGGCCATATTCAATACCCGTTCAACCTCTCCTCCGAAATCGGCATGTCCTGGTGTATCGATGATGTTAATTTTTATCCCCTTATACCTTACCGATACATTTTTCGACAAGATCGTAATCCCTCTTTCCCTTTCAAGATCATTGGAATCAAGGATCAATTCCCCCATCTGCTGGTTCTTGCGAAATAAATTAACCTGGTGTAATATCCTGTCGACCAGAGTGGTTTTTCCGTGATCAACATGGGCAATAATGGCAACATTTCTGATTTCCTGCATAAATTCTGATTATTCGGTACTCCCTGAAAAAATCCGGTTGCTGTCACCGGAGTGAGAGACTGGGTAACATCCGGGCGATTATCCGATTTGTAAAAGAGTTTGCAAAGGTAGGGAAAAAATCAATGTAAAATATTGTTTATCAATATCTATTCGCCTGTTCATAACTTCTTTCCCCTGGTTTCAGGGAAGGTCCATATCCAGGCACCGGTAAGCAATGCGAACAGGGCGGCCAGGGCTATACCCCCGGCCATGCCAAACTGCAGCGCAATGAGTGAAATAACCACCGGAGTAAAAAACTGGACCCCACGGGCAAGATTGAAAGCAGATCCCATTGCCGTGTTTCGAACAGAAGTGGGGAAAATTTCTGAAAATAAGGAACCGAAACCACCGAACATCCCGGTTCCAAATCCGACCATGAACATAAAAGCCAGGATGACCGGTGGAAATATCACAATATGGTTCCAAAAAATGGTTACCATGATCAGCCCGAGGGCCATAATGACCGAATATATGCTGTAGGCAGGCCTCCTTCCCAAACGATCAGCTAAAAATCCGAAAAAAAGGTACCCCAGGAATCCTCCAGTCTGCGTGACCAAAATCCATAATGCAGATTTGGTCAATGTAAGATTTCGCTCCGTATGAAGGTACCCGGGCATCCAAGAATAGGTAAGCCAATAGGCCGACATGTCGAAGATTGCCAACACCAGTCCTAGGATGAAATATTTCCGGGTTTCCGGCATGAAAAGTTGCAAAAACTGCCGCAGACTTCTGGTCCAATTTTCGCGGATCGTTACAAGTCCTGAAGTTACATACTCTTTCCGAAGAAGCCAGAGGTCTGATTCCGGGAGTTGCTTGCGGATATATAGGACTAATAAGGCGGGAAGTAAGGAAACAAAAAAACATGCTCTCCACCCGATAACAGGTGCAAGGAGACCCCCTACCAATGATGCAAGGGCAATTCCCAATGGCGCACCCGTTTGCATAATGGCACAGTAACGTCCGCGAACTTTTGCTGGAAATGTTTCACCGATATAAGTTTGTCCGGTTCCCCATTCACCCCCAACACCCAACCCGGTCAGGACTCTGAAACACATCAGGAGCCAGAAACTTCCTGCCAGCCCCGATAAAAAAGTGCCGATGGAATAGGTCAGAATGGTCCACTGCAATATCGGTTTCCGCCCGAAACGGTCTGAAAGTATACCGAAGATAATCCCTCCTATCGCTGTTGCTGCCAGGGTGGATCCAAGCACGTACGACATCTGCAGGTTAGTAAAATGATATTCTTTGGCAATGGGAATCAGTAAAAAAGTGAACAGGATAAGGTCATAGAAATCAAAGACCCATCCCGCCCAGCTCATCACCAGTATCCGGTAGTGGCGCGAAGTAAGCTGATCGTATTCGTTGAGGAGCTTTTGCATTTGTTAAACGTTTTTCACAAGAAACAAAATTAGAATTTTCGTGAAACTGGAGTAGAGATATTTACTACTATAGCCGTTTTTGTTTCACTCAAATTCTCAAGTTGTCCGTTATGATAAGACTATCAAAATCCTTCTCATGGCTTTCTATTTCATTGCTTGTGATCTTATTCTCCTGCCTCAAAAAGTCAGATCCCGAATTGCCTTAGGTAAAAGAACTCAAAATCCATGCCGCCTATGGATATCTAATCCATGAGTTTCTTTCGCTCCGGGATCCTTATTTTCCGTTACATGTTGCAGCGGAACTTGAAGTTGATGTAAAATGGCCGGATCAGTATCTGAGGGCAAAGAAAAAGCTTTAGTTCTTACCAAAATCTCCAATGATTTTCTTGAAAACTCCTGTTGTCTTTATGATTTTTATTATGAAAGATCACTCCAGGATATAATCGTAGTTCTGAACTTGAAGGGTAATATTTTTTGCAGGAATATATGCCTCAGCATAAGCCATGTAATTAAGACCATCCCTTAGCCTCATGAACATAGCGGCAAATCGGACAATATCTTTCTGAAAAGTAGTGTAAACTTCTATCTTAACGGTACTAAAATGGATGTCCTCAACCCACCATGTCAACTGATCATCTTCTTCTTCCACATTTTTTCCTGAAAAAACAAATTCATTGGTTGAATCGACGACCTGCCAGGTAGCCGCTTCAATAAACCGTTTGATCTGATCGGTTCCCTGGAGGGAATATTTTTTAAGGAAATCACGTAAGCCAAAAAGGAATTTCTCCATGCTTTCTTTTTCAGTTTCAGCGATCTCCCGGATAAGGAAGATTTTGGGCATTTTAGCGCCCTGTTCGTTGAGAACTGTTTGAACGAGCTGACCTTGCTGATCATATCGATTTTTCTCGATCATTATATTCAATATCTCTTTGGATTTCCAAATTTCGGTCCGGGATGTCCAGGAATATTTTGGCAGGAGGTTATTGCTGATCATTCTTGCGGCGAGGATTTTGTTCGCCAGTTCCGATACTTCAGAGTCCTTGACCTGAGCCGTAAGGCATTGTCCCAATTGTCCTCCAAAAATGATCACGACAAAAAAAAAGATTTTTCCCATAATCAAGTATCTACTTATTAATACTGATTACTGTTTCCTCAGCGCAATCTTTGAACTTGCACCGAGTTGATACTTACCTGCAAAATTTCCAAAATTAACAGCCAGCTCAAGGCGTTTTGAACTATTGATAAAACATACATTATCACCCATGGGGACGGAGGAATAGCTTACTCCCATAGTTAGTGTCAAATTTGTAGTATCGGATGTAAGATTCAGTACTGAACCAACAGGGATATTTGTCATCAGGTCGACTGGAATATTGGTGATGCAATTGCCAAAGTTATCAGTAAACAGGATTTCCCCTTTTATTGTATCTCCCGAAATCACCGCATTCTGGACCTGGAATTTTTGTGGATTAGTGCAAACCGGCCCGAAGGATGAAAGCGGTGTTCCTGAAATCAATGACAGAATAGCACGTTTATAGAATTCTTCAAAGGAAAGATTTTCCGGAAGAGTGCCACCCAACACCTGGGGATTTTCGATAAAATAACATTGCGTTGAAGGATAATGATTCAGTATCCGGGTCGAAAGCATGTTGTCGGGAACAAGAATAAATTTGTTATCGTCCTGAAATACGATGCGTTTGCTGGATACCCCAGGTTCTATAATACCGGCAATATATGTTCCTTTCGGAAAGTTCATCATCGTCACCGACAGCAAATAGGATCCCTGAAAGACATCAAATTCCTTTGACTTGAAATATTGGACCTGCACATTGGGATAGGTAGCCTTCATTGCCCCAAGGATACCAACAATGATGTCGCTGCTGGGATCATTATCGGAAACGATAATAAGTGTTTTTGTTGTTTCATGATAATATACCGGTTCTGCTTTTTTGCAGGCTGTGACCAGCAGGATTAACAGGAAAAAGACAGGTAATATTGTACGTATTCTCATGAGAAGAAGTTAAGTTTATTGCCTCCGGCCCGGGTTTTCTGGATGCTTTGTTCAATTTTCAAATTAACAAAATTTATTTGAAAAAATCAAATGAAATTAGATCGGATCTACTATATAAAAAAAGTTAAAGCACCTTAATGTTAATTTTAAATAACTTAATGAAAAATATATTCTTTGTAATTGTTTTCTGTTTGACTGGTTTTGAGGTAACTGGATAGTTCATCATCCATCGGGTGATTAAAAACCAAAAGGAAAACCAGTAGAAGAAAGACTAATCCTGAGATAATTTTCATCAATGGTAGTAGCCTGGATTTTATGAAAGTTTTTTACATTTACATTGCGTTTTCTTAAAAGTGTTGGCTATCGCGGCGATGAGGAAGCCAAATGTTTACACGTTTTTTATACATTAAAAATTATAAAAAAGGAGGAAATATGCATCGATTTACACTTATCATTTGGATTACGGTAATGATTTTATTTTTTCAGGTGGGTAACTCTTCTGCCTGTACTATAATGATCATCACCAAAGGTGCCAGCGCCGATGGATCAATGATGGTTACCCATTCTGACGATGATGAACTCGGCGACCAACGGATGATTTTTGTCCCTTCCCGACTCCAGGAAGGTTTCCGGAAAATATTTCAGGAATATTACCGGTACCCTCGTATTGTCACGGATGATAGGGGATCAGCCTATAATACGCCAGGCTACCCTCCTACGCCGGTATTGCATAAACTTCCTTATGAAGAGATATGGAAAATCCTCAATCACAAGGTTGAGCAGTCCTATGCTTATTTTGACGGCAATTACGGGATCATGAATGAACACAATCTGATGATGGGGGAATGTACGAATGGCGCTAAATACGAACCCGATGCCAATCCGGTACAAGCGCCAGGGAAGCCTCTCCGGCTTTTTTACAGCCAGGAGCTTTCGCGTATTGCACTGGAAAACTGCAAAACAGCTCGCGAAGCCATTAAACTCATGGGTGGCCTGATTGAAAAATTCGGATTATATGACACCGGGGAAACTCTGCTTTTAGCTGATGAAAACGAAGCCTGGGTCTTTGAGATGTGTGCCCTTCCTGATGAAGAATATCATTCCGCCTGGGTGGCTCAACGTGTTCCTGACGGAGAGTTTTTTGTGGCTGCAAATGAGTTCCGGATCCGTTATCTTGTAAAAGATGATCCCGATCACTTTATGTATTCTACATTTCTGATTCCCGGGCTCAAAAAAATCGGCTGGTGGGATGAAATGAAGGACGGGCCGGTTGATTGGCTTAAGGCGGTGAGTCCGGGTGAATATAACCATCCCTACTATAGCCTGAGACGTGTATGGCGGATAATGGACCGGGTAAATCCTGATCTGGGTCTATCCCCATGGGTAGAGAATGGATATACATTTGCTTATCCTTTTTCAATAAAACCAAAAGTAAAACTCCATTTGAAGGATGTTTTTTCACTGTATCGTGATCATTATGAAGGAACCCAATTCGATCTGACAAAAGGGATAGCAGCCGGACCATTTGGCGATCCAAACAGGTTTGTCGGCCCATACGACGGTAATCAGAACGACGTATCTAAAGGGAAAAACATGTATGGAGCCTGGGAACGTTCAATATCCGTATTTTATCAGGGGTACACATACGTTTGCCAGCTAAGACCCGATCAACCTGATTTAACCAAAGGTCTGACCTGGTTTGGACCGGATGTATCTTATACGACTTGTTTCACTCCATTCTATTCCAAAGTCTACGATCTTCCTCTTTCTTACCAGTCAGGGGGACCGCAAAAACTCAATGACAAGACTGCCTGGTGGGCATTTAACTTCGTAAACAACTGGTGCAGGTTGAATTTTCAACTTATGACCAATCTGGATGTTAAACCGCTTCAAAAAGAACTGGAAAACAATGAATTATCGCTCATTCAGGAGACAGATAAGGTAGTTTCAGGATTAACCATCGATGAAGCCAGAAAGAAATTAACCGAGGTTTGTAAAGACAATGGAGATGAGATGGTGAAACGTTGGTGGGAGCTTGCGGCGTTGCTGGTTTCTAAGTACTCTGATGGATATTTAAACCTGCCCGACGGTCATTACTCAACACCTGAATTTGATTTAACCAAAGCGATTGGATATCCTTCCTGGTGGCTTGATAATACCAATTATCAGCAAGGGCCGGTTTCGTATGAGATGAAATAACTGTAACCCATGAAACTAGTTGTAACTGCATTGTGTGTATGCACAGTCTTTTTTTTCCTGCTGATCATGAGTTGTTCAAAAAAGGGATCCAATGACACTCCGAATCAACCTGTCATTCCCGTATTGTCAACATCAGCCGTAAGCGGAATAACCGAGAACACGGCGATTTGCGGGGGAATGATAACTTCCGACGGCGGAGCAAATGTAACCTCCCGTGGCGTTTGCTGGAGTACCACCCAAAATCCCACAACCCTGGATCCTCATACTTCCGATGGTACAGGCACAGGAACATTTACAAGCCAGCTAAGCGGACTGAATTCCAATACACCTTATTATGTGCGTGCCTGGGCTATCAACAGCGCCGGGACTGCATATGGGAACACCTTGTCATTTACTACTTTGCAAGTCCTTCCCGATACCGTGTCAGATATCGACAAAAATATTTATCATATGGTGACTATCGGCGCTCAGGTATGGCTGGTCGAAAATCTTCGTGTTACCCATTACCGCAATGGTGATCCGATTCCTAATGTGACAGCTGACGCACAGTGGAAAACGCTGACCACCGGAGCCTATTGCATGTACGATAACCTTGCCGGCAACGCCGGGACTTATGGTCTGCTTTATAACTGGTATACGGTGAACGACGCCAGGAAAATTTGTCCTTTAGGATGGCATGTACCCACGGAAACGGAGTGGTCGGCCCTGAGTTCCTTCCTTGGAGGAAAAAACATAGCCGGGGGAAAGATGAAATCGACCGGGACCATCGAGCAGGGGAATGGTTTGTGGTATTCACCCAACGCAGGTGCAACCAATTCAAGTGGTTTTAGTGCACTTCCGGCGGGTTACCGGATCAACTACGGGAATTATTATTCGATCAATAACGTTGCTTATTTTTGGTCTGCAACCGATACTACTTCGGTCAACGCCTGGAACTATGTACTCGACGCCAATAACGAAAGTCTCATCCGGAATTACAACTTTCAAACATTTGGTATTTCTATCCGTTGCTGTAAGGATTGATTCAGAATAAATGAGTGGTATAATAATTTCTGATTACACGTAACTATGCCTGATCACCATAATAAAAAGCGATTTCTGAAGCTGCCAAAATACATTGGCGGGAGTGAGGCTTTCAGGGAATTTATTGCAAAAAACCTTTGCTATCCAAAGGCTGCACTTGAAGCTAAAGTGGAAGGCACCGTGATTGTTGAATACGATATTTCCGATAATGGTTCTGTTATGCATCCGCGTATTCTTAAAGGGCTTGGCCATGGCTGCGATGAGGAAGCCATGCGGGTGATCGGATTGCTTAAGTTCGAAAAGGTGAAGAACAGGGGCGTACGCGTTAAACTGACGACGAAAACCAATATCAACTTCAAACTCCCAAAAATAAGTATCAACTATACTGTTTCATCTGCCAATAAACCGGATAAACATACCGTTGAGCCGGAACAAAAAAGTAATGATCCTATAACATATGAATACACCATTCAGGTGTAAAATTTGCTGCCGCGACGAAATTAATGTATGGAAGGAGGAGAATGGATTACCGAATCTATTTCCCAAAAACTTTTTTTAACAGTTCCGTTGTGCGGGCCACTGGGTCTTGTCGTATCTTTAACTCTTCTTTGGCAATCATCGTGAACAGGCCGTTGATGGCTTTATCCGTGACATAACCTGTTAAATCCGGATTTTGTTTGGTGATAAATGGAATCTGGTTATATGCCGTGATCAATTCGGCCCAGATCCGGGTAGCATCGACCTTTTCAAGTGAAGATTTTATTATTGGACTAAATTTTGCCTTGAGTTCCGGAGTAGTCGTTTTGGCTAAGTATTGCGTTGCAGCATCATTTTTCCCTCCGACGATTTGCAAAGCATCGGAGATATTCATGCCGGTGATCGCTGCAACAAAAATAGGTTGTGCGCTTTTAGCCGCATCCTCTGCAGCCCTGTTAATAGTAAGAATCACTTCATCCACCTTGCTGCCAAGTCCTATGGCCCTCAGATTCGATTCGATTGTCCGTGCATTTTCGGGAAATGGGATTTTAATTTCCGGATTTAAAAAAAAACCATTGATTTTCGAAACCAAAGCCACACTTTCACCGGTTCCCTTTACCAGGGCTTCTTTGATCCCGGCAACGGCGTCTTTTTCGGTTAATCCTCCCCTGCCCGGATCGATGATCTTCATGGCATCCTGTAAAAACTGGGCCCGTGATCCGAAGGAAAAAATCTGGACGAAAATGATTATTAACAGTAACTGTTTTCTATTCATTCTATCAGATATTTTTAATAAAACGTTGCGACGTCCTATTTCTATAACGCTGGGAAGAATCTTTTGGTATGATTACTTTTTATCTTTCAGGACATTGGCGCAATTCACTTCCAAAAATAAAATATTTGTAAATTAAGTCCACTTTTCCATAGAAAACTTTCAAGTATCCTTTCCCAATATAAATCATGATATTTTCATAACATCGATCCTGTCTGATTTATTATTCTATATTTGCATAATAGATTTGGTGTACATAATTGCCCAGGAATTCCCTGATCGTAATACCCGACGATTGAAGGTTCTGATGGGACAAGATGCTTACTAATGAAATATTTGTTTGGATACGCTGACTGTTTAATGCGGACAATTTTGAAATCATTATTAATCAACTATTAAATGGCGAGTTCACAAGAGGCCTTTGGCAAGAGGGAAAAGGAGAAAAAGCGTTTAAAAAAACGATTGGAGAAGCAGAAAAAACTGGAGGAGCGTAAGGCAAATTCACCTGGCGGTGGATTTGAGAACATGATTGCCTATGTTGATGAAAATGGGCACATCACCGATACGCCACCCAATCCGTCAGATAGAAAGAAGATAGATGTTGAAAGTATACAAATTGGCGTTCCAAAAAGGGAAGCTGAAGAAATTCATTCAGTTCGTACGGGCAGAGTTGAGTTTTTCAACCATTCAAAAGGATTTGGTTTTATAAAAGAACTTGATACTCAAGATAAATATTTTGTACACATCAACGGTTTGATTGACGAAATCAAGGAAAACGATATGGTCATTTTCGAGCTCGAACGCGGTTTTAAAGGTATGAATGCCATCCGTGTGAAGAAGGTGAAATAACTCTTCAAATCTCCAATGAATTCCGTACTTTAAAATCTGCGTAAATCAGCTAAAGAAGATGACAACATCTGCTGTGTAGCCTTTTATGGCAGGTCTATCCCACACCAGGCTATATGATGACAAAAAGCCATGTTATGAAAATTATTTACCAAAGACTCATCTTGGTTCTGCTTTTTTTAATGACTAATTCAACTTTTGGACAAAGGTTGGAAGGCAAGATAAATTCCTATAGAGACACTTATTATTCCGTACATGATAAATTCGGTAAAATCCAAAAAGGACCAAAATTAAATGACTCTCTTTTCCATGATCAATGTGCTTTTTTCGATCAAAACGGAAATATCATCGAGTTGGTTGAATATAATGCCGATGGAACGATATACTGCAAATTCAAGGCAAGATACAACTATGATGATAATAATATTGAATCCATATATGTAAGGTTTGACCCGGATATAACAATTGACAGGAAACCATTTATTATAGAGTCTGTACGATATAGCTGGGGGGAAAGGTATGAAATGACCTATAAAAATGATAGTAAGGGTCGACCCACTGAAGAAACCATCTATGATCTTTTTGATCGTGTATTATATAAGATAACAATCAAAAGAGATGAGGAAGGAAATTCCCTGGAAGAAAATTTTTCCGATGGAACTGTTAGTCAGTATAAATACGACGATAAAGGGAATAGAATAGAATGTGTTTTTCATTCTTCGAATAGTAACATTATTGTAACCTCTTACAAATATGATATATATGGAAACATAATTGAAATGAACATAAACAATTTTTTTAAATCCATATTTAAATTTCATTATGATAACTATACCTATAAATATCTATATGATAGCCATGGTAATTGGATAGAAAGGACAGATTATGATAATGATAAACCACAAAGAATAGTAGTAAGAACGATTGATTATTCGTTGTAACTTCACCATTAACTATTTTTATCCTGTTCTCACTTTCGCCATAAAATTATCATATTTTTCCCGCTATTTTTCGAAATGCCTTTGTATTAACTCCATTAATAAGGTACTATCAATAGGTTTTGAAATATAATCGTTACATCCCGCTTCTATTGACTTTTCCCTGTCACCCATAAGCGCATACGCTGTTTGTGCAATGATGATTACATCCTTATTGAATAGACGGATTTGGCGTGTGGCTTCATATCCACCCATTGTGGGCATTCTGATATCCATCAAAACCAAATCAAGATCAGGATGATTGCGACAAACTTCTATAGTTTCAACTCCGGTTTTTGCATGTAAAACTTCATTGCTGATTTTTTTGAGCATTCTGGTAATGAGCAAATCCGATGTTTCATCGTCTTCTGCAATTAATATTTTCAGGTTTTTAATCTGACCTTCATCATCATCTTCCGAGACAAAATTCATATTGAGTTTTTTTACCAGTTTTTCAGCATTGTAAGGAATGGTGAAATAAAATATTGAGCCTTTTCCTTCTTCGCTTTCCAAACAGATCTTACCGCCAAGCATTTCCACATACGCTTTGGCAATGGACAAGCCCAAACCAGCTCCTTCATATTTATTGATATCGGAAATATCAGCCTGAACAAAACGTTCAAAGATGGCTTCCTGCCTGTCTTTGGGAATCCCGATACCTGTGTCTTTCACAAAAAACTCAAGGTACTCACCTTTTTTTTCATACCCAAATTCTATTGATCCTTCATCGGTGAATTTAATGGCATTTTTGACGAGGTTAGTAAGAATGGCATAGATTTTTTCAGGATCTGTTTGAATGATGGCTTCTTTTGCAGGCAATGAATTTTTAAAGAAAAACCGAATTCCTTTACCTTCCACCTCTGGTTCGAAGAAATTATAAATGAATTTGATTTGCTCGTTTACATTCGTTTCTAAAAAGGAAATTTCCATTTGTTCCGATTCTATTTTTGAAATGTCTATAATATTGTGTATAATGTTTAGCATACGGGCTCCACTTTTTTCAATAATGCGAATGTACTTTTGTTGATCCTCGCCTGTTAGATCCGATTCTTTAAGTAGTCCGGCAAAGCCCAAAATGCCATTCATGGGGGTACGAATTTCGTGGCTCATATTTGTAAGAAACGCCGTTTTTAATCGATCGCTTTCTTCCGCACGTTCTTTGGCTTTAAGCAATTCTCGCATCGTTTGTTTGCGTTCGGTGATGTCGTGTGCTATAAGAATATTACCTGATTCATTCCCTTCTTCATCTTTCAATGGTGAAGATGAAAATAGTACCGGAATTTCTTTCCCGTTTTTCGTAAAGAAATCAACTTCACAATTTTTAACAATTTTCCCTTTTGTAATTTTTTTTAAAAGATCATTTTCAAAACTGCCGTTTCTGAAAAGCATTCCGACTGATTTTCCTTCTAATTCACTTTGTTTATATTTTAAAGAATCTAATGTAACTTTATTTACTTTAAGGATAATTCCTTCCTTGTCTGCAAAAAACAAAAAGTCCTCAATAGAAGAGAAAATATTTTCAGCAACAGCAGGAGTGATACTTAAAAATTTGTATTTAATTATAGCATAAACCACAGCCATTGTGAAAAATAAAAGAAACACATTTGCCAATGATGGGATCTCATGAATATTCAGTTTTGGAATTACCACATCAAAAATTGTTCCCCCTACTAAGCTTATAGTAACAGAAGCTACAATTATTCTTGCCTGCTTTTTTTCAAATATTTTTTTTGCATTTTTCCCATAACGGTAAACAAAATATATTGATAGTATCGTAAATGAAATATAATAAGTAAAAAAAAGATAGGGCCAGATTGTATCAGACCAATTAGTTCCCCATCCAAAATGGAGTTTTACAGGATCAATCGTCAGGCAATTTGTCCATTGTTTATATATGAAAAACAGTGGAATGAGAATTATAACTTTAAAGAAAATATTCTTTAAAATATCCTCCTTTTTAGTAAAGGCAAGAGAAAAATAACAAAGAGCGATTGGGAAACTAATCCAGCCAATAGAAGAAATATTCAGAAATAGCTTAAAGGTATTATTCGCGAAGTCAAAATTGTCCGGAAAAATCTCAGCAAAATTCCATATTGAAAAACAAGTCATTAAAATTGCGTAGGACCTGTTAAGGATAGATTTTGGGTTTTTATTAAACACAAAAACCGCCAAATATGCATACGCCAGAAGACAGAAAAAATGCAGGTATGGTAGGAAAATCATTTGAATTTCTTTTTCGAATCAATTCAAATTTAAAAAAATGATAAATTTATCGCACTACTAAGTTAGATAAAACTTATCAATAACCTAATTTTTAAAAAAAATGTTTTTGGTGGCGTAGGAATAATGAAGTTTCTCATGTTATTCCTTTATATTGTAACTTTGGTACTGGTTTTACCCTGATATTCAATGGTTGCCGTTTCTCACTCCTCAAGCCGAAGATCTCTGAGGCCCATTCTCATGATCGTATTTCTTTTGCTGTTCGCTGGGTCGCTGGGAGCTCAGGTAACGGTTATCCAGGGGGGCAATATGGGGATAACACCCGAACAGTTAATCAGGGATCACCTGATCGGCAAAGGGGTGACTATCTCCGGTGTAAAGATCAATGGATCGGAGGGGATGATTTTGTTGCCGGCGATCGGGTATTTCCATGCCGAAAATGGAGCGCGTACCCAGCTCAACATGAAAGAGGGGATCATCTTGACCTCCGGAATGGCTGAATATGCCATTGGCCCGAATAATAAACCGGATAAAGGTTTCCGTTTAAACACCGCAGGAGATCCCGACCTGGATGTCCTGTCGGGCACACAGACTTTCGATGGCTGTTGCCTTGAATTTGATTTTATCCCGCAGTGCGACACCTTGAAGTTCCGTTATGCCTTAGGATCAGAAGAGTTTTATGAATTCTGCGGAAAGATCAATGACGCATTCGGTTTCTTTCTTAGCGGACCTGGTATTCAAGGGAGTTTTTCAAACAACAGCGCTAATATTGCGAAAATGCCCGGCAGCAATGATTTTGTCAATATCAATAATATTTGTCTCGACACGTCATCTGTTTGGGATAATAACCAGGGAGCGTTTTTTCAATACGATGCCATAACAAAAGTCTTTAATGCTTTGTATGTTGTCCAGCCATACCAGACCTATCATCTGAAACTTTCAATTGCAGATGCTGTCGACCCGCTTTATGATTCAGGAGTCTTTCTCGAAAAAGGAAGTTTTTCTGCCGGATTTGACTTTGAGGTCAAACAATTTCCATCGAATCCTGCATCCGGCGACCATGCCATTGAAGGGTGCAATAACATCACTATTTCTTTCCTGTTGCCTCAGCCTGCCAAAGCTGAGCTTATGATCGATTATACCCTGGAGGGGACCGCTATACCCGGATTGGATTATGAAACCCCGGGACCGATTCTTTTTCAGCCTGGGCAGGACAGTGTCGCCATCGTTATTAAGCCAATTGCAGATGGTTTGCCGGAAGGTACCGAGACCCTGATCATTAAAATCCTGAAGAAAACATGTTATGATACGGTTACTCTCCGCGACACCATCAACATTCTTGATAATATGCCAATGTCGGTTTCGTGCGGGGACAATGAAATAGTGTGTTCCGGTGATACCCTGAGGCTTGCGGCGGCCGTGACCGGAGGAGTTGCTCCTTTTTCCTATTTATGGAATGATCCTATTTCTTACGACAGCATCCTCCTCATTTATCCTCCGTTGGAAAACAAAACGGTTGTACTCACGGTGACCGACTTGTGCAATGCTTCGAAATCAGATACGGTGACCATTCAGATTGTGCCTAAAGCAATCCTTGCGAACCAGCCTCCGGAGAAGGAAATCTGCAGTGGAGAATATACGGGAGTCACCCTAATCTCCAATATTTCTGATCCCAGTTTCAGTTGGGAACCGGTCGCAGTATATGGAAATGTTGAAGGATTTTCCGGCGGCAATGGCAGTTCAATCGATCAGCTCCTCTTCCTGAACGATCCTTTACCCGGAGAGGTGATATACCGCATTATGGTTGGGGGGAACGGATGTGATATTACTCTCACGGACTTTCGGATTGTTGTAAATCCTGCTCCTGTTCTCTGGCTGGGTGATGATATCAGCATGGAGCCAGGATCGATTGTCGAACTGAATGCCGGGGGTGGCTTTGAAGAATATATCTGGTCAACCGGATCTTCAGATTCCGTAATTACGGTCGAACAGGGTGGCTGCTATAGTGTTACGGTGAAAAATAATTATAGTTGCATCGCATCCGATACAATCATGGTAAATGAACTTGGACTTTATATCCCAAATGCTTTTACACCGAATGGTGATGGCTTGAATGACCGTTTCCAGATCCTGGGTTTTGAAAAGTACATTAATGTTTCCCTGCGAATTTTCAGCAGATCCGGGGTACAGGTATTCGAAACTACCAATCCGGAAGAGGGATGGGATGGAACGTTTAAAGGAGAACTTTGTCTGCCTGATACCTATGCCTGGATACTCCGGTGGGGTTCAAACTTTCAGAGAACCTCAAAGGGGACAATTACCCTGATCAGGTGATCCAGGTCAATCCATTTCACCTGATCAACCTTGCCCATATAAAAAGGTTTGATCGCCAGGATGGGGTTTATATAGTCCTGACCAATGACCTGAAGATTCCTGTCGCATCGAAGAAACGCGAGGAGATGCTTGGATTGCTGGATAAGATGATGGAGTAGAAGTCGGCAGTCGGCAGTCGGCAGTCGGCAGAAAAATTAGAAATATTTCGACTATAATCTAAAGTAATGTATTATCTTTGAAAAATTTCTGGTATAGTAGATTATTTTATGATCAAACGTGAAAGATATATAAAGCAAATAACACCTTTTATCGGAAAACCCGTAATTAAGGTTATCACTGGGATTCGCCGGTGCGGGAAAAGTACATTTCTGAAAATGGTATGTAATACATTGAAAGAAAGCGGAGTGATCCCCGGCAATATCATTTTGATCAATAAGGATTCCATCGAATTTGATTTTATCAGGAATTACCAGGATTTAAACAAGTATGTAAAAAGCAGGATTAAGAATATTACGGGAACAATTTATTTATTCATTGATGAGATCCAGGAAATAGAAGGATGGGAGAAAGCTGTCTCGGGATTTCTTGCAGATAATACAGCCGATTTGTTCATCACAGGATCCAATTCAAGGTTGTTATCCTCGGAACTAGCTACTTACATATCCGGAAGGTATATCGAATTCAAAATGTATCCCCTGACATTCTCGGAATTTATACAATTCCGTCAGGGCAAAGGCTCTGACAATTTCGACCACGAATTTGGATTGTTCATGAAGTATGGTGGTTTTCCTGGCATTCATCACATGGAATATGATGATGAGGTAGTTGAGCAATATGTATTCTCACTGTATAATACCATATTACTGAAGGATGTTGTAGCGAAAAACGGTATCCGGGATATTGCCCTTCTCGAAAAAATAGCAAAATTTACCACAGATAATTGCGGGAATATCACTTCTTCAAAAAAAATTGCCGATTTTTTAAAATCACAAAAGATTGGCGGTTCGGTCGATACAGTTCAGAATTATCTCAGTATGCTCACCAGCGCTTTTGTATTTTTCAAAGTCAACCGCTTTGATATCAAAGGGAAACGCTTACTTGAGATCCATGAGAAATATTATTCCGGTGATATCGGGTTAAAGCATGTACTTCTTGGATATAAAACAGGTGACATATCCGGGCATCTAGAAAATATTGTTTTCCTGGAGCTCCTCAGCAGAGGATGTAAAGTCGAAATAGGCAAATATAATGAACAGGAAATAGATTTTATTGCGACGAAAGGCAATGATCGAACATATATTCAGGTTGCCTACCTTTTGCATGATCAAAAGACAATTGAAAGGGAATACCGGGCATTGGAAAAAATAAATGACAACTATCCAAAGCTTGTATTATCACTGGATAAATTCTATGACTCCAACAGAGCAGGAATACAGTGGAAGAATCTGATTGATTTTTTGACCCAGACATGAAGCAGCGAAAAACCGGGAACTGCGAACTGCAAAGTTATATAGTAAACAGAAAAATCTCTCAACATACACAAAACGCTTTTCCTTCTGCTCTTCCTTCTATTCCCCGGCATCCTCTTTCCCACACCCGATTATTCTCCTCAATACCGCCACCAGGTTGACAGTCTTCAGAAATTACTACCCGGCGCCAAAGCTGAAAAGTGTGTTGACCTTTTGAATCAAATCGCCTCCTTTTATGCACCTGTAAATTTCGATTCATGCCTTCTTTATTCCACCCGGGCATTCCAGCTTGCAACGCTAAACAAATACTCTTATGGGACAGGTATGGCAAAATACCATGAAGGAAATGCTTACTATTATAAAATGGATTTTAAAAATGCCCTTCTTTCTTATTTATCTGCCCAACCTTTATTCGAGAATGGACACCATTACAACGAATTGGGTTATTTGTACCTGATGCTGGGTTATATGAATTTTTTTATCATGCGAAGTGATAAGGCAAATGCATATTACCGGAAAGCTATTGGCTGTTTTCAGGAATCAGGCAATGCAGAATTTGTTTCCAATACTTATGGTCTTAATGAAGCTTCCCGCCGCAAGCGGCTGGGAATTAGACCCTTAGGAGATTGAACAACTCCGGGGTTTTGACATGCCTGTTTATTATGCACGAAAAGGCGATCAATCCGAGTGGAACGGGATATTAAAATGTCAGGATATACTGTTCTTTATATCTACAATGAAGACCTGTCAACCGAGTTAATGGGTTATCAGTGGGAATCGGTGGCATCGCTTGAGACCGGGGAAGAGGTTTTAACTCAATCCGTAAAAGACACAAAGAAATATCATGCAATGGCCACCTTCAGGATGGCAGTTTACAAGCATGAATCAAGACGAATTGGATTTACGATTTAAATCAAAACTGTATTATGAGCGACATATAAAAGAAATTCGATCCATCCGCCCTTGAGGCCGTTTGTTACTTTCTCAAAAAGTATGTAGAAGTAAACCATTGTTATCAGTTTAATGAAGCAGACTGGAAAGAGAGCAAACCCCAGAGAGATCCCGTAATGCAGGCACGGTTATTAAAATTCTTGCACAAGTGGATGGAAGATATGATTAGGGGAAGGTCGGGACAGAAAGAGAACACATCAAACTGGATTCTTACTTTCTATGACGAGGACGGATGGTTTGTTCGCGGAAAGAATATCTTTTGGCAAGTAGTCGAAAGTGTCTGGGCGGCGGTTGAAACAATTCTCCGGCTTTATAATGCTTGTACTATCAAAGACGATATTACCACAAAGGAATTTCAGGATCATTTATTCGGGGAGTTGAATACTTCTAAGAACAGCATTACAAAGTAAAGTTTTGTGTACAAAATTGATTGAAATTAAAAAATAGAGAAAATCGTACCTTGAAATGGGGACATATAATAAGACATCCCGAAGAGGCCGTTTGATCATCGATCGTCTGCAGAATCCTGATGATTTTCAGGGTGAGCAAGTCCTGACTGATCGGATAAAACTGATCGGACAACAGGTCATTGCTCGAATGCTGCATGATCATTTGAAGTGCGAGCCTCTGGCTGAAAAGGCGATTCCGGGGTTTGATCTCAATACTGTGACATTTGAGGTTATTGGGCCTGTTTTTGATAGTGATTTTGGGGTTATATATACGCTAAAACTCATCGAGTGTCTTAATCTTGAATTTAATCCAATAGGTTGGGAGTCATTTTATTGAAAATTAATTTTAGGATTTTAATTATTTTATTATGTTTTTTTAATTTTTTTTGTATATTACGAGTTTAAAATGTTTTTAACCCAATTTATGCATTAGAAATTTGAAAAGGGGGTGATGGACTCAATACCTTCGAGAAAATTCCCTCCAAAAATTGTCGTCCTTTTTGTTTTACTGAGAGTTTCAGGGTCGTTTTTCGGTCTGTTTTTACAAGATAAGATCCTATTGCAATGCATTGGAACCTCATTGTGGATAGAACCGGGTGATGCTTGAGACTAAGCGCCTGCAAACGAAATAAACTCATCAGGTTACGGACTATCATCATCCACCTAAAAGCTGCTTCAGTTGCATAAAAGTCATCCATACAGAAACCTTCGACCGCGTAGTCGTATTTTAGCTCACGGATACGGTTTTCTCAATCAGCACGCTGATTGTACAATTGCCAGACCATGGCATTGGAAAACTCTATGTTTGTGGCAAAGACAGCGTATTTGTATCGTTCAAACTCTTCTATATCCGGGAATAGCAACTTACCACCTGTGTACGGGTGAGTTGTCGTATCCTTTCGTACAACCACTATTTTCAGTGGCTTTGACCAGCCTTCTGCCTGATACAGGAATGATCCCGTCCAATATCCATCTTCAATCGGAAACCACTTCTTATGCTCAAAAATGCGCCTGACCAACGGACCTGTCATACGGGTTGCTATGATGAACTTGAGACTTACCTGTTTCAGTCTATCCATGATTGTCTCATTGCAAAAGCCTCTGTCAGCACGGAACAAACCAATCTTTTCGACAGGTATGATGGTTAGCAGTTCATCGAAAAACTCTGTAAAATCCTTGCTGGAGTGGCTGTCGCCAGTTCGCATCCACGCATTGGCAACCATTTTTACTTCGACCACAAAAGTAATTAACGGGTGGTGTGAGCCTCTTCCATGGCATTTTGGATTATATCCCTGGGGCACCCCCTCATGGATGCCATGGCACGTAATCACAGTTGAGTCTAAGTCAACTGTCATCTTATCCAATTGCAGTTGGGAAAACCAAAATAGGTTAAGTGCTGGGAACAAACGATCATTGCGCTACTGGTCAAACTTCTTGAAAAACATGGTGAACGTGCTTTGGCTCCCCATTCCTTTTCTCCATCCGAAAATACGTTGGATTACTTTGTCGTTGCATAAGGTGCCAGAGTGGGCAAGCCAGGTAGCTCCCAGAATAGTACTTACCATAAAACCTTCAGTAAGGTCAACCGGATTATATCCCCGATTTGATCCTAGAATAGGCAAATCTTTGCATTCTTCCTCCAAATATTTCTTCAGACCGCTACACCTGTATATCTCTTTGATCAGTCGCAATCCGCCCCAGGGAGATACCGCTTTGTCTGTAAAATCGTATGATAATCCGCTCATCTTATTGGTGAAATCTATATGTTTACGCTATCGTAAAGATAGCCCACCTTTGTTAAAGTTTCTGTTGTTCAATTGAATTAATTGGGTTTAACATTTTTGGAATTATTTTTTATAAATGTTGCCACCATGAAAAAGTGTTTTATTGCCATTGGGTTAGTCTTGTTGACTTCCATAGTGGCTCTTTCTCAAAAGAAATCAATTTTTTGGTCTGAAGATTTTGAAGGTAACTGGAGTTCAGACTGGTATGTTGATTTTGGACATTGGGAGGTAGGGACGCCTACTATTGGACCAAACGGTGCACACAGTGGTCAAAACTGTGCAACTGTCGGGTTAGATAGTAACTATCCAGGAGGATTTGAATCCCAATTGATTAAAATACAACCATTAACAATTCCGGATGCATCTCAAAATCCGAGATTACGATTCTGGCATTGGTGGGATCTCCATGCATATGATTATGGTTGTATTAGATTAAAAGAAACTGGCAGTTCAAACTGGATTGAAATTACA